>Ga0307412_10002105_pt1 | contig 11059 bp, 12 predicted proteins | sample DK1Cmetagenome_3_FD_203823 | JGI IMG/M metagenome (GOLD analysis project Ga0307412, IMG submission 203823) | Maize rhizosphere microbial communities from greenhouse at UC Davis, California, United States - DK15-C-1 | ecosystem: Host-associated > Plants > Roots > Rhizosphere > Soil | place: USA...
GCCGCTGATCGTGGCGGGCGCGGCGGGCGGAAACGGTGTCGACGTCGATCAATATTGCCGCACGTCGCTGCCCGATATCTATGCGATCGGCGACTGCGCCATGCACAGCAACGATTTCGCTGGCGGTGCGCGCATCCGGCTCGAATCGGTGCAGAACGCCAATGATCAGGGCAGCGTCGTGGCCAAGGACATCACCGGCGCGGGTGTCCCCTATCATGCGGTGCCATGGTTCTGGTCGAACCAATATGATCTCAGGCTGCAGACCGTTGGCTTCAACATGGGCTTCGACCAGGCCGTCGTTCGCGGCGATCCGGCGACGCGCAGCTTTTCGGTGATCTATCTGAAGCAGGGGCAAGTCCTCGCGCTCGATTGCGTCAACATGGTGCGTGATTACGTCCAGGGCAAAGCGCTCGTGGTAGGCAAGGTGAAGCCCGATCTCGCGCAACTCGCCGATCCCGACGTTCCGCTGAAATCGCTCCTGCCTGGCTGACGTCACGGAACCGCAGCACAAGGTCCACGTTGGAAATCCCGATGGAGCGGGTTCTGATCCGATCGCGTCGGATCGCCCGCTCCGGCTCTGATCGCTGCGATTTCCAATCATCGCATGATGAAATCGCTCGCGCCGCAACGGACGAGGATAGAACGATGGAATTGACGGTTTCGCTCGATACGGTTTGCCGGCTGATCGTACGCGCCCGCGAGATGGAAGCGCAGGTGCCCGCCATCGAAAATGACGATGAGGACAATCCTACCGATAGCGACGATCCGCTCGCCGTTCTCGAAGACGAAGCCAATGAAGCCGTCGAGGAGGAGATTCAGGCGCTCGTGGATGATATGGGCGAGGAAGAGCTTTACGAAATCCTCGCGCTGGCGCTGGTCGGGCGCGGAACATTCGACGCCAGCGAATGGGAAGAAGCCCTTGAGGCCGCTGCCGAAGACGGTGCCGAAGCAGCCACAACCCAGCTGATGGATATGGCGATGCTGGCAGCCTATCTCGACGCCGGGCTGACGGCATTCGATCTCAGTTGCGAAGGTCTTGGCCAGATCGACTGAGCGGGCGCCATCGCCGCAACGCGAGCCGAAGGACGATCTGGATCAGATTTCGACCTGACTGCCGAGTTCGACCACGCGGTTGGTCGGCAGCTTGAAGAACTCCATCGCGCTTTCCGCGTTGCGGAGCATCCACGCGAACAGCTTTTCACGCCATATCGCCATGCCCGGTCGCGACGATGGCAGCAATGTCTGGCGCGCCAGGAAGAAACTGGTGTCCATCATCTTAAGATCGGCCCCACAGCGCTTCGTCGCGGCGAGCACCGCGGGGACGTCGGGATCCTCCATGAAGCCGAAATTGATGACCATGCGGAAGAAACCCTGGCCGAGATCCTCGAAGCCCATCCGGTTGGCCTCGCTCACATAGGGGACGTCGGCGATCGTCACCGTCAGCAAGATCACCCGATCGTGCAGCACCTTGTTGTGCTTGAGATTGTGGAGCAGCGCGTGCGGCACGCCGTGCGCCTGCGAGGTCATGAACACTGCGGTGCCGGCGACGCGCGTGGCCGACGATACGGCGGACTGGACGAAGACCTTGATCGGCATCGCCGCCTCCCGCATCCGGTCGATCATCAGTGTGCGGCCGCGCGCCCAGGTGGTGAGCAAGGTGAAGGCGATGAAGCCGATCAACAGCGGGAACCATCCGCCGTCGGGCACCTTTGTCAGGTTCGCGCCGAAATAGGCGAGATCGACGAGGGCGAAGACCGTGATCAGCGGAGCCGCCAGCCACTTGTTCCAGCCCCATAGATGAACGAGGACGACCGCGATCAGGCAAGTGTCGATCGCCATCGCACCGGTCACCGCAATCCCATAGGCGGCCGCCAGATTGCTCGACGAACGAAACGAGATGACGAGCAGGATGACCATCATCATCAGGCCCCAGTTCATCGCCGGAATATAGATCTGGCCGATCGAGCCCGCCGACGTGTGGGTAATGCGAAGGCGGGGGATGAAACCCAGCTGGATCGCCTGTTGTGTCACCGAGAACGCACCCGAGATCACGGCCTGTGAGGCGATCACGGTGGCCATGGTCGCCAGGATGACGAGCGGCAGGCGCATCGCTTCGGGTGCGAGCAGAAAGAAGGGGTTGTGGATCGTCTGCATCGCGGTGGTCATATCCTGCCCCAGGATCATCGCCCCCTGCCCCAGATAATTGAGCATCAATGCCGGCAGCACGAAGATGAGCCACGACACACCGATCGGCTTGCGCCCGAAATGACCCATATCGGCATAGAGCGCCTCGGCACCCGTGACCGCGAGCACCACAGAGCCCATCGCAAGGAACGCGAAATGCCCTTCCTCGATGAAGAAGCGAACCGCGTACCAGGGATTGAGCGCGATCAGGACATGCGGGTTACCCAAAATATGCGACACGCCCAGCACCGCAAGCACCGTGAAATAGACCAGCATGATCGGGCCGAACAGCAGCCCCACCTTGGCCGTACCGCGCGACTGGATCATGAACAATCCGATCAGGATGCCCACCGCGAGCGGCAGCACCATCGGCGCGAACCGCGCCTCCACGGTGGTAAGCCCCTCGACCGCCGACAGAACCGAAATCGCAGGAGTGATCATGCTGTCGCCGTAAAACAGCGCCGTCGCGAACACGCCGAGCAGGATGATGCCCTTGGTCCAGCGCTTGCCTTCGGATTTCCGGTTTATCAGCGCCAGCAACGCCAGGCTGCCGCCCTCACCCTTGTTGTCGGCCTTCATGATGATGAAGACATATTTGATCGTCACAACCAGCATCATCGACCAAAAGATCAGGCTGAGGACGCCGAAGACATGAAGCTCATCGGGCACCAGCGGATGATGACCGGCGAAGGTCTCGCGAAACGCGTAGAGCGGGCTGGTACCGATATCGCCGAAAACGACGCCGATCGCGCCAACGACAAGCGCCGGCATACCGCCCTTGGCGTGACCCGGCTGGTCCGACGAAACGGGCTCGACGCCGCAATCAGTCGCGGTGCCGCTTGTCATCGTCTCAACACTTCGATCAGCAGCACTGTCAATTCCCGACGCCCGTCAGTTGCCCTCGACCGGCGCATAGCCGCGCGCACCTAACATTTGTTCCGCATGGCGGCAAACCCCAATCAGTCGCCCGTCGCCAGCGTCCGGATGGTGAACTGGGTCACCAGCCGATGAACCCCGGGCAAAGTCGACAGGATTTCGCGGTGGATGCGCTCATAGCTGTCATCCTGACGGACGAGGACCTTCACGAGATAATCGGATTCACCGCTCATCAGATGCGCCTCGGCGACATGCGGCGTGCGCCCCAAAGCCTCCTCAAACGCCATCATTGTCGCCTGGCGCTGATCGACCAGCGTCACCGAGACGAACATGGTCGACGGGTTGCCGAGAGCGGCACGCGACAGCCTCGCGCGATAGCCAAGGATCAAGCCGCTTTCCTCGAGCGTCTTGACTCGGCGGTGCGCGGCGGAGGGTGACAACCCGATGCGATCACCCAGTTGCTCGCTGGTTAGCGCCGAATCACAAGCCAGCTGATCAACGATTTTGCGATCGAGTGCATCCATGTTCGATATTATTGCGTAAAAAGTCCACCGGCGCAAAAAACGTGCAAAACTCGCGTCCGCCATGACCGTCTTTGCGAATTAATGACGGGCGGTCGGGGTTATTCTCCCGCATCAGCTAAGCGGGAGAATAACCATGCGTGTCGGCATTCCCAGGGAAATCAAGAATCACGAATATCGTGTGGGCCTGACCCCCGCGTCGGTCGCCGAACTTGTCGCGGCCGGCCACGAGGTCATCGTCGAAACCTGCGCCGGCGCAGGCATCGACTTCGACGATCAGGACTATGTCGACGTCGGCGCGCGGATCGTCGTCACCGCCGCCGAGGTTTTCGCCGCTTCGGACATGATCGTGAAGGTCAAGGAGCCGCAACCCGCCGAGATCGCGATGCTCGAGGCGCGCCACACGCTGTTCACCTATCTCCATCTCGCGGCCGACAAACCGCAGGCCGAAGGCCTGATGAAATCGCGCGCGACATGCATCGCCTATGAAACCGTCACCTCGCGCTCGGGCGCACTGCCATTGCTCAAGCCGATGTCGGAAGTCGCTGGGCGCATGTCGATCCAGGTCGGAGCGCATTATCTGGAGAAGGAACAGGGCGGCCGCGGCGTTCTGCTCGGCGGGGTCCCGGGCGTGGCTCCCGCACGGATCGCTATCCTCGGCGGGGGTGTCGCGGGGGTCAACGCCGCGCAGATGGCGGTCGGCATGCGCGCCGATGTCACCATCTACGACATCAGCAACGATCGCCTCGCCGAACTCGACATGTTCTTCGGCAGCCAGATCAAGACCGCCTATGCGTCGAAGGCCGCGATCGCGTCCGCCGTGGCGAAGGCGCATCTCGTCATCGGCGCCGTCCTCGTGCCGGGCGCCGCAGCGCCCAAGCTTGTTACTCGCGACATGCTCAAGACGATGAAGCGCGGCTCGGTGCTCGTCGATATCGCGATCGATCAGGGCGGCTGCTTCGAAACGAGCAAAGCGACGACGCATGACGACCCGGTATTCGAGGTCGAAGGCGTCATCCATTATTGCGTCGCCAACATGCCCGGCGCGGTGGCGCGCACCTCAGCCTTCGCGCTGAACAACGCGACACTGCCCTTCGTGCTGAAGCTGGCCAACCTAGGGGCCGAGAAGGCGATGGCCGCCGATCCCCACCTGGCGGCGGGACTCAACGTGTCGGATGGCAAAATCCGGCATCGGGCGGTCGCCGACGCGCTCGATCTCCCGTTCGAGGCCTGAGCAGCAGCCGTCGCCCCGGCGGGGAGGCCGAGCCCACCACGTGATTGTCGATAGATTGCGGCAGGATATCGTGGCGGCTCCGGCCTCCCCGCCGGAGCGACGGCTTGTTACCGCCCCGCCGGCATCCCGCCGGTGGGCGCCTGCCCGCCCTGCATCTGGGCGATCTCGGCGAGCCGCTGCTCGAGTTCGGGGCGCCACGGCGCGTTGGCCGGGCTGCGATCGAGCAAGCCGCGCCAGACCGACTGCGCGCGGTCGAGCTGACCCGCTTGAGCGAAGGCCAGCCCCATGAAGAAGGGTGGCCCCGGATGATCGGGGGCGATCTTCGCCGCGCGTTCGAAGGCGAGTTGCGCCGCCGGTGACATCAGACCCTTGCCGTGGATCACCATCGCATTACCGAGCCCAACCCAGAGATCGGGGCTGTTCGGCCGCTTTTCGAGCGCACCCTTGATGATCCCGATCGCGTAGAGATTGAGCCCCTGGCGGTGGAAGGCATCAGCGGTGCCGAGCACATCGGCGTCGTTGCCGAACTTACCGAGCAGCTTTTCACGCTCGACCGAAAATTCGCTGTCGGGAACCTTGGCGTCCTGCGCCGGCGGTGTCGGTTTGCCGGCAAGGCCCGGCCGCCCCTGCCAGGCATAGCCTGCGATCGCCAGGAACAGAACCGCTCCGAGCAATTCCAGCCCACCCTTGGGCAGACGGCCGAAACGCCACAGCACGGCGATGATGACCAGCGCCAGCCCGATCGATACGACCCAGCCCATCAGCTTCTGCCTCTCCTTTTAAGCCGACCGCTCACGATCCAGATGCCAAGGGCGAGGAACAGGATCGGCATCGCCCAGAGCGGCCATGTCAGCCCGTCGAGCGGCGGTTGGTAGCTGACCCAATCGCCATAGCGCTCGATCAGCCAGCGGCGAATATCTTCCGGCTTTTCGCCCGCCGCGATCCGCGTGCGCACCAGCGAGCGCATGTCGCCCGCCATCTCCGCATCCGAATCGGCGATCGATTGGCCCTGGCAGACGAGGCAGCGCAGCGTCTGCATCAGCGCCTTGGCCTTCGCCTCCTGCGCCGGATCGGCCAGCTGCTCATTGGCGTAGCGGGCAGCCGGCATCATCGAATCCGCCAGCAGCGGGCTTGCGAACGCGATGCTCGCGAGCAGGATCATCTTGCGCATCATCGGGCGGTCGCCAGTGCCGACATGATGCCGGGAACATCTTCCGGCCTGATATCGCCGATATGCTGGCGGCGGATGATGCCCTTGCCGTCGACGATGAAGGTTTCGGGTACGCCCGATGATCCCAGCGCGATCTGGACGCTCGAATTCGCATCGCTGCCGATCGCCCGATAGGGATCGCCATTACGCGCGAGGAACCGCACGAGATCCTCGGGCCGGTCGCGGATCGCGACGCCGTAGATAGGCACGCCCGCTTCGGCGAGCTGCCGCAGCTGCGGCGCTTCGGCGATGCACGGAATGCACCAGCTGGCGAAGACGTTGACGAGATGCGGCTGGCCGTTGCTGAGCTCGGTGCTGCTCAGGCCGGGCTTGCCGGGCACGGCGGGCGACAATGCGAAATTCGGCATCGGCTTGCCGACGAGCTGCGAGCGTATGACCTTGCCTTCAGGCTTGATCAGGCCGCCGGCGAAGATGCCAAGGAAGAGAATGAAGAGCCCGAGTGGCAACCAAATGAGCAGCTTGCGCATCAGCGGATCTCGCGCTTCATATAAATTCTCGGGGCGGTGCGTGCCGCATCTCGCGACGGACACGGCCCAGAAGCGCCAACAGGCCGCCGAACGCCACCAGCGCCCCGCCGAGCCAGATCAGGGTGACGAACGGTTTCCACCACAATCGAAGCTGCCAGCGGCCCTGATCGTCGGGCTTGCCCACGACAACATAGAGCTGCCCGTCGAGCACGGTGGTGATAGCGGCCTCATTCGTTTCGGTCTGCGGCTGCGGGAAGGTGCGTGTCTGCGGCTTGAGGATGAACGGCGCGCCCGATCCGCGCTGCGCCGTGACGGTCGCCTCGACCGCGGTGAAGTTCGGACCCGCCACCGGCTGCACATCGTCGAGACGGATCGTATATGGGCCGACACGGTGAACCTCGCCCACCTGGGTTGCGACCAGCGTTTCCTTCGTGAAGGCGCTTTCCGCCGCCATCCCCGCCATGCTCACGGCGATGCCGAAATGCGCGATCACCATCCCCCAGACATAAAAGGGCGTGCGGCGCAGGTTGCGCTTCCACAGCGGCGCAAGGCTCGCCAGTGCGACGCCCGCCGCCGCGACAAGCCCGAGCAGCGGCAGGATGTGGATGCCCGGAGCGAGCAACACCAGCGCGAACAGCATCAGCGCCGCGACGAGCAGCGGCCACGCCATGCGCGTGGCCAGCAGCTTCAGATTGTCACGCCGCCACTTCAAGGTCGGCCCCGCGGCCATCACCGCAACGAGGATCAGGGCGAGCGGACCTGCCGCGCTGTTGAAATAGGGCGGGCCGACCGAGAGCTTGGCCCCCGTCACCGCTTCGGCGATCAGCGGATAGAGCGTACCGACGAGCACGATGCCGAGGATCGCGGAGAGTAGCAGGTTGTTGATGACGAGCGCACCTTCACGACTGACCGCGTCGAAGCGCGATCCTTCGCGCACCGTGCCGACGCGCAGGCCGAACAAGGTCAGGGCGCCGCCGATATAGAGCGCGAGCAGGACAAGGATGAAGGTGCCGCGGCGCGGATCCACCGCGAAGGCATGGACGCTGGTGAGGATACCGGAACGAACGAGGAAGGTGCCTACCATCGACATCGAGAAGGCGACGACGGCAAGCATCACCGTCCAGGCGCGCAGCCCTTCGCGAGTGGCGAGCACGGTGACCGAATGCAGCAGCGCGGTGGCGGCGAGCCAGGGCATCAGTGAGGCGTTCTCGACCGGATCCCAGAACCACCAGCCGCCCCATCCCAGTTCATAATAGGCCCAGTAGCTGCCAGCGGTGATCCCCAGCGTCAGCAATATCCACGCGCCCAGCACCCAGGGGCGCATCGCCCGGGCAAAGGCCGCGCCGACATCACGGGTGATCAGCGCGCCGACCGCGAAGGAGAAGGCAACCGACAGGCCGACATAGCCGAGATAGAGCGTCGGCGGGTGGAAGGCGAGACCCGGATCCTGTAGCAGCGGGTTGAGCCCCTGCCCTTCTGCCGGCGCCGGATCGAGGCGCGCGAACGGATTCGATGCGAACAGCAGGAAGGCGTAGAAGCCGAGCCCGATCGCGGCTTGCGCCGCCAATGTCGCGGTCAGGGTTCGTTCGTTCAACCTGCGCTCGAACAGTGCGACCGCGCCGCCCGCGACCGCGAGAATGGTCACCCACATTAGCATCGAGCCTTCGTGGTTGCCCCAGGTTCCGGCGAATTTATAGAGTAGGGGCTTGGTCGAAGCGTCATTCGCGGCGACCAGCGCCACCGACAGGTCGACCGTCACGAACAACCAGATCAGCGCGACGAAGGCGAGCACCGTCAGCGCGCCCTGCACCATCGCGATCGGACGAACGGCGGCGAGGAGCTCGCTGCGCCCGCTCCGCACACCCATCGCGCCCAGTATAAGCTGCAGCGCCGCCAGCGCCGCCGCGAGCCACAATGCGGCAAGCCCCCCTTCAGCGATCACTTGTCCAGCGACTCCGTCTTGTGCATCTCGCCCGCCACCTGCGGCGGCATATAGCGTTCGTCATGCTTGGCGAGGATATTGTCCGCGAGGAAGCTGCCATCGGGCTGAAACTTTCCTTCGGCCACCACGCCCGAATTTTCCTTGAACAGGTCGGGCACGATGCCCTTGAATCGCACCGGCACGGTTTCGGCATTGTCGGTGACGACGAAGTCGATCGTTACGCCGTCGGCCTGTCGCTTGATCGAGCCGGTCTGAACCATACCGCCAAGCCGGACGGCCCGGCCCGGCTCGACATGATCTTTCTTCGCATCGGATGGCGTGTAGAAATAGGCCGCCTGATCCTTCAGCGCGGACATCGCCAGCAACGCCGCGCCGACGATCGCGACGACCGCCAGCAGCGCAAGGATCAGGCGCTGGTTCTTGGCCTTCATGCCCTGTCTCTCGTCAGCGCGTCAGCCTGCGCTTCGCTACGGCGCATCGCGGCGAAGCTTGCCCAGACGATGGCGATCGTCCCGATGATGGTCACGCCATAGGCGGCGGCGACGAACGGCCAATGGTTCATGAACGCGTCCTCATTCAGCCGACATTCGCTTGAGGCGGGCCTCGACCTTGGCTGTCGCGAGCAGCGCCCGCATCCGCATCAGCACGACCGCGGCGAACAGCAAGGAGAAGCCCAGCGCGGAAATCGGCAGTGGCCACAGGATCGAACCATCGATCGTGGACCCCGACATGGTGATGCTCTGCCCCTGATGGAGCGTACGCCACCACAATACCGAATAATGGATGATCGGAATGTTGATCGCGCCGACCACGCCGAAGATCGCCGAAACGCGATCGTTGGACCCGCGCTCCGATCCGGCCGATGCCAGCGCGATATAGGCGAGGTAGAGGAAGAACAGGATCAGCATGGAGGTCAGCCGCCCGTCCCATTCCCACCATGTGCCCCATGTCGGCCGCCCCCAGATCGCGCCCGAGATCAGGCAGATCGCGGTAAACAGAGCGCCCGGCACCGCGACCGCGCGCGCGGCGACGCTGGCCAGAGGATGCCGCCAGACGAGTTGCATGAAGCTTGCGACCGCGATCCCGGTCCAGCCGGCCATGCCGAGCCAGGCGGCGGGGACATGGACATAGATTATGCGAACGCTTTCACCCTGCAGATAATCCGCCGGGGTGACGAACAGCCCCGCCGCCAGAGCGCCGAGTACCATCAACGCGCCCGACCAGCCCAGCCATGGCGTCAGCGGACGAGCGATCGACAGAAAACGAGCAGGATTGGCGAAGATGTGCATGGACATCCGCGCCATAGAACAGCTTTCGCCGACTGGAAAGACAGGCCGGGGATCGCGATCCGCTTATTCGATATTGCACCGGGGGGTTGCGGGCAGCCGGAAAGCGAATAAGGCGTGCCGGGCAATGGCCACGCTTGCACCAATACCACCCCGTCAGCATGATATCGTCCGCGGCATCGCCCTGCGCTGCGCGATGGTCCTGTGCTACGCGGTGATGACCGCCTTCATGAAGGCCGCGAGCGCGGATGATGTCGGCGCTTTCGAAATGCTCTTCTACCGATCGACCCTCGGCATGCCGGTGATTCTGGCGTGGCTCCTGATTGGCCCCGGCATCGGCGTGATCCGCACGACGAGGCCGCTCGCGCATCTCGGCCGATCAACCGTGGGGCTCTTCGGCATCTTGACCAACTTCAACGCGCTGATCCTGCTGCCGCTCGCCACCGCCTCCACCATCGGATTTTCCGCGCCGATCTTCGCCACGATCCTCTCGGCGCTGCTCTTGTCCGAGCGGGTCGGCCCACACCGCTGGGCGGCGGTTCTGATCGGCTTCCTGGGCATCGCCGTGATCATGCAGCCTGGCGGCACTGGCGTATCGCATGTCGGCATGGCCTTCGCGCTATGTGCCGCGCTCGGCAATGCCGGGGTCAACGTGACCATTCGCCAGCTCGGCGGCACCGAACATCCGGGCGCAATTGTCTTCTGGTTCTTCATCTGCTCGACCGTGGTCGCCACGATCGCCATGCCGTTCGTCGGGCACTGGCACTCCTGGACGGTTATGGCACTGCTCTTGGGCGGCGCGATTGCCGGGGCGGTGATGCAGTTGCTGATGACGATGTCGCTGAGTGCCGCCCCCGTGTCCGCCATTGCCCCATTTGATTACACCCAGATCGTCTGGGCGCTGCTGTTCGACTGGCTGATCTGGAGCGAGGCACCAACCTGGACCGTGCTGGTCGGCGCCGCGTTGATCGTCGCCAGCGGGCTTTATACAGGCGTGCGCGAACATCGCCTCCGGAAGCAGGCCGTGGCCGTGATCGACTAACGCGAATCTAGCCCGATGGAATCATCTGGTGCTCGAAAATCGCGTAATCCATAGTCCAGGACCGTTGATCCGATGTGATCGGATCGCAGACGGCCCCGGCGAGTATCAGCGGCCGATGAGCCGCATCGCCATCGCATCGGCGACGATCGCCGCCGGCTCGCCGCTTGATGCGCTTTCCGCCCAGATCTGATCGAGCCGCTCGGGAATACGCGCAACCCTGGCCTCGACCTCGGCCCGGTCACCCTGTCCGAGATATTCGTGCGCGACGTTGATGAT
>Ga0307412_10002107_pt1 | contig 11049 bp, 6 predicted proteins | sample DK1Cmetagenome_3_FD_203823 | JGI IMG/M metagenome (GOLD analysis project Ga0307412, IMG submission 203823) | Maize rhizosphere microbial communities from greenhouse at UC Davis, California, United States - DK15-C-1 | ecosystem: Host-associated > Plants > Roots > Rhizosphere > Soil | place: USA...
TGACGGACAGGACCAATGCCGCGACGACCGGCAACAGGAAGAACAGCCCGAGGATGATCAGCGCGGGGGTAACGAAGAGCCAGGCGGCACGGGTGGTATTCATGGTGTTGCCTTGTGGCCGTGGTCCAGCATCCAGCGGCGTTTTTCCAGGAGACGGTCGGCGCGCCGGTCGATCTCCTCGGCGGCCTGGTCGATCGTGAGATCGCCGTGCGCGGCCTGTGCCGCGACCAGCTGCATCTCGGTGACGATGCGTTCCCATTCGGCGACGGGCGGCGTGGGCTTCACGCGTTCCAACTGGTCGCGGAACGCCGTGGCCTTGTCGTCGTCCTTCAGTGCCGGTGCCAGCCACGAGGAACGGCGCGGCGGCATGTCGCCCAGGATTTCATAGAACCGCGCCTGGATCGCCGGACGGGACAGGAACTCGATCAGCGCCCAGGCGTCATCCTTGTGTTTCGACGCTCGGTAGATCACCAGGCTGGAGCCACCCGCGTTCGACGCGCCCGGACCGTTCGGGCCCGGCAGCGCCACCGTGCCCCAGTCGCCCTGTTGCTCGGGCGGCAAGCGCTTGCGGAACTCGCCGATGTTCCAGGGGCCGGAAAGATAGAAGGCATAGAAGCCCTGGCCGAACGCGGCCCAGGGGTTGCCGATGCCGACGTTGGTCATCATCGGCGCCTGCTGGTCCTTGAACATCGAAACGTAGAAGGCCAGGGCCTTCTTGAACCCGGGGCTGCGGAAGTTGCCGTAGCGTCCGCCGTCGCGCAGCAGCGGATCGTCCTGCTGCAAGGCCAGCGCCAGCAGTTGCTCGAATTCATTGGTGGGCAACAACACCCCATAGGCCTTGCCTTGCGGCTGGGCCAGCCGGGCCATCATCGCCTGCCATTCGTTCCAGTCGCGTGGCGGGTGGTCGTAACCCACCTTGGCAAGCAGGTCCTTGCGGTAGAAAAGCAGGCGGGTATCCACGTACCAGGGCACGCCGTAGAGCGTGCCGTCGATGACGTTGGTCGACCAGATGGCGGGAAAGTAATCGTCGCGGTCGACGACCTTCGAGCCGGCGACACGCGCATCGAGCGGTTCGAGTGCGCCGAGCGCCACCATCTCCGGAATCCACGTGTTACCGAGCTGCGTGATGTCCGGTGTCGAGTCGCCCGCGTATGCGGTGAGCAGCTTCTGGTGCGCGGCCGTGAGCGGCAGCTGCTGTATTTCGACGTGCAGCCCCGGATGTTCGGCCTCGAACGCGGGCAGCAGCTTCGCCACGGCCTCGCCTTCGCGACCGATCGTCCAGAACTGCAAGGTCCGCGTGCCCTCTTCCTGCTTCGCGCAGCCGGCGACCCCGGCAGCGGCAAGCGCCCATGCCAGGGTTATGCGCAGGACGCGCGCCACGCGCTTCACCATAGGTTGGCTGCCGTATCGGCATCGAGCCAGCCGCCGGTGAAGCCGGCGCGTTCGAGGCCCTTGCGGATGTACGGATTCTTCTTCATCACGTTCCAGACGAACTCGCTACGGTAGTTCTCGATCATCAGCACGATCGGCCCCTGGTCGATGCCCAGATGCACCGTGTCGGCCCAGCCGAAGCCCGGGATCAACCTGCCCGTGCGCAGTTCGGTCTGCGTGTGGAAGCTGAGGTTGAAGGCGTCGACGAAACCGTACTTCGTATAGATGTACTGGCCGTACTTCTTCTTCATCTCCTCCAGCGCCGGAATCGCTATCTCCGGCGCGAAGGCGATGGAACCGCCCGCGGCGGTCGGTACGATGGTGCCGTCGTCGGAGATGTAGTCGAGGCCGGCGCCGCGAGCGGTGTAGCCGGAGAAGGTGCGCTCCTTGTCGCCCTGCTTCACGATCAGGCCGCCCGGACCGTTGCTGGCGGTGAGGCCCCACACGTTCTTGCCATAGCCGGTCCAGCCCCCGGGATTGGCCACCGCATAGGCCTGCTGAGAATACGCGGCGCGGCGGCTGTTCTCGAAGTAGTCGATGTCGTGCGTCCGGCTCCATGCGTCGCGGATGCCGCGGAAGTCCACCCAGGTGTGGCTGTACTGGTGCCCGAACAGCGGTGCGAAGTTGAGGAAGGTCTGGCCGTGGAACTCGCCCCAGGTCTTGTCGTAGGTCTTCGTCCAGGCGGCCCAGGCGTCGTCGCCCACCGGGTGGGTGGGCGAGCCGAGCGCCATGATGTAGACGAGCATGCCTTCGTTGTAACCGGCCCAGTCGTGCGGAATCTGCTTGCCGCCCGGCGTCCAACCCATGCTGATCAACGGCTTGTGGTTCTGCGCCCAGGTCCATTCCACGCGACGGTAGATATCGTCGGCGAGGCCACGGATTTCCTTTTCCTTCGCATCGTCGCGGTCGTAGTAGCTCTGTGCGAACAGCACGCCGCCGAGCAACAGCGTCGTGTCGACGGTGGACACTTCCACCCAGCGATCATGGCGCTTGCCGGTTTCCATGTTGAGGAAGTGATAGAAGAAGCCGTGGTAGCCGGTGGCGTCGTCTTCGGAATCGTTCTGCGGCGCATCGTGGAAGAAGCGCAACGTGGCCAGCGTGCGGTCGACCGCCTGCTCGCGCGTGATGTAGCCACGCTCCACGCCGACGCCGTATGCGGTGAGGCCGAAGCCCACCGAGGCGATCGATGCGAAGGAGTTGGTCGGATAGTGGTCGGGAATGAGGCCGTTGGACGGATTCGCACTGTCCCAGAACCACTGGAAGGTGCGCTTTTCCAGATCCGCGATCATCGGCGGCACGGGATGGACGTCCTTGATCGCCACTGCGGTTACGCGCTTCGGCTTGGGCGTTTCCTTTTCCGCCATGGCCAGCGGCGCGGCGATGGCGAGGACGACACCGAGGGCGAGGGAGAGTCGCTTTATCGTTTTGGCTTGCATGTCGCGGATCCTAGCTGTGTAAACGTTTACGCCAGAGGGTCGGAGAAAGGCCCCGGAGGGCCTTGGTCGAAAGGGAACCATACGTACCGGCTCGTCCCCTGGCAATCGCGGAGGCCATCACACCACCTGCGGTGCGCGGCATTCGCGGTCGATGAACTGTTGGTGGGTGGGCATCAGGTCGACGTTCTTCGAGACGACGTCGCGGATGCTGGCCAGAAACCTGGGAATATCCTCATCGGGCATCTGATCGACCAACGGATCGTAACCCTTCGGCATGATGCCCTGGCCGATCATCACCTGGATCCAGCTGACCACGGCGAACATTTCCTCGGCGGTGCGGAAGAAGCGGCCACTGTGGCGGAACAGGTCGATGTTCTCCTGCAACGAAGCCGGAATCGACATGTTCCTGCAATCGTTCCAGAACGGTGAGTCGTCGCGGACGGTCGCCTTGTAATGCAGGATCAGGAAATCGCGGATGCGCTCCGCCTCGAAGCGGGTCTGCGCGTTGTAGCGGTCGACCAGCACAGGGTCCATCACGCCATCGGACGGGAAGAGCTGCAACAGCTTCGAAATGCCGGCCTGGATCATATGGATGCTGGTCGATTCCAGCGGTTCCATGAATCCGCTGGCGAGTCCTAGCGAAACGACATTCCTGTTCCAGGCTTTCTTGCGGATGCCGGTGACGAAGCGCAGCGGGCGCGGGTCCGCGAGGGGGTCGCCGTCGAGGTTCGCCAGGAGCTTCGCGGCGGCCTCGTCATCGCCGATATGGCGACTGGAATATACATAGCCGTTGCCTGTGCGATGTTGCAGCGGGATGCGCCATTGCCAGCCCGCTTCGCGCGCGGTGGAACGCGTATACGGTGTCGGCGCTTCCACGCGCGCGCACGGTACGGCAAGTGCGCGGTCGCACGGAAGCCAGTGGCTCCAGTCCTCGTAACCGGATGCCAGGGCGCCTTCGATGAGCAGCCCACGAAATCCCGAGCAGTCGATGAAGAGGTCGCCCTCGATGCGCTCGCCGCTGGCGAGCAGCACCGCGGCGACATGGCCCGATTCCGGATGCAGCTCGACGTTCTGGATCTTGCCCTCGCTGCGCCGGACTCCACGCGCTTCGGCGTATTCGCGCAGGTAACGGGCATAGAGCGACGCGTCGAAGTGATACGCGTAGGCGATGCCACCGAGGGGATTGCTCGCGGGTACGTCGACCGGCGCGGGCATGAACTTGCCGCGGATAGCGGCGACGGTATTGACGGAATAGTCGCCCAGGTCGGCGGCGTGGCCCGCCTGCCGGCCCTTGAGCCAGAACTGATGGAATGGCGTCAGGCCGATGTCGTGGCCCATCACGCCGAAACCGTGGATATAGGAGTCGCCCAGCCTGCCCCAGTCGCGGAACTGGATGCCGAGCTTGAACGTACCCTGCGTACGGGCGACGAAGTCGGCTTCGTTCAGTCCCAGCAGGTTGTTGAAGAGCTTGATGTGCGGAACGGTGGCTTCGCCGACACCGACGATTCCGATCTCGTCGGATTCGACAAGCCGGACGGTCACCTTTCGGCCGAGCACACGAGCCAGCGCGGATGCCGCCATCCAGCCGGCAGTGCCTCCACCGACGACGACGATATGGGTGATGCCGTTGTTCATCGCTGGACCGCTGGTGCAGAGGCTAAGAAATGCGCCCGCGGGGAGACGCGCGGGCGCCAAGTACGGCGCACCCGGCCATGCGTGCCGGATGCGCCGCTGGAGCGCTTAGAACTTGAAGCCAGCCGTGAAGCGGGCGGTACGCGGCACGAACTGGATGTTGCCCTTCTTGTTGAACACGACCGGCGTACCCGTCGCCGGAATGCCGTTGGCGCCGAAGTTCGTGTTGTAGTCGACCAGGTTCTTCCAGTTGAAGACGTTCAGGATGTCGAAGCGGATGTAGAACTTCGTCTGGTCGTTCTCGTTGAGTACGAAGTCCTTCGTGGCCTGGAAGTCGATGTCGCGATAACCCCAGATCTTGCCGCCGACGAGGAACTTCGAACCCGGCGGCGTGAATGCGCCGGGGCGATTGGCCTCGCCTGTCGGGAAGATGTACGGCGAGCCATAACCGTACGTACCGTTCCAGGGCAGCGGCGTCGCGAGGGTCAGCTTCGCCGAGAAGGTGAAGCCCCACGGACCATCCAGCGAGCCGGTCGCCACGAAACGATGCTTCGATGCCGCGTTCGAGGTAACGAACGGGTAATCCTGGATGGTCGCCTCGTCGAACGAGTAGTGTTCCTTGATGTCGCGGTTCTGCTTGGCGCGCGTATAGGTGTATGCGAAGTTCGCGCTCCAGCCCGACTCGCGGGTATACGGCTTGTCGGCCGACAGCAGCACCTGGGTCGTACGGGTGCGGATGCCGTTGTTACCGATGATCATCGAACCGAAGCCCGGTACGCCGTTGTTCCAGGGCTGGCCACCGTTTTGGAAGAACGAGCCATCCGGATAGCGGTTGCCGAGCGTGAAGGCGAAGCCGTCATACGAAAGCACGCGCGTGATCGTCGCATCCGTGTTCCAGTCGCCGATCTTGTTCGACATGCCGATGCTGAACTGATCCGAATAAGGAGCCTTCAGGTCGTTGTTCATCATGTCGACCTCCTGGCCCTTGTTCGAGCCGGCGACCAGCGCCTGCAGGTTCTCGAGGCCATTGAGGTAGGACGGGTCCCAGTTCACGCAGTTCGTGTTCGGACCGACGTTGCAGCTGCGACCGGGAATATTGAAGAAGATCTCCTGGTACGGCAGGGCCGACTTGGTCTGTTCCAGCTGCAGGTAATCGTAGAGGTTGCGATCGTACGAGCGGCCCGCGCCGCCGTGGATGACGTGCGCTTCATCGGCGAACAGGTCGTAGGAGAAGCCCAGGCGCGGCGCCCACTGGTTCTGCGCGTGGCGGTTATGCCCGTTGCCGATGTAGTCCTGGTAGTTGATGCCGCCCTTGGCCAGCGTCTGCGCATAGGTCTGGCCCGGGAACTGGCCCTGGGCGTTCGGATCGAGCGAGTTGAAGCCGTCGATCACGTTCTGCGGCGTGACGTAGTCGAGGTAGGACGGGGTCTTTTCCTTATCCCAGCGTACGCCGAGGTTGAGGATGAGGTGGTCGTTGATCGACCAGTCGTCCTGGATGTACGCGCCGTACTGCTTGCTGTTGGTCTCGGCGATCGAATTCAGGCCCGCCACCGGGTTGGAGAACTGCGCCCGGTAAGGCAGCTCGTTGGTGCCGTTCTGATCGACGTTATAGAAGAACTGCGGGTTGGTGTTCTGCGCATCCTGCGCGTGCAGCGTGACTTCCTTGTACTTGTAACCGACCTTGACGACGTGGTCGCCATGCCAGGTGAGGTCGTTGAAGGTGAAGTCGTCCGAGATCATCGGACCTTCCTGGCCCTTGATCTGGGTGGCCAATGCCGATGCCGAGCCGATGCCGATGATGGCCGCGTCGTTGTTCGGGCGCCAGGTGTAGTTGTAACCGTTGCCGTAGTTCAGCGGCAGGGGGTCGTTCGACGAGTTTTCGTACGAGGCCTTGAACTCGTTGAAGAACCAGTCACCACTGTGCTGCCAGCGGAAGGTGCCGCGGGTGTCGTGGTTCTCGGTGGTGATGGACTGCTCGCGCGACTGGCCCGCGCCGATGTTGTCGGCCTGGGTCTCGCGGCGGACCTGGGTGCTGATCTCGATGCGGTCGCGGTCGGTCAGTTCCCAGTCGATCTTGCCGAAGTACAGCTTTTCGTCGAACGGCAGGTTGGCCGGGCCCAGCGCCGCCTGCGCGGCCGCCGGAAGCAGGCCGACGGCGGACGCGGGCACATCGGAGCCCGGCGTCACGGTGATCGGCGTATCGAACTTCTTCTGCTCGAAGGTCACGAAGAAGTGCATCTTGTCCTTGATGATCGGACCGCCGAGCGCGAAACCGTATTCCTTCTCGAACGAGCGCGCCTTGTCGCCGTCTTCCTCGGCCGGTGTGCGGCTGCGGTACTTGTCCGAGGTATAGGTATCGAACACTTCACCGTGGAACTCGTTCGTGCCCGACTTCGTTTCCGCCGTGATCGCGGCCGACGAGACCTGATCGTACTCGGCCTTGTAGTTGCTGGTGATGACCTTGTATTCACCGATGGCCAGCTGCGGGAACGGGTTGCCCTGGCTGTTGACCTGGCCGGCGACGCCGCCTTCCTTCACGTAGCTCTTCTGGCCCACGCCGTCGATGAAGACGTTGACGGAGCTGTTGTTCTGCGCACCGCCGCGCAGCGAGGTATGACCCTGCGCGTCGACGCTGAACACCATGCCCGGCACGGTGTCGGCGAATTCGAGGAAGTTGCGCGAGACCTGCGGAATGGTCTGGATCTGGCGCAGCGAGATCGTCTTGGCGACTTCGGGCGTCCTCACCTCGGTCAGCGTCGTCGCGCTCACCGTCACGCCTTCCAGCGATGCGGCGTTCGCCGCATTGGCGGTGACGTCACCGGCGGCGGGAGCCGCGGCGGCGAGGTTCAGCGTCGCGGTCGAAGCGACGGTCACCGTCACCGTCTGCTCGGTACCCGGACCCGCGTCGACCTTGTACGTCGCCGGCGGCAGGCCGTTGATGATGTACATGCCATCCGCGCCGGCCTTGGCGTGGCGGGTCAGGCCCGTCTGCGGATTGAACGCGGTGACGTTCGCGCCAGGCGAAGCCTTGCCGCGGAGGGTCGCATTGGCGGATTGCGCGAATACGGGCGGCGACACCATGGCGGCGGCGACGGTCGCGGTGATTACGCCGGCGAGGATCTTCTTCTTCAACTGCATCGAGGCTTTCATTGTTCCCCTCTCCCAAATGTTTTCTATGTGTGTGATCCACGGAGTCGACATGGCTGTCGTATCGCGGTGGTTGAACCACTCTCGGAGCGTTATGCCCCCGTGTCTCGCGTCGAGCGAAGTCCTGAGAATGACGCCGTCCTGGGGAGTCCCATCCACGGCCCGGCAAGCCGTGCGTTCCGACGGGGCGTCAGGCCCGTCGTCGTACCGTGTCGCCGCCGCCACACGAGGCGCGAACGACCAATTCAGTGCCGACGACGACGCGCGGTTCGGGCGCGGCGTCCTCGGGTGCCTCGATCATCTTGACGAGGCGTTCCAGCGCCGCCTCGCCCAACTCGGCGATGCGTATGCGGACGGTGGTAAGCGGTGGCGTCACATAGCGCGCCATGGGAATGTCGTCGTAGCCGACCACGGCGATGTCGTCGGGCGTGCGCACCTTCGCCTCGGAAAGCGCGGAGAGGCAGCCGATCGCCATCATGTCGTTGGCGGCGAAGATCGCGTCGGGGCGCGGCACCATCGCCAGCGCCTGCTTGCCGGCGTGATATCCGGACTCTTCGGTGAAGTCGCCCGGCAGGATCACGGCACGCTCACCGAGACCGGCCTTCGCCAAGGCCTCGCGGTAGCCGCGGGCACGCTCCTGCACGTCGTGGTTCACCTGCGGACCCGCGATGAACACGATGCGCTTGCGACCGAGGCCCAGCAGGTGCTCGGTCATGGCGCGGGCGCCGCCGAAATCGTCGACGTCGAGCGATGCATGGCGATCGGAGCGCACGTGGCTGTTGATCAGCACGGTCGGCAGCACGATCGGCAGGTTCTCGTCGAGGAAGGCCTCGTCGGCGTGGGGTGACATCACCAACAGGCCGTCGACGCGGCCCTGCATCGCGCGCAGGGCGATCGCCGCTTCCGTGGCATCGCCATGCGAGCTGGAAACGAGCATGTACAAGCCACGCGCACGGGCGGCGAGGTCGATGCCGCGGATCAGCTCGGAGAAGAAGGCGCCATGCAGGTCGGGCAGCAGGGCGCCGATGGTCTGCGTGCGGCGGGTGATGAGGCTGCGCGCCGCGTTATGCGGCACGTAGCGAAGGCGGGCCGCGACTTCGCGGATGCGCTTCTGGGTTTCCGCCGTCACGCCGCCGTGGCCATTGAGGGCACGCGAGACGGAAGCCACCGATACGTTGGCCATTCTCGCGACGTCTTTGATCGTCACACTCACGTGGTTATCGCCCTTGACCAGCCCTCCCGGGGCCTGACGGCGCGGAACGTAAACGTTTTCACACGGCCTTGTAAAGCGTGCGAAATCAACCGTTTGCTGCATCGCAGTAGGATCTACGCGAACACGCGATACCACTTACCGGCACCCGTTAAAAATACGTGTGCCGTCAGCGGTTTGAGTGGTACGCAAGAAATTGTGGCGTCGCAACAGCAAATGCAGACAAACTCTTCACGGAAGTAAATAGCTGTCGCGTCAGGAACCACGTAACGCGCGTTACATGGATTTGCCGAATTCGCTCACGCTTCCTGCAACTCGCGGGCGGCTCGTTCGCTGCCCGGGCGCCGCGACGACCACACGCTGCACGGGTCCCCTTCAATGGCACGACGGCGCGTGGCGAAGCCCAGCCAGGCAAACCCCACACCCATCGCGATCGCGACCACATCGACCCCCAGCACCGCGAAGCGGCCTTCGCCGAGCGTGCGTAGCAGGCGGTCCCCATGGATCGTCGCGTCGAGCACGCCGACGGCCACGCTGATGAAGGCGGTGGCCCAGAGCAACTCCACCGCCGCCCTGGCGGGCAGGCGCCAGAAGGTCCAGAGGATCGCGGCGGCGAAGGCCGTGAAGCACACGGGCTGGACGATGGCCGTCGGGGAAGCACCCCAGAGCGGACCCAGGAGGTTCGCCAGGAAGGTCGTCGAGATCGCGAAGCACGCACCGATGCACACGCCGACGGTGGCGGTGGCCATCGCGCGCACCTTCAACGGTTGGTCGGCCTGGCGCCGTTTGCGTCGCGATTCGATGTAGAGCAGGTTGCCGGAATAGAACAGGAAGGCACCGGCAAGGCCGAGCACGAAGTACAGCCAGCGGAGCGGCAACCCGCCGAAGCTGCCGAAGTGCAGGCCGAAGATCGCCGAGTACGTGGCGTGGTTCGCATCGCGCACACCGCTCAGTTGCATGCCGAGCACCTTCCCGCTCGCGGCATCGAGCGAGACCATGCCGTATTCACCGAGCGTCTTCGTCGAAGTGCCGCGCACTTCCGCCGCGGCGCCCTGCCGGCCGTAGTGCACGTAACGCATGTAATCCGGTTCGAAGTTGGCGGCACCCGCTGCGAGTGCGGCCTGTCGTGCACGCGCGCCAAGTTCGGCGGGTGAAAGCATCACCGCCGTGCCGCCCTTGTCCTGCGTGGCCGGCAAGGCGCTGGTCATGCGTTCGAAGGCAGGCATCAGCTTGCCGTCGAAGATGGCCGTGTTGAACGCGACCAGCATCACGAGGGTGAGGCACAGCAACGCGCCGGTGATCGCGAAGATGATGTGGAAGGGCAGGCTGAGGATGCCGATCACGTTATGCGCGTCCTGCCACAGGCGCTTGAGGTTGTGCCCGGGACGCAGCGCGAACAGTTCGCGCACGAGGTTCGGCAGGTGGATCAGCAGTCCGGTCAGCAACGCCAGTCCGTAGATCACGCTGACGACGCCCATGAGATAGATGCCGACGACGGGGATGCCGAGGTCGTAATGCAGTTCGTAGACGAAATCGGCGAGGCCGTGCTCGTGGTCTTCCGAATCGCGTGCTGCCGTTTCGCCCAGCGACTGGGTCTTCCACTCGCCGTTCTTTTCCATCCAGTACGCGGCCACCTCGTGCGAGGGATGGTCGGCCGGGTAGGTCACGCCGATCTGCTCGCGGGCGGCCGGATGCTTCGCCACGATGTCGGCCAGCATGGCGTGCGCGCGGTCCATGGTGTCCGCACGGGCCATCTCGGTGCGCGGCACCGCCCAGGCGTCGATCTCTTCATGGAACATGGTCAGCGCGCCGGCGTAGAACGCGATGAACAGGGCGAAGCCGGCCAGCAGGCCGGTCCACGTATGGACGGTGGTGAAGGTGCGCAGCGTGGAGGCTTTCATCGGTCAGAGCCCCGGCATCGTGTGCTTGGCGAGGAACAGCGTGGCGAACGCGGCAAGGTTGGCCACGGCCAGCCATGCCCAGGCTCGGACGCCGGTGCGGAAGAGGAAGGTGGCGGCCATGATCCCGATCCACAGCGGGAAGAAGATCACCATCATCGGGATGACCACCGATTCGCTCGAATGTGGCCAGAGCCAGATCGCCACCGCGACCAGGGCCATGGACAACGGGAGGCCGAGCACGATGCCGGCGAAGGTCTTGGCGAGCATCAACGTGGCTTCCGTTCGGGGGCCG
>Ga0307412_10002110_pt1 | contig 11035 bp, 12 predicted proteins | sample DK1Cmetagenome_3_FD_203823 | JGI IMG/M metagenome (GOLD analysis project Ga0307412, IMG submission 203823) | Maize rhizosphere microbial communities from greenhouse at UC Davis, California, United States - DK15-C-1 | ecosystem: Host-associated > Plants > Roots > Rhizosphere > Soil | place: USA...
GAGAGCATCGATCTGGCCCAGTTCGGCTGTCGCCCGGCATGAGTGATCCAACGACCGGCTGGGCTATCCCGGCCGCCGAAAGCCGGGCCTGGGACTGCGTCGCCCTGGGCGAAGTCATGCTGCGCCTCGATCCGGGCGAGGATAGGGTGCGCAGCGCACGCGCCTTCAACGTCTGGGAGGGCGGCGGCGAGTACAATGTCGCCCGAGGCCTCAGCCGCACCTTCCGTCGATCGACCGCCGTCCTGACGGCGCTGCCGCGCAACGAACTGGGTGTTTTGACCGAGTCCCTCATCGCCGCGGCGCGGGTGGATGTTCGTCATGTCCTGTGGCGGGACTGGGACGGCATAGGGCGCAACACCCGTCTGGGGCTGAACTTCACCGAGCGGGGTTTCGGCGTCCGCGCCCCGCTGGGCGTCTCGGATCGCGCCAACTCGGCCGCCTCGGCCCTGGCGCCTGAGGATTTCGACTGGGACGCCCTGTTCGGTTCCGGCGGCGCCCGCTGGCTGCACACGGGCGGCATCTTCGCGGCTCTGTCGGAGAGCACGGCGCGCACCGCCATCACCGCCGTGAAGGCGGCGCATCGGCATGGCGTGCCGGTCTCCTACGACCTCAACCATCGCGCCAGCCTGTGGAACAGCCATCCGGATCCGTCGGCGGCGCGCGAGGTGAACCGGTGCATCATCGCCGAGGCCGACCTGCTGTTCGGCGATGACCATGGGCTGCGCGCCTGTCTGGGGCTGGGCGACGATTGGGCCGGTCGCCGCGGCTGGCCGACGGATCCCGCGCCCCCGACCCGGGCGGCGACGCTGGCCTTCGAGATGTTCCCGAACCTGAAGGGTGTCGCCTATACGCTGCGCGACCCGCGCAGCGCCTCGGAGAACAGCTGGCAGGGCGTTTTCCATGACCGGATCGACCGGTACGTCTCGGTGCTGCGATCCGACCTGGAAATCCTCGACCGGGTCGGCGGCGGCGACGCCTTCGCCTCGGGCGTCATCCACGGCCTGTTGAACGGCGAGGACGGTCGGCGAGTCGCCGAACTCGGCGCGGCCCACGGCGCCCTGGCCATGACCACGCCCGGCGATAACGCCAATGTCGGTGAGGACGAGGTCGAGGCCCTGGCCCGCGGCGACAAGGCAGCCGCCCGCCGCTGAGCGGTTCGGAGAGGCCCGGAGCAGCCGACTGAGTCGCCCCGCCAAGCCTCGCGGTGTCATTGTCGGCTCTCGCCAAGGCTTTCCTGGTAGCGGGTTCGCGCCTAGGCAATCAACCATAGGTCAATCTCTTAACCCCCGGGCGGTATATCGAGACCGGGAGTTTTCTGATGAACGAAGGGTCGGGCTCGATCGACGAGCGTCGCCGTATGGCAATGCTGGAATCGCTTGGTCTGGCCGAAGCAGCGCTGGACCCGAGTTTGCAGGCCCTTGCCGCCCTGGCGGCCGATATCGCCAACACCACGGCGGGTCTCGTCTGCCTTATTGAGAGCGATCACATCCGTGTGGCGGGCGTAGTAGGTCTTGAAGGCGTCCCCATCGACCGCTGGGATTCCTTCTCCAGTCATGCCTTGCGCGAACCCAACGAGATTCTCTGGGTCTCGGACGCCGAGGCGGATGCTCGGTTCAAAGGCAGTCGTTACGTCGTCGGCGAGCCGCGCATCCGGTTCTATGCCCAGGTCCCGCTTTGCGTGAACGGGTGCATGGTCGGAGCCGTGTGCGTCTTTGATCCCGTTTCCAGGCCATTCGACGGTGTGATCGCATCGCGCCTCAAGCTGATCGGTACGGCGTGTGCGGCGGAACTGGCCGAACGGCACCGGACCGGCGCTCTACGTCAGGCCCTGACGGCCTCTGCTGACGCGCTGGTGGACTGCGATGCCGAAGGCCGTGTCCTAACCTGGTCCGACGGCGCGGAGCGTCTCTTCGGATTCGTCAGGCAAGAGGCGGTCGGCGCCGACATCAACATGATCATTCCGGAGGCGCACCGAGAAGCGCACCGGCAAGGCATGCGGCGCTGGCGCGAGAGCGGCGCCGCCCGGCTGGGCAGACGCCTGGAGTTGCCGGCCAAGCGTCGTGACGGGTCCGATCTCGACATTGAGCTTTGGATGTCGGTGTCCCACGACAACGGCGAGCCTCGCATCCACGGCAATATCCGGGACATCTCCGAGCGCCGGGCTCAAACGCGCGCGCTGGCCGAGGCCGTGGACAGAGCCGAGGACGCCAGCCAGGCCAAGACCGCCTTCCTCGCCAATATGAGCCACGAACTTCGGACGCCCTTGAATGGGGTCACCGCCTGCGCCGGATTGCTGGCGTCAACCGCCCTGACTTCGGAACAGGCCAGGCTCGTCGACATCATTTCAGGCGCAGGCGATCAACTCGGCCGGTTGATTGCCGACATTCTCGACCTGGCCCGTATCGAGTCGGGCGAACTCAAGCTCTGCGCCTCGCCGACGGATATCGGAGGCCTTGCGGAAGAGGTGACCGAGCTCTGTCGCCTGAAGGCCGATGGGAAGGGGGTCGCGCTGCGGCTCGAACTCGCTCCGGCGGCGAGGGACACCGTCCTGGTCGACGCGGCCCGCATGAAACAGGTTCTCGGCAACCTGTTATCGAACGCGATCAAGTTCACCGAGGAAGGAGAGGTCGTGCTGCGCGTGACCCGCTCAAACTCGACCTTCCATCTCGAGGTCCGGGACACCGGCATCGGGTTCGGTCCCGAGGTGCGCGAGGTCATTTTCGACCGCTTTCAACAGGCGGATCCCACAATCACCCGCCGCTTCGGCGGCACCGGATTGGGCCTAGCCATCTGTCGTGATCTGGTCGAGGCCATGGGCGGCGTCCTGGACTGTCGTTCCACGCCCGGCCAAGGTTCGACCTTCTGGGTTGACGTCGACCTCCCGTCCGCCGCCGTTCCCGACCCGGCGCAAGCCTCCGCCGGTGAATGCCCGGAAGCGGCCGTTTCAGGCGCGCGGGTGCTCGTCGTCGATGATAACGCGACCAATCGTCAGGTCGCCGGCATCATCCTCGAGAGCGCTGAGATCGTGATCGCTTTCGCCGGGAATGGTCGCGAGGCTCTGGAAATCCTCTCGAAGGCGCGCTTCGACCTGATTCTCATGGACATGATGATGCCCGAGATGGACGGGATCGAAGCGACACGCAGGTTGCGCGCTGGGGAAGCGGGCGATCATGCGCGCCGGACGCCTGTGATCATGCTGACGGCCAACACTCTGCCCGAACATGTGGCGCAGACCCTGGCCGCTGGAGCGAATAGGCACCTCGCCAAGCCGATAACACCGGTGAATTTGCTTCAGGCCGTGGCGCTGTCCCTGCCGTCGCGCTTCGCGCCGACGGCCGAGGCGTCTCACCGCCGCGGCTAGATCGACTGCACGCCTTCCGGCGATGCATTGCAGGTTTGGAAGGTCCGTGCGTCGTCAGGGGAGGGCTGCCCCTCGCGAACAGCCTTCTGCCGACGGGCCGGTGGCGGACAGAGAGGGATTCGAACCCTCGGTACGCTTTCACGTACACACGCTTTCCAAGCGTGCGCGATCGACCACTCCGCCACCTGTCCGTTTCCACGACGCGCGTGAAGTCGCCGAACGGTCGATCCGGCGAGGGGCGCTGATTAGAACAGTCGGACCCCCTCGGCAAGCGCCGGATGATGGCCCATATGGGCGGCGTACGATTTGTCCGGAGTTCCGCCATGCTCTCGCAGAAGACGACCCTGCCCACGCCCGGAGGCGCGCTGCCCGGCCGGGCCACGCCGGTGACCACCGACGAGGTGCATTTCGTCACCGGCCGCCCGCTGAAAGGACCGCATCCGGAGGGCTTTGAAACCGCCGTCTTCGGCATGGGGTGCTTCTGGGGCGTGGAACGGGTCTTCTGGTCCCTGCCGGGCGTCTGGGTGACCTCGGCGGGCTATACCGGCGGCTACACTCCCAATCCGACCTATGAGGAGACCTGCACCGGCCTGACCGGCCACGCCGAGGTCGTGCAGGTGGTCTTCAATCCCAAAGAGATCAGCTACGCCGACCTGCTCAAGGTCTTCTGGGAGAATCACGACCCGACGCAGGGCATGCGCCAGGGCGGCGACATCGGCACCACCTACCGCTCGGCGATCTACTATATGGACGAGGCGCAACACGAGCAGGCCGAGGCTTCGCGGGACGCCTATCAGGCGGCCCTGATCGCGGCGGGGCAGGGGGAGATCACCACCGAGATCACCCCGGCGGGCGCCTACTATTTCGCCGAGGACTATCACCAGGGCTATCTGGCCAAGAACCCCGAGGGCTACTGCGGCATCGGCGGGACGGGCGTGACCTGCCCGATCGGCGTCGGCGTTCCTTCAATCGCCGGAGCCTGAGCATGGATCGCGCGGGAATAGGCAAGGCCTGCCTGGCGCTGCCGGGCGCAACGCTGGACCATCCGTTCGGCGACCATCACGACGCCTACCGCATCGGAGGCAAGATGTTCGTCATGGTCGGCGAGCAGGGCGGGGTGTCGTTCAAGGTCTCCGACATCGCCTATGAGGTGCTGACCGAGGAAGGCCGCGCCCGTCCGGCCCCCTATCTGGCCCGCGCCAAATGGGTGAACCTGCCCGACCCGTCCGCCTGGCCCGACGACGAGCTGGCCGAGCATTTCGCCATCGCCCATTCCATCATCGCGGCCAAGCTGACGAAGAAGCAGCGCAAGGATCTGGGGCTGGCCTGAGATCCCCCCATCGGGGGTCGGCGATTTGCCCGAATCCGGAAAACGCGGTTCTCTGTTCTTTCAGGGGGAGAACCGGCATGACCATCAGACATCTCGTGGCGCTCGGCGCCTGCGTCCTCGCACTCGGCTCGTGCCGGCAGACCGAGGTCAAGGCCGCCCCAGCCGAGGGCCCGCACGTGGTCGCCGCTTCCGATATCGAGGCGGGGCGCTACCTGATCCTGACCGGCGGCTGCAACGACTGCCACACGCCAGGCTATCCCCAGAGCGGCGGCAAGACGCCGGAGTCGGAATGGCTGAAGGGCTCCGGCATGGGCTTCATGGGGCCGTGGGGCGCCACCTATCCGCACAACCTGCGCCGCACCGTGGCGGGCATGACCGAGGACGCCTGGGTCGAGATGCTGTCGACACGCGAAAGCCTGCCGCCCATGCCCTGGCCCAGCGTCCGGGCCATGGCTGAGTCCGACAAGCGGGCCCTGTACCGCTACATCAAGTCCCTGCCGCTGGAAGGCGATCCGGCTCCCACGGCCCTGCCGCCCGGCCAGACCCCGACCACGCCCTATGAGAACATGATGCCGGTGATGCCGGGGGCCTAAGGACACACCGGTCCGCTCATCCCGGCGAACGCCGGGACCCAGTCCTGTCCAGCCTGACGCGGTTGGTTCAGGAGGGGCTTTGGGTCCCGGCTTTGGCCAAGATGAGCGGTCTAGCGCCCCTTCTCCTCCGCGATCCAGCGATCCATCCGCTCGTCCAGCAGGGCCATCGGCAGCGGGCCGTCAACCAGCACGGCGTCGTGGAAGCGGCGCACGTTGAAGCGGTCGCCCAGCGCGGCCTCGGCGCGGGTGCGCACGGCGCGCAGGCGGATCTCGCCGACCTTGTAGGCCGTGGCCTGGCCCGGCCAGCCGATGTAGCGCTGCAGCTCGGTCTCGATGTTGTGCGGGGCCAGGGCCGAGTTGTCGTGGAAGCAGGCGCGGGCCTGTTCGATGTCCCAGCCCAGCCAGTGGATGCCGGTGTCGGCCACCAGCCGGCAGGCGCGCCACATCTCGTAGCTCAGCCGCCCGAACCGCTCATAGGGGGTGCGATAGAAGCCCATCTCCTCGCCCAGGAATTCGGCGTACAGCCCCCAGCCCTCGGTGAAGGCGGTCACGTCCACGCCGCGGCGGAAATAGGGGCCTTCCTCGGCCTCCTGCTGCAGGGCGATCTGCAGGTGGTGGCCGGGCACCGCCTCATGCAGCGTCAGCGCCGGAAGCTCGTACAGCGGCCGCTGATCCAGCCGGCTGGTGTTCACCATGTAACCGCCGGCGATCCCGTTCTCCATCGAGCCCGAGAAGTAACGGCCGGTCGTGTAGTTGGCCTCGATCTCCGCCGGTACGGGCCGCACGCCATAGGGCGTCCGCGGCAAGGTCCCGAACAGGGCGGGCAGACCGTCATCGGACCTTTTGGCCATCTCCGAGGCTTTCTCCAGCAGGTCCTCGCGCGTGGTGGCGTAGAATTGCGGATCGGTGCGCAGGAAGTTCAGGAAGGAGGCGAAATCCCCGGTCCAGCCCGCGGTCCGCATCTCTGTGTCCATGCGGGCGCGGATGCGCGCCACCTCCTGCAGGCCCAGCTGGTGGACCTGGTCGGGCGTCATGTCGGTGGTGGTGTAGCCGCGCACCAGGAAGGCGTAGAGCTCACGCCCGCCGGGCCGGTGAACCAGCCCCAGCGTCTCGGGCGCGCGGGGCAGGTAGTCGTCGCGCAGGAAGCGGACCCAGGCTTCCCGACGCGGCATGATCTGCCGGGCGACGACGCCCTGCGCCCGCGCCAGCAACTGCGCCTGCCGTTCCTCCGGGATCGAGGCGGGCAGGGCGGCGAATGGCTTCAGCAGCGGGTCGGTCTCCGGCGTCAGCGCGGCTTCCGGCTCCATCAGGCTGAGCGCGTTCTCGACGATGGAGCGGGGCTGGACCAGGCCGGTCGCCAGCCCGCGCCGGGCGTTGGCCAGCTGGTCGTCATAGAGGGCCGGCATGGCTTCCAGCCGGGCGATGTAGGCCTCGGCGTCGTCGGCGCTGGTGATCCGGGTGACGCTGGCGACATAGCCGAGACTCTGCCCCGGCCCGCCTTCCGAGCTGAAGGCGTCGATGCGGCCGGTGTCCAGCGGGATTCGGTCGCGGGCGCGCTTGATGACATAGGCCATGAAGGCGTGATTCAGCCGGTCGTCGTCATTCAGCCGCGCCGGATCGATGGCCGCCAGCCGGTCGGCGAATCCCTTCAGCGTCGGTTCGTGCGCCAGTTCGAACGCTCGCGAGGCGTCGGGCAGACGGCGCAGGGCGTCGCGGTCGCCCTCCATGCCGGCCGAGATCGGATCGACCGACCGCAGATAGATCTCATAGTCGTTCAACAGGGCCGCCAGCGCGGGGTGCTGGGCGTTGCGCGCCACGGCGGGCGGAGCCGGGATCTGAGCGACAGCGGGGGCGGCGCAGGCGGCCAGCAGGGCGGCGCCGGCGACGGCGAGAACGAGTTTCATGTGGGGGTCTCTCCCGGATGCGGACGGGACTGCACCGGAGCGCGGGCCTTGCGTCAACCGCAGAAGGCGAAGAACCGTTCGACCCGCTCGCCCGAGCCCGGTTGCGGGGCATAGGCGTAACGCGCCTCGCCCTCCCACACCGCCAGCCAGCCGGTGCGGCGGAAGCGCTGGAACACCGGCTCGCCCGCCTTGGCCTCGGCGGTCAGGAACAGGCCGTCATTGACCTCGGACGCCTCGGCCTGGGCCGGGAAACGCTCTGTCTCGCCGCCGGACTCCAGATGAATCTCGGACGCCGCGCCGACGGGGACGAGGGCGCTCAGGGCCAGCTGGCCCGAGCGTTTGCGGCAATCCAGACCGATCTTCAGGTCGTCGCTGGCCTCGGCGCCGTAGGCCAGCCGCGCCTCATCGCCGTCCTGATGTAGGAACCAGTCATAGCCCATGACCGGGACGGGCGATCCGGACGACGCGGGCGACAGTCCCATGCCGGGCTGGCCCGTGGTGTTGCACGCCGCCAGCGCCAGGGTCAGGCCGGCGGCGGCGATCGGGACGGTCAGGCGCATGGGGTGACTCCGGCTTAGCCGGAGCACAGTTCGGCGAAGCGGCGCAGCTTGGCAAGGTGTGCGGCCGGAACCTCAAGGGTTCGGCGTTGCTCCCCGAGCGCCACGCCCAACCGCCCGCTGACGCCGAAGGCCGCGAACACGGGGTGATCGGTGCGCAGCGCCAGCTTGATTCCACCGCCCCGCGCGGCCTCGGACTGGGCCACGGCCGAGGCGTCGCCGGCGGTCACCCGCGCCATGCCCGCGCCGGCCTCGCCGCCGTACAGGGTCAGGCGGGCGACACTGCTGCCGGGGTCGCATTCCAGGGTCGTGCGCAAATTGGCTGTGTCCGGCACCTCATTGGCCAGCACCACGGGCGTGTCGCTGTACAGGGTCCAGGTCCACGCCGCCTCGGGCGGAGCCGCGGCCGCGTTCTGGGCGCCCAGTATCGTCACCGCCGCGGCGGTCAGTATGGCGATCATGCGTTCAGCCCCCGCTGCAGCCTGTCTATGAAAGGTGGTCAGGCGTGATCCGTTCCGCAATAGGCGAAGAAGGCGCCGATCAGGGCGCGCTCCTTGTCGGTGGCGGTCAGGTCAAACCGCCCGGCCTCGCCCTCGACCGCCAGCACCCCCTTGCGGGCCAGATCGCGCAGGGTCGGGTCGTTCAGCGAGATGCGGGCCTCGTCGGCCAGGTCGCCGCTCAGCGGATCGATGGGGGTCTCGGTCATGGACGCATGGATCAGGCGCGGGGTGTCGGGCTGCACGTCGCCATAGACCACGGCCTGGGTCCGGCCCGGCTCGCAGGTCATCATCAGCGTCAGCTGGTCGGAGTTTTCCATCCCATAGGCCAGCTTGGCCATCGGGCCTTCATGGCTCAGATGCCAGCCCATGGCCCCACCTGTGGACTCGATGTCCGAATTCGACGCGCTGGACTGCGCGGCAAACGCGATCAGGCCCAGGGCGGCGACAGCGGGGACAGCGAACTTCAGCATGGGACAGACACTCACCTCTGATCGGCAAACGTTGATGTCCGTTAAGAGTTCACGGCTCAGCTGAACGGGGGCTGACCGCCCTTCCGGAACGCGAAACGCCCGCCGGGGTCGCCGGCGGGCGTTCAGGCTGGAATTGACGCCGATCAGAACGGCGAGAAGCGTTCCACCAGAGCCTGCGCCGCCGGGGTGGCCTGCATGCGGCTGATGTCGCCCCGGCCGCCGTAGCTGATGCGGGCCTCGGCGATCTGGCTGTGATTGATCGTGTTGGCGGACGAAATGTCCTCGGGGCGCACGATGCCGGCGACGGTCAGTTCGCGGACCTCGCGGTTGGTGCGCACTTCCTGCCGACCCTGGATCACCAGATTGCCGTTGGGCAGGACGTCGGCGACGACGGCGGCGATGGTCAGGCTGACCTTTTCGGCCCGGTTCACCGAACCCGAGCCGGTGGCGTTGGCTTGGCCTTCCGTGCCGACCATGTTGGCCGGGTCGAAGCCGCCCGGGAAGGCGCGGCCCAGGCTGTTCTCCAGCCCGAAGAAATGGGTCACCCCGCCCGAGGCCTCGTTGGTGCGGTTGCGGGTGGTCGAGTTGTTGGTCTGGGCGCGGTCGTCGATGTCGATGTTGACGGTGACGATGTCGCCGATCTGGCGCGCGCGCTGGTCGCCGAAGAAGGTGCGTGCGCCCACCCGCCACAGGCTGTTGGCGCTGGCCGCGCGTTCGGCGCGCTGTTGTTCCGGCGAGGGCAGGTAGGTCTGGCTGGTCGGCACCAGGGCCGCTGGATAGCCGATGGGGGCCAGTTCGGGACCGCGCACGGCCTCGATGGCGGTCGAGCAGGCGCCCAGGGCCAGGGACGACGAAAGGGCGGCGGCGGTCAGGATCAGGGCGGTACGCATGTGACTTCCCCTAGCGGGCGGCGAACTGTTGGGTGCGGATCGACTGGGCGCCGGGACCGGCGATGGCCTGGCCCGGCCCCGTGGCCACGGCGTCGATGACGCGGTTGGATTGCAGGTTGCGGACGGCCACGCGCTGGCCCTCGGCGGCATTGCCTTCGGCGCGGCCGGTGATGGTCAGGCGCACGCCGCCGGTCTCGTACAGGACCTCGACCATGTCATTGCGGGCGATGACCCGCTCGGCGGCGCTCGGTGCGCGTGTTGCGGTGCGCACTGGGGCAGGGGCGGGGGAGGCCGGACCGGCCGCCGCGAGGGCTTCCGGCGCGGTCGCGCCCGGTGCGGCGGCGGCGTGGCGAACCACAACCCGGCGCAACCCGGTCGGATTTGCCCAGTCCAGACCCGCCTGACGGGCCATGCCCTGCAGCTGGGCGGCCTCGAACACGATCGAAGGGCCCGCGCGGCGGCCGACGACGACATTCGCCGCGCCGCCCGCGCCGTCGAAGATGTCGCCCAGGGTCACCTGGCCGTCCTCGTCCACCGGATTGGCCTTCAGCGTCACCGGACCCGCCAGCACGGGACCGACGAGCGCGAAGGCGCAGACAGCGCCGAGGATCAGGGCCCTCACGATTTCACCTGCGCGCTGACCGACAGCATCTGGTCGGCGGTGGTGATGATCTTGGAGTTCATCTCATAGGCCCGCTGGGCGATGATCAGGGCCGAGATTTCCGACACCGCGTCGACGTTCGACGCCTCGGTGAACTTGTGCAGGATCTCGCCGAATCCGACCTCGCCCGGCGTGCCGACGTTGGCCGCGCCCGAGGCCGCGGTCTCCAGCAGCAGGTTGTCGCCGATGGCTTCAAGGCCTGCGTCATTGAAGAAGGTCGCCAGCTCCAGCTGGCCCACGACCGCCGGGGCGGTGTTGCCCTGGGTGAAGACCTGCACCTGGCCGGACTTGGAAATCTGAACGTCGACCGCGTCCTGCGGGATGGTGATGTTCGGCTGCACCGCATAGCCGTCGTCGGTGACCAGTTGGCCCTCGCCGTTGATCGCGAAATTGCCGGCCCGAGTGAAAGCCGTCTCGCCCGAGGGCATCAGGATCTGGAAATAGCCGCGGCCGTCGATGGCCATGTCGTACATGCCGCCGGTCTGGGTCGGCGAGCCTTGCTCGGTGACGCGGTAGACCGCCCCGGCCTTCACGCCGGCGCCGATCTGGATGCCGGTCGGGACCACCGTGCCCTGGGTGGACGACTGCGCGCCCATCCGCTCGACGTTCTGGTACAGCAGGTCCTGGAACTCGGCCCGTTGGCGCTTGTAGCCAATGGTGTTCATGTTCGCGATGTTGTTGGAGATGACCTCCACGTTCAGCTGCTGGGCGGCCATGCCCGAGGCGGCGGTTCTGAGCGCGCGCATGTCTCAGTGCTCCCTTACGACAC
>Ga0307412_10002111_pt1 | contig 11031 bp, 10 predicted proteins | sample DK1Cmetagenome_3_FD_203823 | JGI IMG/M metagenome (GOLD analysis project Ga0307412, IMG submission 203823) | Maize rhizosphere microbial communities from greenhouse at UC Davis, California, United States - DK15-C-1 | ecosystem: Host-associated > Plants > Roots > Rhizosphere > Soil | place: USA...
AGTGGACGTGCCCTTCGCGTCGAAGGCCAAGGGCACTTATCTGGGCAAAGACGTGGACGTGATGCACGCCTGCGGCCACGACACCCACACCGCGATTCTGATGGCTACCGCTGAAATCCTGGCCGGCATGAAAGACCAGTTGCCCGGCAGTGTGAAGTTCATTTTCCAGCCCGCCGAGGAAAGCCCGGCAGACTTCGAACCGGACGGCAAGAAGATCTGGGGCGCCAAGATGATGGTGCAGGAAGGCGTGCTGGAAAATCCCAAGGTGGACGCCATCTTCGGCTTGCACGTGTCCAGCGCGTATCCGGCCGGCTGGCTGTCGTGGCGCAGCGGCCCGGCCATGGCTGCCGCCGACCAGTTCTGGATCGACGTCACCGGCAAGCAGACGCACGGCGCGCGCCCCTGGTCGGGCATCGACCCCATCGTCGTCAGTTCGCAGATCATCCTGGGCTTGCAGACCATTCCCAGCCGCCAGATCAACAGCATGCTGGAGCCTGCCGTCATCACCGTGGGCGCCATCCACGGCGGCAACCGCATGAACATCGTGCCGGACAACGTCGCCATGACGGGCACCATCCGCACCTATGACGAAGGCATGAAGAAGGACATCCATCAACGCATCACCCGCACCGCCGAGATGATCGCGCAAAGCGCCGGCGCGAAGGCCGACGTGCGCGTGGTCGAACTCTACAACGCCACCGTCAACAACCCGGCGCTGACCGAGCAGATGGGTTCCACCTTGCGCCGCGTGGCGGGCGAAGGCAACTATGGCCTGCAACCGAAATCCACGGCGTCGGAAGACTTTTCGTTTTATCAGGAAAAGGTGCCGGGCATGTTCTTCTATCTGGGCGTGACGCCCAAGGGTACCGACGTGGAAAAGGCCGCCCCCAATCACTCGCCGCGCTTCTACGTGGATGAATCAGGCCTGATCAACGGCGTGCGCGCCTTGTCGAACCTGACCATCGACTACATGGCTCGCGCGCAGAAAGGCAGCTAAGCAGCACGGCAGGCGGGCGTGAAGCCCGCCCGCAGGGCCGCCATGTCCTTCAGCGGTCCGCCTGCGCGGTGGCGTCAAACCCCGGGTGATACGCAACCCGGCCTTGCGCCGGGCGCGTGAATGCCTGCGCCATGAAGTACTCCGGCGGCACGCCGGGATACGTCAGCGTGGGCGTCGGCTCAAATCCGAAACGCCGGTAATACGCCGGGTCGCCCAACACCACGCAGCCCGCCGCGCCCATCGCCTTCAGGCGGTCCAGACCGGCCCGGATCAACGCCCCGCCGATGCCACGGCCCTGCCAGTCAGGCAGCACCGCGACCGGTCCCAACCCGTACCAATCCGGCGATCCGTCACTGATCCGGACGGGAGAAAACGCAATGTGCCCCACGACCTGTGCATTGGCCCGCGCCACCAGCGACAGCGTCAACGCGCCTGCCTCGCGCAGCGCGTGGGTGATGTAGCCTTCGGTCTGCTGGCTATGAAGATGGTCTTTGAACGCAGCTTGCGTCAACGTGAAAATGGCGTCGTGGTCTTCCGGCGTTTCCGGCAGGATCTGCATGCCTGGGCTCCCATCGAATCAAGCTGAAAGTGTAGCCGCCCCCGACGGCCATTGCGCATTGACGACCGTCGGCACGGTGGCTACAGTGGCCGGCAGCCCTGCGCCTTCCTCGGCGCTTTTTCCCGCCCTTCAGGACTCTTATGAACAGCTACCGCGTCGGCATCGCCGGCTTCGGCGCCATCGGCCAAGCCGTGGCGCAATCCCTGGACGCCGGCGTGCCCGGCCTGACCTTGGCCGCCGTCGCCGTGCGCGACCCCAAGTCCCCGCCCGCCTTCGCATGGACCCACGCGGCCCCGGTCTTCACCACCCTTGACGCCTTGCACGAGCATTGCGACGTGGTGGTGGAATGCGCGCCCGCCGCCGTGTTCCGCGACATCGCCGAACCCGTGCTGCGCAACGGCAAGAAGATGGTGGTGCTGAGCTCCGGCGCGCTGCTGCGCCACGACGACCTGATCGAACTGGCGCGCCAGCATCATGGCCAGATCATCGTGCCGTCGGGCGCTATCCTGGGGCTGGACGCCATCACGGCGGCCGCCGAAGGCGTCATCCATTCCGTCACGATGATCACCCGCAAACCCGTGCGCGGCCTGCTGGGCGCGCCTTACCTGACCGACAACAACATCGACATCGCCGACATCACCGAACCGCGCCTGATCTTCCGCGGTTCGCCACGCGAGGCCGCAGTGGGCTTTCCGGCCAACCTGAACGTGGCCGTCAGCGTGTCGCTGGCGGGCATCGGGCCCGACCGCACCACGCTGGAGATCTGGGCCGACCCGTCGCTGGAACGCAATATCCACCGCGTGGAAGTCGTCTCGGATTCGGCGTCGTTCTCGATGGAAATCCAGAACATTCCCTCGGCCAATCCCAAGACCGGCCGCATCACGGCACAAAGCGTGGTCGCCGCACTGCGCAAGCTGACCAGCCCGCTGCGCATGGGTACCTGAGCGGCGCGCGTCCCCCCACCTTTGCCGCCTGGCCCGGCGGGTCAACCGGGCCGGCCCATCAGGCTGCGGCGCGCAAGGCCGCGCCGTTGGCCGGCGGCGCCATCGGTTCCACCGCCCAACCGCCCCCGCCGTCCAGCGCCAGCCGATGCGTGTGGAACGGGTCCAGCGTGCTGCGATGGCCCACGCTGACCAGCATGCAGTCGGGCAGCGCACGGCGCAACAGGCTGTACAGCATGTGCTCCAGCCCTTCGTCGGTTGCCGAAGTGGCTTCGTCCAGGAACACGATGGCCGGCCGATTGAACAGTACCCGGGCAAACGCCACGCGCTGCTGTTCACCCAGGGACAGGATGCGGGACCAGTCCGCGACCTCGTCGAGGCGACCGGCCAAATGCCCCAGATTGACGTGCCGCAATGCGTCGGCCAGACGCGCGTCATCCTGCGGCTGCGCCTGCCCCGGGTAGGCCACGGCGCCCCGCAAATCGCCCAGCGGCAGATAGGGCCGCTGCGACAGGAACAACGCCGATGCGCCTTCGGGCCGCCGCACCCGGCCTTGCGCATAAGGCCACAACCCGGCCAACGCCCGCAACAAGGTCGTCTTGCCGCTGCCCGACGGCCCCTTGATCAACAAGGTCTGCCCCGGGCGCAACCGCAGATGCAATTGGCGCAGCAACATGCTGCCGTCAGGGCGCGTCACCGTGACCCCATCGATGTCCAAGCCATCCCGCCACGGCTCGGTTTGCACTGCCGGCAACCCGCGCGCCGCCTCGTTCGCATCCAGGAATCCATTCAACCGGTCCAGCGTGGCGCGGTATTGCGCAAAGGTGTCGTAGGACGTCCGGAAGAACGACAGCGCATCCTGTACCTGGCCAAACGCCTGCGAGGTCTGCATCACATCACCCAGCTTGATCGCGCCGCTAAAGAAACGTGGCGCCTGCAGAATGAAGGGGAAGACCACCGCAACCTGGCTGACCGACAAATTGAAGCCGTCGAACTTCAGGCCCCGGTAGACCCGTGCCCAGAGGTTCGCGACGTAGGCCGCAAACCGCGTCCACAACGTCGCGCGCTCTGCCGCTTCGCCTTGGTAGAACGCGACGTTTTCGGCGTTTTCACGCAAACGGACCAGCGCGTAGCGGAAGTTGGCGGTCAGCCGTTCCGACAGGAAATTCAGCTGGATCAACGGACGGCCGATCTTGAAGGCGAACCACGTCGCGACGATCACATACAGAAAGACCACGAACACCATGGCGCGCGGGATGTCGATGCCCCCGACCGACAACGGGCCGGACAGCCCCCACAGGATGCCGGTGAACGCCACCAGCGACACCACCGCGCTGAGCGCGCCGATGGCCAGCGTGCGCGAGCCGGTGACGAACATCGCGATGTCCTGCTCGATGCGTTGATCAGGGTTATCGACGGGCGCATCCACGAAGTGCCCGCGGTAGTACGCGCTGGCGCCAAGCCAGTCGCGCGTGAGGCGGTCGTTCAACCACACGCGCCAATGGATATCGAATGACTGGCCGACATAACTGTCGGCAAGCGCACGCACGACGTGCACGGAGGCCAGTATCGAGAAGATGCCCAGGAAGCGCCAGAAGGCGGTGGGATCCAGCGCTTGCAGCGCGCTATAGAAGCCGTTGTACCAAAATGAGAACAGCACGGTCATGCGCACCGCGGCCATCGCCAGGAACAGCAATAGCGCCAGCGTCAACAAGGGCCGCCAACTGCGCCGTGGCGTGAGGTAAGGCCATGCCAGGCGCCAAAACTTGCGGCCCCAGTCGGTCGTTCGCGCCAGCGCCACCGCCATCAGCGCGGTCGCGACGGCCGTGATGCCAAACGCGCGCGCAAGCCACAGCGCGCTTTCCGCCAATTGCTGTTGCCAGTTCAGATCCATGGGCAAGCCCCCGAAAAGCCATTCCTGGTTAGACGGGACGGCGGGGCCGGGTTCCGAAGAAAATGCCGTTTTAAGCCTGGCTTAAGCGTTCTGAAAGCGCCGCTGAATGCGCAGTGAAAGGCTGGCGAAGATTGCGTGCAGGATCAGCGTGGACCAAGGTCAAGATTGGCGAACAGGTCGGCCAGCGTGGGCACCGACCGCGCGGGCCAGATCGCGCTGAGGTCGAAGCTGGGCAGACGCTGGCCGTCGCGCACTTCGCAGAAACGCACGCCGCCAAAATTCATCGTCCGGATCCAGCTGGGCAAGAGCGCCACCCCGCATCCGCCCGCCACGCAAGACAGGACGGTCAGCGTCCGGTTGGCTTCCTGCGCCACCTGGGCATCGTGCCCGCCCTTGCGCATTGCGTCCAGGATGCCCGCGTAGAACGCCGGCAATTGCGCCTGCGGATACATCACCAGGCCCGCTTGCGCGATCTGCGCCATCGACACCTGCCCGTCTTCCGCCACGACGAACTCGTCCGGAACCGCAGCCACCAGACGGTCGCGCAGCAACTGCCTTTCACGCATGCGCCCACCCACGGCGACGGGCGTGTGCATCAGCCCGATATCGATCTCGCCGGTTTGCAGCGCCTCGGCCTGTTCGGCGTTGCTCATCTCTCGCAAGATCACGCGCACGCCCGGCGCCTGCCGCCGCATTTCGCGCAGCGCGCGCGGCAAGGTGTCGAACAAGGCCGATGACACCAGGCCCACCGTCAACTGCCCGGCACTGCCCCGCCCGATCTCGCGCGCCCGCTGCGCCGCCGCGTCGATACGCGCCACGCTGGTCCGTACGTCTTCCAGGATGGCCAGGGCAGCGGGCGTGGGCGCGGCGCCTTGGCGCGAGCGCTCGAAGAGACGCACGCCCAGATCCTTTTCCATGCGGCCCAGCGCCTGGCTCAACGCGGGCTGCGCGATTCCCAGCCATTCCGACGCCCGGCTGACGCTGCCATGGTCCACGACCGCCAGGAAGTAACGCAAGTGTCGCGTTTCCATATCGTTCCAATATATAAAAAGCGCTTTTCTACAATAGAAAACTATACCCCGACTTCTTAGAATCCCGGCTTATAGAACAGCGCGGGCCACGCCCGTGCACAAGACAGGAGACCGCATTGCCCCCCCTCGCGACCGGCGCCGCCGTCGACACCCATGCGCACGTATTCCAGCAAGGGCTGGCGCTGGCCGACACGCGCCGCCACACCCCTGACTACGACGCCACGCTGGCGGATTACCTGGCGTTGCTGGACACGCATGGGCTTCGTCACGGCGTGCTGGTGCAACCCAGCTTCCTGGGCACCGACAACCGCTACCTGCTTGAGGCCCTGCGCGCCGCGCCTGACCGCCTGCGCGGCGTGGTGGTGGTGGCGCCCGGCATCGCCGACGCCGAATTGCAGGCCCTGGCCGATGCCGGCGTCGTGGGCATGCGGCTGAACCTGATCGGGCTGCCCGTGCCCGACCTTGCCGCCCCCGGCTGGCAGACACTGCTTGCCCGCGTGAACGCGCTGGGCTGGCATGTGGAAGTCCATCTGCAGGCGGCTCGGCTGCCCGATGTGCTGCCCACGCTGCTGGCCGCCGGCTGCCGCGTGGTCGTGGACCATTTCGGCCGCCCGGACCCGGCGCTGGGTGTGGCCGACCCCGGTTTCCAATACCTGCTGCAACAGGCGGACAGCGGCCGCGTGTGGGTCAAGCTGTCCGCCCCCTACCGCAACTGGCCGGCGGCGGACTGCGCCGCGTCCGGCCGGCAGGCCGCGGGCCATCTGCTAACCGCCTATTCCGCTGATCGCCTGATGTGGGGCAGCGACTGGCCCCACACCGAACATCGGCACCTGGCGTCCTATCCTGCGGCGACGCAATGGCTGGACGCCTGGATCGACGATCCAACGCAACGGCGCGCCGTCCTTTCCGGCACGCCGTTGCAGCTATTCCAATTCCAAGGAGACAACCCATGACCCCTCTGATCGAACGCGTGGCGCGCCGCGGCGCCCTGCTGATGGCCGCCGCCCTGTTGGGCAGCGCCGCGGGCGCAGCGTCCGCCGCGTACCCCGAACGCGCTGTCACACTCGTCGTGACCTATCCGCCAGGCGGCACCGTTGACGTGGTGGCTCGCTTGATCGGGCCCAAGCTGGCCGCCGAACTCGGTCAACCCGTGGTGATTGAAAACCGGGGTGGCGCCGGCGGCATGATTGGCGGCGCGGTCGTGGCCAAGGCGCAGCCTGACGGCTACACCTTGATGCTGGATGCCTCCAACCACGCGCAGAATCCCGCCCTGCATTCCAAAATGCAGTTCGACACGCTGACCGCGTTTGCGCCCGTCTCCCTGCTGCTGCGCGTGCCGAACGTGCTGGTCGTGACGCCGTCGTATGAAGTCAAGACGGTGGCCGACCTGATCAAGCTGGGTCAGCCCGGCGCCAAAGACGCGGTGTATTTCGCGTCGGCCGGCCCCGGTTCGGCGCAGCATCTGGCTGGCGAACTGTTCAACCTGCTGGCCAAGACCCAGTTGCAGCATGTGGCCTACAAGGGCGGTGGCCCTGCCATGATCGACGTCATGTCCGGCCAGGTGCCGGTCATGTTCGCCAGCATGGGTTCGGCCTGGCAGCACGTAAAGAACGGCAAGCTGCGCGCGGTGGCCGTCGGCGGCCTGGACCGCTCCAAGACCGCCCCCGACCTGCCGACCATCGCCGAATCGGGCGTACCCGGCTACGAGACGTATGAATGGAACGCGGTGTTCGCGCCCGCCGGCACGCCGCCCGCCATCGTGGACCGGGTATCGCAAGCGCTGGCCAAGGTGCTGAAGGACCCCGCCATTGCCGAGCAGCTGGCCGGCATTGGTGCGGAACCCATTGGCTCGACGCCTGCCGAACTGGACACATTCCGCCGCGCTGAAATCGCCAAATGGCAACGGGTGGTGAAGGAAGCCGGCCTGAAGCTGGATTGAGTATGAGTACTGCCGGGCCGCCAGCCCGGTTGCCGGATAGCCGGACTTGCGGCGCTCGAAAGGGCGCCGCTTTTTTTTGCCGGGCACGGCCACGGCGGCGCGGCTATCATCATGGCTTGAAGCAGATTTACGCAGGGACAGGCAAGATGGACAAGATTCGACTCGACAAGTGGCTTTGGGCCGCCCGCTTCTACAAGACGCGCAGCCTGGCGGTGCAAGAGATCGGCCGAGGCCGCGTATCCGTGAACGACCAGCCCGCCAAACCGTCGCGCGAAGTCGCCCCCGGCGACCTGATCACCATCCGCAAAGAGGACCCGGCGCTGCATGTGCGCGTTGTCGCGGTGAGCGGCGTGCGTGGCCCGGCGCCGACGGCCCGCCTGTTGTACGACGAAACCCCCGAAAGTATCGCGGCCCGCACGCGCGCGGCCGAAATGCGGCGCCTGGCGCCCGAACCCGCGTTGGGCATCGAGACCGGGCGCCCGACCAAGCGCGACCGCCGGCTGATCGACCAGATGCGAGGCAAATCATGAAGCGCAGCGCAACGGGCGGGCTCGTCTATTCCACCGAAAGCGGCCGCATGTGCCCCGTTTGCCGGCAAGCGCTTCTCCAATGCCAATGCAAGACCGTCTCCGTGCCGGCAGGCGACGGGGTGGCACGCGTATCGCGCGAAACCAAGGGTCGCGGCGGCAAGAGCGTGACCGTGGTGCGAGGGCTGGCACTGGATCCCGCGGCGTTGGGCGTGCTGGGCAAACAGTTGCGCACCGCGTGCGGATCGGGCGGCACGGTGAAGGACGGGGTGATCGAAGTACAGGGAGACCACTGCGACCGGATCATCGAGACGTTGACGAAAAACGGCCATCGCGCCAAGCGCGCGGGCGGCTGAACCTGAAGAGAAGAACATGAACGATGTCGCCATGGATCGCGTTGCCAGCTGGCACGCCCACGTGTATTTCGACGCCGCCGGCCGTGACGCCGCGCAAGCCCTGCGCGAACGTGTGATCGCACAGTTCGAGGGCAAGATGGAGATGGGGCGCTTCCATGAGCGCCCCGTGGGTCCGCATCCGCAATGGAGCTACCAGATCGCGTTCGCCCCGGCGCATTTCGCCGAGATCACGACCTGGCTTACCCTGAACCACGGCGTGCTGGATGTCTTCATGCATCCGAACACCGGCGATTCGCTGCGGGACCATCGCGACTGCGCCGTGTGGATCGGACGCAGCTACACCCTGAACCTGAAGGCGCTGGGCGCCTGAACGCTTACAGTGCCCGGCCCACGATCAGCGAATCCAGCGCCATGCCGGCGTCGCCGCTCTTGCCTTCGTACGGCAGGCGGCTCAGCACATAGCGCATCGCATTGAGCCGCGCGCGCTTCTTGCAGTCGGATTTCACCACGATCCACGGCGCGTCCGCCGTGTCGGTGTGCGCGAACATTGCTTCCTTGGCACGCGTGTAATCGTCCCACTTGTCCAGCGAAGCCAGGTCCACGGGGCTCAGCTTCCATTGCTTGAGCGGATGCACCTTGCGCTGGAGGAAGCGGCGGCGCTGTTCTTCCTGGCTGACCGAGAACCAGAACTTGACCAGATGGATGCCGCTGCTGACCAGATGGCGTTCAAAATCAGGCACCTGGCGCAGGAAATCCAGGTATTCCTGCTGCGAACAAAAGCCCATCACGCGTTCCACGCCGGCGCGGTTATACCAGGACCGATCGAACATCACGATCTCGCCAGCCGTGGGCAGGTGCTGCACATAACGCTGGAAGTACCACTGGCCTTTTTCGGTGTCCGACGGCTTTTCCAGTGCGACCACGCGTGCGCCGCGCGGATTCAGGTGTTCCATCATGCGTTTGATGGTGCCGCCCTTGCCCGCCGCGTCACGTCCTTCAAACAGGATCACGACGCGCTGGCCGGTCGCCTTGACCCAGGCCTGCAGCTTCAGCAGTTCGACCTGCAACTGGTATTTCTGCTTTTCGTAATTGCGGCGCAGCATGCGGTGGCGGTACGGATAGATGCCTTCGCGCCAATCAATCGCGAGTTCTTCGTCGGGGTTGCGGCGGCCGGCCGGTCCCTGCGTCGTGGCGTCCAGCAGCGCGCGATGCACGGCGCGGGCGTCGTCCGGCGACAGTTCTTCGATCACCGAACGCAGGGCTTCGTGCGCCTGCGCGTCAGGGCCCACCGTGTAGCGACGCGCGATATCGGACAGCACCGAGACGGTTTCCTGGCGGGCGGCGTCTTCACGGGCGGCCACGCGCTTGCGGGCCTGCACCACCGGTTCGATGGGCGGAACGGCCGCCGCCCGCCGCGTCTTCGTGCCCGTACTCGTGCCCGTACTCGTGCCTGCGCGATTGCTGGCGGTGCGTTTGGCGGCAGTCCCCGCGCGCTTGGCTGGCGCGGCGGGAACGGCTGGTTCGGCTTGCGGTGTCTTGTCTGTCATGAATCCTGTCCTTGCTGCGCTTATCGCCTGGCCCACGCCCGCCGGTCACACACCGCGGCCCATCAGGCAAAGGCGAAACCCTAACTCGCGCGGCGTGGCGTGGATTTGACGAGAATCAAACGTTGTAACATCTTTTACAGAGCCTGCCGCTTATATCCGGTCAAGCCCCTGCTTGAGATCGGCCAGGATGTCGTCCGGCGTCTCCAACCCTACGGACAGGCGCAAGAGCCCTTCGGACAGGCCGTACTTCTCGCGGTCCTCGGCGGAGTAACTGGCGTGCGTCATGGATGCAGGATGCTGGATCAGCGTTTCCGGGTCGCCCAGGCTGACCGCGATGCGCGCCAGCTTCAAGCCGTTCAACAACTGCCGACCCGCGGCCAATCCGCCCTTCAACTCAAACGCCACCAATCCCCCACCCAGCGCTTGCTGGCGCCGCGCGATGTCCTCGCCAGGGGTGCCTTCCAGGCCCGGATAGAACACGTCCGCCACGGCCCGATGTTCGCGCAACAGCTTGGCCACCTTCAAGGCGGATTCACTGTGACGCTGCACCCGCAACTCCAGCGTCTTCAGGCCGCGCAGCACCAGGAAGGCGGTGAACGGCGACAACGTCGCCCCCGTGAAGTAGCGCAAGCCCTGCAACCGGATGGCGTCGATATGCGCCTTGCTGCCCACCACCGCCCCGGCCAGCAGGTCACCGTGGCCGCCCAGGTACTTGGTGGCGGAATGCAGCACGATGTCGGCGCCATGCGCCAAGGGGCGTTGCAGTACGGGGGTGGCGAAAGTGTTGTCCACGATGGTCAACACTCCCTTGCCGCGCGCGATGGCGGACACGGCGGCGATGTCGACCAGCCGCAGGTTCGGGTTGGCTGGCGTTTCGAAATACACGGCGCGCGTATTGGGGCCGATCGCGGCGGCGACGCTTTCGGGCCGCGTGAAGTCGGCGAAGACGGCGTGGATGCCAAAGCGGCTCAGCCCTTGCGAAAACAAGGTGAACGCGGTGCCGTAGACGATCTGGTCCACGACGATCTCGTCGCCGCTTTGCAGCAGCGAAAACAAGGTAGCGGAAATGGCGGCCATGCCGGAGGCCGTCACAACGGCAGCCTCGGCCCCCTCCAACGACGCCAACCGCTCTTCCAGCAGCGCTTGCGTGGGATTGCGCGTGCGGCCATAGACATAGCCCTGCTTTTCGCCCAGGCGGATCTGATCGAAGGCTTCGATGCTGTCCTGGGTATACGTGGAC
>Ga0307412_10002112_pt1 | contig 11029 bp, 7 predicted proteins | sample DK1Cmetagenome_3_FD_203823 | JGI IMG/M metagenome (GOLD analysis project Ga0307412, IMG submission 203823) | Maize rhizosphere microbial communities from greenhouse at UC Davis, California, United States - DK15-C-1 | ecosystem: Host-associated > Plants > Roots > Rhizosphere > Soil | place: USA...
GCGTGACGAGATAACCGGATGGGCATCGCGCCCATCCGGTTGCGTTGCTGACGGGGGCCGCGAGACTCAGAGGTCGGGCATGCCCATCGCGGGGTCGCTCACCGTGTGCTTGCCGGTTTCCACGCGGCCGGCGAAGCGGCGATAGTAGGCCGGATCGGCATCGCAGGTGACCGCGAAGTCGTACCACTGGCCGCTCGCTGCAAGCTCCCAATGCTGGTCGACGGTGGTACCGCCGTTCACCGTCGCGGTCCACGGACCGTCATCGCGGTAGGCCTTGGCGCGGATGGTGAACTTGCAGGCGGCCTTGCCGTCGTTGCGCATGCTCAGGTACACATTGCCGTTGGCGATGTCGTAGCACACGCGCACCTCGGGCACCGCCGCATCGCCCGCGCGCACGGTGTTGAGGTCGCCCTGGAAGTGGCGATGAAAGCCATTCGGCCCGAGCACCCACAGGTCGTACTTGCCGGCGTTGTCGGCAGCCGCCGCCCAGGCGTCGTCGAGCGATTTGCCCGCTTCCACCATGTAGCGGCGCGGCAGGCGGTCGAGGTTGAGCTTGTCGTAGACGTGGAACACGGCGGCGGCCTTGCCCGTGTTCGAGAACAGCAGTTGCACCTTTCCGCCGGCCGTGTCGACCTTGCCGCTCGCATGCAATTCGTAAGGCAGCGCGCGCGACGGCCGCGTGCCCGTGACCTGCGCGGGCAGCTTGCCGTCGCCCGGCGGCGTGACCTGCGGCAGCGCGTCCTGCGCGGCACGCACCTGGTCGGCCTCGGCCTTGCTGCGGCGGCCCGCGAGCGTGGGCAGCGCTTCTTCATTCGGCGTGGCGAAGTTGAAGGCGCTCGTGAGGTCGCCGTTCACCGCGCGGCGGAACGGGCTGATGTTGGTTTCCTTCACGCCGAAACGCGCTTCGAGGAAACGCAGCACCGAGGTGTGGTCGAAGGTCTGCGAATTGACCCAGCCGCCGCGGCTCCACGGCGAGATCACGTACATCGGCACGCGCATGCCCGGGCCGTAGACGTTGCCGTCGGGCGTGGGCTGCGACGCGGTCATGCCCGGCGGCTTCGGGTGGTTGAAGTACTCGTAGCTCAGGTCCGCATCCGGCAGCGTGGTCTTGCCGGCGAAGGTTTTCACGCCGGGGTCGGCCGAGGGAATCGGCGATGGCGCGGAGGCCGAGGGCACGTGGTCGAAATAGCCGTCGTTCTCGTCGAAGTTGACGATGAACACAGTCTTGCTCCACACCTCGGGCACCGCGGTGAGTGCGTCCAGCACTTCCTGGATGTACCAGGCGCCCTGCACAGGGCTCGAAGGGCCTGGGTGCTCGGAGTACACGTCCGGCGGAATGACCCACGACACCTGCGGCAGGCGGCCGGCCTTCACGTCGGCGCGGAACGCATCGAAGATCGCGCCCGCATCGAAGGCCGCCTGGTCGGCCACCGGCAGCGTGTTGGCCGTGCCTTTGTAGAGCGGGTTGCCGGCATCGTCGCCGGGTGCATACGCCGGCGATGCGCCTTGCGGCAGCGAGGTGCTCACCGGTTTGCTAGAAGCCTCGTTCGCCTTGCGGTAGGGCTTGAAGCCGAGCAACGGATTGCAGCCGTAGTTGTTCGGAATGTTCTGGTAGACGATCCAGCTGACATTGGCTTCCTGCAGGCGCTCCGCATAGGTCTTCCACTCGTAGCCTTCAGTCGAAGGGCCGGTCGAACTCCACGGGTTGACGTTGTTCACGTAGGCCTGGTTGCCACCGGCCGAGCTGTTGGGGCCGTTGGTGCCGGTCCAGTGGAACGAGCGGTTGGCGTGGGTGCCGGTGTGCATCGCGCAGTGGTAGTCGTCGCAGATCGTGAAGGCGTTGGCCAGCGCGAACTGGAACGGAAGCTCGGCCTCCGTGAGGTAGCCCATCGACTGCGTGAAGGGCGCCTTGTTGTTCACCTTCTTGTAGCGCGGCCACTGGTAGAGGCGGCCGCCGTCCCATGCATTGTGCGAATCGACCCAGGTGTGCGGCGTGCTGCTCACGCGCTGCGCATTGCCTTTGGTCGCATCGAGGTGATAGGGCACCACCTGCTTGCCGGTGTCGTCGAGCTGCTGCCACACGGCCAGGCCGTTGGGCAGCGGAATGGTCATGCGGTCGCCGAAGCCACGCACGCCCTTGAGCGTGCCGAAGTAGTGGTCGAACGAGCGGTTCTCCTGCATCAGGATCACGACGTGCTCGACGTCCATGATCGTGCCGGTCTTGTTGTTGGCCGGAATGGCCAGGGCACGGCGGATGCTCGGCGGAAAGGCCGAGAGCGCGAGGGCGGCGGCGCCGGTGGTGGCGGTGCCGGTGAGGAATTTGCGGCGTGAGGTCATGGTGTTGTTCTTGGTGTTTCTCATTGTGCGATCAGGGCGCGCAGCGCATCTCGGGCTTCACGCCGGTGTCGGGCGGCGTTGTGACGGGTGGCGTCGTTGTCGGTGGCGTTCCGGCGCCCGGAAGGCCGCCGAAGAAGCCGCCGCCATCGCTGCCGCCGCCGCAGGCGGAGAGCACGCAGGCCACGATCAATGCGGGTGCAAGTCGCGCGGAAGAAGAAAGAAGTTGCATCGGGTGAGATCCTCTTGGAGTTGCTGTGCGGCACTTCACGCAGAGTCGTGAAGGCCGCCAGAACCAAGGCTAGAAATCGGCGATGACAACGCCATGAACCGCAGGGGACGAGGTGTAAGAGAGCGAAACGACCGGGAATGTTTGCGATCTTTCGGACTACGTTGCGCGCTGTGCGCCGTTGTTTTTTCAGCGCGTGATCACACCGGCACGGCGTCTTGTGCGCGCGCCATGAATCGGCGCGCGCACAAGCACTGCTGTCCGCACAGGCTCAGAGATCGGCCAACCCCATCGCCGGATCGCTCACCGTGTGCTTGCCGGTTTCCACGCGCCCCGCGAAGCGGCGGTAGTAGCTGGCATCGGCATCGCAAGTGACCGCGAAGTCGTACCACTGGCCGCTCTCGGCGAGCTCCCAGTGCTGGTCGGTGGTGGCACCGCCATTCACCGTTGCAGTCCACGGGCCGTCGTCGCGATAGGCCTTCGCCCGCACGGTGAACCGGCAAGGATTCTTGCCGTCGTTGCGCATGCTCACATAGACATTGCCGTTGGCGATGTCGTAGCACACGCGCACTTCTGGCACCGCTGCATCGCCCGCGCGCAAGCGGTTGAGGTCGCCCTTGAAGTGACGGTGAAAGCCATTCGGCCCGAGCACCCAGAGGTCGTAGAAGCCGCTGTTGTCGGTCATCGCGCTCCACGCATCGTCGAGCGTCTTGCCGGGCTCCACCATGTAGCGGTGCGGCAGCCGGTCGAGGTTCAGCTTGTCGTAGACATGGAACACCGCAGCCGCCTTGCCTGTGTTCGAGAACAGCAGTTGCACCTTGCCGCCGATCGTGTCGGCCTTGGCGCTCACGTGCAGCTCGTAAGGCAGCGCGCGCGAAGGCCGCGTGCCGGTGAACTGGCGTGGTAGCTGTGGATCGAGAGGCAGCGGCACCTGCGGCAACGCCTGCTGGTCGTTGCGCAGCTTGTCGGCATCGGCCTTCGTCGTGCGCCCGGTGAGCGTGGGCAGGGCCTCGGTGTTGGGCGTCGCGAAATTGAAGGCGCTCGTGAGATCGCCGCACACCGCTCGCCGAAACGGCGAGATGTTGGGCTCCTTCACGCCGAAGCGTGTCTCCAGGAAACGGATCACCGACGTGTGGTCGAAGGCCTGCGAGCTGACCCAGCCGCCGCGGCTCCACGGCGAGATCACGTACATCGGCACACGCGGGCCCGGGCCATAGACGCGGCCGTCGGGCTTGGGCTGGCTGCTGCTGCCGGCCGGCGCCGGATGCGTGAAGTACTCGGCGCCCAGGTCCGCATCGGGCAGCGTCGTCTTGCCGGCGTAGGTGCCGTCGCCGTTGGGCGATGGCGCCGAGGGCGAGGGCACGTGGTCGAAGTAGCCGTCGTTCTCGTCGAAGTTGATGAGCAGCACGGTCTTGCTCCACACCTCGGGCACGGCGGTGAGCGCATCCAGCACTTCCTGCAGGAACCAGGCGCCCTGCACGGGGCTCGACGGCCCGGGATGCTCGCAGTAGATCGAGGGCGCGTTCATCCACGAGACCTGCGGCAGCTTGCCTTCGCGGATGTCGCGCTTGAAGGCGTCCAGGTACTCCTCGGGGCGCGTGCCCGGCAGCGTGTTGGCCACGCCCTTGTAGAGCGGGTTCCTCGCGTTGTCCGAGGCTGCGTCGTAGGCGTGATACGGCAATGCCTGGCCGGTATCTGCGTAAGGCTGGTTCGGCGCGCCGCCGCTGCACACCGGAAAGCCCGAGGCGAGGTTGGCCTGGCGGAACTGCTGGAACGCGCCCAGCATGTTGTCGCCCCATTCGTCGGGCATGTTCTGGTAGCTGATCCACTTGACGCCTGCGTCCTCCAGGCGTTCGGCATACGTTTTCCACGTGTAGCCGGTGTTGGCCGAGGCGGGCTTGCCCTCGATCCAGTCCCACTCGTTGCGCACGAACGCCACGTTTTGCGCGGTCGGTCCGTTGGTGCCGGTGAGGTGGAAGGAGCGGTTCGCATCCGTGCCGGTGTGCATCCCGCAGTGGTACGCATCGCAGATCGTGAATGCGTTGGCCAGCGCGTACTGGAAGGGGACCTCGGCTTCCTTGTGGTAGCCCATCGCCTTGTTGGTCTTGTAGCGCGGCCACTGGTACATGCGGCCGTTGTCCCACGCGTTCTGGCTGTCGTTCCAGTCGTGGGGCGTGCCGCCGTCGCGCTGGGCATTGCCTTTGCGGCTGTCGAAGTGATACGGCAGGATCGGCTTGCCCGAGGCATCGCTCTGCTGCCACACGTTCAGTCCCTTGGGCAGCGGAATCGTGAAGCGGTCACCGAAGCCGCGCACGCCCTTGAGGGTGCCGAAGTAGTGGTCGAACGAGCGGTTCTCCTGCATCAGGATCACGACGTGCTCGACGTCCATGATCGTGCCGGTCTTGTTGTTGGCCGGAATGGCCAGGGCACGGCGGATGCTCGGCGGAAAAGCCGAGAGCGCGAGCGCGGCGGCACCGGTGGTGGCGGTGCCCGTGAGGAATTTGCGGCGTGAGTTCATGGGGCGGTTGACGGGTGCCACGCTCACAGGTCGGCCAGGCCCATGGCGGGATCGCTCACCGTGTGCTTGCCGTTTTCCACGCGGCCCGCAAAGCGGCGGTAGTAGGCCGGGTCGGCATCGCAGGTGACCGCGAAGTCGTACCACTGGCCGCTGCTCGCCAACACCCAGAGCTGCTCGGCCTTGGCGCCGCCGGCGACCGTGGCACCCCAGGGGCCGTCGTTGCGGTAGGCCTTGGCGCGCACCGTGAACCTGGCGGGGTTCGTGCCGGCGTTGAGCATCTCCAGGTAGACGTTGCCGTTGGCGATGTCGTAGCACACGCGCACTTCGGGATTCGCGCCGCTCGTGCGCAGCGCATTGAGGTCGCCCTTGAAGTAGCGGTGAAAGCCGTTCGGCCCGAGCACCCACAGGTCGTAGAAGCCGCTGTTGTCGGTCATCGGGCTCCAGGCGTCGTCCAGCGACTTGCCGGGTTCCACCATGTAGCGGCGCGGCAGGCGGTCGAGGTTGAGCTTGTCGTAGACGTGGAACACGGCCGCGGCCTTGCCGCTGTTCTTGAACAGGAGCTGGATCTTGCCGCTCACCGAATCGGCGCGCGCGCTCACATGCAACTCGTAGGGCAGTGCGCGCGAGGGGCGGATGCCGGTGGCCTGGCGCGGCAGTTGCGGATCGAGCGGCAGCGGCACCTGCGCGAGGGCTTCCTGGTCGCTGCGCGTCTTGTCGGCGCCGGTGCGGGTCGTGCGGCCCGCGAGCGTGGGCAGCGCCTCGGTGTTGGGTGTCGCGAAGTTGAAGGCGCTGGTGAGGTCGCCGCACACCGCGCGCCGGAACGGCGAGATGTTGGGCTCCTTCACGCCGAAGCGCGTCTCGATGAAGCGGATCACCGAGGTGTGGTCGAAGGCCTGCGAGTTGACCCAGCCACCGCGGCTCCACGGCGAGACGATGTACATCGGCACGCGCACGCCGGGGCCGTAGACGCGTCCATCGGGCGCGGGCTGGCTGCTCGTGCCCGGGGGCTTCGGGTGGTTGAAGCGTTCCACGGCGAGGTCGGCCTCGGGCAGCGTGGTCTTGCCGGCCATCGAACCGTCGGGATTGATCGAGGGCGCGGCCGGCGACGGGTAATGGTCGAAGTAGCCGTCGTTCTCGTCGAAGTTGATGAGCAGCACGGTCTTGCTCCACACGTCGGGCACGGCGGTGAGCGCGTCCAGCGCTTCCTGGATGTACCAGCCACCCTGGATCGGGCTCGACGGGCCGGGGTGCTCGGAATAGGTGGCGGGCGCAATGATCCACGACACCTGCGGCAGCTTGCCGTTCTTGATGTCCTGGCGGAACTGCTCCAGGAATCCGCCGTCGCCCATCGTGTTGGCGATGCCCTTGTAGAGCGGGTTGCCCGCGTCGTCGCTCGCCGGGTCGTACACCGGCGAGGCCGCGTCGTTGCTCACCGGCTTGCCCGAGGCCTCGTTGGCCAGGCGGTACTGCTTGAAGCCCCCAAGCGGGTTGTCGCCGAAGTTCTCCGGCATGTTCTGGTAGACGATCCAGCTGACCTTGGCTTCCTGCAGGCGCTCGGGGTAGGTCTTCCATTCATAGCCGGTCGCCGAGCTGTCGATGGAGTCCCACTCGTTGTTGACCGTGGCCACGCCTGCGACGCCCGCCACGCCGTTTGCCAGTTGGCCGCCGGGGCCGTTGGTGCCGGTCCAGTGGAACATGCGGTTCGAGTTGGTGCCCGTATGCATGCTGCAGTGGTAGTCGTCGCAAAGCGTGAAGGCGTTGGCCAGCGCGAACTGGAAGGCGACTTCGGTCTCCTTGAAGTAGCCCATCGACGCATTGGTCTTGTAGCGAGGCCACTGGTAGGTGCGCCCGCCGTCCCAGGCGTTCTGCCCATCGCTCCACGAATGCGGCGTGCCGCTCACGCGCTGCGCATTGCCTTTGCGGCTGTCCAGGTGGTAGGGCAGGATCGGCTTGCCCGAGGCATCGCTCTGCTGCCACACATTCATGCCCTTGGGCAGCGGAATGGTGAAGCGATCGCCGAAGCCGCGCACGCCCATCAGCGTGCCGAAGTAATGGTCGAACGAGCGGTTCTCCTGCATGAGGATCACGATGTGCTCGACGTCCTGGATGGTGCCGGTCTTGTTGTTGGCCGGAATGGCGAGCGCACGGCGAATGGCGGGTGGAAAGGCCGAGAGCGCGAGCGCGGCAGCGCCGGTGGTTGCGGTGCCGGTGAGGAATTTGCGGCGCGAATTCGTGGGCTTGTCGTTCTGGTTCATGGCGTGGACTTTCTCTTTCAGGGCGCGCAGCTCTTCACGGGGGCGACGCCGGTTTCGGGCGGGGTCGTCACGGGTGGGGTGGTGGGCGGCGTACCAGCAACGGGCAGGCCGGCGAAGCCGCCACCGCCGCTGCCACCACCGCAGGCGGACAGGGCAGAGGCCACGATCAACATGGACAGCACGGGCACAAGGCGCGGGGCAAGGAATGGAATTCGCATGATGGAGATCTCTTGAGTCGTTCGTTGTGGGAGGTGAGCGGGGGACGGTTCAGGGCAGCAGCAACATCAGCGGCTGGCCCGACTTGAAGATGCTGGTGAGCTCGTCGGTGGTGAGCGCGCGATTCCAGATGGCGAACTCGTTGAAGTCCATGGCGCCGCGCGGCGAGCTGGTCTCGCGCTGGTAGTACTGGCCGGTGCCGTCTTCATTGAGGCCGATGCCGTTCTTCAGGCCGCCGAGCTGCGCGACCAGCGCGCTCGTGAGCGTGGCGCTCCCGGTCTGCATGGCGCGGGCCGAATCGAACACGTAGCCGGTGAGCTTGAGGTTGGCCTTGTCGATCACGACCGCCACGTAGGCCCACTGGCCTGCGCTCAGGCCGTAGCCGTTGCTGTCGGCGCGGATGCCGCCACCGGCGCCCACGTTGAAGCGGATCTCGCAGCTGCCGAAGAGACCGATGGCCAGGCCCGCATTCGCGCCGGTGGTGTAGTTCTTGTTGGCGAGCATCGAGGCGCCGTTGCTCACGCCCTGGCTGCAGGTGGCGTCGGTGCGCACCCAGAAGCCGAGGGTGTAGGCGGTGACGGCCGGGTTGGTGGCCACGTCGGTGGTCTGCAGCAGGCGGTAGCCGGCCGAGCCGCTCGCGTTCTTCACCGTGCTGTCGACACGCAGCGCCTTGACCTTGTAGGGAAGCTTGAAACCGTCGTCGACCGATGTGCCGCCGTCGGCATCGGCCGCCCAGGGCGCGAGGGTGGAGGCGTTCTTCGGGTCCGCGGCCGGGAGCGTGTCCAGCGGGTAGTAGCTGACGAGGCCGTTCGCCAGCGTGGGCGCGAGCGTGGCGGGCTTCACGTAGGCGAGTTGCGCGGCGAGCGCGACGCTGGCTTCGCCGGCAACGACGATGTACTGGTAGGTGTAGACGCCGTCCGCGTCGGCCACGATGGGGTCGGCGTACGCGGTCGAGCCCGCCGGCAGCGTGGCGACCAGCTTGCCGTCGCGCAGCACCTGCACCGGCGCCGTCGCAGCGCCCGCGAGCGTCCACGAGAGTTCGATGCTGTTCTTGTCCGCGCCCGCCTTGGCGGTGAGATTGCGCAACGACGTGGCGGCCTGCAGCGCCTGTCCGTTGAAGTTGTAGGCTTCCGAGCTCGGCAGGGCGCCGAGGTGCCGCAGCACGGTCGGTGCGATGTCGGTCGCCGCGGCGAGCTGCAGCAGCGCGGTGTCCGCCGGTGCGGCGGTGCCTGTTCCGGGCAGGGCGGCCAGCGTCTTGTTGCTGGCGATGAAGATGGTCTTGTTGTCGATGGCCTGCAGGCCGGAGGCGGTGCCGAAGGCGTCCAGGCCGTGGCCGGTGGTGAGGATGACGAGCCAGTCTTCCTTCGCATCGTTGGCCGTGCGCTGTGCGATGCGCGCGAGCAGCCGGCCGACGGCGGCCGAAGTGTCGGAAATCGCGCGCTGGTAGGCGTCGCTCTTCAGGCCGCTGTCGGCGGCCGCCGCCGGTGCGCCGTACTGCGCGACCGTCAGGTCGTAGCCGGCGTCGATGAACTGCGCGGTGCGCTCGGTCACGCAGGCATCGGCGCCCGCGCAATCGACGGCTCCGTCGATGGTGCCGCTCTCGGTGGCCAGCAACCGCGGATAGAGCGCATTGGCCGTGACCGATGCGGTCTTGTAGCCGGCCGCCTTGTTCTGCTTGGCGAGCGCGAAGATCGAAGGCGCGAGCTTCGCATCGATGCGCTGGTCGGTCGTGTCCCAGCGCACGCCGTGGCGCGTCACCCAGGTGCCCGTCAGCAGTGTGGCCCAGCCCGGGCCGTCGGTGGTGCGCTGTTCGCTCGGCGTGCCGTTGGCGCCGCCGGTCCATGCGGGCGCCACGCGCATCGATTGCAATGCCGGCGCCTTGTTCTGCGCGATGGCGTCGCGCAGGGCCGCATGTGTAAGGCCGTCGATCTCCACGACGAGTGCCTTCGGGCCGCTCTTGCCCTGGTTGGTACCGGATGCAGGCGGATTGCTGCCGCCACTGTTGGCCGGCGGCACATTGACGAGGGGGAAGGAAGCACCGCCGCCACCACCACCGCCGCAAGCGGCAAGCGCGAGCGAGGTGGCGAGGGGCAGGAGCCAGCGCGCGAAATGCGCGGCGTGCGAAGGTGTGGTCGGGCGCATCGGAGGAAGCCGGTGTGTCTGTCTCTCGGAGGGATGGACGCCGGTGCGGCAAAAAAAAAGTGCCACGAGGGCACTGCGCACCGAACAGACAGCGAGGCTAAGAAGCGCGCGTTACGCCGCAATGAATGCGGGATGACAGAGCGAAGTCGTGCGCGTGACGACGCACGAAGCAACGCGCAAGAAAGCGGGTGGGCTTCGTTCTGGAGATGTCGTGGAACCGGCATTGCCGGGCCGCAGGCGTCGCTCCCCTGCAAGGGGCCGACGCCTGAGGGTCAGCCTTCGTTGCTGATCCCGCTCGACACATGCCCCGCAGGCACATGCCGCGAGGCCGCATCGACGTGACCCGTCTGGTCGTCGAAGAAGAAATCGGGCTCGAACTCGCGCAGGAACTCGCCCTTGGGCAGGCCGCCGAGGAACATCGCTTCATCGACGCGGATGTTCCAGTTCATCAGCGTGCGGATCGCGCGCTCGTGCGCCGGTGCGCTGCGCGCGGTGACGAGCGCGGTGCGAATGCGCATCTGCGCATTACCCGCCATCTGCAGGCGATGCAGTGCGGCCAGCAGCGGCTTGAACGGCCCGCCCGGCAGCGGCAGCTCGGCCTTGCTGAGTTCATGGGCCTGGAAGGCGTCGAGCCCCTCGGCCTGGAACACACGCTCGGCCTCGTCGGAAAAGAGCACCGCGTCGCCGTCGAAGGCGATGCGCACTTCGTTCGGCCACGCATCGCTCGCCTTCACCGATTCGACCAGCACGCGCGCGGCCGGAAAGCCCGCGACCAGCGCCTCGCGCACGTCCTGCGCATTGACGGAAAGGAAGAGGTGTGCGCGCAACGGGCGCAGGTACCCGAAGGGCGGCCGGCCCTGCGTGAACACGCCGCGCTGCAGCTTGATGTCGGCGGCCGCGCTCGACTTGAAGATGCGCATGCCCGAGACCGGGTCGTTGCGCGAGAGGATCACCACCTCCACGCGCTGCACGCCGTCGTCGTTGAAACGCAGCAGCTTCCGGATCAGCGAGTACGCGATGCCGGGTGCGGCCGGCACGTCGAGCCGGTCGAGCTGCAGCTTCATGTAGCCCTCGTTGTCGCCGGCCTCGAAGATGCGGTTTTCTTCCTCGAGGTTGAAGAGCGCGCGCGAGGAAATCGCGACCACGAGTTTGTCTTCGAGAGTGACTGGCATGGTGGGAGGCAGTTCAGGTGGCGTCGTCAGGCGCGTCGTCGAGCGAGAAGTAGAGCGTATTCGACCAGTAGCCCAGGCCCAGGTCGCGCAGCGGCGCTTCGATGCTCTCCTGCGAGGGCGTGAAGACGCGGTCCCAGAAGCTCTTTTTCTTCGGCGCCAGCTG
>Ga0307412_10002114_pt1 | contig 11025 bp, 11 predicted proteins | sample DK1Cmetagenome_3_FD_203823 | JGI IMG/M metagenome (GOLD analysis project Ga0307412, IMG submission 203823) | Maize rhizosphere microbial communities from greenhouse at UC Davis, California, United States - DK15-C-1 | ecosystem: Host-associated > Plants > Roots > Rhizosphere > Soil | place: USA...
CGGCGAACGCCCAGAGGTCGGCGGTTTCCTCGATCACCTTGTCGGTCGGCTTGCCCGAGCCGTGACCGGCGCGCGTCTCGATGCGGATCAGGTGCGGACGATCGCCGATCGCCGCATGCTGGAGCGCCGCGGTGTATTTGAAGCTGTGGCCCGGCACCACGCGATCGTCGGTATCCGCCGTGCTCACCAGGATCGCCGGATAGTCCGTGCCGCTCTTGATGTTGTGATAGGGCGAATAGGCGTAGAGCCGCTTGAAGTCCGCTTCCTTCGACGGATAGCCATAATCGTCGACCCAGTAGCGGCCGGCGGTGAACCGGTCGAAGCGGGTCATGTCCATCACGCCCACCGCCGGCAGCGCCGCGGCGAACAGGTCCGGGCGCTGGTTGGTAACCGCGCCGACCAGCAGGCCGCCATTCGATCCGCCCTGGATCGCCAGTTGGCCCTTGCCGGTGATGCCCGCCGCGATCAGCGCTTCGCCCGCGCCGATGAAATCGTCGAACACATTCTGCTTGTTGGCGAGGCGTCCACCATCGTGCCACGCCTTGCCGTACTCGCCGCCACCGCGGATGTTCGCCACCACATAGGCCCCGCCCTGCTCCAGCCAGGCGAGCCTCCCGGCCGAGAAGCCCGGCGTGATCGGGATGTTGAACCCGCCATAGCCGTAGAGGATCGTCGGCGCGGGGCCGGTGACGCTCTTCTTCTTGACGATGAACATCGGCACCCGCGTGCCGTCCTTCGAGGCGTAGAAGCGCTGCTCGACGGCATAGTCCTGCGGATCGAACGCAACCTTGGGCTGCGCCCAGGGCTCGGCCGTGCCGGTCTTCACATCGTAGCGGAAGATCGTCGTCGGATAGTTGAAGCTGGTGAAGGCGAAGAAGGTCTCGCCCTCATGCGGATGCCCGCCAAAGCCGCTCGCCGTGCCGATGCCGGGCAGCGCCACCTTGCCGTCGGCTTTGCCGTCCAGCGTGTAGCGGCGCACCTCGGTGGCGGCGTCGACCATGTAGCTGAGCACCAGCCGATCGCCGACGATCGACTGGCCGGCCAGCGTCTCCTTCTGCTCCGGCACCACTTCGTGCGGGGTCAGCGCCGGATCGGCGAGATCGATGGTGACGATGCGCTGGCGCGGCGCGCCGTTGTCGGTCGCGAACCAGAATTTGGTGCCGACATTGCCGATCGGCGACCAGTCATGCTCCAGCTTGCCGATTACCGCCTTCGCCTTCCACGTCGGATCGGTGAGGTCGACGATGTGGACGAGGTTCTTGTTGTCCGTCCCCTCGCTGGTGGTGATCACCAGATAGCGGCCATCGTCGGTGATGCCGGCATAATGGCTCTGCTTCGGCGTGGCCGGCGTCTCATAGACCAGCCGGTCGGCCGACTGCTGCGTGCCGAGCTTGTGGAAATAGACGCGGTGGTTCTCGTTCAGCGCCTGGAACTTGGCGTCCGCCGGCGGCTCGGGATAGCGCGAATAGAAGAAGCCGCTGCCGTCCTTGGCCCAAGCCACGCCCATGGTGAACTTGGCCCAGCCCACCGTGTCGCCGGTCTCCTTGCCGGTGGCCACGTCGAGCACCTTGATCGTGCGCCAATCGGTGCCGCCGTCCTGGATCGAATAGGCGAGGAACTTGCCGTCCTCGCTGGGCAGCCATTCGGCGAGCGCGGTGGCACCGTCCTTCGACCAGCCATTGGGATCGATCAGCACGCGGCCCTCGCCCTTCAGCCCGTCGCGGACGAACAGCACCGCCTGGTTCTGCAGGCCGCTGTTATGTGCGTAGAAATAGCGGCCGCCCTTCTGCTCGGGCAGACCGAACCGCTCATAATCGAACAGCTGCTTGATGCGGGCCTTCAGCACGTCGCGACCCGGGAGCGTCGCCAGATAGGCGTCGGTGACCTTGTTCTCGGCCTCGACCCAGGCAGCAACTTGCGTGTCGTTGCGGACGTCGTTTTCCAGCCAGCGATAGGGATCGGCGACCTTCACCCCGAACTGCTCGTCCACCACATCGACACGGCGGGTTTCGGGATAGGCGAACTTGGTCATCGGCGCATTGGTCTCCGGCTTGGTGGTCTGGGCGAAGGCGGGGCAGGCGAAGAGTAACGGCAGGATCAATGCACGGCGCATTCAGTAGCTCCCTGAGAATGCGCCTACCCTAGGGAGCCCCGCCTCCGGCCTCAAGCCAGACCGTTCAGCTCGATCGCCCAGGCAAACGCCGCGAGCGGCGACAGCGCCAGCAGCGCGGCGATCCAGGCGCCGATGTCGATGGGCGCTGCCTGATGCGCCCGGTGAGACTTGCGAGACATGGTCGTTCTCCAGCGCCGTACCGTCCGGCGCACCCTGTTGTTCGGGTGGGGAGATGGGGTGGCGCTGGCGGATTGCACCCGAAACGAATCTTCGCGGGGTGTAAGGAAAACTGCGGCCTATTGCTGGCCGTTCATCTGTCCCCCTCCCGCTTGCGGGAGGGGGATAAGAAGCACAAACGAAAAAGGGCGGCCGCTGCTGCGACCGCCCTTCCCTTGTTCGGTTCGAACGAATGCCGATCAGGCGGCTTCGTCGAAATCCTCGTCGCTGATCACCGGGCCCGAATCCTGGCCCTTGGCCGAGACGTCGCGGTCGACGAACTCGATGATCGCCATCGGCGACGCGTCCGAAGCGCGGATGCCGGCCTTGATGATGCGGGTGTAGCCGCCGTTGCGATCGGCATAGCGCGCGGCCAGCACGTCGAACAGCTTCACCAGCTGGGCGTCGTCCATCAGGCGCGAATGGGCCAGACGACGGTTGGACAGACCACCCTTCTTGGCGAGGGTGATCAGCTTCTCGACGTACGGACGCAGTTCCTTCGCCTTGGCGACGGTGGTGGTGATCTGCTCGTGCTTGATGAGCGCGGCGCTCATGTTGCGGAACAGAGCAATACGGTGAGCCGAGGTACGCTGAAGCTTACGGCCGCCTACGCGATGACGCATGAATTCATTCCTTTTCGTTCGTCAGGGGGCCGTTCCAGGTACCCCGAGCCAGGCTGCGCTTTTCGGCCGCAGCCCTTTGCCGTCCACCAATACGTGAAGCGCTGCCCTGAACCCGATTTGGCAGCAGGAGTCAAGTCACGTCAGCGACTCGGGCGTGGGTCCGCCATGCCCATGGTAGAGCGCAAGCGCCACGAGCGCGCCCCCGATCAGGTTCCCCGCGGTACTGAGCGCGAGGTTATAGGCGATCCCGTCCACACCGATGGCATGCTCCGTCTGCAGCAGCCAGCCGATCGGCAGCAGCGACTGGTTGGCGATCGAGTGCTCCAACCCGGCCACCACGAAGACCGTGACGGGGCCGATGATCGCCAGCACCTTGGCGGGAATCGAGGTCGCCGCCATGGCGCCCCACACGGCCAGGCACACGAGCAGGTTGGCCAGCACCCCAGACGCAAGCAGCGCCACCGCATCCTTGCCCACCTTCGAACGCGCAACGTCAACTGCCGCCGTCGCGATGCCGCCATCCAGCCCCTCCCCGCCTCCAGCGGCGAAGAACAGGAGCGCCAAGGCGATACTGCCGATCAGATTGCCGAACCACACTACCGCCCAGGAAAGCAGCATGCGCCCGCCACGCAGTTCGCCGTGCGTCGCCGGCAGCACCTGCATCGCATTGCCGGTGAACAGTTCCGCCCCCGTGATCGTCACGAGGATCAGCCCCACGGAAAAGGCAAGGCCGGACAGGAGCTGAGTCGCGCCGGAAGGTCCACCGGGCACCGCCTGCGCGATCAGGAACGCGATCGAACCGATGCCGATCAGCACGCCCGCCGCGATCGCCAGCAGCAGCGTCTGGCCGAAGCTGCGCTTCGCCTTCGCTGCCAGAAGCTCGGGTGCCGCGGCGGCGATGTCCTTCGCGCTGGGGTCATCGGCCATGGCGGTCTCCTCGGCGGTCTGATGTTCCGAAAGGAACGCCGCGCGCCGCCGATTGGCTCCGCACCTTGCCCCCAACGCGAAAGGGCCGCCCCATCGGGACGGCCCTTCGTGTTTTCAGCCGAAGGAGCATGGGCTCAGCCCATGATCTCCTGCTCGAGCTTCTTGGCCATTTCCTCGATATTCTCGGGCGGCCAGCCCGGGATTTCCATGCCAAGGCGCAGGCCCATGCTGGAGAGGACTTCCTTGATCTCGTTGAGCGACTTGCGGCCGAAGTTCGGCGTGCGCAGCATCTCGGCTTCGGTCTTCTGGACCAGATCGCCGATATAGATGATGTTGTCGTTCTTGAGGCAGTTGGCCGAGCGGACCGAGAGTTCGAGCTCGTCGACCTTCTTGAGCAGGTAGCGGTTGATCTGCGCGGCATCGCCCGCAGCACCTTCCGCCGGTGCCGCTGCCGGCGCCATGCCGACCGGGGCTGCCCGGGTGATCGACGAATCGTCGAAGTGAACGAACAGCGCCAGCTGGTCCTGCAGGATCCGCGCGGCATAGGCCAGCGAGTCCTCCGGGGTCACCGTGCCGTCGGTCTCGACGGTCAGCGTGAGCTTGTCGTAATCGAGCTCCTGGCCGACGCGGGTGTTCTCGACCTTGTACGAAACCTGACGGACCGGGCTGAACAGCGCATCGACCGGGATCAGGCCGATCGGCGCATCGGCCGGGCGGTTCGCGGTAGCGGGCACATAGCCCTTACCCACGTCCGCAGTCAGTTCCATGTTCAGCGTCGCGCCGTCGTCGAGGTGGCAGATCACCAGCTCGGGGTTCATCACTTCGATGTCGCCCGAAACCGCGATGTCACCCGCCTTGACTTCCGCCGGGCCGGTGGCCGACAGCTGCAGCCGCTTCGGGCCTTCGCCCTGCATGCGGAGCGCGATCTGCTTGACGTTGAGGACGATGTCGGTCACGTCCTCGCGTACCCCGGCGAGCGACGAGAATTCGTGCAGCACGTTCTCGATCTTGATCGAGGTGACTGCCGCGCCTTGCAGCGACGACAGCAGCACGCGACGCAGCGCATTGCCGAGCGTGAGGCCGAAGCCACGCTCCAGCGGCTCGGCGACGAACGTCGCCTTCCGCTTGGGATCGCCACCGGGCTTCTTCTCGAGGCCGTTGGGCTTCTTGAGTTCCTGCCAGTTCTTAGCGTTGACCGACACGGGCTTTCCTCATGTTGGGCGGGGAAGAGGCATTCCCCGCCAGGTAACTGCTGCAAGACCGCAGACCCGCCTCAGGGCCTGCGGTGCAAGCAGGACGTATCAGACGCGACGACGCTTCGAGGGACGCACGCCGTTGTGCGGGATCGACGTCACGTCCCGGATCGAGGTGATCTGGAAGCCGACGGCCTGGAGCGCGCGGAGCGCCGACTCACGGCCCGAACCCGGACCCTTCACTTCGACCTCGAGGGTGCGCACGCCGTGCTCAGCGGCCTTGCGGCCGGCGTCTTCGGCGGCAACCTGGGCTGCGTACGGGGTCGACTTGCGCGAGCCCTTGAAGCCCATCATGCCGGCCGACGACCAGCTGATCGCGTTGCCCTGCGCGTCGGTGATGGTGATCATGGTGTTGTTGAAGCTGGCGTTCACATGCGCGACGCCGGCGGTGATGTTCTTGCGTTCGCGACGGCGAATACGCTGCGGTTCACGTGCCATTTGGAAATTCCTGACCTAGAAGCTTAGTGCCTGGAGGCGCGAGGCCTCGGGAGAAGAGATCCGCTTGCGCGAATTACTTCTTCTTGCCGGCGATCGGCTTGGCCTTGCCCTTGCGGGTGCGCGCATTGGTGTGCGTGCGCTGGCCACGGACCGGCAGGCCCTTGCGGTGCCGCAGGCCGCGATAGCAGGCCAGATCCATCAGGCGCTTGATGTTCATCGCCACCTGGCGACGAAGATCACCTTCCACGGTGTAGCCGGCGTCGATCGCTTCGCGGATCTGCAGCACTTCCTGATCGCTCAGGTCCTGCACGCGGCGCTCCGGCGCGATGCCCAGCTTGTCGGTCAGTTCCTTGGCCTTGGTCGCGCCAATGCCGTGGATATACTGCAGCGCGATAACGACGCGCTTGTTGGTCGGGATATTAACACCCGCAATACGTGCCATGAACTTTATTCTCCCAGCTCCACAGGGCGCCGCATGGCAGCTGCACCCCATCTCGTAGCGTTGCCTCCCGGAATGCAGCCGCACGACGCACGCAAGGAGCGCCGCCGTATGCTACTGTTCCGGAAGTTGGGCGAAATACGAGGCCGCAGGCACGCTGTCAAGCGCTGCGGGGCCGGAAAATGTCGAACCTCACCTATATAGCAAGGTTCCCGCCCCGCCAAGCGAAGCTGTGCGCGTGACGGCGAAGCGCGTCCCGATTCGGATAGGCCAATTCCCCCTCCCGCAAGCGGGAGGGGTTAGGGGAGGGTGCGACGTGGAGGTTCTTTCTGAAGCGCCACAGCCCGCTAACCCCACTCACCCTCCCCCTGCCCCTCCCGCAAGCGGGAGGGGAGAAAGGCGCAGGGGAGAATTGGAATGGAATCAAAAAGGGCGGGTTCTTCCCCGCCCCCTCCTCAACCCTCGCCGTCGAGCACCGCGGCGATCTGCCGCGTCACTTCGTCGATGTCGGCCATGCCGTCGACTCGCCGCACCAGCCCCTTCTCTTCGTAGAAGGGCAGGATCGGCGCCGTCTTGGCGCGGTATTCCGCCATGCGGGTGCGCACCGTCTCGGCATTGTCGTCGGGCCGGCGCTTGAACTCGTGTCCGCCGCACACGTCGCACACGCCCTCTACCTTGGGCAGCTTGTACTTGTCGTGATAGCCCTCACCGCACTTGGCGCAGGTGAAGCGGCCCTCGACGCGATCGACCAGCGCCTCCTCGTTGACCAACAGCTCGATCACATAATCGAGCTTCCGGCCACGCTCGCTGAGCAGCGCATCCAGCGACACCGCCTGGGCGGCCGTCCGCGGATACCCGTCGAAGATCGCGCCCTTCTCGGTATCCGCCATGTCGAGCCGCTCGCCGATGATGCCGGAGACGATCTCGTCGGAGACGAGCTGGCCCGCCTCCATCACTTCCTTGGCCTTCAGGCCCGTAGGCGTCCCGGCCTTCACCGCCGCCCGCAGCATGTCCCCGGTGGACAGCTGCACCATGCCGCGCTCGGTCTCGAAACGCTTCGCCTGGGTACCCTTACCGGCCCCCGGCGGACCCAACAGGATGATATTCAACAGGAGCCTCCCCTTGTGCCGCCGCGCCGATCAGCGCGCCCGGCCGCCCTTCAGCTTCGCCTTCTTGATCAGATCGCCATACTGGTGGGCCAGCAAGTGCGACTGGATCTGCGTCACCGTGTCCATGGTTACGTTCACGACGATCAGAAGGCTAGTGCCGCCCATCAGGAACGGGATGCTCATCGCGGAGAACGCCCATTCCGGGACCAGGCAGATGATGGTCAGATAGGCTGCACCGATCACGGTGATGCGGGTCAGCACATAGTCGAAATACAGCTCGGTGTTCTTGCCGGGACGGATGCCCGGGATGAAACCGCCGTAGCGCTTCAGGTTATCCGCCGTCTCTTCGGGATTGAAGACGACCGCGGTGTAGAAGAACGAGAAGAAGATGATGCCGGCTGCGTACAGCGACATGTAGAGCGGCGAACCGTGGCGCAGCCAGATGTTCAGGTTGCTGACCAGATCGCCCCACCAGCTGTCCCCGGTCGCGGCCTGGCCGGCGAACTGGGTGATCGTCAGCGGCAGCAGCAGCAGCGACGAGGCGAAGATCGGCGGGATCACGCCGGCGGTGTTCAGCTTGAGCGGCAGATGGCTGCGCTCGGCCTGGACGCCGCGCGCGGTCTGGCGCTTCGGATACTGGATCAGGATGCGGCGCTGGGCGCGCTCCATGAAGCAGATGAACAGCACGAGCAGGATGACGCCGACGATCACGAAGATGAGCCGCAGCGGATCGATCGAGCCCGAACGGCCGCTCTCGAACAGCTGCACCAGCGTCACCGGCAGGCGGGCGACGATGCCGGCCATGATGATCAGCGAGATGCCGTTGCCGATGCCGCGGCTGGTGATCTGCTCACCGATCCACATCAGGAACATGGTGCCGCCGACGAGGCTGACCACGGCGGTGAGCGTGAAGGCCAGGCCGGGTTCGACCACCGGGCTCAAGCCCTTGGCGGCGCCGGCGGCCTCGAGGCCCTGCACCAGGAAGAAGCCCTGCACGCAGGTAAGCAGCACCGTGCCGTAGCGCGTATACTGGTTCAGCCGCTTGCGGCCGCTCTCGCCTTCCTTCTTGATCGCGTTGAGCTGCGGCGACAGCGAGGTCGCCAGCTGCACGACGATCGATGCGGTGATGTAGGGCATCACGCCCATCGCCACGATCGACATGCGCGAAAGCGCGCCGCCGGTGAAGTTGTTGAAGAAGTCGAGCACGCCGCCCTGGGTCTGCTGCGCAAGCAGGCCGAGCGCCGTCGGGTCGATACCCGGCAGCGGCACATAGCTCAGCATGCGGAAGACGATCAGCGCCCCGAGGGTGAACCACAGGCGCTTCTTGAGGTCGGTGGCCTTGCTGAACTTCGCCAGATTGATGCTGGAGGCCAGCTGGTCGGCTGCGGATGCCATTTCGTATCTTCGTCCCGGATAAGTGACGGGCGCTCCCCCGCCCTGCGGAGTCGCATATAGGGGTTGTGCGCGGCTTGTCTAATGGCTGCGGGCGCCGAAAGAAACCGGATGTCGCCCCATCCTCCGTCATTCCGGCGAAAGCCGGAATCCATTGGGGTCACCGAATCGGCTTTTGCCGCGACGGAGCGGCGAATGGATCCCGGCTTTCGCCGGGATGACAGCTCGGGGAAACCGCGCCTATCTAGACGCGCGCATCGAGCCCAGCACGAAGGAAGGCGGAGCCGTTGGGCCCCGCCTTCGCATTTCGTCAGCCCTGCTTGGCGGCCTTGGCAGCGGCCTGCGCCGTGCGATGCTTCGCCTTGTGCTTGTCGGCGGCCGGCACCAGCTCCGGCACGGTGACGGTGCCACCGATCTTCTCGACGGCTTCGCGCGCGCCGGCCGAAACGCCCTGCACGGTGAAGTTCAGCTTGGCGGTCAGTTCGCCCTTGCCGAGCAGACGGACGCCGTCCTTGCCGCCACGGGCCAGGCCAGCGGCCTTCAGCGCCGCGTGATCGATGTCGGTCGCGGTCAGCTTGCCGGCGTCAACAGCCTTCTGGATCTCGCCCAGGTTCACCTCGGCATAGTCCTTGGCGAAGATGTTGTTGAAGCCGCGCTTCGGCAGACGCATGTGGAGCGGCATCTGGCCGCCTTCGAAGCCGTTGATCGAGACGCCTTCGCGGCTCTTCTGACCCTTGACGCCGCGGCCCGCGGTCTTGCCCTTGCCGGAACCGATACCACGGCCCACGCGCATGCGGCGATGACGGGCGCCCTGGTTGTCGTTGAGTTCGTTCAGCTTCATGATGTGTGCACTCGCTTTCGCTTTGGTCGCGCGTTGTAAGGAAGCGCGGGCTCATAGCGGCGAGCGGGGGGAATGTCGACTCTTGTTTGAAAGCAGGCGGTGATGGCGCTTGGGATGTTGGCCTTCTAGAACGAACTGGCTTTCAGCGGGGATGAGAATGGCGTCCGCCTACCGATCTAGAGCTATTCTGCTTCTCGCCCTCGTTATGGCGGCGTGCGGGACTCAGCCATCGGAAAAAGCGCTGACGGTTGATGCGCTACTGGGCCGTATCGATGCACTGAACGGCCAGACGGTTCGCGTCTTCGGCTACTTGCCGAGGTGCGAGGTACTATCTTGCGCCTTGTACCGCACCAAGGCGGATTCCGAGAAGATGGACCGTTCGATGCAGGCAATGCGCGCGTCGCTCGACTCTGGCGCCACGGACGTGTCGAATTCTCGCATACCGCCCCTCCCATCGCTAGAAATTGGCCACGGCGCACCATTCGCCTTCTTCGACACGCGCGCCCGCCTTGTTGCCGGCAACTACGTGGTCATTACCGGCAAAGTTACCAACCAATGCCGCTCAACGGGGAAGCCCCTCTGTCTCGATAGAGGTTCAGACTTGGAACCAGTCGCGATTCGGAAGGCTCCCAGTCCCGGACTAGGCGAGCGCTAAGGCCGCACCCCGAAACCGCGTCTACAGGCAGCGCACCTCTCGGCACGCCACCACTGCGCCCTCTGCCCGCCACTTGGAAACACCCTAAAAACGAAAAAGGGCGGTGGTTGCCCACCGCCCCTTTCCTAATGTCGCTGGTCCAGCGAACCGAGGGCTCAGCCCTCGATCACCTCGACCATGTGCGGCAGCTTGCGGATCATGCCGCGGACCTCGGGGCTGTCTTCCAGCTCCGAAACCTTGTGCATCTTGTTGAGGCCAAGGCCGATCAGCGTTGCGCGCTGATCCTTGGTGCGGCGGATCGGCGAGCCGATCTGCTTGATCTTGATCTTCGCCATGATCGATTACTCCGTAACGGCCGCAGCATCCGCCTCGGCGGTCTGCGAACCACCGCGGCCGAGCAGGTCGGCGATCTTCTTGCCACGGCGCTGCGCGACCGACTTCGGCGAAGTCTGCTCGTTCAGTGCCTCGAACGTGGCGCGGATCATGTTGTACGGGTTGGACGTGCCGACCGACTTGGTCACCACATCGGCAACGCCGAGCGATTCGAAGATCGCGCGCATCGGGCCGCCGGCGATGATGCCGGTACCCTGCGGCGCCGAACGGACGGTCACGCGGCCTGCGCCGAAATGCCCGTTGCCGTCATGGTGCAGCGTGCGGCCTTCCTTGAGGGGAACGCGAACCATCGCCTTCTTGGCAGCGGCAGTCGCCTTCGAGATGGCTTCCGGCACTTCGCGCGCCTTGCCATGGCCGAAGCCGACACGGCCCTTGCCATCGCCGACGACGACGAGGGCTGCGAAGCCGAAGCGCTTACCACCCTTCACCGTCTTCGAGACGCGGTTGATGTGGACGAGCTTTTCGATCAGCTCTTCGCCGCCATCGTCCTGACCGCCACGGCGATCGTCACGACGACCGCGATTGCCGTCCCGGCCGCCACGGCCGCGGTTGTCACCGCCACCGCCGCCCGGGGCGCCACGGCCACGGCCGCCACGCGAACCACGGCCCTGCTGCTGCTGCTCGGG
>Ga0307412_10002115_pt1 | contig 11025 bp, 7 predicted proteins | sample DK1Cmetagenome_3_FD_203823 | JGI IMG/M metagenome (GOLD analysis project Ga0307412, IMG submission 203823) | Maize rhizosphere microbial communities from greenhouse at UC Davis, California, United States - DK15-C-1 | ecosystem: Host-associated > Plants > Roots > Rhizosphere > Soil | place: USA...
GCCGCCGACATAATCGTTGATCACCGTCAGTTGCAGCGCCGTGCCGCTCGTGCTGCTCGACCGGTCCAGGCCGGTGAGCGTGCCGATCGTCACCGTCGAACCGGTCAGGTTCAGGCTCGATCCGCTGAGCAGCGTGTAGGTGCCCGCCAGGTAATTGCCGGTGCTGACGAAGTTCGCCTGGACCGTGCCGCCGCTCACCGTCACCGCGCCGGTGGCGATCAGGCCGCCCAGCGGGTTCACGTCGAGCGTACCCGTCGTCTGAGTATAGGCGCCGGCAAGGTTGATGCTGTTGTTGAGCACCAGGTTCGCGCCGCTATTGCTGACGGTCCGTCCGGTCGCGTTGATGTTATCGTTCAGCACCAGGTTGCCGGATGCGAACACCAGGTTCGCCAGCGTGCTGGTGATGCTGCCCTTGTTCGTCAGCGTGCTGCCGGTCAGGGTGCCGAAGGTGGCGCCGGTGCCACCGGAGATCGTCAGCGCGTTGGCGCTCAAATTGTTGATGTTGCCGGCGATCACGCCGCTGTTGCTGATGTTGGGCACGGCCACGCCCGACGCGAGATACAGTGCGATGGCGCCGCTCAGCGTTCCGCTGTTGATCAGCGAATTGAAAGCGCCGCTGCCGATCGAAATACCATAGCTGCCGCCGCTCATCGTGCCGCTGTTGTTGATCGTGCCGATCGTGCCGCTGGTATGGAAGACGCCGGCCTGGGCGCCGATGATCCGCCCGGTATTGGTGACCTGGGACATCGTCCCCGAATTCCAGAGGCCGCCGGTTACGCCGCTGATCAGGCCGCTATTGGTGATCTGGCCGATCGAAGAGGAAGTCTGGTTGTTGCCGACGCCGCTGCTGGAGCTGCTGACGATCGTCCCGGTGTTGATCAGCGTCAGGATGGAACCACCGTTGTTGGCGATGCCGCCCGCGGCCCCTGCGGCCCCTGCGGCCACGGTAATCGTGCCCGAATTGTTGATCGTGCCGATGGTACCCGTGGCGGCATTGTGAATACCGCGGGTCGTACCCGCAATCACCCCGGTGTTGCTGAGCGATCCGATCGATCCGCTCGTCGATATGGCGGAAACGCCGCTGATCCGGCCGCTGTTGCTCAAAACGCCGATGGTGCCGGCGCTGCCGAGGAGAATACCTGTCTTTGCCGCTGAGATCGTGCCGGTCAGGTTGTTGGTGATCCCGGCCACGCTCACCGTGCCGATGTTGATCGCCTTGCCCGTTCCGGACGTGTCGATCACGCTGCCGCTGTTGACCAGCGACCCCAGCGTCGATCCCACGGTACCGATGATGGTGATGGCATAGGGATCCGCCGTCAGGATGGTCCCAGTCGACGTGATGGTGAAATTGGTTCCCGGATTGACCGTCGCGTCCCAACTCGTCCCTACCGACGACGAACTGGTGATGGTTCCGTCCTGCGCCCTTGCGGGCTGTACGGCCACCAATGCGACGGTGAGAAGCGACGATCCTGCCAAGATGGCCCGGTTGCAATTCGTACGTGTCATCATCGCCCCGCAATGTCATGCCGCAGCTGGGACATTCTCAAAACCAGGGCGCCAGCAACCATGGCGCGCGAACATATGTTCACAGCGCCTTGCCCGGCATCTCCCACCTTGGCCCCAACAATGCTCTATCTACAAATATAGACTCACTACTGAGTCGTTATGCTTGATATGCCACAATCTCTTGGATATATTTGATCCCGTAAACAAGGGTCGTCAACAGCATACGGGTTCTTACGGAGGCACTTGGCATTCCGCCGCAAACTCAATTTTAACTCGATTTGCGATCTCGGCAATGATGACAACGTTTGACACGAAACAACATTGGATTGCGAAAATATAATATTATCGGATGCTTGAAGTCAGACGATGAGGGAGTGCCTTCGCCGCTGCTGGGCGCACCGATCACGCTCGCCGAGCCGACGTGCCGACCGGCGGCACGCGCCATGCCACGGCGGCGGCCGGAAGGAGGACGATGTTGTTAAGCGCGGTTCGACTGGGCGCGCGTCGACGTCAGCCGCGAACCCGTCGCTGCTCCGCCAATGCAGCGGCCACGCGGTCGATCACCTGGTCCCACCGCCCCCATTCGGTCTGCCGGAACAGCCGCACCGAGGGATACCAGGGCGTATCGTCGCGCCCCAGCAGCCAGCGCCAGTCGGGCAGCAGCGGCAGCATCACCCAGGCCGGGCGGCCGAGCGCACCCGCGAGGTGCACCGGCGAACTGTCGATCGAAATCAGCAGGTCCACCTCGGAGAGAATGGCCGCAGTATCCTCGAAATCCTGGATCTGCGGGCTGAGGTTGACCAGGTTCATGCCGGGCGGCGGGGTCTGCGCCGCGCCTTCGGTCGGCCCCTTCTGGATCGAGAAGAAGGTTACACCCTCCTGCGCCAGCGGGGCGAGCATCGCCAGCGACATCGATCGGTTGGCGTCGTTCATATGGGTCGGTCGGCCCGCCCACAGGCACGCGACCTTGAACCCGCCATGCGGCGCCAGCCGCGCGCGCCACGCCGCCCGCCGGTCGGGCAGCGCCGAAAGATAGGGCATCGGATCGCCCGGCAGATCGCTGAGCTTGAGCCCCATCGCCATGGGCAGGCTCATCATCTCGCAATGCTGGTCGAACGGCGGCGGCAATTCGCCCCGCAGCGTGATCGCATCGGCCCCCGGCATACGGCGGGCGATGCTCGCCATCTCGTGGTTGATCTCCAGCACCACCTGCGCCTGGCTGCGCGCCTTCGCCCAGGCGACCATGCGCATGAACTGGAAGGTATCGCCATAGCCCTGCTCGTCATGGATCAGCAGCGTCTGGCCCGGGATCGGGCGGCCATCCCAGCGGGGCCGCTGCACCTTGCGCTCGATCCGGGTGGTGTGGGCAAGACTGTAGCGATAGCCATATTCGCGCCACCCCCGCTCGAAGTCGCCCAGCAGCAGCAGCGTCTCCGAAAGGTCGAACCGGGTGGGAAGATGGCCGGGCAGCGCATCCACCAGCATTTCCTGGATCGGCTTCGCCTCGGCGACCCGGCCCTGCACGCGGAACGCCTGGGCGAGCATCGCCCAAAGGCTGACCGGGCCGGAGCCGTTGCCGAGCAGCGGACGGAGCATGGCCTCCACCTCCGCGCCGCACCCTGCCGCCAGCAGGGCCTGCGCCCGCTGTTCCACCGCCTTCAGGTCCATGACGGCGCTCAATGGGCCACCGCTTGTCTGGACCGCCGCGCGGCTTTGCCCGTGGGCGGGTTGTCGCCGGCATCGCCCCGAACAGCGGCAGCGTCCGAGGGCGCCGCAGGATCTACGCCCAGCGCCTCCAGCAGCGGCGCCAGCTGTGCAGCATAGGCGCGCCAGCGGCCGATGCTGCTGGCATAGATCGGCTGGCGTACCTGGTTGAGGCTCGCCGTGCGGATCGTGCGCGAGGTCTGGTGGAAGTCCAGGCAGGCGGGGTTCCAGTCGAGCCCGCAGAACGCGACAAGCCGCCGCGCCTCGGTCTCCATATCGCCCACCACATCCTCATAGCGGACTTCGAGGAAGCGATCGGCGGGCAGCACCGCGCGCCAATGCGCCATCAGCCGTTCATAGCCGCGGAAGAACCGGGCGAGTTCGAGCTGATCGTAGCTGAAGAGCTGTTCGCGGGTGAACAGCTTGGTGTAGCAGGAAAGACAGGTATCGACCGGATCGCGGCGCACATGCACGATCCGCGCATCGGGCAGGATCCGGTGGATCAGCCCGGCGAACAGGAAGTTGGACGGCATCTTGTCGACCAGGCGGGGGTGGGCGCCGGCGAGCGGCCGGACGACATCCAGATACTGGCCGGCGAGCACCGGCTCGCTCTCCGGCGAAAGTTGCCGGGCGATCGCCGGATATCCGCCGGCCCGGCCGACGAGCGTCTGCAGCGTCGACAGTTCGCCGGCGCCGAACACCGCCGGATGCGAGGCGAGGATCTGCTCGACCAGCGTCGTTCCCGATCGCGGCATGCCGACGATGAAGATGGCCAGGTCGCCGCCCGGCACCGGCGTGGCCGGCCGCTGCATCAGCGTCGCAGGAAAGGCCTCGATGATCGCCGCGACCCAGGTGTCGATGGCGTCGGCGTCATAGGCGAACGTCGCGCGCTTCTCCCGGTTTCCCGCATCCAGGTGCGTGAAGGCGCGCTCGGCGTCGCCGACGTCCATCCACGCCTTGCCGAGCGCGAAGTGCAGCGCAATGCGGTCCGCCCGCGCCTGCACGCCGCCGGGGCCGACCAGTGCCTCCATGGCGGGGATGCCGGGGTCGCCGGGTGCGAAGCGGTGGAGATCCGCCATGTTGAACCAGGCAGAGGCCGATCGCGGGAATTCGGCGAGCACCTGATTGAAAGCGTCCTTCGCCGCGTCGCGCTCCCCCTGCTCCATCCGCACGACGCCGCGATTGATCAGGGCCTTTTCGCGCGCGAAGCCGGGCGAGCGGATGGCGCGATCGAAGGCGGCCAGCGCCTCCTCCACCTTGTCCTGCGCCTGCAGCACTTCGCCCAGAATATTCTGCGCCTCGCCATGGTCCGGCGCGGTGGCCACGGCACGGCGGGCATCGACCGCCGCCTCGTCGAGCCGGCCCAGGCGGCGCAGGATCGTGGCGCGCACGCCCAGCCCGCCAACGTGCAGCGGTGCCGCGATCAGCAGCGAATCCACCCAGCGCAGCGCCTCTTCGTACCGGTCGCGGGCCACTTCCACCGCGGCGGCGTTGATATAGGCGTCGGCCAGCCGGGGGTTGGCGTCGATCGCGCGACGCGCATAGGCCAGCGCCTCGTCCGACGCGCCGAGATCGTTGAGCAGATTGGAGAGGTTGCTCAGCGCTTCGGCATAGTCCGGCGCCAGTGCCAGCGCCTGCTCGTACCGGGCCCGTGCCTCTTCCAGCCGCCCCAGCCGTTTCAGCGTGTTGCCCAGATTGTTAAGCGCCTCGGCATAGTCGGGCTGCAGCGCCACCACCCGCTCCAGGCAGGTCAGGCTCTCCTCCAGCTTGCCGGCTTCCTGCAGGATGATGCCGAGGTTGTTCCAGCCGGCGACCAGGCTGTTGTCCATCGTCACGGCGCGGCGCCCCGCCTGTTCGGCCTCGACCAGCTGGCCGGCCTGGCGGGACATCTCGGCGAGGTTGCTCAGATAGATGGCCGGCGCGCGCGGTGCCTGGCAGGCGCGGCGGAGATGGTCGATCGCCAGATCGAGATTGCCATAGGCGTGCGCCATCAGTCCCATCAGGTGCAGCGCATCCGACTGGCCGGGCCACAGCGCCAGCACCTGCTGGCACAGCCGCTCGGCCTGATCGGCCTGGCCTGCATTCCAATGGGCATTGGCCTGGGCCAGCGCCTGTTCGACGGTGAGGTTTTGCTGCGGCATGGTCATGGCTGCGGCTGTTTCATCCGATAGAGGGCAAGGGAAAACGGTAGTGGAGCGGCATCGCCGGTGCGGGGGCGCCATCATTGGCCGATCGCCGCGAGCATCGACGTCGTCGAGCGGCCTGCCAGCATCGGGGCGATGAACACCTCGCCGCCGGATTCGCGCACGAGATCGGCGCCGACGATGGTCTCGACGGTATAATCGCCGCCCTTGACCAGCACATCGGGCCGGATCGCCCGGATCAGGTTGAGCGGCGTGTCTTCCTCGAACATCACGACATGATCGACCGCAGACAGGCCGCTCAGCACTTCGGCGCGGTCCGCAAGCCCGTTCACCGGCCGCGAACTGCCCTTCAACCGCCCGACCGAGGCATCCGAGTTGAGGCCGACGACCAGCATGTCGCCCCTGCGCCGCGCCAGATCGAGCAGGCGGACATGGCCGGCGTGCAGCACGTCGAAACAGCCATTGGTGAACACGATCCGCGCGCCCCCTGCCCGCGCCTGGTCCAGCCGCCCGGCGAGCAGCGGCAGCGGCACCAGCTTGGTGGTCGCATGGCCGCGCCGGTACAGCCGCTCCTCGAGATCGGCGCGGGTGACGACATAGGTGCCCGGCCGCGACACCGCGATGCTCGCGGCGAGGTTCGCCTGGTCGATCGCGGCGGCGATCGGCAGCCCTTCGACGATGCCGGCCACCAGCGCGGCGATGATCGTGTCGCCGGCGCCGGTCACGTCGAACACCTCCAGCGCCTCGGTCGGGTGATCGACCACCTCGCCGGTGCGCGACACCATCAGGATGCCCTTCGCCCCGCGGGTGACGACGAGATAGTCGAGGCCCAGTTCGGCCAGCGCCTGCCGGGCGCGCTCGGCGATCCGCTCTTCCGGGCATTCGCCGAACAGGGCGTGGAACTCGCGCGCGTTGGGCTTGAGCAGGAACGCCCCGGCATAGCGGGCGGGATCGGGCGCCTTGGGATCGACGAAGGTGGCAACGCCCCGACGCCGAGCAATGGCGATCAGCGCCGGAAGATCGGCCAGCGTGCCCTTGTCGTAATCGGAGAAGATCACCGCGCGGACGCCGTCCAGGCTTGCCTCGAAGCGCCGGGCAAGCTCCGCCCGCGCGGTGGCGCCGGCAGTGCCGTCCTGGTCGATCCGCGCGATCTGCTGCACGCCGGAGATCAGCCGGGTCTTCTGCGTGGTGCGCTGGCCCGGCTCCACCACGCGATCGAGCACCACGCCATGCTGCGCCATCAGCCGGGCGAGATCCTCCCCGGCGGCGTCGTCGCCGCAGATCGTCAGCAGGCTGCATCGTGGCCCCAGCCCCGCGACGTTCGCCGCCACGTTCGCGGCGCCGCCGGCGCGCATCTCCTCCCGACCTGCCCGCACCACCGGCACCGGCGCTTCGGGCGAGATGCGATGCGTCTCGCCGATGATGTAGCGATCGATCATCGCGTCGCCGACCACCAGGACATGGGGACGCTTGGGCAAGGCCGCTTCCCGGCTCATGGTGCCGCTCGCCCCCAGCCCGGGAGTCGCGCCAGATCGGCGCCCGCCGCGAGCGACGGCCAGCGCGCCGCCCAGCAGCAGCCATGGTCCTGGCCGGGCACGGTAGCGATCGTGACCGCCGCATCGGCGGCCATGCGCGCAACGAAGCTGCGGGCGATATCGGCGCCGACGATGCGATCGTCCGCGCCGACGAAATGCACCTGCGGCATCCGCGACAGCCGCGCCGCGTCGACGGCAGGGTCGATCGAGCGGGACAGCGGCGTCAGCCGGTGGGCGGCGGTCCAGGCGCCGAGATCGAGATTGGCGGCCACCGTCACCAGCGCCGCGACATCACTGCGCCGCTCCGCCAGCAGCGCCGCCAGCGCGCCGCCGCCCGAATAGCCGACCAGGATCAGCCGGGTCGCGCCGCCGGCATCGGCCTTCAACCGGTCCAGCGCGGCGCCCGCGCTGTCGATCACCTCGGGCGCGTAGCGGGCGATGCTCCAATAGTCGCTGCGGCAGTTGCGCGCACGGGGGCCATATTGGCAGGCGCGCGCCAGCCACGCGACCGCACCGCTGCCGGGATGCTGCAAGGCCAGCCGCAGGGCGAGCGGATCGGTCGGCGTCGGGTCCATCGAACGGCGGCCGGGGGCGGCATAGGCGAAGCCATCGCCTTCGACATACACCGTCAGCACGTCCGAACCGCTGCCGCCGGGGCGCCGCGCCGTCGCAAGGTCGAAGGCGCCGGCCGGAACCACCGCCCATTGCCAGCCCGCCGCGCGCGCAAGCTCCATGGCAGAAACCCGTGCGACCGCAGCATTGCCGATGAGGATCGGAAGAAGGAGGCTAAGTAGTTTTACGATACGCATTGATACGTAACGGCCGAATCTTCGATCATCGGTGCCCGTCCCTCCCCGCTCGATTTGCGAACGTGACGTACTTGTCTAACAGTGACTGCGGTAGTTATTCAACCAACCGATCCCGAAGTGAATGGAAAAATGAAGATCGTTACGGCGCATGCTTCAGAACGGAAGGAAGGCGCACCGGTGCGCGGCGCCTTTTTCGATCGTGACGGCGTGCTGATCGTCGATACCGGCTATCTCTCGGACCCGGCCGGCATTCGCTGGGTCGATGGGGCACAACGCGCGCTCGCGAGACTTGCCGGGCACGGATACCGGCTGTTCGTCGCGACCAACCAATCGGGAGTCGCGCGCGGCTATTTCGAGGAAGCGGCGATCGGCCGCGTCCATGCCGCGATGCAGGCGGCGCTGCCCGCCGAGGCGCAGATCGACGATTTCGCCTATTGCCCCCACCATCCCGAAGGCAGCGTGGCGCGCTATGCGATGGCGTGCGATTGCCGCAAGCCGTTGCCGGGCATGCTGAACCGCCTGATCGCGCAGCACGGGATCGATCGCGAAGGCAGCTTCCTGATCGGCGACCGGGGCAGCGACATGGCGGCGGCGGCCGGCGCCGGGATTGCCGGATTCCTCTTCCCCGGCGGCGACCTCGACCTGTTCGTCACCCGGCTGCTGGAGGAAAAATGAGGCCGGAGGATCCCGCCTTCTGGACCGACTGGCTGCGTAGCAAGGCGCTGCCGCTATGGGCCGATGCGGGCCAGGACGATGACGGTTTCGTCGAGCGGCTCGCGCTGGACGGCACGCCGCAGCCGGACGTGCCGCGCCGGCTGATGGTGCAGGCGCGGCAGATCCATGTCTTTGCGACGGCGGCGCGGAGGGGCTGGTTTCCCGCGGGTGCCGATCTCGCCCTGCGCGGCGGCGACACGATGATCGCCCGCTATTGGCAGGCCGGCGGCCAGCCGGGCTGGGCGTTTTCCTGCACCCGCGCAGGCATGGTCGCCGACGATCGCCGCGACCTCTATGCGCACGCGTTCGTGCTGCTGGCGCTGGCGGCGCTGATCCGGCTCGATCCCGCACCGCGCACCATCGCGCTGGTGCAGCAGACGCTCGACTTCCTGGACCATGCGCTGGCACATCCGGCGGGCGGCTATGCCGAGGCGTGGCCGGCCACCATCCTGCCGCGCCGGCAGAACCCGCACATGCATCTGCTCGAATCGCTGCTGGCGCTGCAGGAAACCGGCGCCTGCGGCGACCTCGGCCTCCGCATCGCCGCGATGATCGACCTTTTCGACCGGCGGTTCCTCCCGGCGGGAAGCGATGTGCTGGCGGAATACTATGATGCGGGCTGGACGCCCGCGAACCCCGCCCGAGCCTTCGAGCCTGGGCATCATTTCGAATGGGTGTGGCTGCTCGGTCGTACCGCTGCGCTGACCGGCATTCCGGTAGAGGACCGAGTCGAGCGCCTGCTGCGGCAAGCCTCGCGCGGAATCGTCGACAGCGGACAGGTGATTGACTGCATGGTGCCCGACGGCCCGCTCGCGGCGAGTTGCCGGCTATGGCCCGCCATGGAAGCAGCGAAAGCACTGACGGGAGCGGCGCGCGCGCGGGTACTGAACGCAGCATGGCACGCCTTCCTAGTGCCTGCCCATCCCGGCGGATGGATCGATCATCTCGATCCACGCGGTGTTCCTCTGGTGGCGTATATGCCGGCCAGTTCCCTCTACCATGTCTGCACGGCGCTGGATTTTCTCGGCTAATACCAAGGCTTGTGGAGGGCGGCCCATCTTCCTGCGATCGTCACCGCGCCGAAAGCCGGGATGACAAAGGCAGCGAAGGATCAGTCCGCCGCAACGCACCCTGCTATACGTAGCTGCGCGGCTCTTTCGATACGAGGCGCCAACGCGGCAGCAACCCCGGCCGTACATGGAAACACGCCGCTTCCCGACGGTTCACGGACAGCGAACGCAAAAAAAGGCGATGCCGTTGCCGGCACCGCCCTTTCTTGCAGTCGATTGCGACGCTGTTAGGCGGCGGCAACCTTCGTGCTGACGCGACGACGACGCACAGCCGCACCGGCCATGGCCGCACCAGCGATCATCATGCCCCAGGTAGCCGGCTCAGGAACGCCGCTCGGCGGCGAAGCGAAGCTGAAGCTGCCCGAGATGTCGGCGCCAGCGCCACCGGCCTGGTTGAAGGTGAACTGGATCGACGACTTGCCCGCGGTGTAGCCCGAGAGCGTGCCCGCCGGGGTGAAGTCACCCAGGGTGTAGAAGGTCACGTAACCGGCGCCGGCTACGACCTGGCCAACCGTGCCGACGAACGAGCCGAAGGCGCTGGTGAACGACACGGCCGAACCCGCCGTCGCCGTCACGCTCGACGTGGTGAACGGCACGAACAGGCCGATCGACGACATGTCGCCGCTCGAACCGAGAACAACGCTGCCTGCGTTGGTGAAGGTGCTGCCAGCACCGATCGGCTGGGTGCTGCTGGCAACGTTGACCAGACCAGCGGAGAAACCGCCGATCACGGTTGCCGCCGAAGCGGCCGACGGGGCTGCAACCGCGACAGTCGCAGCGGCCAGCAGGGTGAGAACACGAGTGCGCATAGAACCCCCTAAAATGGTTAACAAACCGACGGGATGCCGGCAGCGCCCTACTCCACGGAAACGCCGGCCTCGTCAATCATAATATACATTGAAACTGGGACAGTGAAAACACAATCACCTACGTCCCTCATTTTGCAGGGATTCTTTCCCCGACCACTGCTCTTCGCATTGAAATTCAAGCAAATTTCAGAAGCAGAATATCTTGAAATACTGATACCTTCATATTCGTGAAGGTTATTTATATTAGGATGAGCTTTGCGCACCCTTTAAACGTGTCGACTATTACTTGGCTCGCAAACCTGCATCTGTGAAGTAAGCCTACGAAACAGGTCCATTGCATCGAGCATTGTCCGTAACAACACCGATTAACAGATTTTTAACGATTTGGTTCCGGATTGATGGATAAAGCGCTGCGACTGACGTGCACGCTTACGATTCTCGGAGATCCGCAGCTTCGGAAAGATAAATCTACGCGCGCAGCACAGATTACTTCACATAGTCGAAGTTACATGATCATCCCTGCGAGTATGCTCGGCAGAGGGGATAGATATGGCGCGCGGGTGCGGCTCGGCCGTTAATTTTCGTAGCCAGCCAGTGGCAGCGCTCCAGTCGCGGACGGTGAACGTCGGCTCTGGTCGCCTTGCGTTCCCGCCGCGAGACGGGAAGAATTATCTTCAATCCCGATGCAGCCTAAAAGCGCCGCGACCTGAGACGGATAGAAAATGCAGCATCAG
>Ga0307412_10002116_pt1 | contig 11020 bp, 10 predicted proteins | sample DK1Cmetagenome_3_FD_203823 | JGI IMG/M metagenome (GOLD analysis project Ga0307412, IMG submission 203823) | Maize rhizosphere microbial communities from greenhouse at UC Davis, California, United States - DK15-C-1 | ecosystem: Host-associated > Plants > Roots > Rhizosphere > Soil | place: USA...
GCGTTCCATGGGTGCCCCTCGAAGCGGTCGACGACGACGCGCGTGGTCGGTCGCGCCAGGCCGGCGCACCCGCCGGCCCGTGACAGCTCGCCGTGCGCCTCGACGAGCGCGCGCTCCACTCCCGCCCGGTCGGCCTCGGCGACACCCGTCTGCACGATCGAGCGCGTGCCGGCCAGCGCGTCGTCGAGCCCCGTCGCGCTACCGGCCGCGCACCACTGGCGCGCGCTCGAGCGGAAGGCGGCGACGTAGATCTCCTGGGCCAGCACCGGCGACAGCGGGGCGCTGGAGGCGACGCGCGTCGTGACGCGCACGGCGACGGCGGAATCCGGGGCGATGGTCAGCGGCAGCTGCGCGGCGAGCGGCGGGGCGGTCGTCAGCGCGCCGGCCGCGACGGTGACGGCGAGAGCGACGCGGCGAATTGTCGGACGCGGCACCGGAAGGGGACGCACGGTGCGGGCGAGGGAGAGGTACGTCATGACGGATGGGACTCGAGAAGCATGCGACGCCGGAAGCAGGGCTCCCGACTACAGGACGACTTGGCGAGCTGGGCTGTAACTCCTTGGGTGTGAGTGTGATCACGGAAATCGCGATGCGCCGGCGCTAGCGCGCGGCGAGGGGGCACGATGGTGTCGGCCGAAGGCCGCCCTCGCTGTGCGCGACGTCACACTGTCGCGCACAGCGAGGATCGCGGCGGCGAGCAAACCCTTTGGCGTTCGCCTGCATCCAACGCAGCAGGACCAGGGTGCGCGCCAGCCCACCACACACCGTCGCTCGCCGCCCGCCGCACAGTCGAAGGCCGCACAAGAGGACCCATGCCTCCCACCATCCCGCTCCCCATCCCGCTCGCGCACTACGACGCCGACCAGCGCGGCACCGTGCGCCTCGACGTGTGCCCCGCCCCGCCGGTGATGCGTGGGCTCTCCGGGCTCTGGCAGGGCACGGTCTTCCGCGCGGGCGAGTCGGCGGGAACGCCGTTCTCGCTCCTCCAGGAGGCCGACGACCGCTCGCCGGACGGCGTCGTCGGACGGCTGGCGTTCACCGGTGCCGACGACGCTCCGGCGAACGTGCAGCTGCTCGAGGCCAGCGCGACGACCTTCGTCGCCCTCGTCGGACCGTACCGCGACCCGGCGTCGAACGCCGAGGTGGTGACGGTGCTCGAGGCTCGCCGCGCCGGCGACCGCCTGTACGGCACCTACCGCGCGCACCCGACGACCGGCGGCCGTGTGACCGACGGCCACTTCGTCGCCACGCGCGCAGCGCTCGCCGCCTAGTACCGCGGAGGGCGAGCGCGCCGCCGCGGTGCGGCTCAAAACATCTGTAGCACGAAACGATGAAAGCTATCGGCTGCGACCGCACGATGCGAGCGCAGCCGATTACTTTTTTCGCATGACCAACCCAACGAATTCCGGTGCGGGCTCGACCGTGGTGGACGTCGTCGTCATCGGCGGCGGACCCGGCGGTTACGTGGCGGCGATCCGCGCCGCGCAGCTCGGGCTCTCGACCGTGTGCGTGGAGATGGACAAGACGCTCGGCGGCACCTGCGTCAACATCGGCTGCATCCCGTCGAAGGCACTGCTGCAGTCGTCCGAGCGCTTCGAGTTCACGAAGCTGCACGCGAAGGAGCACGGCATTATCGTCGGCGACGTGCGGGCCGACCTCGCGCAGATGATGAAGCGTAAGGACGACGTCGTCGCCGCGAACACGAAGGGGGTCGAGTTCCTCTTCAAGAAGAACAAGGTGACGTGGGCGAAGGGACGCGGCACGCTGCGGCCGGCACGGGACGGACTGCACGTCGTCGAGGTCGCGGCCGAGGGCGCGGCGGCGACGACCTACCGCGCGAGGGACGTCATCCTCGCCACCGGCTCGACTCCGATCGAGCTCCCCTTCCTCAAGTTCGACGAGCGGCGGGTCCTCTCGAACATCGGCGCACTGCGCATCCCCGAGGTGCCGCGCCACCTCGTGGTGATCGGCGGCGGCGTCATCGGCCTCGAGCTCGGGTCGGTCTGGCGCCGGCTCGGCGCCAAGGTCACGGTCGTCGAGCTCGCGCCGACGATCCTCCCCGGCACCGACGAGGAGATCGTCAAGGAGGCGACGCGCGTCTTCACCAAGCAGGGGCTCGAGCTGCGCACCGGCGCCAAGGTCACCGGGGCGACGGTCGAGCAGCAGCGCATCGTCGTCCAGGTCGAGAAGGACGGGAAGCAGGAGTCGCTCGACGCCGACTACGTGCTCGTCTCGGTGGGGCGCAAGCCGTTCATGCCGGGGATCGACGCCGCCGCGCTCGGCGTGAAGACCGGGGACCGCGGCCAGATCGTCGTGGACGAGCAGATGCGCACGAGCGTGCCCGGCGTCTACGCGATCGGCGACGTCGTGTGGGGAAAGCTCCTCGCCCACAAGGCGGAGGAAGAAGGCGTTGTCGCCGCGGAGGTGATCGCGGGCAAGCCGAGCGCGATGCACTACCGCTCGATGCCGTCGGTGGTCTACACGTGGCCGGAGATCGCCACGGTCGGCATGGCGGAGCACGAGGTCAAGGCGAGCGGCCGCCAGTACCGCGTCGGCAAGTTTCCCTTCTCGGCGAACGGCCGCGCGCGCACGATGGGCGAGACGACGGGGCTCGTGAAGGTCATCGCCGACGCCGAGACCGACGAGCTGCTCGGCGTGCACATGATCGGCGCCAACGTCTCCGACCTGATCTCCGAGGTGGTGCTCGCCTTCGAGTACCGCGGCTCGTCGGAGGACATCGGCATCACGGTGCACTCGCACCCCACGCTGTCCGAGGCCGTGAAGGAGGCGGCGCTCGCGACGCTGGGCAGGGCGATCCACATCTGACACGCCTCGGCCTGTTTCCCGATTCCTGTTGCCTCGCACTCCGTCGGCCACCGGAGCCCGTACGCGAGAAGGCAACAGGAATCAGGAAACAGGAAGTAGGTCGGGGTACGCAGTGCTCACCATCCGTCCCCTCCGCACTGAAGACCGCCCGGCGGCGCGAGCGCTGCTCGCGGCCGAGGGGACGCGTCACGCGTACGCGGCTCGCGCGATCGAGATCCTCGACGCCGTAACGGCCGCGCGGGAGAACACCGAGTACGACGCGACCGTCGCCGAGGAGGATCGCGTCGTCGTCGGCGTCGTGCTGCACGGCACCGTCGCCGGGTCGGTGGGCGCGGGAATGCTCTACGGCGGCGCGGTGGCGCCGACGGCGCGGCGCCGCGGCGTCGGCCGCGCACTCGTCGAGGGCGCCGTCGCGTCACTCGCCGCGGCCGGGTCGAGGGTCGTCTTCGCCGAGCTTCCCGACGCCGCCGCGCTCGCCGACGTGCAGTCACTCCTGCGCCGCAGCGGCTTCGCCGAGACGGGGCGCGTCGCGGATCTCGTGCGCGACGGCGTGGCGATGGTCGTCTGGCGGCGCGAGGCGGAGGGCGTTCCGTAGGCGGCGCCGGGAGTGGCAAACGCGACGCGGGGGAGCCGAGGCTCGGCTCCCCCGCGTCTTTCTGCCCGGTCGTACGTCGGGCGCGTGTTACTGCTGGCGCTGCGTCGAGTCGCGCCGCGTCGTGGTGTCGGCGGGCGAGGTCGGCGAGTTGCCGCGCGGCGCGGTGCTGTCGCCGGTCGTCGGGGGCGGCTGCATGCGCGAGCTGTCGGCGCTCACGCCGCCACTCGGGGTGGTCGGCGTGCCCGTCGTGCCGCTCGTGCCGAAGTCGAGGTTGAGCGAGCGGTAGAGCTCCTCGTTGCTCGTCACGTTGTTCTTCTGACGTGCGCAGGTGATGGCGCGGCGCGTGCGCGGGCCGATGATGCCGTCGGCCGCGCCGGCGTCGCAGCCGGCCTCGTTGAGCGCCGTCTGGAGCTGCACGATGTTCTCGCGCGAGAGCATCATGCCGCGCGCTCCGGAGGTGCGGCGCCCCTGCGACGAGCGCGCCTGGTTGGTCGGCATGCGATCGGGCTTCACGTCGCTCGTCGCGCCCGGCGTCTGCGCCTGCATCATGCGATTGGTGTCCGCCGGGGTGCGGGGCGACGTCTGCGGCTGCTGCTGCCCGCCGCGCGCGGTGGTGTCCTGCCCGCCCCGCGAGGTGGTGTCCTGCGCGAGCGTCGCGGCGGGCATCGCGGCGATCGCGAAGAGCGTGATCATGGTGCGTCTCATAGCTGCATCCTCCCTCGAATGACTCTGACTCTGCGGGTGTACCGCTGCTACTCGGCAGCGGACGACTGCGCGTGCAAGGAGCACGCCCCACCGTGCCGGACAAGCGGACACGGCCGCAGCGCATGCGAGCTCATGCGCTTGGGAGCCCATCGAATCGCCGGTGTTGTGTGACGCAGCTCACATGACAGGAGAGGCCGGCCCCGTGAAGGGCCGGCCTCTCCGGCGCGCCGCGACGCAGAGGTCGCGGTGCGCGGCTTCGACGAGACGACTACCGCTGACGCAGCGCGGCGCCGACGGCGGCGCCGACGGCGAGCAGGCTGGCGGCAGCGGCGACCGCGGCCGCCGAGCTCATCGAGATGTCCTTGCGGTACCAGGGAGTCACGGCGGCCGCCGGCGCGTCGGCCGGAAGCGCGGCCATGATCCGCTGCTGGACCTCGACCGGGGTCCGGACCTGCCGGCGGTGCGTCGTCTCCGCGTTGACGCGTGCCCAGAACTCGACGTGGCGGGCTTCGGCGCCCTGGATGCTCGACTCGTCGGCCTCGCCGTCGAGCCACGCCTGGACCGAGGCCGGCGTGCGGGAGACGCCGATCGGGACCTCGCGATCGGTGAGGGGCTCCGCGGACTGCTGGGAGGCGCCGTCACGGCGGGCGCGGTCCCGGCCGTTGTGCGCGTTCAAGTTGTCGAACATCAGGCGTATTTCTCCTCTAGAAGAACTTGGAGCGCCTCGCGTGCGCGATGGACGCGCATTTTCAGAGCCCCGACGGTGGTACCCAGTAGATCGGCCATCTCCTCGTAAGACCTTCCTTCCACGTGCTTCATCACGAACGCCTCGCGCAACGAGGGCGCGAGAGCCGCGAGGGCGCGATCGAGGTCGGTGCGCAGCTCCGTCCGGTCCAGCTCTTCATCCGGCGTGGAGTAGCTCGAGGGCTGATCGTCTTCGTCGTAGCTCAGATGAGTACGACGAATGTTCTTCAGCCAGTCCTTGCACCCGTTGGCGACGATTCGAAAGACCCAGGCGTCGAAGCGTCCCCGCACCTCTGCGAGATGTTGGTACGCTTTAATGAAGGACATCTGAAGGATGTCCTCCGCAACATCAGGGCTCCCGGTCATGCCGAGCGCGTGGCGATACAGCGGGTCACTGTACCGTTGAATCAGGACCGAGAAATCCTCCCGGTGTCCAGCGAGGACCCGATGGATGATTTGCTGGTCGGCTTCCAGCTGTTCGGCTTGCGCCGCCTGCACCGTCGTGTTCACGGCGCTAGAATAGCGCGTTTGCCTTCCGCTGGATAGTCCCGCGGGGCTGGGAGCCTTCCGATCCGGTCGAGCGACGCTGGTCACGCCGGTAAGACGACGCGGCGAGAGCGAGGTAACAGGTCGCGTTGCGAAGTGCGGGAAACCCTCGCGAATTGCGAATGGCCACTCGGACCGGGGCGGTCACTAGTCACTGGATACTGGCTACTAGCAACAGCCCTCGTGCTGGAAGCATCCCGACAGTGCTACCAGTGACTAGTAACCAGTCACCAGTGACCGCCCGGCGCGAAGGCGCCCCAGCCGCCCTTCCTTATAGAAGGGCCGTGTTCGTCGAGGAGTGGTGGGGGAAGGCGGACGGCGGTGCCGGGGACGCTGGGGGCGACGCCGGTGAGGGGGGAGGCCTCGACTTCGGCCAGCGTCTCGAGGACGGTCTTCACGCGGCCGGCGGGGACGCCGGCGGCGTCCAGGCGGGCGAGCCAGTGGGCGGCGGGGGCGGTGCGGAGGCGTGCGCCGATCGCCCGCACGACTTCATCGCGCCGGGCGAGGCGGCCGGCGTTGGTGGCCAGGCCGGCGTCGTCGGCCAGCGCGGGGATGTCGAGCGCGAGGGCGCAGGCACGCCACTGGGCGTCGCTGCCGACGGCGATCACGATCGGCCGGTCGGCGGTGTCGAAGAGCTGGTAAGGGACGAGGTTGGCGTGGGCGTTCCCCCAGCGGAGGGCGTCGCGGCCGGAGACGAGGACGTTCTGGGCGACGTTGACGAGGGCGGCGGCGGCACTCTGGGAGAGGGAGACGTGGAGCCGGCGGCGGTCCGCCGGGAGTGCCTCCGTGCGGCGGCCGCGGGCGGCGAGGGCGGCGAGGATGGCGATCGTCGCGTCCTTGCCGGCGACGACGTCGGCGAGGGCGACTCCGACCTTCATCGGCGCACCGTCCGGCTCGCCCGTGATGGCCATCCAGCCGCGCTCCGCCTGGACGACGAAGTCGTAGCCGGGTCGGTCGCTGTGCTCGCCGAACCCCGTGATGGTGCACCAGAGGAGGGCCGGGTGGCGGGCCAGGAAATCGGCGGGGTCGAGTCCGCGACGCTCGAGGCTACCGGGGCGGAAGTTGTCCACGACGACGTCGGCGTCGGCGGCGAGGCGGCGAAGGAGCCCGCGATCGTCGGCGTCGTCGAGGTCGGCGGCCAGGCTCTTCTTGTTGCGGTTCACGCCGAGAAAGTAGGCGCTCTCGCCGCGCTCGTCGAACGGCGGTCCCCAGCCGCGGGTCTCGTCGCCGCTCTCCGGCCGCTCCACCTTGAGGACGGCCGCGCCGAGGTCGCCGAGCATCATGGTGCAGAGCGGTCCGGCGAGGACGCGGGTGAAATCGAGCACTTTGAGGCCGGAGAGCACTATGCTGGCGTCATGATGATTTGTTGTTGTTTACTCGTCAGGCGCTTTGCCACTCGGACGAGGGGCCCGGCGGGGTCGCGGGTGATGCACGTCAAACTTGCGTAGCCTCCGAAAAATCATATACTTACCGCCGACAGACGCCTCGCGCCGCGCGGCCGAGAAGCTAGCGCGCCGGGCGCTGGCATTCAATGAACGGGGAGATCCTCCCCCCAACGTCGCGTGGACGGAGTACGCATCGCATGACGGATAAGGCGCAATCGATCGACGCGGCATCGTCCGATGACACGCCGGTGACGCCGACGGCCGCGGTTCCGCGGCGCGGTCCTGGTCATCGCGGCGCCGACGTCCGCGACACGGTCGCCGAGATGGCGGCGCGGGCCCACGAGATCAGCCAGGAGGCAGGGAGCAAGATGGCGGCGGCGATGAAGGACGTCATCAACGCCGCGGCCGGGCTCGCCGGCTTCGCGGTGGAGAGCGCCCGCGACCTCGTGCAGTTCATGGTACGACGCGGACAGATGACGCAGGAGGAGGGCGACCGGCTCCTGCGCGACGCCGAGGAAGCGTACGCGAAGCGGAGGCCGGCGGCCCCGGCCGCCGCGACGGGGTCGAGCAACGGCGACGCGCCGACCGCGCCGGCGAAGGCGGCCGCGACGCGAGGCGGCGACGGGACGCGCGCCGAGTCGGCGAAGGGTGCCGCCGTCGGCTCGGCCGCGACGAAGCCCGCGGCGAAGCAGAGCGCGACGAAGCCCGCCGCCGCGAAGGCACCGGCGAAGGCGGCCGCCAAGAGCCCCGCCAAGGCGGCGGCGAAGTCTCCGCCCAAGTCCTCCGCCAAGTCCCCCGCCAAGAAGAGCGCCCCCGCCAAGAAGACGGGCGCAAAGCGGAAGTAGGGGCCCGGGGCGCCGAGTCTCACACGCAGTCACCCCGAGCGAGCGCCGGCGTCGGCCGCCGACTGCCCGCGCTACGCTCCCGCGTCCCGCTCCGGGCTCCGCCGCGTCTTCAGCTTCTCGAACACCGACGCGCAGTTGATGAGTGCGATGTGGGTGAAGGCCTGCGGGAAGTTGCCGAGGAACTCCCCCGTGCCGGGGTGCAGCTCCTCGCTGTACAGCCCGACGTGGTTCGCATGGCGTAGCATCCGCTGAAAGATCCGCTCGGCGCGCTCCATGTCGCCGCACATCGCCAGCGCCTCGGCGAGCCAGAAGGTGCAGATCGAGAAGACGCCCTCCTCGCCCGGTAGCCCGTCGTCGTTGCGGTAGCGGAAGACGAGCTCCTGGTCGTCGCTCGTCAGCTCGCGCAGCGTCGCCGCGACCGTCCCGACGACGCGCGGGTGCTTGCGCGGGAGGAAGTGCACCATCGGAATGATGAGGTTCGAGGCGTCCAGCGCGTCCGTGCCGTAGTACTGCACGAAGCTCTGCTTCTCCTCGCTCCACCCCTTCGCCATCACGTCGGCGTGCACCGCGTCGCGCTCGCGGCGCCAGCGCTCGAGGTCGGCCGGGAGGTCGAACTTCCGCGCGAGGCGGATGCCGCGGTCGAGCGTCACCCAGCACATCACCTTGCTCAGCACGTAGTGCTGCGGGCCGGCGCGGACCTCCCAGATGCCGCTGTCGCGCATAGTCCAGTGGTCGGCGATCCAGTCCACGAGGCGCTTGAGCGTCGCCCAGGTCCCCTCCCCCATCGTGTGGTGGCGGCTCCAGAGCCACGCCGTCTCGAGGAGCTCCCCGTAGACGTCGAGCTGGACCTGGTCGAAGGCGCCGTTGCCGATGCGCACGGGCGCCGAGCCGCGGTACCCCTCGAGGTGGTCGAGCGTGCGCTCGGTGAGCTCGCGGCGCCCATCGATCCCGTACATGATCTGGAGGTGCGCGTCCGTCGCCTTCCGCGTGATCCGCTTCAGGAAGTCCATGAAGTGGTCGGCCTCGTCGTAGTGGCCGAGGACGTGGAACGAGTAGAGGACGAAGGCCGAGTCGCGGAGCCAGGTGAAGCGGTAGTCCCAGTTGCGGATCCCGCCGAGCTCCTCGGGGAGCGAGGTCGTGGGCGCGGCGACGATCGCTCCCGTGGGCTCGTAGCACATGAGCTTGAGGGTGATCGCCGAGCGCTCGACGGCCACCCGGTAGGGCCCCTCGTACGTGATCTGACCCACCCACGCGTCCCAGAACGCGATCGTCGCCGCGAGCTTGTCGGCCGACGCGTAGCTCTCGATCGGGTCCACCTCGTCGTCGTCGTAGCGCAGCGCGAACCAGTGCTCGGTGCCGGCGGTGAGCTTGAGCGTGGCGTAGGCGCTGGCGTCCTCGAGGTGCCACCAAATGCCGCGCGGCGCCGAGAGCGTCAGCGCCTCGTCCTCGCCGTCGGTGGCGAGCACGCCGTTGGAGCGCGCCGCGAGGCGCGTAGTGGAGGTCGCGTAGTCGAAGCGCGGCCGGAAGCGGACGACGATCTCCGCCTCGCCGCGCGTGCAGCAGACGCGCCGATGCAGCTCGGCCGGCCGCTGCCGCGCCGGGTCGGCGTCCACCGGCATGAAGTCGGTCAGCTCGACGACGCCGCCGCCGTCGGTGCGGAAGGTGGTGACGACGACGGCGGTCGCCGGCAGGTAGCGCTGCTCGGTGGTGTAGCGGCCGGAGGGGGAGATGCGGAACTCGCCGCCCCGCGCCGCGTCGAGGATCGCGCCGAAGACGGACGGGGAGTCGAAGCGCGGCAGGCAGCACCAGTCGATCGAACCGTTGAGCGCGACGAGGGCCGCGGTGTGCAGGTCGCCGACGAGGGCATAGGCGGCGATCGGCGGGTACTCGCCCGACTCGGAGAGCCGCCATGGCTGTGTCGACTCGGCCCAGGCGGGGATTGTCATAAGTGCGAGCGGAGAGCGGTGAGCGTCGAACGGCGAGCGTGCGTCTGGTGAATACTTCGTAAGCTCACGCGGAGGCAAGCCAAGCGTCGAGCTGCTCGAGGGCGTCGCGCAGGGTGTCGAGGCCGTCGAGGGTCAGCTCGGCGTCGGTCGGGATCGGGGGCGCGTCGCCTCCCGCCCCGCGCACCGGCGGCTCGCCGACGACCTTGATCGTGACCGCGTTCGGCAGCTCGGCGCGGAGGACGCGGAACGCGTCCTCGTCGGTCGCGTCGTCGCCGGCGTAGAGGAGCCCGGCGCCGGGCGCCGCGGCGCCGAGGTCGCGCGCCAGGCGGAGGAGCGCGGTACCCTTGTTGACCCGCACCGGCGGGCGCAGCTCGAAGACCTGCTTGCCGCGGTGGAGCACGAGGCCGAAGTCGCGGCCGGCGGTGGTGGTGGCCGCCTCGAGCGCGGCGACGCCGGCGGCGTCGGCGACGCGGCGGTAGTGCAGGGTGAGCGTCCACCGCTTGTCCTCGAGCCGCGCCCCGGGGACGGCGCGCACCGGCGCGGCGAGAGCGCCGGCCGCCGCCGCCACCGCCGGGGCGTAGGGCGCGACGAGCGGATCCACGGCCAGCGTCCCGTCCGGGGCGACGACCTCGGCGCCGTGGTTGCCGATCACCCACACACCGTCGAGGGCGACGATGCGTGCCGCGTCGGCGGCGGCGCGCCCGGAGACGACGGCGAGCCGCGTCGCCCGCCGGCCGGCGAGCGAGGCGAGGACGCGGAGGGTCGGCTCGGGCACGGCGGCGTCCTCGGGGCGCTGGACGATCGGCGCGAGGGTGCCGTCCACGTCGAAGCCGAGGAGGAGCGGCGCGCCCGGGCTGCGCTCGACGACGAGGCGGCGGTGGAGCGCCGCGGCGACGGCGGCCGGCCGCGCCGCGGCGCCGTCGCCGGGCGCGCCGCGCGTCGGCGGGGAGTCTATCACGTGGCCGTCGCGGCGGCGTGAGCGGGGTCGGAGGCCGGGGCGAGCGTCGCGACGCGCGAGAGGATGTCGTCCAGCCACCCGAAGATCGTCGCGCCGCGCAGACGCTCTCGCATCTCGTGCATGCGCCGCCGGCGCTCGTCGAGCGGCATCGCGAGGGCGTCGCGGATCCCGCGGGCGAATCCGTCCACGTTGAACGGGTTGATGAGCACGGCGCCGTCGATCTCCTCGGCGGCGCCGGCGAATCGGCTCAGCACGAGCACGCCGCACTCGTCCACCTGGCAGGCGATGAACTCCTTGGCGACGAGGTTCATGCCGTCCTGCAGCGACGAGACGAGGCAGATGTCGGCCGCGCGGTAGATCGCGGCGAGCGTCGGCGCGTCCACGTTCTCGTTGATGTAGTGGATCGGCGTCCAGCTCGCAGTGCCGAACCGCTCGTTTATGGAAGCGATCGTCGCCTCGACGTCTTCGGC
>Ga0307412_10002117_pt1 | contig 11019 bp, 8 predicted proteins | sample DK1Cmetagenome_3_FD_203823 | JGI IMG/M metagenome (GOLD analysis project Ga0307412, IMG submission 203823) | Maize rhizosphere microbial communities from greenhouse at UC Davis, California, United States - DK15-C-1 | ecosystem: Host-associated > Plants > Roots > Rhizosphere > Soil | place: USA...
GGAAGCCTGCCATTTCGGCCAGGACGGAGCTGTGGCCGGCGGCGGCGAGGCCCACCTTTTCGGTGTTGATGGTGCCGCGGTTGGTCTTGACGCCCACCACGCGGTTGCCGTCCTTGACGAAGCCGGTCACTTCGCAGTTCTGGATGATGTCCACGCCCAGTTCGTCGCACTTGCGGGCGAAAGCCCAGGCTACGTGGTCGTGCTTGGCGATGCCGGCGCGCGGCTGGTACGTGGCGCCCATGACGGGGTAGCGGATGTTGTCGCTGATGTTCAGGATGGGGCAGAGTTCCTTGACCTGTTTGGGGTCAAGCCATTCAGCGTCCACACCGTTGAGCTTGTTGGCGCCTACGCGCCGCATGCTTTCACGGACGTCCCCAAGGGTGTGGGCGAGGTTCATCACGCCGCGCTGGCTGAAGAGGAAGTCGTACTCGAGCTCCTCGGGCAGGATCTCCCAGAGCTTGAGGGCGTGCTCGTAGATAGCCGCGCTCTCGTCCCAGAGGTAGTTGGAACGGATGATCGTGGTGTTCCGGGCCATGTTGCCGCCGGCCAGCCAGCCCTTTTCCAGCACCGCGATGTTGGTCATGCCGTGGTTCTTCGCCAGGAAGTACGCGGTGGCCAGGCCGTGCCCGCCGCCGCCCACAATGACGGCGTCGTAGGAGGACTTGGGTTCCGGGTTGCGCCAGAGGAAGTCGGGGTGCTCGGGGAGGAGGTCTGCACTCACTGGGCTGCTCCAATCAGGTCTGCTTCGAGGGCGGCAACTGCGGTGCCGTCATTGAGGTGGGGGTAGAGGGGGAATTGATCGGCAAGGGTCGTCACCCGGGCGCGGAGTTCGACGGCGGTGCTGTCATCCAAGGTGCCGGTGCTGTTGGTGCCGGTGCCCGCAGCGGCGATGAGCGCCGTCGCGATGATGTCCGCAACCTCGGCGAACTCGGTGGCGCCGAACCCGCGGGTGGCGAGGGCGGGGGTGCCGATGCGGAGGCCCGAGGAGACCATCGGCGGGCGGGGGTCGAAGGGGACGGCGTTGCGGTTCACGGTGATGCCGATCCGGTGCAGGGCGTCTTCGGCCTGCTGCCCGTCCAGCTCAGAGTTGCGGAGGTCCACGAGGACCAGGTGGACGTCGGTGCCGCCGTTGACCACGGAGATTCCTGCCGCGGCAACGTCGTCGCGGAGGAGCCGTTCGGCGAGGAGCTTGGAACCCTGCAGGACGCGTTCCTGACGTTCCTTGAATTCGGGGCTGCCGGCGAGCTTGAAGGCTACGGCTTTGGCGGCGATGACGTGCTCCAGCGGGCCGCCCTGCTGGCCGGGGAAGACTGCGCTGTTGATCTTCTTGCCGTACTGCTCCTTGGCAAGGATGACGCCGCCGCGCGGGCCGCCGAGGGTTTTGTGCGTGGTGGTGGTGACAACGTCCGCGTAGGGGACGGGGTTGGGGTGCAGTCCTGCGGCCACTAGACCGGCGAAGTGGGCCATGTCCACCATCAGGTAGGCGCCCACGAGGTCTGCGATGCGGCGGAATTCGGCGAAGTCCAGCTGGCGGGAGTATGCGGACCAGCCGGCCACGATCAACTTCGGACGGTGTTCGAGGGCCAGTGCTTCCACCTCGGCCATATCGATCCGCAGGTCCGATTCGCTCACGTGGTAGGGGACCACGTTGTAGAGCTTGCCGGAGAAGTTGATCTTCATGCCGTGCGTCAGGTGTCCGCCGTGGGCCAGGCTCAGGCCCATGATGGTGTCGCCCGGGTTCAGCAGGGCGAACATGGCGGCAGCGTTGGCCTGGGCGCCGGAGTGCGGCTGGACGTTGGCGAACTCCGCGCCGAACAGTGCCTTCACGCGGTCGATGGCCAGCTGCTCCACCACATCAACGTGCTCGCAGCCGCCGTAGTAGCGCTTGCCCGGGTAGCCCTCGGCGTACTTGTTGGTGAGGACCGAACCCTGCGCCTCCATCACGGCGGACGGGGCGAAATTCTCGGAGGCGATCATTTCCAGCGTGGACTGCTGGCGCACCAGCTCCTGTGCAATGGCGTGCTGGACCTCTGGATCGACTGCGGAAAGTCGCTCGTTCAACTGCTCAACCACGGATGCTCCTTTGAAATACCACTTGTTCGTTGACTGATATATCAGTGTGAGGTCAATGGTATGATTGGGATCACAGCAGAGTCAATAGCTGGACCGAAAGCGGCGTAAGACTACCCTTTCGAATCCGGCGGGTATCGAAGAACGGAGCGTTGCCTTGAATGCACTTCTTGCCCTGACACCTGCGGAGGAGGAAGCGCCGTCGCAGGCAGAGGCCGCCTACCGGCAGCTGCGCGACAGGCTGATCATGCTGGAAATCCGCCCGGGTGAGCCCATTAACGACGGCCAGCTGGCGGCCGAGCTCGGCTTTGGCCGCACTCCCGTGCGCGAGGCGATCAAAAGGCTTGAGGTTGACCACCTGGTGGTTTCGTATCCCCGCCGCGGGACTTTTGCCACGACCGTGGACTTTACGGAGCTGGCCGATGTTTCCGAAATCCGGGAGCTATTGGAGCCTCTCGCTGCCCGCCGCGCCGCCGAGCGGGCAAGCGAGGGCATGCGCCGGGAACTGCTGCAGGTGGCTGATGCCATCGCCGGGATTGATCCCGGGGCAGGGGATTCGCGCGAGCTTATGCGCTACGACCTGATGGTGCACCGGCTCATTTACAAGGCCGCCGCCAACCCGCACCTGGAAGACACCTTGATCCGCTACGACAACCTGGCCACCCGGATCTGGTGCGTTGTGCTGGACAAGGTCCCCTCGGTGACCGGCCACATCACCGAGCACGTGGACCTGCTCAAGGCGGTGGCCGCCGGCGACGCGGACAAAGCAGGGGAGCTTGCCTTGCACCACGTCACCAGCTTCGAGGACACCATCCGGAAGATCCTGTAATTCAGGCGTGTGCCTGGGCCTTAACCGAGGTCCGTTCCACCGGCGGGCAGTAAATCTTCGCCACTCCGTGAGCTGCCACAGTGGGTGCCCCATCCAGTTCCAGCAGCATCCGAACGCCCGCCGCACCGAGTTCGTAGTGGGGCAGGGAAACCGTGGACAGCGGAGGGCGCAGGTGGGCGGCGATGACTTCCTGGTTGTCGAATCCCACCACTGCCATGTCGTCGGGGATGGACAAGCCTTGTTCGCGCAGGCCGTCGTAAAGGCCCATGGCCATCCGGTCGTTGTAGCAGTACACCGCCGTCACGTCCCGTTTGAGGAGCGCCCCGGTGGCACGGTATCCGCCTTCCTGGTCCGGGTAGGCCTCCAGCACCAGCTCGGGGTCGAACGGAACGCCGGCTTCCTCGAGCGCCTCACGGTAGCCCAACAGCCGGCCGTCCTTGGCGGGGGCGGGGATGGTGGCGTTGATGAAGGCGATCCGGCGGTGGCCGTGCCGCAGCAGGATCTCTGTGGCTGAACGGCCGCCCTGCACTTCGTCCGGAACCACGGCCCGGGCTCCCGGTTCGTTGGAGAAGCAGTTCACCAATACGAAGTCCGCTTCCCGCAGCGGCGCCGGGATAACGGTTTGCCGGTGGAACCAGGTGGAGTAGAGGATGCCGCGTACTTTGTACTCGAGCATCATCTGGATGGCGTCCTGCTCCAGCTCGCCGTTGCCCTCGGTGTTGGCGATCAGGAGCGCGTAACCGTGCTTCCACGCCTCGTCCTGGGCGCCATGGATGATCTGTCCCGCGAAGGGGGTGGTGGCAACGCCGTCGGCCACCAGCCCGATGAACCGCGAGGTTCCGCTGACCAAGGTCTTGGCCATCGCGTTGGGCCGGTATCCAAGGGTCCGGATGGCATCTTTGACGCGCTGGCGGGTTTCTTCCGCGATCCGGGCGCTCTTTTTCTTATTGACGATCAAGGAGACTGTGGCGGTGGAAACACCCGCCGCTTCTGCCACGTCGCGCAGGGTGACAGGGTGCGCGCGTACAGGGGTCCGCGGGGACGGGGCTGCCGGGGCCGGCTTCCCCGATCCATTCTCCATTGACGTCATCTGTCCTCCGTCAGGAGTATATCCGTCTGCTGTCGCGCTCATCCCTTCGTCGCCCCGCTCTCCAGCCCCCGGATCATGGCCTTGTTAAGGACCAGGAACACCAGCAACAGCGGGGTGATGGTGACGCACACGGCTGCAAAGGTTGCGGTCCAGTCCACCTTGCCCATGGCGCCGATGTAGTTCTGCAGGCCCATCGGAATGGTTTTCAGGTCCTCGGACAGGACGAACGTGTTGGCGAAGATGAAGTCGTTCCAGATGAAGATGCTGTTGACCAGCACCACTGTCACCACGGTGTTCAGGGACAGCGGCAGGGTGATCAGCCCGAAGATCCGGTAGGGGCCCGCGCCGTCCAGGGAAGCTGCCTCGTACGTTTCCCGGGGAATGTATTCAAAAAACGACGAGAACAGGTACACGGACATGGGCAGGGAGAAGCCGGCCAGGGGGATGATCATCGACTGGTACGTGTCCAGCAGATTCACTGCCGAGTAGTCGATGAACAGCGGAACCAGGGCGATCTGCACAGGCACGATGATGCCGATCAGGAACAGCCCGCGGACCAGTTTGCTGAGGCGAAACCCCAGCACCTGGATGGCGTAGGCGGCCATCATGCCGAGCAGGACGATCAGGACGTTGGCGCCCATCGTGACCACAAAGCTGTTGAGGATGTTCCGGCCAAGGTCGCCGGTCTCGAAGGCCCTCGCGTAGTTGTCGAAGGTCAGCGAGCCGGGCAGGGCAAAGGGATCGCCCGTGGCGAAGTCGTGCTCGGTGCGCAGGCTGGTCAGGAACAGCCAGGCAAGCGGGTACACCTGGACGATCACAATGAGCATGATCAGCACGCGGGAGAGCGTACGGAACAGGTCCGGCCTTCGACGGCGGCGGGAGACTGCCGGGCGGGGCGGAACGGTGGCGGGCGGGCTGGCTGGGGCGGCCTGGGTGATCATGACTCTGACTTCCGCTTGAGCAGGAACAGGATGAGGCCGACGGCGACGAGGCACTCGACGACGATGAAGACGGAGATGGTGCTGGCGTAACCGAAGTCGGTGCTGGTAAAGGCTGTTTTGTACATGTACGTGGTCAGAAGTTCGGACGACTGTCCCGGCCCGCCGTTGGTCATCAGATAGGGGATGTCGAAGCCGCGCAGGCCATAGGTGGTGGCCATGATGGTGGTGGTGATCCAGACCGGCCGGATGTACGGGAAGCGGATCTTGGTGAACAGGGTCCAGCGCGAAGCGCCATCCAGGACGGCTGCTTCCTCAAGTTCCTTGGGCACGGCAATCAGGGCGGCGTAGATGATGAGCATGTACAGCCCGGTAAAGCGCCAGCCCTCCGGTGCGGAGACGGCGGCGAGCACGGTGTTGACGTCTGACAGCCACGGCCGTTCCAGGCTGCCGAGCCCGATCCAGTGCAGGAGCTGGTTGAGCAGGCCTACCGGGTCGATGGAGTAGATCCGGACGAACAGGAAGGCGATGGCCACGGTGGAGATGATCGCGGGCAGCAGGTAGAGGGTCTTGATGAGCTCCCGTCCCCTGCTCAGGGAGGCGACCAGGCTGGCAACAACCAGGGCCCCGCCGAGCTGCAGGACAAGGCAGATGGCAAGGTAGAGGAGCGCGTTCAGGAACGCGCGCCAGAAGATATCGTCCGCAACAAACATCCGGACGTAGTTGTCCAGCCCCACGAATTCCATGTCGCTGATGCCGTTCCAGGAGAAGAAGCTCAGGAACAGCGACTGGATGATCGGGAAGAGTACTGCTGCGCCGTAGAGCAGCAGGGGCGGGAGCAGGAAGACCAGGACCGAGGTCCGTGACCTGTTGGGAAGCATCCTGTTGGGTTGCATGGCGGGGCCTTTCGGGCGGGGGCCGGTGGGTCCCCCGCCGCAGTGGTTTCTTTGAAGGACAGTGCTTGCTTGCAGAACAGGCTTACTTGAAGAACTTCGGGGCGTTCTGCGCGATGGTGTTGTCCAGGGTGCTGGTGAACTGTTGGGGCGTGATGTTGCCCTGCACCAGCAGGACGAGCTCCTGCTGCAGCCGGCCGTTCGTGGTGGGGTCGAGCTGGGTATCCCAGGGCATGGCCTGCTTCGAGCCCAGGTCTTTGGCCTGATCGAGGGCCTTCCGGTACAGCGGCGTGGCGTTGGCCGGGACGGTGGTTTCGACGTTGGTGGTGGGGGAGAGTGCGCCGGTGGCCGCATATTCCGTGGGGTACTTCTGCAGGGCGAACTTCAGGAAATCGCTGACCAGCGGGTCATAGGTTTTGGCATTTACCGCCATCCCAATGCCCGACGGCGAGACGAACTCGTTTGCCGACGTCGCCGACCCTGCTGTGGCGGGCAGGGTGAAGAAGTCGATATCGTCCCGGACGGCCGGGTTCAGTTTGTCAGTGGCAAGGCTGGGCAGTTCCCAGGTTCCGATGTTGTACATCGCGGCCTGGCCGGAGGTGAACTGGTTCTGCGCGTCGGAGTAGCCCTGGGCGGAGAAGCCCTCCTGGAAGCACTTTGCCTTGCCGAGGTCAGCCATCCAGTTGACGGTCTTCTGGCCTGTGGCGTCCGCAAACTTCGCATCGCCCTTCTTCAGCTTCTGCACGAAATCCGGTCCGGCTGCCCTGAACGGCTGGTAGGCCACATAGCGTTCCAGCGGCCACTGGTCCTGGCCATCAATGGCGATAGGCGTGATCCCGGCGTTGCGCAGGGACGTGCACATGGCGGGGAGGTCATCCAGCGATGTGGGAACATCCACCCCGGCCTTTTCCAGAAGTGCCTTGTTGTACCAGATGAATTCCAGCTCGAACTGGAACGGAATCATAAAGAGGGACCCGTCGTCGAAGCGCTGGTAGTCCAGCGCGCCGGGGCGGTAGTCATCGTAGATGTCCAGGGACTTCAACAGCTTCTCCGCGTCCACCATCTTGCCCTGCTTCGCCAGCTGCTGGGCGAAGGGCGTGGCGTCGGTATCAAACAGCTCGGGCAGCTTGTTGGCGGCGGCGAGGGTCTCGAGCTTCTGGATGTAGGAGGGCCGGTCCGGGGTGGTGATGAGGTTCAGCTTGAAGCCCGGGTGGTCCTTGGCATAATCATCGGCCAGCTTGTTCATGATATTGATGACGGCGCCATCAGCCGGCCGGGAGAGCAGCCACGAGATTTCGCGGGGTTTCACCTCGCCGGCCGGACTGACGTTCGAGGGATCGGTGGAACTTCCGCCGCCACAGGCGGTCAAAGCCAGGACGGTAACAGCGGCGGCGGCGGCAGCGCGGAGGAGATTTTTCATTGCGGCAATCTTCCTTGATTGGAACGGAGGGGTTCAGGGACGGGTACGGTATTTAGTTGTTGGTGCGCTTACGTACTTCGAGTTCTGTGATGGACACTGATCCTTCGCCGGCGAACACGCCTATCCGTCCGGGCGCCAGATCGTAGATCCTGGCGCTCAAGGCAACCTGCTGATCCACGACGGCGACGCACAGGTCCCCCTCGACCACCACTTCCAGGGTGTGTTGGCCGGGGCTGAGGTCACAGGGGCGTTCAAGTTCAATTTCGAAAGGAACATCGCCCGAGACGTGCCATTGCGCCTCACCTGTGATGGCCCGCGGCCAGCGGTCGAAAGCCAGGCGTCCACGCTTCGGTTCCAGGCGCAGGATGTAGGAGTGGTCCCCGTCCGGGCTGGAGCGAAGCAGCAGACCGCATTCGGTGGTGTCCGCTTCGATATCCAGTACTGCCTTTGCATAGAACTGGCCGGGGAGGTCCTCGTTGGAGATGGTGGCGGCGTAGCTGTCCGGTGCCGACAGGCTTGCGGGCAGCCCGGGGTTGAAGGTCAGCGGGACCGCATCCCAGAAGCTGTCCACCAGCTCGTCGGCGAACCCGAATGCCAAAGTCCCGTCGGGGTTCTGCCGGGCCTCCAGGACTGCCATGGTGCCCGCCCACTGCCAGGCGCCGTCGTCGGAATTTCCTTCTTTGGAGGCGATCCAGCCGAAGAAGAACCGCCGGCCGTCCCGTTCCGCTGTCTTGGAGGCGTAAAAGGCGCGCCCGTCGATGGAGTCCCGGGCCGGAACCGTCCAAGGGCCGTCGGGGCTCTTGGCCATGCGGTACCTGGTGGTGAAGGTTTCCGAGAACTCGGAGTAGACCATGTACCACCAGTCACCCCAGGAGAACACGTCAGGGCATTCGTGGGTGATGTAGCGGCGGGGGTCCCAGAAGGGGTCGGTGTACTCCCAGGTCATCAGGTCCTTGGAGGTGCACTGGGCGATGACGCCGCGGCGGCGCTCGGGCCCTTCGGAGTGCCGGGCGGCAATGAGCATCCGCCACTGGCCGGCGGCTTCGTCGCGGAAAACGAAGGGGTCCCGCCAGTCGCCGGACTCGTAGCCGTCCGGTGCGCCGAACGTGAGCTCCGGGTGCTTCACCCAGGTACGCATTCCGTCAGCGCTGGTGGCATGCATGACCAGCTGCAGCGGCAGCCCATCCGTGCCAAGGTTGTTCGGATTCTGCCCGGTGTAGAACAGGTGGTGGACGCCTGATTCGTCCACCACGATGCTGCCCGTGTAGGCGTTGAAGTCCAGGTCGGCATCCGTTCCGTGGGGGAGGGACACCCCCTGGTCCTGGAATTGGATGAGGTCCTTGGTGGTTACGAGGTTCCACGCCGTTCCCGGTTTCGGGTCGGAGCGGACCTCGTGGAGGTAGAAGAGCCAGAACTCTCCGTCGTGCTCGAAGGGTATGAGGTCCCCCACCCACGCATCGGCGGGCTGGAAGAAGACTGGGTGATTCATCGGCGCTGATGTCCATTTCTGCTAAAGCGTTTGATCACCTAGAAGCTAGCGTTAATTGAGAGGTTGATCAAGCGTTTTAGCAAAAATAGATTTACCGCATGCCGATGGAGGAATTATGACGTGCATCGCTTTGCTTAAACGGTTGACCCCATGGCTCGCCCCGCGGTAACTTCTCCTGCTAAATCGCTTAATCAAACCGGTGATCTGACGTGGACCAATGAAGGTCCCAGCACCACTGAGCGCGCCCGGGCGGAGCCGCCCAGGAGAGGAAGTCAATGATGACCCATGCCATTTCCCGTCGCCATATCCTGCAGGGAACCGGGGCAGGAGCGCTCGCCCTGTTCACCGGTGGCGCGCTGTCCGCCCCGGCCGCCCAGGCGCAGGTGTCCCTGCGCGCCGCTTACCACATGACGCCGCCATCGGGCTGGCTCTGCGACCCGCAGCGCCCGGTGTATCTCAACGGCGCCTACCACCTCTACTACCTGCATTCCGCGCAGAACAACGGCCAGGGCGGCTGGGACCACGCGACCACCACTGACGGCGTGGCCTTTTCCCACCATGGAGTGGCACTGCCGCTGCAGGCGGACTTTCCTGTGTGGTCGGGATCGGCCGTCGTGGACACTGCCAACACCGCGGGCTTCGGTGCCGGTGCCGTTGTTGCACTCGCGTCGCAGCCCACCGAAGGCATCCGCAAATACCAGGAGCAATATCTGTACTGGTCCACCGACGGCGGCTACACCTTTACTGCACTTCCCGATCCCGTGATCGTCAACACCGACGGACGGGCCGCCACCACCCAGGCGGAGATCGAAAATGCTGAGTGGTTCCGCGACCCGAAAATCCACTGGGATGCGGCCCGCAGCGAGTGGGTGTGCGTCATTGGCCGGGCCCGGTACGCGGCCTTCTACACGTCAACGAACCTGCGCAACTGGCAGCTCAAGCGCAACTTCGACTTCCCCAACCACGCGCTGGGCGGGATCGAGTGCCCCGACCTGTTCCAGATGACAGCCGATGACGGCTCCCGGCACTGGGTGTTGGGCGCCAGCATGGACGCCTACAGCATCGGCCTGCCCATGACCTACGCCTACTGGACGGGAACGTGGGATGGCGAACAGTTCCGCGCCGACGACGTCAACAATCCCCAATGGCTCGACTGGGGATGGGACTGGTATGGCGCCGTGACGTGGCCGGCCGTTGAAGCGCCTGACGCACGGCGGTACGCGATCGGCTGGATGAACAACTGGAAATACGCTGCCCGTGATGTCCCCACCGATGCGTCCGACGGGTACAACGGCCAGAACTCGATCGTGCGGGAGCTGCGCCTGGAACGCCAGGCAGGAGGCTGGTACTCGCTGCTCAGCAGCCCGATCGGGGCACTGGCCCAGTACACCACGTCCACAACAGTGCTTCCGGACCGCACGGTCAAGGGAAGCTCGGTCTTGCCGTGGAGCGGTCGGGCTTATGAACTCGAACTGGACATCTCGTGGGACGCTGCCGCGAATGTCGGCGTTTCGGTGGGCCGCTCGGCCGACGGCACCCGCCACGCGAACATCGGCAAATACGGCAATGAGCTCTATGTGGACCGCGCGCCGTCGGACCTGGCTGGCTTCTCGCTGGTGCCGTACACGCGCGCCGCCGCACCCATCGACGCCGCCGCACGTTCGGTGCACCTGCGGATCTTCGTTGACACGCAGAGCGTCGAAGTGTTCGTGAACGCCGGCCACACGGTGCTCTCGCAGCAGGTGCACTTCGCTGACGGCGACACCGGGATCTCCCTGTACACCGACGGCGGTCCGGCGACCTTCTCCGGCATCACCATCCGTTCGTTCGAGTAGCCAGCCACCACGAAAACGGCGGCCCGCACCGGAAGGTGGGGACCGCCGTCGCGATTTCGACAGGCTCAATCACCGGGTTGCGACAGGCGCAATCACCGGATGGCTCTGCTAGATGATCGCGGCCTTCAGTTCCTTGGCAGCGACGGCGGGGTCGTCGGCGCTGTAGATGGAACCGCCGACGACGGCCACGTCAGCGCCTGCCCGCTGCACGGCTTCGATGGTGGAGAGGTTCACGCCCCCGGCCACGGAGAACGGCACGCGGGCCTCCTCGCCGGCGCTCAGCAGCACGTCCAGGTTGTAGCCGGGCTTCGCCTGCTCGTCCAGGCCCGCGTGGAACTCGATGAACTTGGCTCCCAGTGCGCGGGCTTCCTTGGCACGGGTCACCTTGTCTGCCACGCCAATCAGGTCCACCACGATGCCCTTGTTGTGGGCCTTGGCAGCCTTCACTGCCCCGG
>Ga0307412_10002118_pt1 | contig 11013 bp, 7 predicted proteins | sample DK1Cmetagenome_3_FD_203823 | JGI IMG/M metagenome (GOLD analysis project Ga0307412, IMG submission 203823) | Maize rhizosphere microbial communities from greenhouse at UC Davis, California, United States - DK15-C-1 | ecosystem: Host-associated > Plants > Roots > Rhizosphere > Soil | place: USA...
ACGCCGCCACCGGCGAGGTGCCGACGGCTTTGATCAGCCACGACCTGCACTGCGTCTGGCTGAACTCAGCCGCTGCTGCACGGTACGGGGTGGCGGCGGATGCCAGTGGCCTGCTCCGCGAGGACGCGGCGTTTGCCCTGACGCGGGAGCTCGGGCGGCTGCCGGACGCCGTCGTTGACTCCTGGGTGCGGGACGCTGCCCGGGATGCAGCTGCCAGGGGGATCGTCGGAGTCGTCGACTTTGAGATGACCTGGAACACGGACGTCTGGCTGCGAAGGATGGCCGGCGGCTTTGACTCGTTCCGGGTGGACGCGGGCGTGTACCCCGAGGATCTGGAGCGGGCGGCAGCAGCCGGAATGCTCACCGGGATGGAGCCCGACGGCGGGGCGCCGCTTTTGCGGGTGGGCCCGCTGAAGGTTCTCATCGACGGCTCGCTGAACACCCGCACGGCCTTCTGCGTGGACCCGTACCCCCATGGCGGCCGCGGGATACTCACCGTGAGCGAAGCCGAGTTGCTCGCTCTGCTGGTGCGGGCACGGGAAACCGGTTTTGTCCCCGCCGTTCACGCCATCGGTGACGGCGCCAACCAGGTGGCGCTGGATGCCTTCGCCGCCGCGGGGGTCGCGGGACGCATTGAGCACGCCCAGTTTCTGCGGCAGGAGGACTTCGCCCGCTTCGGAGAGCTCGGCGTGACGGCAAGTGTCCAGCCCGCCCACGTGCTGGACGACCGCGATGCCGCTGAGATGAACTGGAAGGGCCGCACGGACAGGGCATTTCCGCTGCGGTCGCTGCTGGACGCCGGAGCCGTGCTTGCGTTCGGCTCGGACGCACCCGTGGCCCGGCTTGATCCGTGGCTGGCGATGGCCGCAGCCACCACCCGGTCAAGCCCGGACGGGCGGGCGCCGTGGCACCCTGAGCAAGCCTTGACGAGGGAAGAATCGCTGTCCGCTTCCACCCGGGGGCGCGGCAGGATCCGGGCCGGGGATGCAGCGGACATCGCGGTGCTGGACGGCGACCCGCTGGCTGTTCCGGATGCCGTCTTCGCCCAGATGCCCGTTGCCGCGACGCTCGTGGCGGGCAGGTTTACGCACCGCGGCCCGGGGATTTAGCTCCCGGGTCCGGCCGTCCAGTGGCAGAGTACCTGCATCAGGCGGGCGCGCGCCCTGTGGAGCCCCGCACCTGCAGTTCACTCGACACCGAATGGATCCGCTTGGGCAGATCAGGAGCAGCGAGCCGCTCCAGCAGGAACTTGCCGGCCTGGACCCCTACTGCCAGGTTCCCGTTGTCCACCGACGTCAGTGAAAGGTGGCGGATCCGGGCAAGGTAGGTGTTGTCGTAACCGACGAGCGAGACGTCGCCGGGCACCTTGAGGCCGGCATCGTCTGCTGCCGAAAGAGCGCCGATGCAGGCGATGTCATTGAAGGCAATTATCGCTGTCGGCCTGTCCCCGGCCGACAGCATGCGCTGACCGGCGGCGTATCCGCTTTCCTCGCTCATCCCGCCGGACACCACCCACGGCTCCAGGCCCTCAGCCTTCATGGCCTGCTCATAGCCCGAGCGCCGCAGCCTGCCGATCGCGTCCGGGCCCTGCATGTGGGCTATCCGGGTGTGGCCGAGGGCCAGAAGATGCTCCGTCGCCTTGCGTGACCCGGCCTCGTCATCGTTGATGACTACATCCACGCCGGGAAGATCCGGATCCAGGGTGCCGGCGAGGACGACCGGGACGGTGGAGGCGGCAGCCGCAATGGCGGGACCCTCTGTGGTGGTTCCGACAACTACGAGCCCGTCCACGCGCTGTTCGAGCAGGGTTTCCACCGACCGCCGCCCCACTCGATGGTCGGTGTAGGAGTCGGCAAGGACAGGCGAGATGCCGGCTGCATGCAGCGACGCGCTCAGCCCTTCGAGGAGCTCGACGAACCAGGGATTACGGAGGTCGTTCAGCAGCACCCCCACCGTGCCGCTGCGGGGGCTCGACAGTCTCTGGGCGATACGGTTTGGACGGTAACCCAGTTCCTCCATTGCTTCCAGCACCGCCCGGCGGCGGCCCTCGCTGACATTCCCGGACGACTGCAGAACCAAAGAAACCAGTGACTTGGAAACCCCTGCCCTGTCGGCGACATCGCGGATGGTGGGCCTGCCTTGGGGCGGATTGCCAGGAGTGGAGGGCGCCACGAAGTTTCTCCTCTCGATCGTCACACCAAGCCTAAGGGCTTGACGGGAGGAACCGGGAACCCGCAGTCTGGACCGGTCCAAGAATATTCCAAGTAGACCGAGGATCCTCATGAGTGCATTGCATACCCGTCGCCTGCTCGCCGGCATGGTCGGGGGTGGAACCGGGGCCGATATCGGCAAGACGCACCGCCACGCCCTGCGCCTGGATGACCAGTTCGAACTGGCCGCCGGAGTTTTCGGCCGCGATCCTGGCCGCTCCGCCGCATTGGCGGACGAGCTCGGGATTAACCCGGACCGCGCCTACCGGGACTACCGGCAGATGGCCGCCGAGGAAGCCAGCCGCGAGGACGGAGTGGACGTCGTCATCGTCGCCACCCCCAACGACAGCCACTTCGAAATTGCCCGCACCTTTCTGGAAGCAGGCATCTCCGTGGTGTGCGAGAAACCACTGACCCAAAACTCAGCCACGGCGGCGGAGCTGGTGCGGCTGGCTGCCGAGAACGGCGTCGTACTGGCGGTCCCCCACTGCTACTCCGCCTACGCGATGGTGCGCCAGGCGGCCCGGATGGTCCGCGACGGAAAGCTGGGCGCGATACGGTTCGTCGACGTCGAACACGCGTCCGGGTGGGCGGCCTCGCCTTTGGAGCAACTGGGGCATAAGCAGGCCGCATGGCGGACGAATCCCGACATTGCCGGCTTCCCCAGCGTTGTCGGAGATTTGGGAACCCACGCCTACCACCTGCTGCGGTACATCACCGGCCTGGAAGCGGAGCGGCTGTCCGGAAGGCTCCAGACCCTCGTTCCGGGCAGGCGCGTGTATGACCACGCGACCGTTGAACTGCAGCTGGCCGGCCACGTGCCCGCCCGCCTCTGGGCAAGCATGGCAGCCACCGGCCACAACCACGGCCTGCGCATCCGCGTCTTCGGCGACCAGGGAAGCCTGGAGTGGCAGCACGAAGACCCACACCACCTGACGGTCCAGGACCTGGACGGAACCACGACCATACTGACGCAGGGCATGAGCACGCTGAGTGAGGATGCAGCACGCCTCACCAGGATCGGGCTGGGCCACCCCGAGGGGTTCCTTGAGGCCTTCGCCAACTTCTACCGCGACCTGGCCGGGGACCTCCGCGCCCGCCGCGACGGCGCTCCCCCTCCCACGCCTGAACTGTCGTTCCCCACGGGGCAGGACGGCCTGATCGGCGTCCGGTTCGTGGAAGCCGTCGCACTATCCCACCAGAATGATGCCGCCTGGACCATTCCGGCAGCATCCGTAGAGACGGCAGGAGTTTGACCGTGCAGCGATTCGCACTGCTTGGGGCAGGGTTCATCGGCTCCGTTCATGCCGCCAACCTCGCCGCCCACCCCGGCGTGGACTTCCGTCTGGTGTACGACGTTGACCAGGCCCGGGCCCAAACTCTCGCGGCCGCCCATGGCGCGCGGGCCGCGTCCGATCTTGCGGAAATATTCGATGCGTCAGCCGTAGACGCCGTCTACATCGCTTCCTCCACCGACACACATGCCATGCATCTGCGCCGGGCCGCCGAGGCGGGCATCGCTGTCCTCTGCGAAAAGCCGATCGACCTGGACCTGCACCATGCCCGGGAAACCGCAGCCTACGCCGCCAGGTCCGGCATTCCCGTCATGATGGACTTCAACCGCCGCTTCGACCGTGACTACTCTGAGCTCAAGCGGATCGTGGATGCCGGGGAGATCGGCCAGGTGGAACTTGTCCAGCTCTCCAGCCGCGGACCCGTCCTGCCGCCGCTGTCCTACATTGCCACCTCTGGCGGCCAGATGCGGGACCAGACCGTTCATTTCTTCGACCTGGCCCGCTGGCTCACCGGCTTGGATCCCATCGAGGTCTTCGCTGCCGGGTCGGCCCTCGCCGAACCCCGGCTGGTTGACTACAACGACGTCGACACCTCCGCGGTGACACTGCGCCTGCCCGGGGGCGGCCTGGTCCAGATCGACAGTGCGCGCCGCACGGGCTACGGCTACGACGAACGCATCGAAATCATGGGTTCAACGGGCATGGCGGAGGCGGGACGCCACCGCACCGGCGCTGTTTCCCGCTACCAGTCCGGAAAAATCGTCACCAACGGGATGCATGCGGGATGGTTCGAGAGGGTCCAGCCCACTTACGGGGCAGCTCTCGCCCACTTCGTGGCCGCCCTGGATGAGGGAACCGTCATCGCCCCCTCGCTGGAAGACGGACTGAAGGCGCAGGCCATCGCAGAAGCAGCCGCCCTCTCCCTCCGCAGCGGAAAGGCAGAAACCGTCCACTACGGTCCCAGCCTGATTCCGTCTGCGGTCGGCGCCACCTGACCTGCCTGACTCTATCCCGGGGCCGGTCCGAGGCGACCGGCCCCGGCAACACCTGGTTGTGCGGGTGCGTGCCTGTACACCCGGTGTTGCCCGTCGTAGAGTTAAATTTCTCCTCCGGCGGAGTTGGAACTCCGTTAGGCCAAGTGCATGGCCGGGACTACAGCCGCTGCAGCAAAACGGCGGCAAGGATGCACCTCGCGGAAAGCGCCACCCATGGCCTCATCGCAGCAGCAGCTTGTCAAGAACGCATCGGCGGCCAGAACAGCGGGCCCCGGCGCCACACAGTCCCCATATGACCGACAGGCCGAAAGCCGCCGGTCAGCCACCCTTGTCTGTGCGGCGTAGCATGTCCTTCACACCCAGTGGCCACAGACCGGGAGATCCTCGGCCGCCCAAGCCGCACCGCCTCCGCTGCGAAGAATGCGGCACCGAGCACAACCTGGCCATCCGTGCGATAACGGCACTGGCAGTCGGGGACGGCGACCTGGTCACTGTCTCCTATACGTGCATGGACTGCCTGCGCTTTCATGAACACATCGCCTACATGGGTGACGTGACGGCTGCTCTGCGGCAAGTGCTCTGGACCCCCGATCTACTCATCTTCGGTGACGAGTACATCCACTGCGGCCGTCCCATGGAGCCGACCGGCCACGAAGCCCAGGCCCTTCATTACTGGTTCAGCAACGGCCCTTCTCCCGGCCGGCTGCGCAGGGTTTTACTGCCCATCCAGATACTGGGCTGCCGCTGCGGCTTCCGGCTGGAAATTCCGGAGTGACATCTGGAAGTTACAGACACCGGGGACCCCTCCTGGAACAGCTCATCTCGTGGTCGACGGCGCTCAAAACGACGCGCCCCTGGCCTGGAGAGTGGATGCGGGAGCCATTCCAAGTGTTGCGGAATGCCCTTCAAGGTTGTTGAAGCTGTACAGGTGGATGCCTGCCAGGGCCGGGCGGGCGGCGGAAAGCTCGGAAATGAGGGACTGGGAAGAATAACTCCCTGCGTTCAGGAGCCGCCGGGCGAGAGGCCCCTTGCGGTTCAGGAACTTCAGGGACGGCCCAACCCCTATTTTTGTGGCAAGCGCTATGAGCGTCGCGCGTGGGACTGTGCCGGCCACTCCCGCCCAGATCGGAAGGTCAACGCCTTCGCGCCGCAGCAATTCGGCGTACCAGCTGATCCTCTGGGCGGAAAAGCACATTTGCGTCACCACATTCGACGCCAGATGCTGTTTCTCCAGCAGGGCATCGAGCATATGCAGCTCATTGTGGCTTGGATGCCCTTCCGGGTATCCGGCGACGCCGACGGCAAAATTGCCGCCGGTCATGTCCGCAATATCCTTCATGAGCCGGCCGCTGTTGTTGTACGGGCCGGCGGCATGCGGGGCGTCGCCCCCGATCGCGAAGACTTCCGTGATGCCGGCGGCTTCACAGTCACGGAGGATGCCTGCCAGCTGCGCCCGGCTTTCCAGGCTCCTTGCGGCGAGATGCGGGATCACGTTGTAGCCGAGAAGGCCAAGCCGGACTGACGCCGCCGTCGTGACCTTGATGCCGTGATGCGGAAGGCAGGTCACGGTCAGCGTGGACCCAGGCGGAACGTGGGCCTGGACTTTGGAAACGATGCCGTCCGTAGGGATGATTTCCAACCGCGCGGAAAGCTGCGTCCCGGGCCCGGATGCTGAGTGAGCGGCGTCAGGGCCGGCAAAGCGTGAGGGAAGAGATTGAATCGTCATGAGGAAACTCCAAATCTGGCCGGCCATAACGGCGCACAGCACGGGTTGGTCTCTGATGAGGGGCCGCCTGCCAAAGCGGCCCCGCATCAGAAGACGTGTCAGCGAAGGATGACCGTCCGGTTCCCTGACAGGATGATTCTTCCTTCAGCATGCCAGCGCACAGCGTTCGTCAGTGCCTTGCACTCCGCATCCTTGCCCACGGTCACGAGATCTGAGGGAGTGTAGGTGTGGTCCACTTCGATGACCTGCTGAGCGATGATCGGGCCCTCATCGAGTTCTGAATTGACGTAGTGGGCCGTGGCGCCGACCGTCTTCACGCCACGTTCATAGGCCTGGTGGTATGGTTTTGCGCCCTTGAAGCTGGGCAGGAAGGAATGGTGGATGTTGATGGCCTTCCCGGCAAGCCGGGCCGTCAGCGAATCGCTGAGAACCTGCATGTAGCGGGCGAGGACCACCAATTCGACGCCGTAGGCGTCCACCAGCTCGAGGAGGCGGGCTTCCGCTTCGGGCTTGGTTTCAGGAGTGACGGGAATGTGGTGGAACGGGATCCCGTGCCAGGCGGCAAGACCTTCCAGGTCGCCGTGGTTGGACACCACCGCCGCTATCTCAACGGGGAGCTCGCCGCTGCGGGTGCGGACCAGCAGATCGTTGAGGCAGTGCTCGTACTTGGACACCATCACCAGGATGCGCTGCTTGCGGCCGTGGCGCTCCAGGCGCCAGTCCATGCGCCACTCGTCAGCCAACGGCGTGAAGTCCTCACGCAGTTGCTCGCTGGTTGCAGTGCCGGCTGTCGAGGTGAAGTGCACCCGCATGTAGAAGTGCCCCTCGCTCCGGTCCCCGAACTGCTTGATGTCGACGATGTAGCATTCGTGCCTCAGCAGGAATTCCGAGACTGCCTGGACGATCCCCAGCGAATCCGTGCAGCGGAACGTCAGTACGAACTCGGCGCCGGGTCCGCGTGAGTCAGGCACCTGGGCGATGGAGGCCGGCGTTGGCTGGGTCCCGATCATCCCTTGATGCTCTCTTTCTCCTGCAGCTGGCGGCTGGACTGCTCCCGGGCGGCAATTTCCTCTGCCCGCAGCGCCTCCTTGAAAGCCGCGAAGCGGGCAAGGTGCGCCGGCCGGCGGCGCAGGACGAGCCATGCCGCACCGAGGATGAGGAACCAGACGGGTGTCACCAGCAATGCAACCAGGGTGTCGGGCTGGGTGGTGAGCGCCCACAGCACGAAGGCGAAGAATCCGAAAACCACCCACACCATCGGGATGCCGCCCGGCATCTTGAACTTGGAGTCTGCGTGCAGGTGCGGGCGCCGGCGGCGGAAGGCGATGTAGCTGGCGAGGATGATCGACCATACGAAGACGAAGCAGACGGCCGAGACTGTGGTGACCATGTCGAACGCCCTGCCGATGTCCTGTCCGGCGTACATCAGCACTACTCCCGAGAGCAGCAGCACGCAGGAAAGGAACAGCGCATTTTGAGGCACCTTGCGGCGGGACAGGGTGCTGAAGACAGCCGGCGCGTCCCCTTCCTCGGCCAGGCCGAAGACCATCCGGGAGGTCGAGTAGATCCCGGAGTTGGCTGAGGACATCGCCGAGCTCAGTACCACGAGGTTTACCACCGTGGCAGCGGCGCCGAGTCCGGCAAGCGAAAACATGCCGATGAAGGGGCTGTGGCCGGCGGCGAACTGGGTCCAGGGCGTGACGGACATCAGAATGATCAGGGCGCCCACGTAGAACAGCAGGACGCGAATCGGAATGGAGTTGATGGCCTTGGGCAGATTCTTCTCCGGGTTCTTCGCTTCCGCGGCGGTTGTGCCCACCAGTTCGATACCCACGAAGGCGAACACGGCGATCTGGAACCCGGCAACGAAGCCCATGAATTCGTTGGGGAAGAAGCCACCGTGGCTCCACAGGTTGGTGAAGCTGGCAGTGCCGGCGTCGCTCTGGAACCCGCTGAAGATCATGAACATGCCCACGATGATCAGGGCAGCAATCGCGATGATTTTGATGAGGGCGAACCAGAACTCGGTTTCACCGAATGCCTTGACGGTGGTGAGGTTCAGCAGCAGCAGGATGGCGACTGTGGCCAGGCCCGGGATCCAGAGCGGCAGTCCGGGCCAGAGCTCCCGGGAGTATCCCGCGATGGCAATCACGTCCGCGATTCCTGTGATCACCCAGCAGAACCAGTAGGTCCATCCTGTGAAGAACCCGGCCCAGGGGCCCAGCAGGTCCGCGGCGAAATCGCTGAAGGACTTGTAGTTCAGGTTGCTCAGCAGCAGCTCCCCCATGGCACGCATGACGAAGAACAGCATGAAACCGATGATCATGTACACGAAGATTACGGACGGCCCGGCAGCCGAGATGGTTTTGCCGGAGCCCATGAACAGGCCCGTACCGATGGCACCGCCAATGGCGATCAGCTGGATGTGCCGGTTGCTCAGCTGCCGCTCAAGGCGGGGAGCCTCTCCGGTCGAGGAAGCAGGGGGATGAATCGTCATAAGGAACTCCATCGTTCAAGTGGCATCTGATTGCCACAAGGATTCGGTTCCTCCCCGCTCTGTATTGGACCTGAGAGATTTGCGGACATGGTCTTCCGCTTGCACCGTCGGTGAGCCGGTACCAGCCCGGCTGCTTTCCAGAGTTGCCTCGCCGCGGCGGTACGGGGGCCTGAGAGTTTCCTGGGGAGGATTTGCTCCTACGGCGCCCTGCTGAATGTACCGGCAGGACTCTCCCGCCGCAGGTCGTAAGCATTTTTCAGTTGTGGGGATAAAAATCATGCGTGCGATGGCTGCTGATTCTGCCGGCACCGTCTGATTGTTCGGACTCTCCGGGGCGTACCGCCCAGGACTAGCTGAGCCGGCTCGAGCCCCGCGGGCCACCGGTTCAGTGTGGTCTCGGTCACGCGCAAAAGTCAAACCGGCCCTTCCAGGCATCCTGCCCGCCTTCACAACGAACGGTTGAAGAGCCGGCGGTGCGGTCCAATTTGGCCTGCGTGGAATTTTCCTGTAAGTTGTGAGCCGAATCACCCACATTTTTATAGCCTTTCGAGCCGTGGCGGGAGAGTCCTCCCAGTCATTCACCGGGCAGGCGCCGTAGGAGCAAATCCTCCCCAGGAATCTCTCAGGCCCCCGTACCGCTGCGGCGAGGCAACTCTGGAAAGTAGTCAGGCAACGTCCTGGCTCACCGACGGTGCAAGCGGAAGACCATGTCCGCGGAATCTCTCAGGTCCAATACAGAGCGGGGAGGAACCCAACCCACTGCGCCCCTCGGGGCCGGCCAGACCTGGAGTTCCTCATGACGATTCAATCGCTTCCGTCAACCTTCGCCGACCGGCATATCGGTGCGCGGCGCCAGGCCGACGTCGACATCATGCTCAAGAGCATCGGCTACGACACTGTCGATGGCCTCGTTGAAACCGCCGTTCCGGCCTCCATCCGCCAAGAGACTGCCCTGCAGCTCACCCCCGCGCTCAGCGAGGTCGAGGTCCTCGCTGAACTCCGCAGGCTGGCAGCGAAGAACAAGACCGCTGTCCAGATGATCGGGCAGGGCTACTACGACACCGTGACGCCGCCGGTGATCCGCCGCAACATCCTGGAGTCCCCGGCTTGGTACACGGCCTACACGCCCTACCAGCCGGAAATTTCCCAGGGCCGCCTCGAGGCGCTGCTGAACTTCCAGACCATGGTCCAGGACCTGACCGCCCTGCCCGTGGCCAACGCGTCGCTGCTGGATGAAGCCACCGCCGTGGCTGAGGCTGTGCTGCTGATGCGCCGGGCCAACAAAAATAAGGACGCCAAGGACGGCAAGACCGTCCTGGACGCCGATTGCCTGCCCCAGACCATTGCCATCGTGCTGGGCCGCGCCGAGGCGCTTGGCTTCGAGGTCGAGGTTGCCGACCTCTCCAAGGGACTGCCCGACGGCGACATCAACGGCGTCGTCCTGCAGCAGCCGGGCGTTTCCGGCCGGGTCTGGGACCAGTCAGCTGTGATCGCCGCCGCCAAGGAACGGGGCGCGCTCGTCACCGTTGCTGCCGATCTCCTCGCGCTGACCCTGATCACGCCTCCGGGTGAGCAGGGTGCGGACATCGCCGTCGGTTCCACGCAGCGCCTGGGTGTGCCGCTGTTCTTCGGCGGCCCGCACGCCGCCTACATGGCAGTGCGCACCGGTATGGAGCGCACCCTCCCCGGCCGCATCGTCGGCGTCTCCAAGGACAACGCCGGAGCGACCGCCTACCGGCTGGCACTGCAGACCCGCGAGCAGCATATCCGCCGCGAGAAGGCCACCTCCAACATCTGCACGGCGCAGGCGCTGCTGGCCATCGTGTCCTCCTTTTACGCCGTCTACCACGGCCCCGAGGGCCTGAAGGCGATCGCCGAGACGGTCCACAACAACACCCGTGCTTTGGCAGCGACCCTGAAAACAGCCGGCCGCGAACTGGTCGCCGAGTCCTTCTTCGACACCCTCACTGTGCGGGTCCCGGGCAAGGGCCGGAAGGTCATCACCGCCGCGGAGGCCCGCGGCATCAACTTGCGCCTCATCGACGAGGACACTGTGGGCGTCTCCGTTGATGAAACGACGACGGCGGCAACACTGTCCGCCGTTGCCGTCGCCTTTGGTGCCGGTCCCGTGCGTGACGCAGCGGGCTTTGACCTGCCCGAGTCTGTCCTCCGCACCTCCGGTTACCTGCAGCATCCGGTGTTCAACACGCATCGCTCGGAGACGCAGCTGCTGCGCTATATCCGCAGGCTTTCGGATCGGGACCTGGCGCTGGACCGCACCATGATCCCG
>Ga0307412_10002119_pt1 | contig 11013 bp, 12 predicted proteins | sample DK1Cmetagenome_3_FD_203823 | JGI IMG/M metagenome (GOLD analysis project Ga0307412, IMG submission 203823) | Maize rhizosphere microbial communities from greenhouse at UC Davis, California, United States - DK15-C-1 | ecosystem: Host-associated > Plants > Roots > Rhizosphere > Soil | place: USA...
AGGCTCGGCATTGGCGGGGCGGTCGACCGCCTCCACCGCGTCGAGCAGCATGTCTTCGGGCAGCGCGATCACCACCGGGCCGGGGCGGCCCGAGGTGGCGACGTTCCAGGCGCGGGCGATGTACTCGGGGATGCGGCGGGCGTCCTCGATCCGCGTTGCCCATTTGGCGAGCGGGGCGAACATCGCCGGCAGGTCGACCTCCTGAAAGCCCTCGCGGTCGCGCATGCCGCGATCGACGTCGCCGACGAACAGCAGCATCGGCTGCGAATCCTGCATCGCGACATGGACGCCGATGCTGGCGTTGGTCGCGCCCGGGCCGCGGGTGACGAAGCACACGCCGGGGCGGCCGGTCATCGTGCCGTCGGCGCAGGCCATGAACGCCGCGCCGCCTTCCTGCCGGCAGGTGACGAGGTCGATCTCAGGCGTATCGTGCAGCGCGTCGAGCACGGCGAGGAAGCTCTCGCCCGGCACATGGAAGATCCGGTCGCAGCCCTGCGCCACCAGATTGTCGACGAGGATCCGGCCCCCGGTACGTTTCGCGGTCATGGGGCGATGGTAGGAGGAAATGGTCTCGCGGCCAATCCTCCGGCTTTCCTCTCCCGCTTCCAAATCCCTTCGTCATCCTCGCGAAGGCGGGGATCCATTGGCGCTGATGCCGCAGTTGGTTCCCCGAGCGCACAGGCAAATGGATCCCCGCCTTCGCGGGGATGACGTGGGGTGGTGCGGAAAGGGGAGGAGGCACGAAAAAGCCCCGCATCGTTGCCGATGCGGGGCTTGTCGGAAGCGCGGCGCGGGGGCACGCCGCGGCTCCCTTCGTTCGCTCAGAAGCGGTAGCCGATACCGGCCAGCACCTGGTGGCGCTCCACGTCCTGCGACGCGTTGGTGTAGCGATACTCGACCTTGCCGTAATAATGGCCGAAGGTCCGCTCCACGCCCGCGCCGACGCGCACGCCGTCGAGGTTCTCGGCATCGCGCAGGTTGCCCAGGCGGCCGATCACGCGGCTGTTGTCATAGCCGACCTTGCCGTACAGCAGGGTGCTGGGGGCGACGACATAGCCGACGCGGACGCCGGCATAGAGATCGCGGCCGCCCTTCACGCTGGCGGTGCCGATGGTCTTCTTGGTGGTGGTGCCGGTGATTTCACCGTCGACGCCGAACACGAGGTTGCCGCGCTGCAGGTCATAGCCGGCCGCGCCGCCATAGACGAAGCCCGACGCATCCGGACCCTTGGTCTCAATGCGGTCCCATCCTGCCACGGCCTCGACGCGCGGACCCTGGAAGGTCGCGTCCTGCGCCAGGGCGGGAGTTGCAGAGGCCATGAGGGCGAGCGCCGTCGCTGCGAAAATACGCATGATATTCTACCTTTGGACTTGTTACTTGGTACGTCAGGATGGCCATCCAGAGCCCCTAGCTAGGCATTTGGTTCGCGGGTGCAATATGACAGATGCATTACATTGGTATGTGTTGCACTTGCGCAACGGTTGTGCCTTGGCGGGTGGCTTTGCAAAGTTGAAACCCGGTTCAGGTTCGCTTGACCGGCCTGCCTCGCCGGGATTATCGCCGGCCCAGTCATTTGGAGGGAATCGTCGATGGACAAGCTCTACCCCAACGCGAGTGCAGCGCTGGAAGGGCTGCTGTTCGACGGGATGATGATCTGCGCGGGCGGCTTCGGCCTGTGCGGCATCCCCGAGCGGCTGATCGACGCGATCCAGGCCGCGGCAGTGCAAAACCTCACCATCGCCTCGAACAATGCCGGCATCGACAATGAGGGCCTGGGCAAGCTGCTGCGCAGCCGCCAGGTGAAGAAGATGATCTCCTCCTATGTCGGCGAGAACAAGGAGTTCGAGCGGCAATATCTTTCCGGCGAGCTCGAGGTGGAGTTCTGCCCGCAGGGCACGCTGGCCGAGCGCTGCCGGGCCGGCGGCGCGGGCATTCCGGGCTTCTACACCAAGACCGGCGTCGGCACGAAGGTGGCCGAGGGCAAGGAAGTGAAGGTCTTCGACGGCGAGGAATATATCCTCGAGCGCGGCATCCGCGCCGACCTGTCGATCATCAAGGGCTGGAAGGCCGACGAGGCCGGCAACCTCATTTTCCGCAAGACCGCGCGCAACTTCAACCAGCCGATGGCGACCGCGAGCCATATGTGCGTGGCCGAGGTGGAGGAAGTGGTGCCGGTCGGCAGCCTCGATCCCGACCAGATCCACCTGCCGGGCATCTATGTGAAGCGGCTGATCGTCGGCGCGCCGTACGACAAGAAGATCGAATTCCGCACCGTGCGTCCGCGCGAGGCGGCATGAGCCGTCTCCGCGCCGGGCTCGCGCTCGCCGCGATGGCGGGGCTGTCGGGCTGCATCTCCGCGACGACGGTGATGCAGGCGCCGGCACCGCCGGCCGCGCCGGGCGGCGTGCCTGGGGGCATGCAGTATCTCTACGGCTCGGGTGAGGCTGCCGCGCTGAGCGTGCAGGCGTATAACGCGCTGGTCGATCAGGTTCGCGTCCGCATGGCCAAGGACGATCCCAAGGGTCCGCATCCGCGCAATTCGGTGGTGCTGGCGCCCGGCGCGACGCTGGCGATCCCGCGCTTCCAGCCGTGCGGCGACAAGCCGGCGGCGGCGGTGTTCGACGTCGACGAGACGCTGCTGCTCAACCTCGGCTATGAGAGCGACGATGCGCAGCGCTCGGGCGGCTGGGATTCGGCGCGCTGGGACCGCTGGGAGAAGACCGGCGCGATGAAGGTCGCCGCGGTCCCCGGCGCGCTCGATGCGGTGCGCGCGCTGCGGGCGCTGGGCGTGACGGTAATCTTCAATACCAATCGCGCCGCCGCCAACGCGGCCGAAACCGAAGCCGCGCTGAGTTTCGCAGGGCTCGGCCCGGCGAAGCATGGCGAGACGCTGTTCCTCAAGGGCGATGTCGACGGCAAGTCGGCCAAGGACGGCCGCCGCAATGCGATCGCCCAGCGCTGGTGCGTGGTGGCGATGGGCGGCGACCAGCTCGGCGACTTCACCGACGGCTTTGCCGACCTCACGCCTCCTGAGCGGCGCGCGGCGGCGGCGAGCCCCGTGATCGGCGCGATGTGGGGGCGCGGCTGGTTCGTGCTGCCCAACCCCGTCTACGGAACCGGGCTCGGTTCCACCTATGACCAAACCTTCCCGCCGGCGACGCGCTGGACGGATCCGCAGGAGAAGCACTGATGGCCTGGACCCGCGACGACATGGCGGCGCGCGCCGCGAAGGAGCTGCGCGACGGCTTCTACGTCAATCTGGGCATCGGCATCCCGACGCTGGTGGCGAACCACATTCCGGCGGGGGTGGAAGTGACGCTCCAGTCGGAGAACGGCATGCTCGGCATCGGGCCGTTCCCGCTGGAGGGCGACGAGGATCCGGACCTGATCAACGCCGGCAAGCAGACGATCAGCGAGCTGCCCAGCTCGGTCTATTTCAGCTCGGCCGACAGCTTCGCGATGATCCGCGGCGGGCATATCGACCTGACCGTGCTCGGCGCGATGGAAGTCAGCCAAAGCGGCGACATCGCCAACTGGATGATCCCGGGCAAGATGATCAAGGGCATGGGCGGCGCGATGGACCTCGTCGCGGGCGTCAAGAAGATCATCGTGGTGATGGAGCACAACGCCAAGGACGGCAGCCCGAAGTTCATCCCCGACTGCACGCTGCCGCTGACGGGGAAGAACGTGGTCGACATGATCATCACCGACCTCGCGGTGTTTTCGCGCGCGGACCATGCCTCGCCGTTCCGGCTGGTGGAGCTGGCGCCGGGGGTGACCGCGGAGGAGGTCGCGGCGAAGACCACGGCGGCGTATGAGGTTGCGCTGGCGACGGCGTGAGGGGATCGGGCGGTCCGATCCCAGAAGCGATGCGCGCGCCTTTCGAGGGTCGGAGGGCCGCCTAACACCACCGTCATTCCCGCGCAGGCGGGAATCCATTTTGCCGGGACGTTGGGGGAGAGAACCGCGGAACCAGCGCCAATGGATCCCCGCCTGCGCGGGGATGACACGGTAGTTGGGTCGCTGCGGTATCCTCACCGAAAGGGGAATGGCCGCTAATGGGTGGGAAGCAGACATTGACATCTGAGGGTCATGCCGAGCCGAACACGTCGCCGATGAACCCCGTCAATCCGAGAATCACGACTGTAGCGGAGGCAGGAAGCATCCACGCCCATACCCACGCGTAATGTCGGAATTTTCCCTCGCGAGACCGCCAGCAAGCGAACGCGAACACGGGCGACCACAGGATCAGCGCGGGCACGAAAAAGAGCAGAAGGAGCAAAAAAACAAATTCCACCCTGCTAGGATGCCATCAGTCTGGGACGGCTGCAATTGGGGCGTTAGCCGACATCCCACTTCAACGAAGATGCGTCGACGACGTCTGCACCCATGTGTCGGACGAACGCCTCATGCAAGGTGGCTTGATGTTTTTGCCACTTGGCAGGCTCGGACTGCGAATCGATGCCTTCGGCTTGGAACAGCCAATCAACAAACTGTTCAGCGCTCACAGGACCAATTGCTGGAATGAGTTCATCTACGTGCGATGGCTCGCCGTTGACGATCGCGCCGCACCAGCCAAAGCCGACACAAACCTCATGCATCAGGGCATTGTAGGCAGGGTTCTCGCTCATGAGCGATATCGACCACAGAATTGGAATGGCGGCAATTGGGCGCTTTCGGTCATTGAGCGCGATTGGCGTCGGAATGGCTGAATGTGGGTGGCTAGCTGCCGTCCGTTACGTTTTTCGAGGGCGTGCTTTTCTATCAACCCACAGCTCAACAACGTTCAGGGCAAAGAGCGTCGCACAGAAGCAGACCATAAAACCGTTTTCTAGCGCTGGGCTGATGTGGATGAGTTTCCAATAAGATGCAGCAAATATTGCGCCACAGATCAAACCCGCCCCGCCGATAACCTGCCGAAGTGCGGCCATCCCCTTCTTCTCCTCCTGACGTTGTATAGCAGCGAGGATGAGCGGTTGCGCGAAGGTCCGCAAGTGGGCCGCTTTCGCTCACTTCGCCGGCAGGCCCCGGCTGTCCCCGACCTCCAGCCAATACCTGTCGGGATCCTGCACATAGATCTGGTGCGCGCCGTTGAAGCGGACCTGCTCCGTGCGCGGGTCGCCGGCGAGGTTGGTCGAGACGCGATGGTGCGACGTCCAGCCAGCGGCGGTTCTTGAGCGGGGTACGTCGGACCGGGGACCTCAGCGCTACGCCGATCGCGTGCTTGATTGCGATCGTAACCAATGGGCGGGATTCGGAACCAATTCTGATACCCGCGCCCGCCAAAGCCGCTTCGCGAGGCAGCCCGATGGGGCGCGAAGGAAGGTGTCGCGATGACGAACAGACCGGGCAACATGACAGCGATCGGCCAGCATTGCTGGCTCCTCGAGAGTCGCGGCGGAAACACCACCGACTATGTGGTGATGGCGCATTCGGCGCAGATCACCGGCAAGACGTTCACCGTCCCGCGCCAGGTCGCCATCCACTACGGCGTCTATGGCGGCAGCACGCTGACGATGATGAACGGCCCGGTGCGCTTCTTCAGCGACTCGATCGCCACCAACCAGCGCCACATGACCGAGACGCGGCAAAGCGAGTATCTGGGATCGGACCTGGCGCTCGGTAAGGTGCTGGGATCGCACTGGCAGACCGGGACGACGACGGCGAGCGAGGATTATTGGGAGCTCAGCAGGCAAATGGGTTCCGATCCTGCCTGGGCACCGAATCTGGTGCTGGTCCGCAACCGCAACAGGATGATCGGCAGCGAGATCTATCTCAGCTACCTGATCGATCAGGTCATGCGCGCACGCCCGGCGGAGTCCTACGCGTTCCACATCTGGGGCTGCCGCGGCATCGAAGCGGAAGCGCGCTGGAAGCTGGGCAGTCAGCGGTTCCAGGCGCAGGCCTGAGACGGGGCGGGCGGGGGAGCGTTTCCCCGCCCGCGCGACGTCACCGCGCCGCCACCGCCGCGTCGCTGGCCAGCTTGTCCGCGCGCTCGTTGTCCGGGTGGCCGGCATGGCCCTTCACCCATTTCCACTCGACCCGGTGGGGCTTGGCGGCGGCAAGGAGGTCCTGCCAGAGGTCGGCGTTCTTGACCGGCTTCCTGTCGGCGGTCTTCCAGCCGTTCTTCATCCAGCCATGGATCCACTTGGTCAGGCCGTCCATCACATAGCGGCTGTCGGTGGAGAGCGTCACCCGGCACGGCCGCTTCAGGGCGTTCAGCCCCTGGATCGCCGCCATCAGCTCCATGCGATTGTTGGTGGTGTGCGCCTCGCCGCCGGACAGTTCCTTCTCGACGCCGCCCATGCGCAGCAGCGCGCCCCAGCCACCGGGGCCGGGATTGCCCTTGCACGCGCCGTCGGTCGCGATCTCGACATGCTGGAGTTCGGTCATGCGATTGCCGCCAGTGCCGATTCATAGGCGCGCGAACGCCGCCAGAAAGCGAGCGGATCCTTGCGCGTCACCATCGCGTCGGCCGGCGTGTTGAGCCAGTCCCAGGCGCGGGACAGGGTGAAGCGGATGCACGCGCCGGTCGCCAGCAGCGGCAGGATCGCGCGCTCGGCCTCGGCCAATTTGTAGCTCATTTCATAGCCCGCGAGCAGCGCCTCGGAGACGTGCGGGTCGAATTTGTGGCCGGTCGAATCGAACGCCCAGGCGGTGTGCATCACCGCGAGGTCGTACAGCCGCAGATCGGTGCAGGCGAAGTAGAAGTCGATCAGCCCGGTCACCCGGTTGCCGAGCATCAGGACGTTGTCCGGGAACAGATCGGCGTGGATCGCGCAGGAATCGAAACCCTGGCTCGGCCATGCCGCGCAGACACGGTCCAGCGCATGGCCGATGTCGTCGTACAGGCCGGGCGCAATGTCGTTGAGGCTGGTGCCGCAGCGTTCGAACAGCGGGCGCCAGGTGTCGATGCCCATCGAATTGGGGCGGTCGAGCGGGAAATCCGCGACCGCCTTGTGCATCCGGCCCATCGCTTCCGCCGCCGCGCGCGCCTGCGCCGGGGTGGGGTGCGAGACCGAGACGCCCGACAGGAACTGGATCAGGCACGCCGGGCGGCCTTCCAGTTCGTGGATCAGCGTGCCGTCGCGATCGGGCACCGCCGGGGGCACCGGCAGCCCGCGATCGGCGCAGTGATCGAGCAGCGCCATGAAATAGGGCAGGTCGCCCTGATCCACGCGCTTTTCATAGAGGGTGAGGATGAAGCGGCTCTTGGTCGTGTCGACGAGGTAGTTGCTGTTCTCCACCCCCTCGGCGATGCCCTTGGCGGACACCAGCTCGCCGACGTCGAACCGCTCGAGGAAGGCGGACAGCGCCTCGGCCGAAACCTGCGTGTAGACGGCCATTACGCGGCTTCGAGCCCGCGGGGCAGCTTGAACACGACGCTTTCCTCGACCGTCTCGACTTCGCGCTCGGCGACGTCGAAACGCGTGGCGAGGCGGTCGACCACTTCGCGTACCAGCACCTCGGGCGCCGAGGCACCGGCGCTGATGCCGACCTTCGCCACGCCGTCGAACCAGGCGAAATCGATATCGTCGGCGCGCTGGATGAGCACCGCGCGCGCGCCGCCGCGCTTGGCGACTTCGACCAGCCGCAGCGAGTTGGACGAATTGGGCGCGCCGATCACCAGCACCAGCGCGACCTGCTCGGCGATCGCCTTGACCGCGCCCTGGCGGTTCGAGGTGGCATAGCAGATATCGTCCGCACCCGGCGCGAGGATGGTCGGGAAACGCTGCTTGAGGATGCCCAGCACCGCGGCGGTATCGTCCACCGACAGCGTGGTCTGGGTGAGGAAGGCGAGATTCTCGGGATCGGGTACCGCCACCGCTTCGGCGTCGGCCTCGGTCTCGACCAGCGTCATCGATCCTTCGGGCACCTGGCCGAAGGTGCCGATCACCTCGGGGTGGCCGGCATGGCCGACGAACAGGATGTGCCGCCCGGCGGCGACCAGCCGCTCGGCCTGGCGATGGACCTTGGAGACCAGCGGGCAGGTCGCGTCGAGGTACGAAAGCCCGCGCTGCTCGGCCTTGTGCGGCACCGCCTTGGGCACGCCGTGCGCGGAGAACACCACCGGCACGCCGTCCGGCACATGGTCCAGCGTCTCGACGAACACGGCGCCCTTGGCGCGCAGATTCTCGACGACGAACTTGTTGTGGACGATCTCGTGCCGGACATAGACCGGCGCGCCGTATTTCTCGATCGCGAGTTCGACGATGCGGATCGCGCGGTCGACGCCGGCGCAGAAGCCGCGGGGCGCTGCGATCAGCAGCTCCAGGGGACGCTTTTCGGTGGTTGCCATCGGTTGGAGCCTCTACGCGATTGCTTGCGCGGGCGGAAGGCGGTTCCTATGGTGCGCACCGTTCCGTCCCCGTTTCGTGCGAGATGGGGGGCGGCTGTTCGGTTCGAAAGGTTGCCCTCCCTTGTCTGTCGCCAAGTTCACCGTTCCCGCCCTGATCCTGCTCGCCGCCGGCGGCTGCGCCCGTACCGGCGAAATCACCGAAGGCGGCATCAGCGCGGTGCGCACCGCCTGCCCGACAGTGGCGATCCCCGCCGGCCTCGGCGATGTGACGCTGTTCGATCCGGCCACCAGCCGCGAAGCGAGCGCGATCGACGTGGTGGCGACGATCACCAACCTTCAGTCGAGCTGCAACGATTCCGGGGCGCAGGTGGTGACCGACGTCAAGTTCGACGTGCTGGCGCGCCGCCGCGATGCCGGCCCGGCGCGCGACGTGGTGCTGCCCTATTTCCTCACCGTGGTGCGCGGCGGCACGCAGGTGGAGGCCAAGCGCGTCGCCAATGTGACGCTGCACTTCGAGGCGGGCCAGATCCGCGCGAGCGCCGTCGGGGCTGCTACCAGCAGCGTCTCGCACGCCGCGGCGACGCTGCCCGACGACGTCCGCCGCCGCCTGACCGAGAAGCGCAAGGCGGGCGCGGAGTCGGCCGCTACCGATCCGCTGTCCGATCCCAATGTCCGCCGTTCGGTGCTGTCGGCGACGTTCGAGGCGCTGGTCGGCTTCCAGCTGACCGAGGACCAGCTGAAGTACAACGCCACGCGGTGAGGCTGCTCTTCTAAATCCCCCTCCCGCAGGCGGGAGGGGGTAACGCGTTTTTACCTTCAATCCCGATTGACTCGCGCCAGCCCTCCGGCCAAGGCGGGAGCGTCGATGCCGGGCAACCGGCATAGGCACGCGCGGGAGAGTGTCCGGTTCGCCGGACCGCCGAAGGAGCAACCGCCCCGGAATCTCTCAGGCACCGAGGACCGCGCGCGCCACGACACTCTGGAAAGCGAGCCGGCCGTAAGGGCTGGGTTCCACCGAAGGGGTAAGCCGGGCACCACCCGCGCGAAAGCTCTCAGGTTCCGTGACAGAGGGGGCGATGGTGCTTGTCGGGCGGGTTCGTCCGGGCGTGCCATTGGTTCCTTGATGCCCGGAGTACCCTGATGAGCGATACCGCCGAAGATACCGCCGCCACCGAAACCCCGATCGAGACCTTGCCGCTCGACGCCTGGCACCGCGCGCGCGGTGGCCGCATGGTGCCGTTCGCCGGCTATGCCATGCCCGTCCAGTATGAAGGCATCATGGCTGAGCATCTGTGGACGCGCGAACATGCCGGTCTGTTCGACGTCAGCCATATGGGCCAGCTGCTGTTCTCGGGCGTCGACTTCGACGCAGGGCTCGAGACGCTGCTGCCCGGCGACGTGAAGGGCCTGGGGCAGGGCCGGATGCGCTATTCGCTGCTGCTCAGCGAAGAAGGCGGCATCCATGACGATCTGATGATGACTCGCCTGCCGGGCGAAAACGCCTTCGAGATCGACGGCGGCACGATCTACATGGTCGTCAACGGCGCGACCAAGTGGGACGATCTGGGCGTGTTCCGCGAATTCCTGCCCGACGAAGTGACGATCAACCATCTCGAGGACCAGGCGCTGCTGGCGCTGCAGGGGCCCGAAGCGGTGACCGCGCTCGCCCGCGTGCTGCCGGGCGTCGAGAAGCTTGTATTCATGACCGCCGCCGCGTTCGAGTGGAACGGCAACCCGCTCTGGGTGAGCCGTTCGGGCTATACCGGCGAGGACGGGTTCGAGATTTCGCTGCCGGGCGATGCTGCCGAAGCGTTCGCCGACGCGCTGACCGCGCAGCCGGAAGTCAAGCCGATCGGCCTGGGCGCGCGCGATTCGCTGCGCCTGGAGGCCGGCCTGCCGCTCTACGGCCATGACCTTGATCTGGAGACCACGCCGGTCGCCGCCGATCTCGGCTTCGCGCTGTCGAAGCGCCGCCGCGAAGAGGGCGGGTTCGCTGGTGCCGAGCGCATCCTCGCCGAGCGTGCCGAGGGCAGTGCGATGAAGCGCGTCGGCCTGATCGTCGAGGGTCGCCAGCCGGTGCGCGAAGGCGCATCGGTGGTCGATGCCAGCGGCGCCGAGGTCGGCAAGGTCACCTCGGGCGGGTTTGCGCCCAGCGTGCAGAAGCCGATCGCGATGGCCTATGTGCCCGCGGCGCTTGCAGTCCCCGGCACCACCATTACGCTTGCCCAGCGGGGCAAGCAGCATTCCGCGGAGGTTGTTGCGATGCCCTTCGTACCCCACCGCTATGTCCGAAAGGGAGCGTGACATGAGCCGTTATTTTACCGAAGACCATGAGTGGATCGAAGTCGACGGCGACGTCGCGACGGTCGGCATCACCGAATATGCCCAGAGCCAGCTCGGCGACATCGTGTTCGTCGAAGTGCCCGACGAGGGCAAGGAACTGAGCAAGGGCGACGATGCCGCCGTTGTCGAAAGCGTGAAGGCGGCTTCGGACGTGTATGCGCCGGTGTCGGGCACCGTCGTCGAGGGCAATGAAGACCTCGGCGAAAACCCCGCGCTGGTGAACGAGGATCCGGAAGGCGAAGGCTGGTTCTTCAAGATGACGCTGAGCGACGAGAGCGAGCTCGACGGTCTGATGAACGAGAGCAAGTACGCGGCATTCGTCGCCAAGCTGTGATGTGACTTAGCCCCTCTCCTTCGGGGGGGGTGGGGTG
>Ga0307412_10002120_pt1 | contig 11000 bp, 9 predicted proteins | sample DK1Cmetagenome_3_FD_203823 | JGI IMG/M metagenome (GOLD analysis project Ga0307412, IMG submission 203823) | Maize rhizosphere microbial communities from greenhouse at UC Davis, California, United States - DK15-C-1 | ecosystem: Host-associated > Plants > Roots > Rhizosphere > Soil | place: USA...
GTATCAAGTACCTGACAGGGAAATACTTGTGACTGATGCAGTTACAGATAAACAGCTCCACCCATTATTGCCCGACGCAACTGTCGGGCCGATTTATTTTATCAATTACAATGGTAAAAACTGTTATGCCTACCACATACGTGCAGGAGAAAACTTTTTACAACAACTACTTATCACCCAATATGATAAGGTTTTAGTACGGGAAAATCTAACTTCAGAAATACAAAAATTAAATCCGGAAGCGTTCTTTATATCTCGAAACAACTTGTTTTGCATACGTGATGAGAAACGGGAAATTGTTTCCTATTTAGTATAATTGCATCCTTTAAAAAACGGAGATCATAACAAATGCGTTCTTTACTATTTGGTTTGTGTACTTTCTTTTCAGTTCAGGCTTCTGCCAATACATTACTAGACTCTGTTGGAGCCGAAAACAACAACGGAAACCTTGTAATTTTACATAAGGTAGCACCCAAAGAATCTTATTATTCTATTGGCCGCCTTTATAGCGTGCCTCCTAAAGATATCATTGCTTTTAACAATAATATTGCTCTTCAAATTGGCGTATTGGTAAAAGTGCCTACGCAAAGAGCTTTTGCAAGTGCTGCATCAAAGGCTTCGGCAGGTAAAGCCCAGGCAAATAGCAGTGAAAATACGGTTGAAGAATACAAAGTCGGGCCAAAAGAAAGTTTGTATGCAATTGCCAGAAAATTTGGTACAACTGTAGAAGACATTAAACAGTTAAATAATTTACAAACTACAAGCCTTAGCGTAGGACAGGTGCTTAAAATAAGGGCTAACAGTAAACAATCTGCTGCTGTAAATGGGCCAGCGCAAAAACCGAGTACGCCGACCGCTACACCACCAACGGCTCCTTTGCCCAACACACCACCAGCTAATGTAACCCCGAGCACCGATACACCGGCAATTGCGCACGTAGAAAAGGCTAAAGCTGCAGGAGGAAGATTAGGTGTGACTGAGCGTAGCGAACGTGGTGTTGCTGTATGGATTGCCGATGAAAACTTGGATGGCACTAAAATGCTGGCACTACACCGCACAGCGCCTGTAGGAACCATCGTAAAAATTACTAACCCGATGACCAGCCGTACAACTTTTGTTAAGGTTATTGGAAAGTTTACCGAGAATGAAGCAACAAAAGACGCGATTATTGTATTAACTAAAGCTACAGCCGATCTGCTTGGTGCATTGGATAAACGGTTTCAAGTTAGTATAGATTACGGCGTTCCAAATGAGTAAACCTTTTATTATCGGCGTGGCCGGAGGAAGTGGCTCAGGAAAGACATTTTTTTTAAACTGTTTTCTGAATCATTTCGATAATTCAGAGATCAGTTTGATATCTCAGGATGATTACTATAAGCCTATAGCAACCCAGCCCCTTGATGAAAATGGCTGGGTAAATTTCGATTTGCCAATTTGTATTGATTCCCAGAAATTACTGGAAGATTTACAAACCCTGATAGCCGGAGGCTCGGTTCAAAAAAAAGAGTATACCTTCAATGTTGCAGGAACTGAGGCACGTTTGCTTACTATAAATCCGGCTCCGATAATAGTTGTTGAAGGACTATTTATTTTTCATTACCAGGAACTTGCCAGCCTTTTAGATATGCGGATTTTTCTGGATGCCGAAGAAGAACTTACCCTTAACCGCCGCATTAAACGCGACACAGTTGAAAGAGGCTACACCAAAGATATGATTATGTATCAATGGGTTAACCATGTTATGCCGGCTTACAACAATTACCTGCTTCCCTACAAGCATACCGCCGACAAAGTGATCGTTAATAATACTCACGTTGCCGACGATATTATTGCTGTAACTAAAGAGCTTTCTGCAGAACTACGTTCGAAACTTCAAGACAATTGAGTGGAACAAAAACTAACTCAACACCTCGGAGATATCATAACGTTTGATTAAGCCACCTAGCTTTTTCATCGCTTTGCGTATTGCCTTTTCCTCAACATTAGAATAGTTTAGGCGTAGTGTCCGGAAATCTGGCTTACACGCATAAAAGGTATCTCCCGGAACAAAGATGATGTTATTCTCCAAAGCCTTTTGCAATAAATCCCTTGAAGAAAAGCCTTCAGGCAAAGTTAACCAGGTAAACATCCCTCCTTTTGATTCGGTAAAGCTTACATCTTTTGGAAATTCATTCTTTAAGCACTCAAGCATAACATCACATTGTTTTTTATAAGCGGATTGGATATTTCGAATGTGGCTATCAAGATTATTGTGGGTTAAATAATCTTGCAAGATGTATTGGGTGAGATTTCCAGAATGCAAGTCAGAAGCCTGTTTAATAATCGTTGCTCTTTTTATGATTTCCGGATTAGCTACCATCCATCCGAGGCGCAAACCAGGGGCTATAGTTTTAGAAAAAGAGCCCAATAAAATGGTTTGTTCCGGCAAATAAGTATATAAAGGAGGAAAGGTTTCGTCGGTAAAACTGATTTCACCGTAAGGATCGTCTTCTATGATTAATGTTTCGTAGTTACCCAGTATCCGAGCTACCTCTTCTCTCTTTTCGAGGCTGTATTGAATACCAGTGGGGTTTTGAAAATTGGGAATGCAATAGAATAATTTGGCAAGATTCTGCTGTAATTGCGATTCGAGTCCCTGGGTATTAATGCCGTCTGGCTCCAGATTTACTTCTGCAAACCGAGGCTGGAACATTGATAAGCATTGCAAGGCACCCAAGTACGAGGGCCGTTCGAGCAGAACGGTGTCTCCCTCATTGATAAATAGCTTTCCAATTAAATCCAATGCTTGCTGCGAGCCATTGGTGATTAAAATCTGATTTGCGGAAATGTCGAGGTTGTAGCGATGTTTGTATCTATCGGCAATAAACTCTCTTAGAGGCAAAAAGCCCTCGGTTGCAGCATATTGCAATGCCAGCATACCTTTTTCTTTGAAAACACGAGCAGCCGATTCTTCTAATTCCTTTATTGGAAACAAGGTAGGATTAGGTAAGCCTCCTGCGAATGAAACGATGTTTGGGTTGCTGGCTACTTTCAGAATTTCGCGGATAAAGGATGATGGAACATTTTGTACCCGGTTTGCGAAGTGATGGTTCTCTGTTTGAATATTCATATTATTTAATTTTCGATGCATAAAAAAAGCCCCCCGGGATTGCGGGAGGCTTGATCTGTTTTATTTAAAAGCAATATCAATCTACCCGCCGATAATACACGACAGCCACTGCCACTACTGCAACGACAGTTAAAGATTGGATGGTGCTGAATTGAACTTTCATAATTGCCTTAAACTAAGAAAGCCCGTCTGTTATGGACGGGCTTTCTTTTATGCTGAGAATAAATACTATCTCCCGTCAGTTTGCATACACTGCTACTGCCACGACAGAAATAATATTTACGTTTTTTGTGTTCATGATATATCCAAATATAGCCAGCAGAATTTATCAGAACAAAAATAATTTGAAATTAGGCTCCTGTTCCTCCATCAACATTCAACGTGGTGCCAGTAATGAATGATGCTTCCGGGCTTGCCAGAAATGCCACCGCAGCAGCAACTTCATCTGCTTTTCCATACCTTCCTAATGCTACAAACGGGGTTAGAAAAGAAGCGAAGTCGCCGGTTGCAGGATTCATATCGGTATCAATAGGGCCGGGTTGAACAGTATTTACAGTAATGCCTTTTTTGCCTAAATCCCAGGCCCAGCTACGAGTGTAAGCAGCTACAGCGGCTTTGGTAGCGGCGTAATCGCCTACGCCCTGAAAACCGGCGCGATCGCCAACTATGGAGCCAATGGTAATAATTCTGCCGCCATCGCCGATGTGTTTTACAGCTTCGCGAACAGCCGCAGCCACGCCGTTTACGTTTATATCAAACTGGCGATCGAAGGCTGCTACATCATTTTCATGATTGTCAACATTACCTGTTACGAACACACCCGCATTGTTTACCAGGATATCAAGTTTGCCAAATGAATTTACAGCTTCGGAAACAGCTGTAGTTATCTCATTGTTATTGCCGCTGTCTGCTTTAATGGCTTTTGCTTTCTTTCCTGATGATTCAATTTCTTTTACTAAAGCTTCTGCTTTTTCTGGGGAATTGGAATAAGTGAACACAATATCAGCACCTTCATTGGCTAATCTTTTTACAATGGCTGCCCCTATTCCGCGGCTGCCTCCGGTAACTAAAGCTACTTTGTTTTCTAGTTTTGACATGGTTTTAAATTTTAATTTGTGTATGATTATTAGTTCGTTTTTTTTGTGCGAAAGACGAGATCATTTGCAATTGGCTCATTCTTAGATGTTTTGACACATGAAACTTTTATCATTTCGAGTAATGGAGCGATCCTAGGCTGTACGCAGAATAAAGCGCTTTAAGATCTCTCCGAAGTCGAGATGACAAAAGGGCTAGCCGGCATATTGCCCAATATCATTTCTATAGCAAGGCGATAATGACAATAGATCTTACTTTCTAACTCCTCAAGCTATTACTCAACTTTACCTAAAGTTCTATTTAACTCAATTTTCGCCGCCTGGTAATCATATACAGCTTCCAGATAATTTGATTTTGCGGTGGTTAAAGCCAGTTCCGCATCCATCAGTTCGAGGCGTGAGGCAATGCCATGGCTGTAACGATATTTGGTAATCGAGTAACTTGTTTCGGCTACCTCTGCCACGTTGAGTTGGGTTTGAATGCGCTTCGAAGTTTCATCTATTGAAGCCAATACCTGCTTAACTTCGGTTTTTAGATTTTCGGTTGCCTGTTGAAAAACCAGATCAGCCTGCCTTCGCTCTATTTTTGCTTGCCTTACCCTTGATGAATTGGCAAAGCCTGAAAATATTGGGATAGATAACTGTGCTCCAGCAAAGAAAATCCCCGGATAGCTGGCATTGGCAAACTTAAAATCGTTGGTTTGAGTAGGCAGTTGAAACTGGCTGATTAAATTCAGCGACGGTTTCGCAGCTGCTCTGGCAATCGAAATTTGTTTATCACTTACCCATTTATTAACCGACAGTATTTTAAGGTCTGCCCTTTGCGCTAATGATGTGTTGAAGGCATCACTTTCGTTCGGAGCCAACTCCGCTGCATTGTAGATAAGTGAATCCGTTAGCGCAACGTTCTTATCTGTGGCTTCACCGGTCAAAACGTTAAGCTGTTGTTTACTCACTTCAATGGCATATTGCAGCCTCAAAATTTCTGGCTCCAGATTTTTAATGCTTGTATAGGCACGCAGTGTATCCACCCTTAAAGCTCTTCCCTGGGCTAATAGTGAACGGGAGTCTTCTAATGCTTTTTGATTACGGGCAATACTTTCCTTTTGAAGCTTCAAGCGTTTTTCCAGCACCAGAATTCGCACATAAATTCGCTTAACTTCAGCAACTATATCAACTTCACGTAATGTATAACTCAACCTACTTTGTTGCTCTTCCAACTTACTTTTTTGTAGTGCCGCTGATGCTCCCGGGCGGTATAACGGCTGTACTAACGATGCCTGTGCTAAAGCCTGCTGATCGCCGCCCAAACGGGTATACGGTATCTTATCAGGTGATGATGATGTTCCGAAACCGAAGAATGCCGGGCGCTGAAAATAGTGCTGCAATTGGGCATCTATGCGGGCATTGGGCAGAAACAGGCTTCTGATAATTCGCACCTGCTGCTGCGCCCGCTCTATGTTCAGCGAATCGGCTTTCAGCTCCCGATTTTGATTTCGGGCTAATTCAATCGCCCTTTTTAAAGTAAGCTGATCTGCTTGAGCGAAGGCAAGAAACTTTGCCGAGCTCAACAACAACAGAACCAGCCATGCTGCTATTTGTATTTTATCTTCTCTTTCCATTTTTTATTTCATTGTTTATTAGAGATCCGGGCTTTCACTAATCACTAATCACCAGTTTCTGATCACTATTGTCGAACCTCTGTTCTTTATCCTCCGTGTGTGTTTGGCGGGCCGGGCGTGAGAAATAGGAATAAATTGCAGGAATTACGTATAGCGTTAATATCCCCGCGAAAACTAATCCTCCAACCACTACAATTCCCAGGGACTGGCGGCTACCTGATGAGGTTCCAAGTGACAAGGCTATTGGCAGTGTACCAAAGATCATGGCGAGAGTGGTCATCAGAATCGGGCGGAAGCGGGATACTGCCGCTATACGAGCCGAATCCAAAACTGAAGCGCCTTCTTCCTTACTCTGATTGGCAAATTCAACGATCAGGATACCATTTTTAGTTATCAAACCAATTAACATGATGATACCTATCTGGCTGAAAATATTGATACTTTCCCCCGTAAACCATAAGCTTAATAAAGCTCCTGTTAATGCCATTGGTACGGTTAAAAGAATAATAAAAGGGTCTATCAGGCTTTCAAACTGCGCAGCAAGCACCAGGTAAATCAGAATTATCGCAAAGACGAAAGCAAATATTAAACTGGAACTACTTTCAGTAAAGTCGCGGCTCTGTCCCGCAAGATCGGTGCTAAATCCCTTTGGCAATGTTTTAGCCATAATGTTGTCCAGCTCTTTGATCCCTTCGCCTAAACTTACTCCCGGCGCTGGCGTTGCTGATATGGTTACGCTATAAGACTGATTGTAACGGTAAATTGCCTGCGGACTGATACCTTCGTTCATCTTCACGAGATTATCCAGCGACACCATTTCACCACTACCAGATTTAAGGTGAAGAGAACGCAAATCATAAGGTGCTGAACGCTCTTTACGATCCAATTGTCCGATAACCTCATACTGGCGGTCGTTGTGGATGAAGTAACCATAACGCCTTCCACTCAGAGCTAATTGAAGTGTCCTGCCGATTTCCTGGGTAGAAATTCCCAGCTGGGCAGCCCGCTCCCTATCAATATTGATACTAATCTCAGGACGATTCACCTTGAAGTCCGGATTCTGAAAAGTCAGTTTCTGGCTGCCATAAACTGCACCCATCATCTTAGGCATTACGTTAATCAATTGCTTTAGGTCAGGCGCCTGAACTACATATTGTATAGGCTGTGAGCTGCTAAATCCACCGATCGTTGGAATCTGGATTGGAATACACAGCACATTGCGGAATCTACCTGAAGCCGCTACCAATTTCGCATAAACCTGAGCTTGTGTTAAACCACTTTTACGGTCCTTCGGATCTTCCAGGAATATCCATTGAAAACCTCCTATGGGCTGCTCAAGGGTACCAACACCAGCGGCAACAGCAGCATAAGTACGGTTACGGTTTAAATCAGGAATTGAATCGCTTACATAGTTGCCTATCTCCTTCATGCTAGCTTCCATGCTTTCGTACGAGGTACCCTCAGGGGCAATTACGGCAAGCCCAATCATCGAGCGGTCTTCTAGCGGAGCCAACTCCGACGGTAGTTTTGGAACAAGGAAAAAAGCCAATCCGAACGAAGCCAGCAGAATTACGAAGCCTAGCCAGCGCACCTTCAAAAATGCAGTCAGCGACTTTTCGTAAGCGTTGTTTAATGCTATAAACCAAGGCTCGGTTTTCTTGTACAGCCATCCATGGGCTGCTCCGGCTTTCAGCAGGTAAGCACTCATCATTGGCGATAAAGTAAGCGCAACAAAAGCCGAGATGAGCACCGAGCCAGACACTACAATGGCGAATTCCTTAAACAGCCTGCCGGTCAATCCGCCGAGAAAAAGTATTGGCAAGAAAACCGCCGCAAGTGTTACAGTGGTAGAAATTACGGCGAAGTAAATTTCTTTAGACCCTTTGCGGGCTGCCTCAATCGGGGACATGCCCTTCTCTACTTTACTGTAGATATTTTCGAGCACCACAATGGCATCATCCACCACCAAGCCAATTGCCAATACCAATCCTAGTAGCGTTAATACGTTGATAGAAAAATCGGCAATGTACATGATGAAGAAGGTGGAAATGATGGAAACGGGTATGGCAACCAAGGGGATCAAAGTACTTCTCCAATCGCGAAGGAAAATAAATATGATAATGGAAACCAAGCCAAACGCCAGGATCAGCGTCTCTTCTACTTCAGATAAAGAGTTCCTTACCGGAACTGTAAAATCTTTACCTAAAGCAATTTCATATCCCTCGGGGGCAGTCTTTTTAATCTCTTCAAAGCGTTTGTTAAACTCTTCCACAATTGCCAGAGAGTTGGCGCCACGTTGAGGGTTAACACCAGTTCCTACGCCATAATCGGCAGTTTTGCCATTATAAACAATCATGGCAGTGCGCTCATTTTGAGCAGCCATCACGGCAGTACCGATGTCTTTAAAGCGAACAATGGCTCCGTCTTTTTCAGTGATTATCATGTTATTGAAATCATCCTGGGTAACCAGCCTACCTTGAGTACGCAGGGTAACCTCGGTATTTTGCCCTTCAATACGTCCGCTTGGCAAATCCACATTCTCTCGCTGTAAAGCTGTCTGCACATCAGATGGAGTTAAGTTATATGCGGCAAGTTTTACCGGGTCCATACGAAGGCGCATTGCACGTTTCTTTCCGGCATAAGAATCAACCAAACGCACTCCAGGAATAGATTGCAGCTTTTCTTTGATGCTGATATTTACAAAATCGGTAACATCTTCAAGGCTTTTGGTCTTGCTCTGAACGGTAAGAAAAACCAGGAACTCTGGCGGACCGGTTTTCTCGACAACGGTTGGCTCTATATCCGCCGGTAACTGCTGGCGCGATTTAGAAACCTTATCACGAACATCGTTCGCTGCCTCCTCCAAGTTGGCATCCAGGTTAAACTCAACGGTAATAATACTTACCTGCTCCCGCGATGTGGATGAAATTGAGCGGATGCCATTAGCCTCCGCAATAGCTTCTTCCAGAGGCTTGGTTACCTGAGACGCAATTATATCTGCACTTGCACCCGGATATACAGTAGTAACCGAAACAATTGGAGAATCGGTAACCGGATATTCGCGGGTTCCAAGAAATTTATAACCTACTATACCAAACAGTATCAGCAGGACTGACATTACCCCGGCTAATACCGGCCGGGAAATGCTCATTTGTGAAATTGAACTCATTGTGATAGATTTATTTAACTGATACTAGTTGAATATCTGCTCCAGGTGCAAGCCGAAGCATATTGCTGGTAATGATGGTATCGCCGGCTTCAAGGCCATTGATTACATGAACCGAGAAGGCATCACGTTGCCCGATTTCTACAGGTTTGATTTGGGCTTTATTGCCCGATGCCACATAAACGCTATATCCTTGTGAAGAAGGAATTAATGCTTGATTTGGTACCTGCAAAGCATTTTCAGAGGTTTTAAGGCTGATTTTCAGGCGGGCGCTTTGTCCGGCAAGCAACTCTTTGCCTGGGTTCTCTCCTACCGCCCTGATTAGCAGCGTACGCGTTTCGTTATCTAACTTTGATTCCTGCGCTACAACTTTTGCGTTATAAAGCTTCTGAGTAGATTGGACACTGAATTGCAAAACATCCCCCGATTTTAGAGCCGAAGTGTATTTTTCGGGCACGGAAAAGTCGAGTTTAACCTGACTGTTATCCTCTAATACTGCAAGGGATGTACCTGGTGCTACCAGCGTTCCGGGATAAACATTTACAATACCGATAGTTCCGCTAAATGGCGCCCGGATATTGGTTTTCTCGATGCTTACTTTAACCTGTTTTATTTGCGCCTGGAGTACTTTCAAGTTAGTAAAGGTTTGGTCGTAATCTTGCTGCATAACCGCCTGGTGTTCAATGAGATCTTTAAGGCGCTGTTCATTCAACCTTGCCAGTTTCTCCTGCTGTATTAGCTGTTCCAACTGAGCACGTAAATCGGCATCATCGAGCTTAAATAATAAGGCTCCGCGGCCAACAAACTTGCCTTCCTGAACGTGTACCGACACAACTTTGCGGCTAAGCTCGCTCATGATATTTACTTCTTGCTTTGCATGAAGCGTTCCGGTTACTTCCATCTCTTCTTTAAGAGTATTGGATTGCAGAACATGGCCATCAACCGGAATTCCCTGAGCTTTCGGGGATGCCTGGGCCGCAGCCTTACTCTCTTTGCCCGTACTGCTAGAGCAGGCGTAAAAAGTAGTGGCTATGAGCAGTGCTAAAGCAAGCCCGGTTAGGAGATTTTTTTGAGTTTTGAGTGGAGTTTTCATTGTATATTATATTTATATATTTAAATATTTCAATATATTATTGCGCATTTAACAGCAAACGCAAACAACCCGTAACAATACGGTAGTTTTTTGCCGGCTCTATCCCCTCTATCAATCTTCTTCTGCCAGCGCTTCTTATTCTATCGATACATTTATATATTTATAAACTTCGATATATTATTCAAATTTTTTTAGAGCTGAAGGCTCTTCAAAAATTCTGTATACTCGTCTAATACCTTAGTATTTAAAGCATATTTCACAGCCCTACCCTCTTTAGATGAGGAAATTAAATCGGCGTCGATCAACTGCTTAACGTGGTGAGAAATAGATGGTTGAGCTAAATCCACAATATCACTAATCTCGGTACAATAAAGGCACGCTTTCTTTTTGCTGATTTCCTTTAAAATCAAAATACGGCTTGGATCACTTAATGCCTTGGAAATCTTCTCAACTTTCTTTAAATCCATTTCACAGAACCTTTTTGATGGAACAAATATATCGATAAATATAAATATATAAATATGTCATCTGTTTAATGACTTTCAGATAACTTTTCTGCAAGGATAGTAGTTTAATGAGAGCTTTTAAAGTTTAGTTTGAGATTTTGTAGGATGAGTTTTAAGCACAGATCGTACAGAGTTTCTCACGGAGAGCCACAAAGCCTGCTGTAAATACATTCTAGCGGGGTTCAACAGTCTTAATTGAAAATCCCTTTTAGGAATTCCTTAACAGCATACGTGGAGAGCTGCCCGCCTGGCCCATTGATGTTGTAATCAAAGCCATGAGTTGCCCAAGGCAAGCTTAAAAAATAGTTCTTTATCTTAAACTTATTCAACTTGTTTTGTAAGCGAATACTATGTTCGTAAGCTACCAGCACATCATTTTCGCCATGAATAATTAGGGTTGGCGGAGAGGA
>Ga0307412_10002121_pt1 | contig 10999 bp, 6 predicted proteins | sample DK1Cmetagenome_3_FD_203823 | JGI IMG/M metagenome (GOLD analysis project Ga0307412, IMG submission 203823) | Maize rhizosphere microbial communities from greenhouse at UC Davis, California, United States - DK15-C-1 | ecosystem: Host-associated > Plants > Roots > Rhizosphere > Soil | place: USA...
GTTCTCGATGCTGAGCCGTATTGCAGAGGCTGCGTCACGGAGGCTGGTAGTTTTGCCCGCCCATTCGTTCCAAACAAATTGTTCCAGTTTTGCTCCCCGCTCCATGCCTTTGTTGCCCCTCGCAAGCTGCGAGGGATCGCATCGGCGGAAGTTCATCATTTTAAGGTAGACCCCATCACTGTTGCGGAAGCGAGGTGGGACGATGCGCCCTAGTTGCTGAGCACGCTTGCGCAGCAATGCGGACACCTCACCGATGGCCGTGCTAGTTTTTCCTGGCTGTGGATTGCGCATATAGAGTTCGAGAGCCAGAATCATCTCCTCCCGATCCCAATTCACCTTTCCCTCGGTGTAATCGAAGCCGTGCCGTTCTAGCACGGGGATCATTGTCGCCAAGCCGCCGCTATAACCCCGGATTGTCTCCATCTTCGGGTCGTCCATGACCTTGTAGTGGGCAGCATTCACGATTGCTTTGGAGGGGTAGAAGTCGCCTTCCCAAATAATATGGTAATCGACGTTTTTATCGGACCCGCCCCATTTGGCGTGAAAGCCTTCAGGTCCGAGAGTTCGATATTCCTTTAGCGTCGCTAAGATCATATCCTTGGTAACGTCCGACAGTGCCATTGGATTTCTCTTCGCTAAGATAAAGCTGCGGAGTGTCTATTGGTCTGCGATCTGGGGGGACCGAGAAATTCGATCAATCGTCGACAAGTTTCATCGTTTCCAATCTCGCAATCCCAGATGACCAACACGTCCCAGCCCTGCTCTTCGAGAGCCAGCATATGCTGTTGGTCTCGCAGCACATTTCGATCCAATTTCTCGGACCAATATCCCGTGTTCGATTTCGGCCTCCTTGCATCGGTGCAGTCAGCACGATCATGCTGATGCCAAAAGCATCCATGAACAAATATAACCTTTCGTCGGGCCGTGAAAACGAGATCGGGTTTTCCTGGCAAATTCTTAGCGTGTAAGACGTATCGATAGCCGAGTTTATGCAGCAGGCGCCGAACTGCCATCTCAGGCTTGGTGTTTCGGGAGCGAATTTTGCTCATATTAATCGAGCGATCGGCTGCAGAGAGTTTATCAACCATTCGTCGGCCCGACGTTGAGGTTTAACATTGGACGGAGCGGGAGCCTATTTTGGTTCAACCGCCCCAACCTTCAAGGTTGCCCCAGCCTGATGCCAAAGGCGCTGACGATTTTTCGTTCGTCATCATTCTTCGGTGAATGGGATATAAATTCACTTGGCCCCACTTCTCCAAGCCCTAAGCCGACGATCAAACTCGAGTCGTACTTCCCCGACAAGAGAAGGATACCTTCCCGAGCGAGAAGGTCCCGGGTTCCTCGCCCGCCATCTGCCCGGATCCGACGCATGAAATCCTTTTGCCGAGCTGTTGCTTCAATCACTTCCCGAGGAATTGGCCTATCCTGCACTTCTCGAAAGAGTGCCATGACTCGTTCATTCCCGGTAGTTTGGGAGGCGATTTGCACAGCGGAAGCCTGCGGAATCGTGCGCCAGAAATTTGGTTCGAGCGGATGGGCATTCAAGAGCCACATTATCTGGGCAAAACCCGACGCCGAAACGTTCTTTTTCTGATCTTGGTTGGTGCTAGTTGAGAGGTAGGCGCTGTCGGCGACAAACAGCCCAAAATAGCACTTCGCTCGGACCTCATCCGCTGCGAGCAGCAGACATGGATGATTAAGCACTTCTCTAGGCATCATCCAGTTATTGCCGATGGTGAATTTCACATCGGCGTCTTTGCCCAGTATGAGGAGGTCAAGGCGACCTTTCGGCAGGCGGAAAAACGAGCGGATCATTATTTCGACCCGGGTGCCGATGTATGTTTTCTCGGTCTTCTCCAGTTCCTCATACGAGCGACGACCTGTGCGGGACGTTTGGATGACATCGTCGATCGTTTCTCGCAGAAGTGCGGGTATCTCCCGTTCAATTGCGGCAAGGCTGCCCGCACGAGAAATCAGTTCAGCACGGATGTCCTCAAGCTGATTAAAATATGGATGACCCGGAACAACCAGGCTGGCAGGCACCGACACTCGCAAGTCTTCTTCTCCCCCTACGAGGATGAAGATGACCCATATCTAGGCGCAATGGAAGCCTAAGCGTGCAAACGGTGGGTTTTACGGCTCGTCAGGACCTCATTTATACGGCGAGATACTGCGGACGCCACCGGCGGCGGAAACGCATTGCCGACTTGTCGGTATGCTGCCGTTTTTCTTCCAATAAATTGCCAATCGTCCGGAAAACCTTGCAGCCGAGCAACCATGCGCACGGTCAGCCGAGGCATGCCCACAAAATCACGCTCTGGGACTTCGTCTGCTAAACTAAGGCCGTTAACGCCAAGCGATGCCCACGCTTGCTTTGCTCTGGTAGGACCCAAATCCGGTCCTCCGTGTTTTTTCGATCCACCGACAATCGTAGGCGCAATCTCGTCTGCACGAGATTTCCATGCAGATGCCCCACGCCAGCCTCTTGCAGTCATCAGGTCAAAAAGCGTTTCGCCTACGGACGGAGGATTGTGTGCCTCGGGTTCAGGCCAATCAAAAAGATCGGCACAATCTGATTTTATCGCCACGATTATCACCCGGGGTCGAAGCTGGGGCACACCGTAATCAGAAGCGTTCAACAGGCGCCAATCGGTCGTGTACCCCAGTGCCTTGAGCTGCTTTTTCAGCCCTTCCCGATAATCTTGGAAAACTGCACTTAGGAATCCTCGAACATTTTCGATCATGACTGCACGAGGACGGACAACGTCTATTATGTCGAGCGCATCCGGGAATAGATTGCGCTCATCCCGTGGTCCAAGTTGCTTTCCTGCCACAGAAAACGGAGGACATGGCAATCCTCCCGCCACGAGGTCTACTCCCTTAAATTCACCCGCACGTTCTTTGAATAGGCGCAGGTCTTCCTCGAATACATTCCATTGAGGACGATTAGCCCGGAGGGTGTTGCAACAATCGGCATCAATCTCGACAAGACCTTGATGGTCAAACCCTGCTTGTTCAAGCCCGAGCGCTTGCCCACCCGCACCCGCGCACATTTCTAAAGAATTCAACATCTTACCCTCGTGCACTGATCGCTTCAATCTTCACTAGCCAATCCGACTTTTCGTGTCATGCTTTGATTGCATGTTCTCGTTATGTTCCGCAAGGAAAATGTCGCCCCCTGCGAGGCGGATGGTTCAGCCTCATCGCCAAACTTTAGGGATGATGATTTTCTGCACCCATGCGATCCGGCCTATTCGCCAAAGGAGTGCAGATTTTTCACCACGTCGCCCGTCATTGGAAGCTGGTGTGCATAAAAGCGATCAATCTGCTCGACTGATGTTCCTGCGTTCCTGGCCAAGCTGAAAATATCGACCTTACCCTTTGAATTGATTAGGCGCATACAAATGGCGGTGTGGCGTAGGGAGTAAAGCGAGTATTTTTCGCCGGCCTCCGGATCGCTGGCTATGCCGGCTTGATCCATCACCGCTTTGAATTGACGAGCAGCAATTCGTCCAGCAGTCGTTCGATTTTCATAATTTGGGAAAAAAAGATAGTCGCTTGGTCGCACTTCAGGGTTTCGATGTCGAATCCGCTCCAAGACTGACACGGCGCCCTCCATAGTGTTACTGACACGTCTTCCCGTTTTTCCAGTTCTAACGTTCAACAGCAATCGCCTGGGTTTATCGCCGGCCACAACTGCATCCTTATGCCGCAAAGCGAAAAGCTCGGTGGTGGTTGGTCGGACAAACGAATGAACAACGAAGATTATGAGATCATATATTTCGAGTGTGACCGGCACACCCCGGACCTCAACTCCCTCTTGTGCGAGCACCTTCGCCGCTCGCAATAGCTTTTGGTATGCGTCATCCTCTTTGGAGACCAGCGGGAAAAAATCGAATCTCGATCTCGGATTGTCCTTTTGGGGAGTTCGAGGCGTCGATGGAATGCTATCAATGACGCCATCGTCTCGAGCTTGCTTCAAGACGTTTCGAAGGGTGGCGGAAAGATGATTTAAGGTGGATGGCTTCAAATCTGGGCGTCGCTCTCGTACACCGCCAAGGAATTCTTGGTAGTGACGAGTTTTGATCTCCCGAACGTCCTTACCTCGAAATTTCGACCTCAACCCCCATTCAGCATTTTCGATACACAGCTTGATTGTGCGGACATAATTTGCGTTTCGCTCTCGCATCTCCACTTGCGTTTGGCCAAATTTGATCAACCGGTCTGCATAGTAATCGAATGAGAACTCTCTCACGACGGGCTTCACGCCGTTGAACAAATCGAAAGCAAGGTCTTCGGCAGCCTGCCGGGCTTTAATCTTGGATCGCTCTTTGGTTGATCGAACTACGTACCGGCCTTCGCTGGGAATACGGATTCTAGCTTGCCAATAGGGGCTGGCATTGATCCTATAAATCGCCAAGCCCGGTCGAAGGGTTTCAATTTCATCCGCCAAGGCGTTTGGTGACGGTCGCTTCATAGCGTGAATATAGCGAAAAAACCTATAAAGTCATCCTATAAAGTTCATTGTAAGTCATTGAAAATAATATTGAGAGTAATAACTCTTAATCAGCGGGTCCTAGGTTCGAGCCCTAGTGCGTCCACCATTTCCTGAAATATCATGATTTTCGCTTGCCGCCTCCGACCTGGACAAGCCTGGGTCCGGCAACATCGCGACGCCCCCAACCCGTCGCTGTTCGAACCGCGGCGATAAGGAAAATTCGCGGGCAGGCCGGCGCGAGTCTGGCAAGACATGTTGTGACGCGTTGTCGAAGCGTTGACCGGCAAAACGCCCTGCCAAGCATGATGCGCAAGCTGAGGTCGCAGCTCGGCCCAGGTCCCAGCCTGAGCCAGGCATGATCGGGAAACGGCAATACGGCTGATCGGATTCCGCGCTTTGCCTCGCTTCTCGGAGGATCGAAGCGAGTTTGCAATAATACTCACACACTTGATAGTGAATGTTGACATTTCGATCGAACGCGGCATAAATTGCCCCAGGTCGACGACAAAGAGCGTCGATGCGAGGGAGAGTTACCATGAAGGTTCAGCTTTTTGCGTCCGCTTCGGCGGCCGCGCTGTTTGCGATACCCGTTTCCGCCGCCGCCCAGTCGACCGAGACCGCGCCCCCTGCCGATGCCGCGGCGCAGGACCAGCAACGCGACGATCGCGACATCATCGTCACCGCCACCCGCCGCACCGCGCGGCTCCAGGACGTTCCGCTCAGTGTCACCGCTTTCGGCCAGCAGGAACTCGACGATCTGGGCATCGTCGGCTTTGAAGGCATCGCCCAGAATACGCCGGGCATCGTCGTCAACCGGCCGACCCAGAATTTCAACAATTTCACCAGCCGCGGCATCAACACCAACGGCTATAGCGCCGGGCTGCAGAGCGCGGTCGCCGTCTATGTCGACGAGCTGCCGATTTCGGCGAACGGCAACTCGACGATCCTCGACCCCAACCTCTACGATGTCGAGCGTGTCGAGTTCCTGCGCGGGCCGCAAGGTACCTTGTTCGGATCGAACTCGCTCGCCGGCGCGATGCGCATTCTGACCAAGAGCCCCGACCTCGACGATTATGAGGCTTCGGCGAGCGTCGATATCGGCCTCACCGGCTCCAGCTCGGTGCGCCAGCGTTATAATGCGATGGTCAATGTGCCGATCATGAAGGACGAGATTGGCCTGCGCGTCACCGGCTATTACCGCGACGAGGATGGCTGGATCGACAATATCGGCACCGGCGTGAAGGATGCGAACAGTCTGGAAGCCTATGGCGGGCGGGCGATCCTGCTGCTGCAGCCGAGCGACCGCATGAAGGTAAAGCTGCTCGCCTCCTATGAAAACAGCAAGCCGGCCGATTCGGGGCTGACCAACCCGTCGCTGGGCAAGTTCGTGCGCCAGTCGGACCGGCCCGACCTGTTCCAGGGCAAGCTCACCAACTATAATATCACGGTCAATTACGAGTTCGACTTCGCCGAACTGATCAGTTCAACGACGCTGTCGGATTATGACGCGTCCTTCTATGTCGACCTTGCGGGAACCTTTGCCCAGGCCTTCCCCTTCGCGCTCGACGCCTATGGTTTTGACGACCTGTTCGTTCAGGAAACCCGGCTGGTATCGCGCACGTCCGGCCCGATCGAATGGGTCGCGGGCTTTTTCTATTATGACAAAAGACGCACCGTCGATTTCGCCTATCGCTCGTCGCAGGAGTTTCTGGACGCGCGCGGGCTGACCGGCCTGCCCGACGAATATTATCAGCGCTTCAACAGCTATACCGACCAGAAAGAAATCGCGGGCTTCGGCGAGGTTACCGCGCGATTCAGCGACAATTTCTGGATCACCGGCGGGCTGCGCTATGGCAGCACCGAAGTGCAAAGCTTCACCCGCGGCGGCGGCTATAACAGCAATTATCTGACGCTTGCGCTGTTGGGGTTTTCGAATGTGCCGGTGACCGTCACCCCCGTTCCTTATGCCGAGGGACTGAAGGTCAAGGACGATCGGCTGTCGTACAAAGCCAGCGTGTCGTGGAAACCGATGGACGAGCTGACCACCTATGCGACGATCTCGACCGGCTTTCGCACCCCGGTCGTCAACGCGCGCGCCGGGCTGGTCAGCACGATCGACCCCAACGATATCGTGATCCCCGAGGGCGCGAAATCGGACAGCGTCACCAATTATGAAATCGGCCTGAAAGGTCGGTGGCTGAACGGCGACCTCGTCGCCAATCTCGCGGCCTATTATATCGACTGGAAGGACATCCAGGTCCAGGCGAACCGCGTGTCGGATACGATCCAGTTCGCGACCAATATCGGCGCAGCCGAAAGCTATGGCCTCGAATTCGAGTTCATCGCCCGGCCGGTCGAGGGCCTGAGCCTGAACATCAACGGATCGTTCAACAGAGCGAAGGTGACGAAGCTGACGCCGTCGGAGGCCGCGATCTCCGGCGCCGAACTCGGCACCCGGCTGGCCTCGCCGCATTTCCAGGGTTCGGGCACATTGCGTTATGACTTTCCGATCGGCGCCGACAAAAACGCATTCGCTGCCGTCAATGTGTCGCACGCGGGGTCGTTCCCGAACCAGTTTCCCAACGTGCCGGGTAACCCCAATGCGGTGGCTCCGACCTATGACTTCACCGAGGCGTGGACCAACGTCAATCTCTATGCCGGGGCAAAGCTGGGGCCGATCGACCTGACCGCCTATGTCGAGAACGTCTTCGACGACAGTTCGATCACCTATGTCCACCCCGAAGCCTTCCTCGACGGCCGCTACGCCCGGATGCGTCCGCGCACCGTCGGCGTCCGCGCCAATTATCGTTTCTGATCGCGCCCGGAGAATGGAACGACCGATGACCCGCCGCTTGCCGCACCTTGCCCTCGCCGCGGCCGCGCTGTTCGCGGGGCCGGCGGCGGCGGCGGCGGCGGACGGGCCGATGGTCGAAGCGCCCGCGGGCCGGATGCAGGGGACCGAAACCAAGAGCATCCGCGTCTTCAAGGGCATTCCCTATGCCCGGCCGCCGGTCGGCAAGCTGCGTTGGGCGCCGCCGCAGGCGCTCCCCGCCTGGGACGGGACACGCGACGCGACCGTATTCGGCGCCGCGTGCATGCAGCCCAAGGGCCGCGCGCCGGGCATCTATAGCTGGGATCTGCCGGCGATGAGCGAAGATTGCCTGTCGCTCAACATCTGGGCACCACGGGACGCGAAAAACGCGCCGGTGTTCGTCTGGATTCACGGCGGGGCCCTGACCACGGGGTCGGGAAGCGACCCGCTCTACGATGGCAGCGCGCTTGCCCGACGCGGCATCGTCGTGGTGTCGATCAACTACCGGCTGGGGGCGCTCGGCTTTTTCGCGCATCCCGCGTTGAGCGCCGAATCTCCGGACGGCGTGTCGGGCAATTACGGCTTGCTCGACCAGATCGCGGCGCTCGACTGGGTGAAAAGCAACATCGGCGCATTCGGGGGCAGCGCGGGCAATGTGACGATCGCGGGCGAGTCCGCAGGCGGGCTGAGCGTCATGTATCTGATGACCGCGCCCAAGGCGCGCGGGCTGTTCCACAAGGCGATCGCGCAAAGCGCCTATATGGTCTCCGCGCCCGCCTTGCGCGAAAAGCTGAACGGCATGGTCCCGGCGGAGGCACAGGGAGTCGATCTGGCGGCGAAACTCGGCGCGGCCGATCTTGCCGCCCTGCGCGCCATGCCGGCCGAAGAGATTGCGAACAAGGCCCCGGCGACCGGATATTTCCCCTTCCCCGCCGTCGACGGCAAGACCGTGCCGCGCCAGCTGGTCGACAGTTTCGACCGCAACGAACAGGCGTCGGTGCCGATCATCGCCGGATTCAACGCGGGCGAAATCCGGTCGCTACGCTTCCTGCTGCCCAAGGCGCCGGCCGATGCGGCCGCCTATGAAGCCGCAATCCGCGCCCATTACGGCGAATTCGCGGACGCCTTCCTGGCGCGCTACCCGGCGAAGAATATCGAGGAAAGCATGCTCGCGGCGACGCGCGACGCGATGTACGGCTGGACCTCGGAACGGCTGGTGTCGAACCAGGCCGCGCTCGACCAGCCAGCCTATCTCTATTTCTTCGATCATGGCTATCCGGCGACCGCGGAATGGAATCTCCACGCCTTTCATGCCGCCGAATTGCCCTTTGTCTTCGACACCGCAGGCAAGACTCCGGCACTGTGGCCGAAAATTCCCGGCTCCCTGTCGGAACGCAAGATGATCGACGCCATGGGCGATTATTGGGCAAGCTTTGCGCGCAATGGCAAACCGCAAGCGAACGGGCAACCCGACTGGCCGGCCTATTCACAGGACGGCGGCTTCATGCATTTCGCCGACGCTCCGAAGGCAAAGCACAAGCTGCTCCCCGGCACCGCCGCGCTCCACGAAGCGGTGGTGTGCCGTCGCCGCGCCGCCGGCGATATGGCATGGAACTGGAACGTCGGCGTCCTATCACCGCCGCTACCACCAAAGGCAGCGGGGTGCCAATGATCGACGGTATGATGCAACAATATGCGCTGACGCTCGACAAATTCCTCTCCCACGCCGCGAAATGGCACCCCGCCGCCGAGGTCGTGTCCGCCGGGGCTGACAGGGTGATCGAACGCATCGGCTATGCCTCGCTTTACTTGCGCGCCCGCGCGGTTTCGGGTGCGCTGCACGCCTTGGGGGTGCGCGGCGGCGATCGGGTCGCGACGCTGGCGTGGAACACGCAGGGGCATCTTGAAAGCTGGTACGGGATCATCGGCATGGGCGCGGTGTGCCATACGCTGAACCCGCGCCTGACCGCCGCGCAGCTCGGCGCGATGCTCCTGCAGTCGGAGGCTGCCGTCCTGCTCGTCAGTCCCGACCTGCTGCCGCTCGCGCGTGCGGCGACGCAGAATATCGGAACGGTACGGCATATATTGCTGCTCAATGACGGCGGCACGGTGCAGGCCGAAGACGGCGACACCCGCATATCGGTCGGCACGCTGGAATCGTTGATCGCCACATCTTCGCCCGAGGTGCCCTGGGGCCAGTTCGACGAAAACACCGCGTCGGGGCTGTGTTTCACCTCGGGCACCACCGGCGCGCCCAAGGGTGTCACTTACACCCACCGCGGCTGTTACCTCCACACGATGCGCCAGCTTCAGGCCGATGTCATGGGGGTGCGCGCAAGCGATGCGGTGCTCGCGGTGGTGCCGATGTTTCACGCCAATGCCTGGGGTCTGCCCTTTTCGGTTCCCGCCGCCGGCGGAAAGCTCGTCCTGCCCGGCCGCCACAGCGACGGCGCGCACCTCGCCGCGCTGATCCGGTCCGAAGGCGTGACCGCCGGGGTCGGCGTGCCGACGGTCTGGCTGGGCCTGGTCGAATATCTCGAGCGCGAGGGCGGCGAGGTTCCGTCGCTCGAGCGCATCCTCGTCGGCGGCGCGCCGATGCCGCCCGCGCTGATGGAGCGGATCGAACGGCGTTTGGGCGCCGAGGTCCAGACGAGCTGGGGGATGACCGAATTGTCGCCGCTCGGCACGGCGGCAGCCCCCGGCGACCCGAACCGCAGAGCCGGCGTATCGGGGCGCCCGGCAATCGGCATCGATCTTCTGCTGACCGATGCCGACGGGCAACCGCTTCCCCAGCAACGCGGACCCGAGGGACATTTGCGCGTCCGCGGCCCAAGCGTCGTCGCCCGCTATTTCGGGCATGATGCGCCCGCAACCGACGCCAACGGATGGTTCGATACCGGCGATCTCGCGCGCATCGATGCGGCCGGCAATCTGACGATCACCGGCCGCGCCAAGGATCTGATCAAATCGGGCGGCGAATGGATCAACCCGGCCGAGATCGAGGCGCTGGTCGGCGCCTTGCCGCAGGTGTCGCTCGCCGCAGTGATCGGCCGGACCGATCCCAAATGGGGCGAACGGCCGATCCTGCTGGTCGAGACGAACGACGCTTCGGTCAGCGACGACGATTTGCTCGCCCCGCTGCGCGATCGCGTCGCGTCGTGGTGGATCCCCGATGCGATCGTCCGCCTTGACGCCATGCCGCTGGCGGCGACGGGCAAGATCGACAAAATGCAATTGCGGGCGGATTACGGACAGGTGTAGGCCCGACACGGTCGCGGCGGCACGAACGAAGGTGCAGAAGGAAATGAATTTGGCGTCGAAGGCTAAGACCGTCGTGAAGCGGCCATCAAAGGCAGAGCAGCGCGCCGAAATGATGGAGCAGATTCTCGATACCGCCGAATATCTGTTTTCGACGCACGGCTTTTATGGCGTGACTCTGAAGGATGTCGCCAAGCAGGTCGGGGTCCACCACACGCTGCTCAACTATTATTTCGACGACAAGAAGACGCTTTTTGACGCCGTGTTCGCGCGGCGTGCCGTCATCACGATCGAAAAACGGATGAAGGCGCTCGACGATTATGATCGCGCCGCCGGGGACAACCCCACGGTCGAAGGCGCGCTCCACGCGTTTCTCGACACCGATCTCGACCTCTATATCCAGGGCGGCGAAGGCTGGAAGAATTACGGTG
>Ga0307412_10002123_pt1 | contig 10996 bp, 11 predicted proteins | sample DK1Cmetagenome_3_FD_203823 | JGI IMG/M metagenome (GOLD analysis project Ga0307412, IMG submission 203823) | Maize rhizosphere microbial communities from greenhouse at UC Davis, California, United States - DK15-C-1 | ecosystem: Host-associated > Plants > Roots > Rhizosphere > Soil | place: USA...
CCTCTACCTCCCACACCTTGTCATGGCAGAGGCGATGGTGAATCGAGATTGAATTGACTTTGCAGACGTGGCTGATAAGCCGCTCCCGCGGTGGGACGTGCTCATCGACCATGCGGGATTTCTTGAGATCGCCCATGATAGCGGAGCCGGCTGAAACAAAACACTCCGGCTCAAGAGCGACATGCACGCTTCGACCTGAGGTCATAATCACCAGAAGTCGAATTCTGTCTCGCTTATGCGATCATAGCTAGCGGGCACGGGTGTGCATGATTGCTGGTCATCAAAACTTCGTCTGACCCCATCATCTGGAGCATCGTGCTAGGACTACATAACCGATCTCGGGTTTGGCCGCGATCGACTTAGTACCAACCTGCCGAGATGCTGATGGATGTTGAGAAAATAAAGACGTTGATCGATTTTGTGGGGCGGTCAAGCGTCACCGAACTGTCGGTCACCGAAAAGGACACGACGGTTCGCATTTTCCGCACGCGCGACCAGCAGACCGTTCAGCCGGATCCCGTGCCTGCGCCGACAACGGCATCTGTCGCATCCCCGACCGCAAGCACCAACACGGTGACGGCGCCGATCTTCGGTATCCTGCACCGTACGCCGGCGCCTGGCGAGCCGCCATTCGTCAAGGTCGGCGATGTCGTCGAGGCAGGGCAGACCCTCTTCATCATCGAAGCTATGAAGGTGTTCAACAAGGTGACAGTATCCCGTCCGGGGCGCGTCGTTGCGCTGACCGACGTGGACGGAGCCGAGGTCGAGGCGGGCGATATGCTGGCGGAGATCCTTGGATGAACGATGCTGTGGCCATCGATATGTCGAGCCCGCGCTTTGACTGCGTGCTCATCGCCAATCGCGGCGAGATCGCGGTCAGGATTCAAAGAGCCTGTCGCGAGCTTGGCCTCAGAACCGTGATGATCTGTTCGGAGGCGGACCGCTCCGCGCGATATGGCGATACGGCCGAGCACTTCCTGTGCATTGGGCCGTCACCGGCAGCCAGGAGCTATCTCAATCAGGACGCCATCCTACTTGCCGCCAAGCTCACGGGCGCCGGTGCCATCCACCCTGGATATGGCTTTCTTTCCGAGAAGGCGTCGTTTGCAGACGCCATCGAGCGAGCCGGCCTCGTCTTCGTCGGCCCGCCTGCGTCCGCCATAGCAACGATGGGCGACAAGATCGCTGCCAAGCGTGCGATGATCGCGGCTGGCGTCCCCTGCGTTCCCGGGCCCGACGAAGCGCTGCCCGATAATCGCGATGTGATCGACCGGACCGCCCGGGAGATCGGATATCCCGTGATCATCAAGGCGGCCGGCGGTGGTGGCGGGCGTGGGATGCGCGTCGTTTTGGGACCCGAGCATCTTCATGAAGCGGTCGCGCTTACGCGCGAGGAAGCCCGTCAGGCCTTTGGTTCTGCGGAACTTTATATGGAAAAGTTCCTGCAGCATCCGCGTCATATCGAGATTCAGGTCGTCTGTGACAGCCACGGCAACGCCGTGTGGCTTGGTCATCGGGACTGCTCGATGCAACGCCGGCATCAGAAGGTGGTCGAGGAAGCGCCCGCTCCGGGAATTGCCGCCGATGTGATCGACCCTGTCGGGCAAGCCTGCGTCGAAGCGTGCAAGCAGATCGGCTATCGTGGCGTCGGCACTTTCGAGTTTCTCTACGAAGACGGAAGCTTCTACTTCATCGAGATGAATACCCGTCTGCAGGTCGAGCATCCGGTCACCGAGACGACAAGCGGTGTCGATATCGTCAAGGCGCAGATCTCCGTAGCACAGGGTCACCCCTTGGCCTTCGATCAGGCAGATGTCGAATGCACAGGGCATTCGATCGAATGCCGCATCAACGCCGAGCATCCGGACAGCTTCCTGCCATCAGCCGGCTGCATCGAGGCATTGAGCCTGCCCGAGGGGCCCGGCATCCGCGTCGACACGCATATCCATGCGGGCTACCGGGTCTCGCCCTATTACGATTCACTGATCGCCAAGATCATCGTCCACGCCGATAGCAGGCCGGCCGCCATCATCCGGATGCGCAACGCCCTGGCGACCATGCGCATCGACGGCATTTCGACCAACCTGCCATTCCTGCAGGCGCTGTTCGAAGACGAGGCGTTCGGTCGCGGGGAGACTGACATCCACTATCTCGAGCACTGGCTCAAGCAGAGGGGGCCGGCATGAGTGTGTTTTCTGTGACGGATACCGCGACGATCACCGCGCTTTCCGAGGCGCTGACAAGGGCCGGTGTGGAAGGTCTCGAGATCACAACGCCCGGCGGCCACCTCAGGATCATGGTCTCCACCGGTGGTACAGCCGAAATCTCCCGCTCCACGACAACGTCGGGAAACCACGCCGGCACCGTTGTCATCAAGGCGCCGATCGCCGGTCATTTCCGTCCAGCCGCAGTTGATGTCGGCGGTGAGGCGCGTGCCATCGTCAAAGGGGAAAACCTCGGTTTCATTGCCATCGGCCCCATCCTTATTCCGCTGATTGCGTCTCACACAGGCCTGCTCCGAAGCCGGCTTGTCGAGCCCGAGACCCTGGTGGGCTTCGCAACGCCTATGTTTGAAATTCAGAAAACGTCATGACGATCCAGCCAAGTACTCACGCGTCACGTCGTGACGATGTTTCAACCGCCCGCGCGGGGGCCCGTATCTCGTTCATCGGCGCCCGGTCGTTTCTACTCGAAGCACCCGGCGAGTTCGACCTGCCGTCGCAGCGTTTGATCTGGGCGGTCACCGGTCTGGTCGCGACCTGGGGTGAGGTTGCGGAGGTCATTCCTGGCATGACCAACATGCTCGCCATCCTGAAGCAGACGCCGGAAGATCCCCGCTTGTTCGTCCAGCGCCTCGAGAAGGCCTGGCTCGAAGCGCGCGGCGTCGATCTCGAGGGCAAGATCATCGAGATCCCGGTGGTCTATGGTGGCGAATACGCCACGGATCTTGCGGCGCTCTGCGATCATTCCGGGCTGAGCGACCGTGAGGTCGTTAGGCGCCATCATGAGGCGAGCTATCGGGTTTTCGCGCTCGGAAGCGCACCCGGCTTCGGCTACTTACATGGTCTTAATCCTAGCATCTACATGCCACGCAAGAATGTGCCGTCACTCAGGATGGAAAAGGGATGCGTGACGATCGGAGGCATGCAAACGGGCGTTGCGATGCTGACCGGCCCGAACGGATGGAACTCCATCGGTCAATAAGGAGGATGTCTTCAGCGTCACGGCTTATGATCAAGTCACCGTTTCCCCTTCCGGCATAGGCCTCGAGCTTCGTCGCAAGAAACATTGGCGGCGTCAGGATCTGGATCGTTAGGTCTTCCGAGAGCTGATAGTGCTGTGCCGTCTCGATTCCACTCGCATACCATCGATTTCCGAATCCAAGGATAGTCGGATCATCCGGCATGAAGTCGACCGTGAGCTTGCCGAGACGCATACGGCAGATCACCGCCTCGTCAGCGGCCTCCATGAAACCCCGGTGTCGAAGGTCTTCCTGGAGCTGTGCCCAGGCAGGAAGGCCCGCCAGATCGACGATCAGGTCGATGTCATCTGTGGCACGCACATCCTCGAGCGTGACCGGATCAGTGATGAACAGCGCGGTCGTGCATCCGCCAACGAAGACCAGGCGCGAACGGAGGTCTTCGCCAAGGGCCGAGGCAACGGCTTTCATCATTTCCAGCAGTTGAGCGCGGATCGCTGTCATTTGCTCATGATCCTTGACTTGAGGTGGTCGGTCGCGAGACCGACTTCCCGCTGGTTCCCGAGCCGGATCGCATCGACCAACGCGAGGTATTCATAGAGTGCGTCGTCCTTCAGGGCTGCGTCCGGCACGGTCTTGAAGAGAGGCTCCACCGCCTGCCCCATCTCCCTTCCGTTTGCATAGGCCCAAACGTAGTTGTACGTCCCGCCACTGATCAAGAGTTCCGTGAGCATTGGTGCGGCGAAGGCGGTCGGTATGCCACGCTGCATCGGCCCAACTTTGGCGGGGAAGACGAACTTTAGTCCGGTGGTAATGAAGCCGAACAGGTTCCTTCGGCTTGGCCGAGGCTCATTCTTGCTGTTGTCTTTTCGCGCGATGCCTGATGCGACACTGCGCTTGATCGACTGCGCTATTTCAGTCTTGCTGATCCCGAGTAGCGCCTCTAGGTTACGAACAGAATAAGGGTCTCCCCCCACGGACTCCGATCGCAACTGATCAATGCCCTTGGTGAGTTCCTGGTCTTGCAGGCTTACCAGCTTTAGCAGGACGACGATATCTTGGCTCTTCATAAACACTGTCCTCTGTCCTAGGACTGAGGACAGTTAGCCCGAAGCAGGATGTCCTGTCAATCTGTGGACACCGCACCTCGGACTAATGGTCTGTGGCGAAGAGCTCGATGTGGCTCACACCAAGTGAATGGCCGAGGCGGTAGCTGGTGATGATCGAAGACGGGGCTTCCGTTTCTGAGCTTTTGGGAGGGGTTATCGCAGCAGCCCATCGACGTCGAACTCGTCCCAGCCAAGCAGATTGCTGGCCGCGTCACCGAAGACATCCTACACCTCTTCGCAGACGCCGACATTGAGATCCTGCCGCCGGAGACCGTTTCGGCTGATTCGGCGACGCCCCCTTGCGCGTGTTGCGGACGGCCCGCATCGACCGAGGAAGACTGTTACGGGATCTGCGAAGAATGTCTGTCGCCGTAATTGGCGCGCCGCGAGCTTCACGCTGCCGCCGCCTCGGCGCGATCAGGCAGACAAGTATCCGTGTTGGTCAAGGTAGGGATGGGACCCATTTTCTGCCTTTGCTGAGCAGTGCATTGGCGAGGACGATGAGTTTTCGCATGATTGCTGTGATGGCAACCTTTGGTGCTTTTCCTGTAGCTTTTAGCTGATCGTATTTTGCCTTTAGATCGGGATTGAAGCGCATGGCGACGAGTGCCGGCATGTATAGCGCGTGGCGGACATTAGCGCGTCCCGCACGGATGAACGCGCGACCGCTCCATGTCCCAGACTGCCTTGCGACGGGTGCGAGGCCCGCCAGAGAAGCTGCCTGCCCTTGCTCGAGAGTGCCGAGTTCGGGCATGTCGATCAGGAGCGCGAAGGCGGTAACTGTCGACACGCCCGGAATCGAGACAAGGATATCGAAACGACCTGCGAGGTCTGGATCATGCTTGATGATCAGCATGATCTCCCTTTCGATCGCGATGATCTGACGCTCGATCTGCCTAAGTTGCTCAGCGTTGTGACGCTTGAGAATAGCCAAGGTCAGGTTCTTTGCCCTGTTCCTGGCGGCAGTGCGGTTCTTGATCAACGCTTCTCGGGCCATATGCAAATCCTTGAGATCGTTGAGGAGCGGGCCTCGTACCGACCGTACTTCGAGTTCTAGGATTGCTCCCATGCGTGCGAGCATGGCGGCATCTGCCCGATCCGTCTTGGCCAGCTTGCCTGTGGCTTCGGCAAAACGCCGTGCTTGCCGCGGATTGACCTTGACCAGTGCCGCGCCCGCCCTGTCGACCTGGCGTTCGAACGCCCGGTGATAGGGACCTGTCGGTTCGTAGACGACACGAATGTCATGGGCGGGCCCGGCTTGACCGAGCCAGTCGATGAAGGCGCTGTGACCGGCAGTGTCATTGGCAAAGCGGCGGGCTGCGCCGTCGCTCATCCGGTGCGCGTCGAGGTGGTCTTTCGAGATATCGACACCAATGGTATCTTTGATCATCTTTCGCTTGTCCTCTGCTTGTTATCCGGAGCCGAACTCCGGGTATCCGTTCAGGACCAAAGAGAAAGACGAGGGCGATCACACTCTAGCTCGACCCGTCAAACGGTCAGCCATTCAACGATCCGACCCTCGCCGCTGACAGAGGGAGGCAACCCTCTCGCAGCGGTTCATATTCGCCCGTCCGGAACGGAAAGTCATAAGACAAGCGTTCCCATTTACGCAGAAACGGTCGAAGAAATCCTACCTGATCACGCGACGCTGTGCGTCTGGAGTCCACGGCTGGGCTGAGGATTATCCTCAACCCCAATACATCGAGCCGAAGGATATGTTTCTTCGCAACCATTCAGGAAACCAAAATGGCAGATGAACTCCCATCACGGCATCCCGTGGCCGTTCTTATAGCTGTGTGCTTGGCCTCCGCGTCGATGCCGCTCGCATTTACGGGACCAACGATAGCCTTACCGAGTATAGGCATGGCGCTCGGCGGATCTCCCGTCTCTATCAATTGGGCAACGAATGCCTATCTGCTGACCTTCGGAAGCATGCTTCTCGCGGCCGGGGCACTAGCAGATCGATATGGTCGCAAGCGAGTATTTGCCTTCGCGACGGGCGGGTTCGCCATTCTGTCGATGATGCTCGCTTTTGTGCCCGATATGACGAGCTTTAATCTAATCCGAGCGGCTGAAGGTGTCATGGCAGCTGCCGCGATGTCGGCTGGGATGGCTGCTTTGGCACAGGAGTTCGAAGGTTCTGCACGGTTGCGGGCGTTCAGTTTCGTTGGTGTGAGTTTCGGGGTCGGCCTCTCGCTTGCGCCGATAGCATCAGCTTATCTGTACGAGGTGTTCGGCTGGCGAAGCATCTTCGGTCTGGTTGTTGCGTTCGATGTAGCTGCTTTCGTCCTCGGCATTTTCTATATGGTAGAGACGCGTGATCCAGCCGCCACAACGGTTGACTGGCCGGGGTGTGTAAGCTTCACGGTTGCACTTGCGGCCCTGACAACGGCGATACTCGAGGGCCCCGGCCGTGGTTGGTCCGACCCGATGGTATTCGCGTTCTTTGCGGTAGCCATAGCGTTTCTGATCGCATTTGTTTTCATTGAGCGGCGCGTTGCCCGCCCCATGTTGGATCTGGATTTGTTTCGCTACCGGCAGTTTGCAGGTGTCCAACTTCTTGCCGCCGCCCCTGCCTATGGCTTCGTCGTGCTTCTCATCCTGCTTCCAATCCGACTCGTAGGAATTGACGGTATGTCCGCTCCCGAGGTTGGCCAAACCATGTTCGCTATGTCGGCACCTTTGCTAGTGCCGCCGCTGCTTGCGGGATCGCTGACCCGTTGGCTGTCACCGGCGACGCTTTGTGGCCTCGGCCTCGTAGTTTCCAGCCTAGGCGTGTTCTGGCTCGGCCTCGTTCCGATCGGCGCTCGAACGGCTGACTTCGTTCCGGCTCTCCTTGTCATCGGCGTCGGCATCAGCTTTCCGTGGGGCCTGATGGATGGACTTGCGGTCAGTGTTGTGCCGAAAGAGCGAGCAGGCATGGCCGCAGGGATCTTCGGTACCGTTCGCGTCGCTGGCGAAGGCATTGCGTTGGCACTGGTCACGGCACTGCTGAGCGGCTTAGCGCAGTCCCAAGTCTCGAACATTGTTTCGCAGCCAGCGACTTCATCTCTAATTGCGGAGCGACTTGCGACGGGCAATTTTGGAGGTGCTTCTGCGCTGGCGCCTGAGGTTCCGCCGCCGACACTTCTCGCAAGTTACGGTGACGCATTTGGCACGCTTACGCTATGCCTGGCCGCCGTCACACTCATCACGGCGGTGGTCGTATTTGTCTCGTTACGGCGACCGGCAGTCGCCCAAGGGTGAGTGCCGCAGTGGCGCGGCCTCACTGGAAACAAGTTGGGTGAAAGCCGCGCTGCTACCAACGTCTCGGCATAGTTGCGCCCGTGCTGCGGACGTCGCCTTTGTCGTGAGCCCGAAAATCGGCCGGCGCGACAGGCGCAAGAGCGGCTTTCTCAAACAGAATCGTATGATTAAATCATTTCAAAGATGCTGAGACTACGGGTCTGCGGTCCATATCCCTTCAAGACGGGTAATCTAATATGAACATCGCAGTGGAATGACCAGAAGTTCGCAAAGATTTGCCAGGGAAGATCGAGTTTCATTGCTCGAGGTCTTTTGGTGATTGGGTAGGTCATCTCTTGATGACGGGGCTATAGTACTCACGACAACATCGGCCAAAAGATCGGCCAAATGTGATGGTAAATCGACAAAAATCCCATATATATAAATGATATAAGGGAACTGGATATCGGCCAAAATGACTGTCGAAGAAGCATCTACACGCATCGAACCGGCGCGCATCGAGCATCCCAGTGGCGAACTGCTGGACCTTTCGCTTGAGATTGTCGCCAGGGCCGAACGACTTGGCCGGGCTCTCCATCCTGAAACCGCAGTCCAACTGGCCCGCACCGTCAGGATCATGAACACCTACTATAGTAATCTGATCGAAGGCCACAACACCCGGCCACGTGAGATCGAGCAGGCCCTGCAGGGAATTAAGCCCGAGGACGATCGGCGCGACCTCAAGATCGAAGCCGTCGCCCACTATCGTGTTCAGCAGGCGATCGACGAGCGAGAGGCGGCAGGGACGTTGCCTGATCCTGCATCGATAGAATTCATCCGCTATCTTCACCGCGCCTTTTATGATGGCGCAACAGTAAAGATGCTGACGATTGTCGGTAACCACCACAGCTTTGTCATGACGCCCGGCGAATGGCGGCGAGGGGAGGAGCAGGACGTCGAGGTCGGCAGGCATTTGCCTCCCGCGAGCAATCGCGTGCCCGATTTCATGGCCTACTTCCATCAGCGGTTCGCCTTCCAGCCGGCTCCAGGAGAAGCGATGATGGCAGTTGGGAACAGCCGTAGCGCCCGCCTTTTTGCGATGGCGACCGCGCATCACCGTTTCAACTACATCCATCCGTTTCCAGACGGCAACGGCCGAGGTAGCCGTTTGATGAGTCATGCGATGGCACAAGCGGCCGGAGTGGGAGCTCATGGTCTCTGGTCAGTTTCCCGCGGCTTGGCTCGAGGCTTGGCGGGGGGGCCTGAAGGACGCGCCGAATATAAGCAACATATGGCTTGGGCAGACGAGCCACGTCAGGGCGACCGCGATGGACGGGGCAACCTGTCGCTCAAGGGACTTGAACTGTTCACCAGTTGGTTCCTGAGCGTGTGTCTCGATCAGCTCGAATACATGGACAGCCTGTTTGACCTCAAAACACTAGGGGGACGCCTCAAGCGTTATGTCTATCGTCAGGAAACTTTGCCTGACGAGTGCGCGCCCTTACTTCAGGAAGCCCTTGTGCGCGGAGAATTTGAGCGGGGAGAGGCTTCGCGCATCACTGGCCTGCCAGATCGATCGGCGCGGCGCGTTCTGAAGGCGCTGACAGATGAGGGCCTGCTTGCGTCAGTTACCGAAAAGGGGCCTGTGTCGCTGCGCTTTCCAGTCCAAGCGCTCGATATGCTTTTTCCTCGTCTCTATCCCGAGGACGTATGACTATTTGGTGTACTGGCGGGGACACCTCACTACTGCCTGAGAAGCGTCCAGAGGAGGTTTGATGATACGCCAAATAGCAGCTTGGCCGAACTAAGGGTGCAGCGTTCGAGTCCCATCAAGACCCACAATACTCAGCCATTGCCTTCCGGCAAGAACCAGCAGGCAACATCAGAGAAATCGCTGGCGTCGGATTGTCTATAAGTGCAGATCGGGGAAACGAAGTTCGGCGGGCAGTAGCGTGTCTCGAAACAGTCGGGAGCCAAGACGGGATAGCCACGCCGAATAGCCCGTTAGACGTCTCTGACACCTTGTGCGATCAAAGCCTTTGGGATCATTATATGGACGCCTTTCTTGACGTTGACGACCTGCGTGATGCGTACATCGGCAGCCATGCTGCAAAGGCTATAGGCTTGCACGGATGTCAGATGGGTTCTTTCAACAATCATCTGGATCGCGAGGCGGAGCGCCTCCTGCATCGCCTCCTGCAGATCCGTATCGAACGCCATGGTGATCAGGTGATTGGCTGTCTCAGCGTAGGGCATCGCAAGCTGTGCGCCACTGATAACATCGATCTTGAGTGTCCCGCTCAATCCCGTTTCGACAGCGGTCAAGCAGACTTCGCCATCTCCCTGTGACGCGTGGCCATCGCCGGCCGAGAACAAAGCACCTTCGACCGAGACGGGCAGGTAGAGGATCGAGCCGGCTGTCAGTTCGCGGTTATCCATATTGCCTCCGAAATAGCCCGGGACGATCGAGGTCAGGCGCCCATGTTCTAGCTTCGGCGCGGTTGCCATGATCCCGAAAAACGGTCGCGCCGGGATCACCATGCCCCAAGGCGTGGTAATGGTGCCGGCCTTGCGATCGATGGTCAGATGCAGGGTTTCGTCTCGCGGGAAATCATGCAGCAGCGCGCCCTTGCCCGGTCTGATGATGTTGAAACCCCAATCATCCCTAAGTCTGACGTCCAGGATCTCGACACGCAAGGCGTCGCCAGGCTTGGCGCCACGGACATGGATTGGGCCGGTCAGTATGTGAGGGCCGGGCAAAGGCGCGAGCGCCGCGTGGATTGCCTGTAATTCGGGCCGGATCGAATGGGCCGGGTTGCGCGAGGTCTCGGAAGGCGACCCGCTGACGCTATGGATCGTCACGGTGTCGCCAGGATCGATCTCGATCACTGGCCGGCGGCGTGCATCGAGGTGGCCCCAATGCACGGTGTCCGGTGTGGGGAAGACGTCGTGATGGGGCATGCTAGATCAAGCCAGTTCGAAGCGGATGGGTTGCGCACCTTCCCAGAGCGTCAGGTTGCCGAGTGTCTTCAGGTTCCCGAGGCCCGACGTGAGGGTGATGAAGTGATTGCCGGCAAGCTGGCCCATTTTTGAGGAGAAGTCCACGCCGCCATAGGCAAGCAGGATCTCCGTTTCGCTAATGCCACCGGGATAGAGGATGATGTGGCCGGGGGCCGGATGGCTTGTGTGGTTCTCATACCCGACGCCGAAGTCCTCGTCGCCGAGCGGTACCCACACGCCTTCGCCGCTCCAGCGGACATGGACGATCTTGCTTTCGTAGGGCAGGCGCTTGAGGAAGGCAGCGCAGGTCTTCGGCGCATCCTCCGCCTCCAGGCGGGCGTCGAAGGTGAAGGGGCCGGCGGTGATCTTGAGCTTGGTCATTGCTGTTCCTGTTAATGCGAATAGAGGAGAGCTGGCAGGCGTATCAGCCGCCAGCGGAAAAATTGTCACCGCGTCTGGCCCA
>Ga0307412_10002124_pt1 | contig 10995 bp, 9 predicted proteins | sample DK1Cmetagenome_3_FD_203823 | JGI IMG/M metagenome (GOLD analysis project Ga0307412, IMG submission 203823) | Maize rhizosphere microbial communities from greenhouse at UC Davis, California, United States - DK15-C-1 | ecosystem: Host-associated > Plants > Roots > Rhizosphere > Soil | place: USA...
TACAAGTTCGTATGTGAAGTGTTCGGCCCGCTGAACGCAGTGGGCGACCGGGTGGGGTGTCGCGTCGAGGATGGGCGCGTCATCACGCCGCCGGGCTTCAAGGAGGCGTGGCAGAGGCTCGCCGAGGCTGGGTGGCGGAACATCGCGGTCAAGCCCGAGTACGGCGGCCAGGGTGCGCCGCACGTGATGCAGGTGATCCTCGAGGAGCTCATGTCGGGCGCGAACACCGCGTTCAACATGTACCCGGGCCTGGCGCACGGCGCGGCCGAGGTGATCCTGGCCTTCGGCACGCCGCGGCAGAAGGCGCTCTACTTGCCGCGCCTTTACGGCAGCCAGTGGGGCGGCACGATGTGCCTGACGGAGCCGCAGGCAGGCTCGGACGTCGGCGCGTCGCGCTCGACGGCGAAGAAGCTGCCCGATGGGCGCTACGCGATTCGCGGCACGAAGATCTACATCTCCGGCGGCGATCACGACATGGCGGAGAACATCATCCACCTCGTGCTCGCGCGCGTGGAAGGCGCGCCTGCCGGCACCAAGGGCCTGTCGCTCTTCATCGTGCCCCGGCTGCGCGTCGACGACGACGGCAACATCCAGGGCTCGAACGACGTCACGCTCGGCTCGATCGAGCACAAGATGGGCATCAACGGCTCGGCCACGTGCGTGCTCAACTTCGGCGAGAACGACGGGTGTGTGGGCGAGCTGGTGGGCGAGATCGAGAACGTCGGCATGGGCCAGATGTTCAAGATGATGAACGGCGCGCGCATCGCCGTCGGCGTGCAGGGCGTGTCGGTCGCGTCGAGCGCCTTCCTGAACGCGCTCGAGTACGCGCGCGATCGCAAGCAGGGGCCGTCGATCGATCACTGGAAGGATCCGACGGCGCCGCGCGTGGCGATCATCGAGCACGCGGACGTGCGCCGCATGCTGCTCGAGATGAAGGCCAAGGTGGAGGGCATCCGGGCGCTCATCATCAAGCTCGCGATGCACATGGATCTGGTGCACGTCCACCAGGGCAACGACGATCAGAAGGCCCAGTATCACCAGGGTCAGGTCGATCTGCTCGTGCCGCTCGTGAAGGCGTACGGCTCGGACCAGGCGTTCCGCGTCTGCGAGCTGGCGATCCAGACCTACGGCGGCGCGGGGTACATCAAGGACTACCCCGTGGAGCAATACTGCCGCGACGCGAAGATCTTCTCGATCTACGAGGGGACGAACCACATCCAGGCGATGGACCTGGTCGGCCGCAAGCTCGCGCAGCGCGGCGGACAGAACCTGCAGGAGTTCCTCGGCGACGTGGCTGGGTTCGTCCAGAAGCACGCCCATCACCCGGGGATCGGGCCGTATGTGGGCGAGCTCGGGGCGGCGCAGGAGGCGCTGGCGGGGACGGCGATGCGGCTGCTCACCTGGTTCCAGTCGGGCCGCATGTCGATGGTGCCGCTCGCGGCAAACCGCTTCCTCGAGATGATGGCGGAGGTCGCGGTGGGCTGGCTCTTGCTCGACGGCGCGCGCATCGCGGCGGACAAGGTCTCGGGTTTGCCGGACGACGAGCAATCGGCGCGCGAGCGGCTGTTCTACCGCGGCAAGCTGCACGCGGCGGCCTACTACGCGCGTCACGTCCTGCCCGAGGTCCGCTTCCACGCCGAGCTGCTCGGCCGTGAGGACCGCTCCCCGCTCGACATCCCCACCGACGCCTTCGCGACCCTGTAATTCCAGTAAAACCCGCCTCACCAACCCCTGGGGTAACGCCGCGCCCGCGCGCGGCGCGCAGGGGGCTCTTGTCCCCTCGGAAATGGGGCAGCCCCCTGCCCCATGCCCCCTGTTGTGGAAAAGTGCGTGGCCCCCTGGTACAGTCGGGACGCACTCTGGCTGGACATTATGAATTTCTTGAGCATGAAGGGGGCCTGGGGGCCGCTTGCGTCGCACGTGTATGATCGCGTCGTGGCGGCGGGGATCGAGGGGCTTTACGAGCGCTGCGTTTGTCGGCTCGCGGAGGGGTTCGACGAGGGGGAGGTCCTCGATGTGGGGACGGGACCTGGGCACGCGGCGCTGCTCTTTGCGCAGCGCAGGCCGCGGGCGCGCGTGGTCGGCGTCGACAGCTCTCCGACCATGATTCGTCTCGCGGAGGCCAAGACCAAGGGGGCGGGCAGGCCGAACGTGGCTTTCCAGGAGGGTGATGCCCTCGCGCTGCCGTTCGAGGACGAACGGTTCGATCTCGTCTACAGCATCGCGTCGATCAAGCACTGGCCCGATCGGGCGCAGGGCGTCCGCGAGATTTTCCGCGTCCTCAAGCCGGGTGGGACGATGGTCGTGATCGAGGCCGATCGGGGCGCGCCCCTCGAGGTCGTGCGCGATTATGCGCGCAATTGGCCTTTCGTCCCCGAGGCTTTTGCGGTCTCCTATTTTCGCATGTTCGTGGCGGCGCAGGGCATCGACGGCATCGAGGCGGCCGAGATCATGGAGCGGACGCCGTTCCGCGAGCGCCACGTCGAGCGCTTTCTGGGTTTGCCCCTTGTCGCCATGCGCGCTTCCAAATAGATCTGCATTCCCCGCCAAACGGAGGATCGTATGAGCTTCGAACTTGACATCGTCGTGGCATTGAAGAGATCGCCCGTGCTCGGGGTCCTGGGCAATCGCGCCCTCCTCGAGCTCGCGAAGGGCGCCGAGCCGCGTTTCGGACGCGATGTTGGCGTCACGCTCTACAAAGAGGGCGACATCGACGATGGCATTTACGTGCTGCTCGAGGGCGAGGTGGAGCTGAGCCGCGCGGGCAATCGCCTGGGGGCGGTCTCGCAGGCGATGGCGTTTGGCGAGGAGGACGCGCTCGGGCAGAAGCCGCGGATGTCTGCCGCGAAGATCACCAGGTTCGGCACGCGCGTCTACCGGATCCCCCTCGCGCACGTCGAGGCGACGGCGAAGGCCCTGCGCACCGTGGGTCGCGCGCTCCAGAAGTGGCTCGCGACGCCGCTGACGCCCTCGTCCTTGCCGTCGAAGAACCCCGGGCTGCCGTGGCCCGTGCCCTCGCACGCGCCCTCGCACACGGGCGCGGAGATCCTCACGTTCGCAGCCGACGCCGAGCTCGGCGTGCCGGTCGGAGATCTCCTCGATCTCGTGGCGCAGGTGCTCGCCGCCGATTTCGGTGACAGGGTCCTCGTCGCCACGCCCGCGGAATACACCGGCGCGAGCGATCCTGCGCCCACCGTGGGGGCCGATCTCGTCGACAGGCAGACGATCAGCGTATCGGCGTGGAGGAGCGTCCTCGCCGCGCACTCGAAGGCGTACGATTACATCTTCCTCGACCTCTCGCGCCGCCCCTCCGACGGGGACCTCGCCGCGCCGGCGGCGACGCGCGTGCACTTCACCCGCCGCGACGGGGTGACGCAGGCCAAGCGCGCGATCCGCGTGCACGTGCGCCAGCCGCCCCCGCGCGTCACGCACGGCTCGATCAAGGAGATGGTGGCGCTCGCGTCGGCGTTCGGGCCCAAGGGGGACGAGCAGGTGCGCATCGAGTCGCCGAGGGACATCCAGCGCGTCGACGAGTGCGTGATCGCGCTCGACATGAGCTCGATCGCGAGGCTGCCGCGCGGCGAGGGTGGCCGGATCTCGCTCGAGGCGCTGCGCTCGGCGGGGGAGCGGGGGACGGCCGTGCGCGAGCACGTGTCGTCGATCGCCCGTTGCATCTCGCATCGCCAGCTCGGGGTCGCGCTGGGCGGCGGGGGCGCGCTCGGCTTTGCGCACGTGGTGCTGCTGCGCGAGATGCGCCGGGCGGGGCTGCCGATCGACATGGTGAGCGGCTCGAGCTTCGGCGCGGTGGTGGGCGCGTATTATTGCGCGTCACCCCGCGAGGGGCTCGACACGCTCCTGTCCGGGCTCGATGGATTGCAATGGGCGGTCAAGCTCGGCCCTGTGAGCTCGGGGTTCGTCGGGGCCTATATCAGCGCCGCGCTCGGGTGCCCTTACCTCGAGGATTTGCCCGTTCGCTACTTCCCGGTCGCGACCAACATCTGCACGGGCACGCTGGACGTCATCAAGAGCGGCCCGGTGGGCTTCGCGGTGCGCGCGAGCGGCGCGTTTCCCGGGATCTTCACGCCGGCGACCTTGCCGCATAAGCGCTACGTGGACGGCGGCATCGCGGACAACGTGCCCGCGCGCGTGCTCTCGGCGCACGGGGCCGACCTCGTGGTCTCGAGCAACGTGATCCCATTGCCGAGGGCGATGGCTGCGGGCGGTCCGCTCTTTCCGGGGGTCATCGGGCGGATGCTCTTCGAGTTCAACCCGCTGCACCGGCTGCGCGACGTGGTGCGCTCGCCGTTCGTGGTCTTCCACAACGCCGGCAATGCGATGGCGTCGATGGCGAGCGTGCAGTTCATGTCGAAGCCGAACATGTCGGCGTACGTGCTCTGGGACCTGCACCTCGCGGAGGCGATCATGGAGTCGGCCGAGAAGGAGCTGGCCGAGCAGCGCGTGATCGCAAGGATCAAAAAGGCGTGGAGGAAGCTGCGCGTCCCGGAGGCCGCGACGTGATGGAGCGGAACGTCCCGCTCGCGGCGTGGCTCGGCTACTGGGGCGCGATGCGGCGCTATCATCGCTACGAGGTCTCGGGGCTCGAGCACCTCGAGCGCCCGGGCTCCGCGCTCATCGTGGGCTATCACGGCCGGCCGATCGCGCACGACCTGTGCATGCTCACCGTGACGCTCCACGAGCGGCTCGGGTATCTGCCGCACGCGGTCGTGCACGGCGCGGCGGACAAGCAGCCGCTCATGCGCTGGGTGACCGAGGGGCTCGGGTTCGTCACGGGCGACGGGGAGGCGATGGCGCGGGCCATTGCGCGGGGCGAGCACGTCATCGTCACGCCGGGCGGTATTCGCGAGGGTTGCCGCAGCTTTTTGCACCGCTATCGCGTCGACTGGGGCGAGCGCGCGGGGTATGTGCGGCTCGCGCTGCGCCATCGGCTGCCGATCGTCCCGGTCGCGGGGATCGGCACCGACGATGCTTTCATCGGGCTGAACGACGGCTATGCGCTCGGCAAGCGGCTAAAAGCGCCCGCGCGGCTGCCGGTGTGGTTTGGCCTCGGGCTCGGGGGGCTGTGGCCGTTTTCGTTGCCGCTGCCGGTCAAGATGCGCACGATCATTGGAAAACCAATCGATCTGCGCGCGGATGGGGACGTGGACCCGCGCGACGAGGGAGGCGTGCGCCGGCTGCACGCGCGCGTGATGGGAGCGGTGCAAGCGCTGCTCGACGGGGCAAGGGAGGGATCGATTCGCGAGCGTGGGGGTGAGAGGAAGCGGGCATGAAGTCGAGTGAAGAGTGGGCGGTCATCCTGGGCGTATCGGAGGGCAGCGGGGCGGCGATTGCGCGCGCCGTGGCCCGCGAGCCCGGGCTACACGTCTTCGGCATGCACCGGGGACGACACCCCGAGTCCGCGGCGTACGTCGAGCGCGAGATCCTCGACGCGGAGCGGCGGGCGAGCTTTCTGCTCGGCGACGCAGGGAACGCGGAGGGCGCGAAGAAAGGCGCCGAGGCGCTCGAAGCGGCGATCGGCCCGGGCAAGGTGAGGCTCTTCGTGCACGCGATCGCCAATGCCTCCGTGGGCTCGCTGGCGTCGGGCAGCGCCGATCAGCTCCCGGCATACAAGATCGAAAAGACGTTCGCGTCGATGGCGCACTCGTTCGTGTACTGGACGCAGGAGCTGGTCGGGCGCGGGTTGCTCGCGCCGGGGGCGCGCCTCGTGGGGCTCACCAATCCGGTGGTCGGCTCGCTCGTGCACGGGCTCGGGCTCGTGGCGGCGACGAAGGCGGCGCTCGAGATCTACGTCCGGCAGCTCGCGGCCGAGCTCGGGCCGCAGGGGTATCGGGTGAACCTCGTCAATTACGGGCTCGTCGACACGCCGGCCGGGCGCGCGGGTTTTCCCGAGGAGCAATGGGCTGGCGTCGTGAACCGCGCGGCGCGCGTGACGCCCGCGCGGCGGCTGTGCACGGTCGACGAGGTGGGCCGGCTCGTGTCGTTCCTCTGCGGTGATACGGGCGCGTGGTTCAACGGCGCCACCATCGATTTCACGGGTGGAATGACGCAAACGCTGCTCGGTTATGTATTGAACGAAGAAGGGAGCCGATCATGATCAACAAGACCCCGCCAGGCATCACGCCGGTTTACGACATCCTCACGAAGCAAGAGCTGCACGTGCTGCGCAAGGCGTACGACAAGGAGCCGGCGGTGCTCGCCGAGTTCGCCGCGACGACCTACGACGGCCTGTTCCCGCCGGGCTCGACGATCTTCGACGCGATCACGGCGCGGTTTTACACGCACGGGGCTCCGCCCGAGAAGCCGCGTTCGCCGCTGCCGCAGCGCGATCGCGAGGTCGTGCTGATCGCGCTGCTCTCGCTGCGCCGGGGCTCGACCGTGCCGCTCGCGATGCACCTCTACTGGGGCATGATGGTCGGGCTCGATCCGGAGGAGGTGGGCGAGGTGCTGCTGCTCGCGGGCGTCTACGGCGGCATCGATTCCTACACGCTCGGCCTCGGCGCGATGACGAGCACGCTCACGACCTTGAAAAACCTCGTGGCGACCAACAGGACCACGCCGCTGCAGGTGGTCCGCGCGCTTTCGTCGCCGGACTCGGAGTCGAGCCCCGCCAGCCTCAATCCGGCGGACGTGGCGCGCAGGCTCGAAAACCTGCCATGATCCCGGTCCGGATCGCGGGCACCGCGGGGGTCGTACCGGGGCCATTGCTGAGCACCGCGGAGCTCGCGCGCCGGGCGCTGCCGAACACGCCGCCGGCCGATCTCCAGGCCAAGACGGGCATCGCGACGCGCGCCTGGGCGCCGAAGGGGACGCGCATGAGCGACGTCGGCGCCGAGGCGCTGCGGGGCGCGCTGGATCGGGCGGGGCTCGATCCGCGCGATCTGCGGCGCATTCTCTTCGTCACCTCGACGGGCGGCGACGCGCTCATTCCCACGACCTCGAGCTCGATCATCGCGACGCTCGGGCTGCGCGGCACCTGTGACGGGTTCGATCTGAGCAACTCGTGCATGGGGTTTTTATCGGCGCTCGACACGGGCGCGCGCGCGGTGGCAACGGGGCTCTTTCCGGTGGGGGTCGTGGTGGTCGAGATGCTCTCGCGCCACCTCGTCCCCGAGCAGCACCGGCCCTACATGGTGCTCGGCGACGGCGCCGCGGCCGTGGTGCTCACGCAGGGCGCCGCGGGCGAGGGCATCGTGGGGGCTTCGTTCGGGACCGACAGGACGCTCGGAAACACCGTGCACCTCGGCCATCCTTGCGTGACGGGAGAGCCGGAGCACATGCAGTTTCTGGCCTCGAATCGCGAGCTCACCGAGATCGGCGTCTCGACGCTCGTGCGCGCGGCAAAGGCGGCCGTCGAGCCCTCGGGCGCGCGCCTCGAGGATATCGAGTGGATCGTGCCGCACCAGCCGAATGGGAGCATGCTGAGCAAGATGATCGCGGCGCTCGGCGTCGATCCCTCCCGGGTGGTCCCGCTGGTCGAAGAACTCGGCAGCATCGGCGCGGCGTCGATTCCGATGAGCCTCGACCGGCTCCTGCGCACGCGGCAGGTGCGTCCGGGCGATCGCGTTCTCATGGCCGGCATCGGGGCCGGCGTCTCCTACGGCGCAATGCTCTATCAGGTGGCCTGAGGCGCGGCGTTTTTCCGCGCAGGCTCGGGCATGCGGAAGCTGAGGCAATAAAACATTCGATTGACCTGCTCCTCGCGCACCTCCTCGGCCCCGGCGGGCAACAGCTCGACGGGGCAATGGGGATCCGGGTCGTAGAAGGTCACGAGGCGGAACGTGGCGCGGTGGTAGAGGTTCTGCGGCTGGCTGCGATCGAGCTGCTCGTCGACGACGACGATGGGGCTGCCGGGCACGGCGACGCGGGCCATCTCGGCGAGGGCGCGGCGCGGATCGCGGTACGAGTTGAGCGCGCCCACGTGGAAGACGCGGTCGAAGGTGCCGTCCGCAAAGGGCAGCGCGTGCGCGTCGCCGAGCAGGAGACGAACGCGCGGATCGGGGCGTTTGCGCAAGCGTTTTTCGCACTGACCGAGCATCCCGCGGGAGAGGTCGAGGCCCCAGATCTCGACGTCGAGCCCCCGCGGCAGCTCCCGCTGCAGAAGGGGAAGGTTTGCCCCGGTCCCGATGCCCACCTCGAGGATGCGCACGGGGCGCCCGTCCTCGCGCGGCTGGAGCGAGCCGAGATCGAGCCTGCGCATGTACGTGTCGCGCAAAGCTCTCTCCGTGCCGCTCTGGAACAGGGGCAAGAGCAGGCGAACGGCCGCGTCGTGCAGCGACGGCAGCCCGTCGTAGAAGTAGCGCAGGAGCTTGTCGTTGCCGCGCACGTCGGCCTCGCGGTAGAGCCGCGGCAAGCCCTCCTCGACGGGCCACGCCGCGCCGCAGCCCGCGCACGTGAGGGTCCCGCGAACGACGCGCCCGCCCTCCGCCGCGCCCTGCAGCGCGAGCCGGCCACGACAAGCCGGGCAAACGATACGCTCCATGTCCTCGAGCCTCGCGCCATCCATCGACGTCACCATACGGCAGGGCGAGCGCTCGGACATCTCCATCGTCGACGATTTCTCACGCCCCGACGCCGCGCGCGGTAGTAGCCTTGGGCTCGACGGGGGGGAAGCGAGACGGAGACGCCGCGATGACCATCAAGTACCGACAGCTCGTCGTCGCCGTGTACGAGCTGCTCAAAGATCCTTTTGATTTCCCGCCCGCCGTGCGGCTCTGCGATGCCGTCGCGGATACGCGGGGCCTCCGAGCGCTCTATGAGCGCATGGTGGCGGATCTGTCGGACGAGGAGCGCGAGCGGCTTCGCGCGCTGACCGCGCGCCCGATCGATCTCGACGCGCTGCGCGCCCTGCCGCGCAACACGTTCGGCTATTGCTACGCGAAGTTCTTCGAGCACCGCAAGCTGAGCCCCTCCGCCCAGGTGGACGCCTGGCCCCCGATCGCGGAGGCGTTCGAGAAAAACTGGATCTTCTACCGCTTCCCGCGCGTGCACGACATGCACCACCTGCTGCTCGGCTTCGACATCGACGCCCACGGCGAGATGGGGCTGCAGATGTTCAACCTGCGCAACTTCCGCGAGCCTTTCGGGGCCCTGGCCATGGCGAGCTTTCCCCTGACGGCCGCGATCTACGGCGACCCCGGGCGCATGCTCCGGGAGATCGAGCGGGGTTATCGGCTCGCGCGGCACACGAAGAACCTGCTCACCGCGCCCCTCGAGGAGTATTTCGAGCGCGATATCGACGACGTGCGCGCCGAGCTCGGAATCGTGACGCGCGCCCCCCAGCGACAAACGGCCTACGCACCGACGAACCTTGGCGTACAGACATGACCACAACGGCACCCGAGAGCCGGCGAAGAGGCCATCGCCCGAACGACGCGGGCCCCGCGCTCACCCCACCCGTCGCGCAAGGCTGGCCGCTCCTCGGCGTGCTGCCGCGCCTCTTGCACGACGCGACCGGCGCGCTCGCGAAAATGGCCCACGAAAAACACGGGGCCGTGCTCGCCCTGCCGTTCGGCCCCGTGACGACGTACCTGGTCACGCACCCCGACCACGTCGAGCACGTCCTGCAGAGGAACTGGCGCAATTTCCCCAAGGGAGATTCGATGTGGCGGCCCGTCCGGCGCCTCATCGGGCGCGGCCTCGTGACGAGCGACGGCGAGCTGTGGCAACGCCAGCGCCGCCTCATGCAGCCGCTCTTCAGCGCGCGGCGGCTCTCCGAGCTCGGGGGGGAGATGATCCGGGTCGTCGACCGCGGCCTCGACGAACTCGAGGCGCACGCCGCGCAGGGCGGCCCGGTGGAGTTGACCCGTGAAATGGCCATGATCTCGCGCCGGGTCATCCTCGCGACCATCTTCGGCTCGCACATCGAGCGCGAGGAGTCGGAGGCCTTCGGCGAGGCTCTCTTGACCGCGCTCCATCAGGTCAATCTGCGCATGTTTCTCTATTTCCTGCCCGAGCGATTCCCGCTGCCGGGTGACGAGGAGCTGCGCCGCGCGGTCCTCACCGTGGACGAGACGCTGCGCCGGCTCATCCAGCGCTGGAAACCGGCCGAGACGAACCGCGTCGACCTTCTGTCGCTCCTCATCGAGGCGGGCCGCGCGACGCCGGAAGACGCGATGGATCAGCGGCAGATGCGCGACGAGCTGGTCACGCTCTTCGTGGCCGGCCACGAGAGCACGTCGCTCGCGATGAGCTGGATGTTTTACCTGCTCGACCGCCACCCCGAGGTGGAGGAGCGCGTCCGGGCCGAGCTTGGGCGCGTGGTGGGCGACAGGCCGCTCGTGCCGGAGGACCTCGAGCGATTGACCTACGCGAGAATGGTCATCCAGGAGTCGATGCGGCTCTACCCTCCGGCATGGCTGTTTTTCCGGGTGAGCGCCGGGGCCGATCGGATTGGCGATTATGCCATTCCTGCGGGCGCGACCGTGCTCATGAGCCCCTACATCACGCAGCGCGATCCGGCGCTATGGGAGGAGCCGGAGGCGTTCCGGCCGGAGCGATTCTCCCCCGAGCGCGCGGCGCAGCAGAACCGCTATGCCTATTTCCCGTTCGGCGGCGGGCCGCGGCTCTGCATCGGCAACACGTTCGCGATGATGGAGGCGCAGATCATCCTCGCGTCGGTGCTGCGGCGCTTCCGCACGCGGCTCGTGCCCGGTCACCGCGTCACGGCGAAATCGGCGACGGGGCTCGTGCCGCGCGAGGGTTTGCCCATGTACATCCTGCCCGCCTGAACGCTCGGGTCAGACGGTCACCCCGAGGCCGCCTTTCTGCGCGTCGTCCTCGCCGAGCTCGGCCTCGATGCGGGCGAGATCGGCCTTGGCGCCGATACGCGCGAGGATCGCCCGCGCGCGCCGGAGCTGGGAGCGGCGCCGCGGATCACCCGGCGCGTAGCAATGCGCGAGCTCGAGGTGGGCCCGGCCCTGCTCGTAAGGCATCTCGAGCCGCTCGGCGGCCTCGGCGGCCGCGTGCAATGCGCGCAGC
>Ga0307412_10002126_pt1 | contig 10990 bp, 9 predicted proteins | sample DK1Cmetagenome_3_FD_203823 | JGI IMG/M metagenome (GOLD analysis project Ga0307412, IMG submission 203823) | Maize rhizosphere microbial communities from greenhouse at UC Davis, California, United States - DK15-C-1 | ecosystem: Host-associated > Plants > Roots > Rhizosphere > Soil | place: USA...
CGGCAGGGCGGAGGAGAAGTTCACCGTCTGCGTTTGCCGTCGCATATAGGCCTTCCACGCGTCGGAGCCGGATTCGCGGCCGCCGCCGGTGTCCTTCTCGCCGCCGAAGGCCCCGCCGATCTCGGCGCCCGACGGGCCGATATTAACGTTGGCGATGCCGCAGTCCGAACCCCAGGCCGACAGGAATTGCTCGGCTTCGCGGACACTGTCGGTGAAGACGCAAGACGACAGCCCCTGCGGCACGGCGTTCTGCATCTCGACCGCCTGATCGAAGTCGGACCAGGTCAGGACGTAGAGGATCGGGGCGAAGGTCTCGTGCTCGACCACCGCCGTCTGGGCGGGCATGCGGACGATGGCGGGCTTGACGTAAGCGCCCTCGGCCTCGACGCGGCCGCCGCCGGTGACGACCTCGCCGCCCTGCTGGACCGCTTGTTCCAGCGCCGCCTCGAAGGCGCGCACGGCGTCGATGTCGATCAGCGGGCCGACCAGCGTCCCCGCCTCGCGCGGGTCGCCGACAGGCAGGGTTTCGTAGGCGGCCTTCAGGCGGGCGATCAGCCTGTCCGCCACGCTTTCGTGCACGAGTAGGCGACGCAGGGTGGTGCAGCGCTGGCCGGCGGTGCCGACGGCTGAGAAGGCGATGGCGCGGACGGCCATCTCCAGATCGGCGCTGGGCGTCACGACCATGGCGTTGTTGCCGCCCAGTTCCAGCAGCGACCGGCCGAGACGGGCCGCGACCGTCTGCGCCACGGCCCGGCCCATGCGAGTCGAGCCGGTGGCCGAGACCAGGGGGATGCGCGGGTCGGCGGCCAGGGCCTCGCCGGCCTCGCGTCCGCCGATGACGACCTGCGACAGACCTTCCGGAACATCGCCGAAGCGGGTCAGCGCGCGGTCGAAGATCGCTTGCGTGGCCAACGCCGTCAGCGGCGTCTTCTCGGACGGCTTCCAGATCACCGGGTCGCCGCAGACCAGCGCGAGGCAGGCGTTCCACGCCCAAACGGCTACCGGAAAGTTGAAGGCCGAGATGACCAGCACGGGCCCCAGCGGCTGCCAGGTCTCGCGCATGTGGTGGCCGGGTCGTTCGCTGGCCAGCGTCAGGCCGTACAGCTGGCGCGACAGGCCGACGGCGAAGTCGCAGATGTCGATCATCTCCTGCACTTCGCCGAGGCCTTCGGAGACGATCTTGCCGGCTTCCAGCGTGACCAGACGGGCCAGGTCGTCCTTTGACGCCCGCAGTTCCTCGCCCAGCAGACGGACCAGTTCGCCGCGGCGTGGGGCCGGCACGCGCTTCCAGGCGTGGAAGGCCTGGACCGAGCGGGCGGCCACGCCGTCGATATCCGGCGTCGCGACGACCGAACCGGCCGTGGAGCCGTCGATGGGCGAGCGCGTCGGCAGATGGCCGTTCCAGACCGCCGCATCGACGTCCAGTCGCTGAAGGATGGCCTTCGCCTCGTTCGCCGCCGTCATCGTCCGCTCTCCATGGTCCGGAGCGGCTGTAGCCCGGCCGTCGCGCGGGCGGAAGCGGAACCGTCCCGCCGGGCAAGGGTTCTGTCGGCGAACCAAGCCAAGGAGAGAGCCCGATGAAGGTACGCGATCTGATGAGCAAGGATGTGCAGGTCGCCCGTCCCGGTGACAGCCTGCAGGAGGTCGCGCGCCGTATGCAGGCGGGTGATTTCGGCTTCATGCCCGTCGCCGACGGCGACACCCTGATCGGGACGATCACCGACCGCGACCTGGTCGTACGCGCCGTCGCCGGCGGCGTCTCGGCCACCGCGCCCGTGGTGGAGTTCATCACCCGCGACCCCTACACGGCGCGCGCCGACGATGATCTGAAGACCGTGCTGGACGCCATGAGCAGCCGCCAGATTCGCCGCCTGCCGGTGGTGGACAAGGACAACCGCCTGGTCGGCGTGGTGTCGCTGGGCGACCTCTCGACGCGGGTGAAGGAGAAGTACGCGGGCGAGGCCCTGGAAGGCATTTCCCGCAACTGACCGGCGGCGGCGTCAGGATTCTCTTTACCCTTTCGCCAAACCGGCTGTTCATCCGCAGGCCGCATTGTGCCCTGTCGCAGGACGGGAGTGATCAATGGCGCGCGCGCAGTTCCAGAAGGGCCAGAAGGTCTGGGTCGAGTGCGTCGGCGCATGGGCTCAGATCGAGAAGGTCCAGCCCGTCTGGGCCAAGGGCTTCGAGGAGCCGGTTCGCGTCACCTATGACGTGGGGCTGGGCCGCGAGTTCCTGGGCCACGAATTGCTGCTGCCGGTCGAGGATCCCGCCGCCGAGGTCGCCGGTCAGAACTGGCGGCTGATGCGCGCCCGGAACAAGTGGCAGGCGGCGGAAGACACCCCGCACCATCCCTTCCCCGGCACCTATCCCGTAGTCGTGACCGACAAGGCCGACTGGGGCGGCTGGCGCGTGCCGGGCGCCGAATACGACCGCGACCCCGAACAGATCGAATTCCAGGCCCGGCTGATCGCCGCCGCCCCGCGCCTGATGGCGCTGGCCGAGCAACTGCTGGCCTCGGTCGACGAAGCGCCTGACGATGCGCCGCCCGAAATGCGCGCCCTGGCGCGGGAGGCCCGGACCGTGCTCAGGACCGTGACCGACGTGCTAGCCGCCCCGACAGGCGAGCTGGCGGCGGCCCCGACGATTCAGGCGGCGTAGGCGCGAGGGCGAGCCGGTTCCGGCGTTTCGGCGCCGAAGTGCGACTCCCGCGACTCACCCCGTTCAAGAATGTTGAGTGAGGGTTAACCCTGCTCGACACGAATCCGCGACGCAGCCTAGATTCGGGCTTCGTTGTCGAATCGTTCGGGAGAGCGCCTTGCGGGGTGAGGAGCGCCGCATATCACCGCAGGGACGACGCGCATCCGATCGTGAGCGCGGAGCGCCCGCGTGGCTGCGCATCTCGATCCTGACGCTGGCGCTGGCGATCACCGCCCACGTGCTTCTGGTCGCCCGCGGCGTCGCCGCGCCGCAAAGCCTGGCCGGCGGTTTTTCCCTGCACGATCTTTGGGTGCTGGGCCCGCCGATCGGCATCGGCCTGTTCACCCTCGTCCTCGTCGTCATCATGCAACGGCGCCAGATGGGCATCAGCCGTGAATGGGCGGCGTCCGAGCGCCGGTTCCGCGGCGCGGTCGAGGCGGCGCACTGCGGCGTCTGGGACTGGGACATCGAAGCCGGCGAGGTGATGATATCGGACTATATGGCCAGCCTGCTGGGGCTGGACCGCAGCGGCTCCCTGCCTGACGTCGTGATCATGGAGCGCATCCATCCGCGCTATCGAGAGGCCGTGCAGCATGCCCTCCGTCAGGCCCAGACTTACGGCGCCTTCGAGGTCAGCTTCCCCGTCCCGGATGAGCAGGGCCGAGCCCGCTGGATCGACGCCCGCGGCCAGGCCCGGGGCGAGCGGGGGCAGGACGGCTTCACCTCCATCCTGGGCGTGGCGCTCGACACCACCGAGGCCCGCCGCGCCAAATCCCAGGCCCAGGCCGCCGAAAGCCGCCTTCGCGACGGTATCGAGAGCGTCTCGGACGCCTTCGTCCTGTTCGACAAGTCGGGCCGGATGATCCTGTCCAACCAGGCTTTCCAGGACGCCTTCGGGTTCGAGGACGGCGTGGTCCGAAAGGGCGCCTACAAGCAGGACCTGAACCGCATCGCCGCCTTGGCCATTAAGTCGGAGCAGGCCGAGGCCGGCGGCCGGGCCGGCGCCCGCGAGGTCGAGCTGGTCGACGGCCGCTGGCTGCAGCTGGTCGAGCGCTTCACCTCGGACGGCGGCTCGGTGGTCTCGGCCGCCGACATCACCGCCATCAAGCAGAAGGAGGCCGAGCGCCAGCGCGCGGTCGAACGCCTGCACGTCACCATCGCCGAACTGGAGGACCGCGAGGAGAAGCTGTCCCTGCTGGCGCGCAAATACGAGGTCGCCATGACCCGGGCCGAGGCCGCCAACCAGGCCAAGTCCGAGTTCCTGGCCAATATGAGCCACGAACTGCGCACGCCGCTGAACGCCATCAACGGCTTCTCCGAGATCATGGCCGGGGAGCTGTTCGGGCCGCTGGGCGACGCCAAGTACAAGGGCTACGCGGGCGACATCCTGAAGTCGGGCCAACACCTGCTCAGCCTGATCAACGACATCCTCGACATGGCCAAGATCGAGGCCGGCAAGCTGACCCTGCACTATGAGCAGGTGTCACTGAAGGAGGTGGTGGACGACGCGGCCCGGCTGATGCGCGGCAAGATCGAGGAGGCCGGGCTCAAGCTGCTGGTCGACGCGGCCGAAATCCCCGACATCGAGGCCGACCATCGCGGCCTGAAGCAGGTGGTGCTGAACCTGATCTCGAACGCCGTGAAGTTCACGCCCGAGGGCGGCGACATCGTGGTGACCTTGTCACGGCTGGACGACGACCGGGTGCGGGTGGCGGTGACGGACACCGGCATCGGCATCGCGCCCGAAGACCTGGCCCGCCTGGCCCGCCCGTTCGAACAGGTCGAGGGCCAGCACTCCAAGACCACCCAAGGCACCGGTCTGGGCCTGGCGCTGACCAAGTCGCTGATCGAGCTGCACGGCGGCCAGCTGATGATGGAAAGCGAGCCCGGCCAAGGCACCACCGTTAGCTTCGAACTGCCGATCCATCCCCCCGGCGCGCCGGTGCAGGCGGCGCGGGCGGCCTGATCGCCCTCTAGTTGGCGGCCTTCTTGTCATCGCCGGGCGCGACATCCGGACGATCCCGAACCACTACGCGGCCACGGCGGGTCAGGAGCTCCGACAGGGCCTGACGGTCGGCGGGATCCAGCGTGCCGAGCAGCTCGACGGCGTCGGCTTCCAGCCGGGCGCGTCCGCGGATCTCGGCGGCGCGGGACTCTTCCAGCAGGGCGCGGGCGCGGGCGGGATCGAAGTTCGGCGAGCCGGCCAGATCGACGGCGGCGCGGCGCTTCTGGCGCGCTTCCTCGAAGTCCGGCTTGGCGAGCAGGGCCGAGGCTTTCAGCGTCTGGCGAACCCGCTGGCGGACCTGCGGGTCGAGACGACTGACCACCACCTGCATCGGCGACCGTTCATGCGGCGCGCGCTGGGCGGCGTCGATGCGGTCCTCGACCTTGGCCCGGCCCACCCAGAGGGTGGCGCCGGCCGCGACCGCGAACAGGTTCAGCGCCACCGAGGCGGCGAGCGCGATCTTGAGGGCCTTGGGGCTCAACCGAGCACCTCCGTATCGTCCACGCCCTGCAGCGAGGCCTGATAGAGCACGGCGTCGGCCTGGGCGTCGGCGGTCAGGTGGCCGGTCATGATGACGCCGGCGGCCACGCCCGCGCAGGCCGCGGCGGCCCAGCCCGCGCCGAGAACCAGCACCAGGCGGTCGAGCCAGAGACGGCCGTGCTTGCGGGCCTTCAACCCGGCCTCGGCGGCCGAGGCGATGACCCGGTCGCGCAGGGCCGGAGAGACCTGCGGCGTCGGCGAGGCGCGCAACAGGGCGTCGACGGCGTCCGCCTCGGCCAAGGCTGCGCGCGCGGCCCTGGGCTCCGCCGCCATATAGGCCTGCGCCGCCGTCCGTTCGCTTTCAGGCCAGCGCCGTGCGTCGGCCCCGTAGGCCGAAACCAGGGCGATGAACCGTTCCGCCGTCATCACACTCATGCTCCTTCAGCGTCCGACCGCATATCGGCCAGAGCCAGTCTCAACGCCCGCCGTCCTCGCGACAGCAGGCTTTCCAAAGCCTCGACGCTGACCTCCATCAGGGCCGCGGCCTCGATATTGGTCAACTCCTGATAGTGGCACAGGACAATGGCCTCTCTCTGACGATCCGGTAAACGGGCCAGGGCCGCCTCGACCCGCATCCCCACGTCCGCCGCCAACAGGCCCCGATCCGGGGCCGAGCCCTCGTCCGGCCGATCCGGCGGACTGTCCGTGGCGATCTCGCGCCGCCGACGCAGCCGGTCGTAGCAGAGGTTGAGCGTCACCCGGTGCAGCCATGTGTCGAAGCGCGCCTTGCCCGGCGTCCAGCGCGGGGCCTGCCGCCAGGCCCGCAGCATGGCTTCCTGCGCGACGTCTTCGGCCTCCGCTGCGTCGCCCAGCATCCGGCGCGCCAGCGCCAGCATGCGGGGCAGCTTGCGCGCCACCATGGACTGAATGGCCGCCGGATCGCCCTGACCCACGCGGCGCACCAGATCCTCGTCGGGGTCGGCGATCAGCGCCAATAGGCCCTCGTTCGAACGTCATCGAGAGGGTCGTTCGGCGCGTGTCCGTCGTCCCCGCCATCTCCTTACTCCGAAGCGGGCGCCGGACGCGACGCCTGACGTGCGGCGCGCCTCTCGGCCATGCGTTCGCGGCGATGCTCGCGCGCCTGCTGCATCCCGGCGCGGCGTTCTTCGGCGGTGATGAAGCCGTCGCGATTGGCGTCCAGACGCGCAAAGGCCTGCTCGGCCTTCGCCTGCGCCTCGGCGACCGAAACCGGACCGCGTTCGGCGCGCGGGCCCTCATGACGGGCCGTGCGCGGGCCGCGACGTCCGGAATCACCGTGGGCGCGGACCGCCCGGGGAGCGGTGAATTCCTCGAGGGTGATTGCGCCGTCGCTATTGGCGTCGAGCCGGGCGAAACGCGCCTCGGCGCGCTGCTGCCTATGAGCGCCGCGCCGGGCCTGCATCTCCTCGCGGGTGACCGAACCGTCGCGGTCGGCGTCGGCGGCGGTCAGGCGGGCGACGCGGCGACCGACGAACTCAGCCTGGCTGATGCGGCCGTCGCCGTCCGCGTCAGCGCGCTGGACGTGTGCTTGTCGCTCGACGACCGGGCGCACGGGTTGCTGGGCGGTGGCGGCCCCGGCGAGGGCGGCCAGAGCGACGGCGGCGGCGCCGAGAACCAAGGTCCTGCTCATTCGATGATCTCCATGGCCGTTCGGCCGTGTGCGTCCCTGTCAGGAGATCAAACGGGGGTGGCCTCAGTCTCCGTCGCGGACGGGCGGCAGGGCCGTTTCGAAGGCCGCGCGCGCCGCGGCGCGGACCTCGGCCAGACGCGCGGTCAGGGCGTCGAAGTCGGACGCCCCCGCGGCCTCGGCGAGACGGCGGCGGAACCCCTCAGGCTCGGCGGAAGGATCCCCGGTCTCGTCGAAGGCGGCGGCCAGCACCTGCCCCAGGGCCTGCTGCAGCCGCCAAGCCTCGGCCAGCTCCGGATCGTCCACCAGGGCGTCCAGCGTCGAGACGGTCAGGGGTGCGCCCGACGCCGCCGCGCGTAACTGGCCGGCCTGGGCCACGAACTCGGCGTCGACCTGTCCGCCGGGCGCCAGCTTCAGGTCCCAGGCGCCGCGCCCGGGCCGTTCGCGCGCCATCAGGTCCCGCATCCGGCGGGCGTCGGCGGCGATGTCCACGCCGGGCCGGGGGCGACGCAGAATGGCCTCCAGCGCCGCCGTGACCGCCTCGCCGAAGGCCGGGTCGTCAGCCCAGACGACGCGGGCGCGGGTCAGGGCCATGAACTCCCAGGTGTCGGCCTCAGCCGCATAATAGTCCTGGATGGCGGACAGGCGCAGAGACACCGGCCCCTTGGCCGCGCCGGGGCGCAGCCGCATGTCGACCTCATACAGCCCGCCCTCCGCCGTATGCGCCGACAGGGCGGCGATCAGGCGCTGGGTGAAACGGGAGTAGAAGACCCCGGCGGCCCAGCCCTTGTCGGCCGACACCGCCTCGGGCGGCGCGTCGTAGAGGGTCATCAGGTCGAGGTCGGAACTGGCCCGCATCTCGCGCGACCCGGCCTTGCCCAGCGCCACCACCGCCACCTGCCCGCCGGGCAGGTCCCCGCCCTGCCGCGCGGCCTCCGCCAGGGCGGCTGGGGCCAGGGCGGCCAGCGTCGCGTCGGCCAGCGCCGTCAGGGCGCGACCGGCGCTCTCCGCCCCGGCGCGGCCGGTCAGGATCTGAAGGCCGATACGGAACATCTGGTCACGGTGGATGCGCCGGACAGCGTTCATCGCGCCTTCGAAATCGGGCGCCGCGCCGGCCTCGGCCAGCATCTGTTCGGCGACGCCGGTGTCCTCTTCCAGATCGCGGGCGAAGCGGGCGTCCAGCATACTGTCCAGCGCGGCCGGATAGCGGCCCAGGGTCCGCGCCAGCCGTGGTGCGAAGGCCATCACGCCGACGACCAGATCGAACAGCCGGGGCTGGGCCAGGAACAGGGCCTGCACCTGCACCCCGCCGCTCAACCCGGCGAAGAAGACGGCGAAGCGGCGGAAGGCGTCATCCGCCGCCCCGGTGTCGGCCAGCGCCGTCAGCAACCGAGGGGCCAGCCGGGTGAACAGCTCGCGCCCGCGGGCCGTTCGGGTCGCCGGAATGCGTCCGTGGTGCCAGCTGCGGATCGTGTCGGCGACGGCTGCCGGCTCGGAGAAACCCATCCGTTCGAGGGTGGCCAGGGTTTCTGGGTCGTTCTCGACGCCGGTGAAGACCAGAGAGCCATAGCGGGACGACAGTTCCTCCTCGCCCTCGAACAGTTCGCCGTAGCGACGGTTGACCCCGACCAGCACAGCCTCCACGTGGGCGTCGAAGACGGCCAGGTCGCCCTCCCCCGCCAGCGCCGCCACAGCCGCGCGGCGGGCGGGGTCGGTGGGCAGGCTGTGGGTCTGTTCGTCGTCCAGCATCTGGACCCGGTGCTCCAGCCCGCGCAGTTCGACATAGGCGGCGGTCAGTTCGGCGCAGACCTCGGCTCGCACATGGCCAGCGTCGCGCAGGGCGGCCAGGGCCTCGACGGTGCGCGGGGCGCGCAGCTTCGAATCCCGCCCGCCCAGGATCTGTTGCTGGGTCTGGGCGAAGAACTCGATCTCGCGGATGCCGCCGCGACCGAGTTTCAAATTGGCGCCCGCCGCCTCCAGCCCCTCGCCGGTCTTGTGGACGTGGATCTGTCGCTTGATCGACTGGATGTCGAGGATGGCCGGATAGTCGAGACTGCGCCGCCAGATGAAGGGGGTCAGGGCCTTCAGGAAGACCCTGCCCTCGCCCACGTCGCCCAGCATGGCGCGGGCCTTGATGAAGGCCGCCCGCTCCCAGTTCTGGCCGACGCCCTCGTAGTAGGTCAAGGCGAAAGGGACCGCGATCACCGGCGGAGTCGAGGATGGATCGGGGCGCAGCCGCAGGTCGACGCGGAACACGTAGCCGTCGCCGGTGCGTTCCTGCATCAGGGTCGAGAAGGCATGCGCGATCCGGTCGACGAACCGCTGCGGCTCGACGCCGTCGGCCAGGGCCTCGGTCAGCGCCTCCGGCTCCCAGAACAGGCTGATGTCGATGTCGGAGGAGTAGTTGAGCTCATCCGCCCCGTGCTTGCCCATGGCCAGGCCGAACATGCCGGGGATGGGCCCGCGCCTGTCGTCGGCGTCGGAGGTCAGCTTGCCGCGCTCGCGCTGGTCATGGGCCACCGCCGCCAGCGCCGCGCGAGCCGAGACATCGGCGAAGCGGCTCAGCGCCCCGGTGACCTGGTCGAGGTCCCACTGGCCGCCGAGATCGGCCAGGGCCGTCAGCAGGTGCAACTCGCCCTTCAGACGCCGCAGCGGCGCACGCAGGTCGTCCGCGCCGCCGGTCAGGGCGGTTGTCTGGGCGAGGACCTCGGCCAGACGCGCATCGGCGCCCTGTTCCAGCAGATCGCGCAGCATCTGCGGCCAGCGCCGAGCCAGGCCGAACAGATAGGGCGAGGCGGAGAAGACGGGCGCCAATCCCGGCCAGGCGGCCTGCAGCGCATCCGACCAACCGCCTTCCGCCGAGGCTTCCGACAGCCGTTCGTGCGCGCGTTCGGCGGCGCCGGCGTCGACGATCGGTCCGCAGGGCTGAAGGGCGGTCATGCGGACCGCCGCATGTGCAGCAGCGGATAGGGGCGGCCCTGGTCGTCGGTATCGGAACGACCGGTCCGCTCGAAGCCGAGGCGTTCATAGAAGCCGATGGCGCGGGGGTTCTGTTCGTTCACGTCGACCGTCAGCGCCGGATGCAGCGACCGCGCGTGGTCGATCAGGGCGCGGCCCACGCCCGAGCCGTGGCGCACCGGATCGACAAACAGGGCGTCGACATGAGCCTCGGTCATCGCCAGGAAACCGAGTGGACGATCCTCGTCGTCCACCTTCACCCAGGACACCGTCGCGGGAAGGTATTCGGCGACCAGGGCGTCGATCGCCTCCAGATCGGCGGGAGCGAGGAAGTCGTGGGTCGCCCGGACGGCGCCGCGCCAGATCTCAAGATTGCGCGGGGCGTCGGCGGCGGTCGCGGCGCGGATCATCCCTCCGCCGCCGGCAGGACCAGCGCGACGCGCAGGCCAGGGCCGAAGCCGGCATAGGCGCCGGGGCCTTCGTCGAGGACGATGCGGCCGCCGTGCGCCTCCATGACCGCGCCCACCAGCGACAGGCCGAGGCCCGAGCCGGGTTCGGTGCGGCTGTTGTCGAGACGGACGAAGCGCTGGATGACGCGCTCCCGGTCATCCTCCGGCACGCCCGGGCCGGTGTCGGTGACAGAGAATTCGATCTCGCCCGAGGAGCGGCGGCGCGCGCGCAGCATGACCGCGCCGCCCACGGGGGTGTACTTGATCGCGTTGTCGATGATGTTGGCCAGAGCCTGGGCCAGGAAGGGCTGGTTGGCGTTGACCATCAGGCCGCGCTCGATCTCGGCGGAGAACTCCAGCCCCTTGTCCTCGCTGGCGGGCTCATAGAGCTCGGCCATGTCGGCGGCGAGGTCGGCGGCGTCGAACAGGGCCGGGTCGGGCGTCCGGCCCGAACCGGCGGCGGCCTGCAGCCGGGCGATGGCCAGCACGGTGTTGAAGGTCTTCAGCAGGTCGTCCGCCTCGGACAGGGCCAGCTCCAGCGCCTCGGTCCCGTCGATCTTGCCCGCCTCGGCGTCGATCAGGGCCACTTCCAGCTTGGCCCGCATGCGGGTCAGGGGCGAGCGCAGGTCGTGGGCGATGGCGTCCCCCGCGTGGCGGATGGAGGCCATCGAGCCCTCCAGCCGGTCCAGCATGGTGTTCAGCCCCTGCCCCAGCTCATCCAGCTCGTCGCCGGAG
>Ga0307412_10002127_pt1 | contig 10986 bp, 9 predicted proteins | sample DK1Cmetagenome_3_FD_203823 | JGI IMG/M metagenome (GOLD analysis project Ga0307412, IMG submission 203823) | Maize rhizosphere microbial communities from greenhouse at UC Davis, California, United States - DK15-C-1 | ecosystem: Host-associated > Plants > Roots > Rhizosphere > Soil | place: USA...
GCACGCTGACCAGCCCGCAAACTTTCGGCCAGCACGGGCAGGGCAGCATGCTTTACTGGGTCGATCCCAAATGGGATGTGACCTTCGTCTGCCTGTCCCATGGCGTGATGATCGAAGGTGAAAACTATGAGCGCTTCCAGAAGCTTTCCGATATTGCCATCACATCAGTCATCTGACCTGTGGGGAAAACGATGAAGTCGATTACGGACATATTCTCGGTCAAGGACTATGGCGTCGTCGTAACCGGCGGCGCCAGTGGCCTGGGGCTGGGTTACGCAGAAGCCCTGGCCGCCAACGGGGCACGGGTGACGCTGCTCGATCTCGTTCCGGAACGCCTTGATGCGGAGGTCGCAAGACTGCAGGGCGCAGGATTCGACGTGCGCGGCGCGGTGGTGGACGTTACCGATCACGCCGCGCTCGACGCGCAGATCGCCGCGGCCGCTTCGGCCTATGGGCGGCTCGACGTGGTGTTCGCCAACGCCGGCATCGATTCCGGGCCGGGATATCTGGGCGCCTGGGTGGGCGAAACCCGCCCCCGACTGGAAGCGGGAGCGCTCGAGAACTACGATGATGCCCGCTGGGACCGGGTTATCGAAGTCAATCTCAACGCCGTGTTCGCCACGCTGCGCTCGGCTGTCCGGCACATGAAACCGCGCGGCTTCGGGAGAATGGTGGTCACCACCTCGGCCGCCGCTATCCGCTGCGAGCCGGCGATCGGCATGGCTTACATGGCTGCCAAGGCGGGGGCCGCGCATTTCGTGCGCAATGCCGCGTTGGAGCTGGCCGCCCACGGCATCACCGTGAACGCCATCGCGCCGGGCATGTTCGCCACCAACATCGGCGGAGGGCATCTCAAAAATGAGGCGCTGCAGGCCGAATTCGCCAAGGCCATTCCCATGCACCGGGTCGGATTTGCCGAGGATATGTACGGTCTTGCGCTGTTTCTGGCTTCCCCGGCATCGTCCTACATCACCGGCCAGCAGATCGTGATCGATGGCGCCTTCAGCCTCGGTCAGGCGGACTGAACAAAAAAACCGGGCAGTTCGAAGTCTGCCCGGCCTTGATTTAAATTATTTCGGCGTCAGGTTTCGCAACCCGCAGTCACGGCGTCCCCGGCAATCCCAGACTGTTGACGTAGTGCGTGTCCATATACTCGCGTAGCGCCGCAACCTTGCCGTCCCCAATATCAAGCGACATCACATAGCGGTTGTCGTAGGGGCGGCCGTCCCTGAAACGGCCGCCGCCATGCGTTTCCATCACCACGGTGTGGTCATTCGACGTCAGTTTGGTGAGCGTGATGACCGGCGATCCGGGCTCGAACAGCGCGCGGATCGGGGCCATCATTGCGAAGATCGCATCGGGGCCGACATGAGTGCCGGCGCCGGGCACGCCGGTACCCATCACTGTCCAGCTCATGTCGTCGGCCATCAGTGAACGCGCCTTTTCAAAGTCGCCCGCGCCCAGTGCGCCGAAGAAGGCAAAAGCAACACGCTCGGCGTCGTTGCAGGGTTCTTTCATGCCTCAACCCTCCAGCACGCGAGCGCCGCGCGGCAGACGTTCGCCGCGAGCATAGGCGGCCCGGCCGACGAAGAATTCCTCCACCGACCCCTCGCAAGGCGTGATGCCGCTGGCCTGCAATCCATTGAGCAGTTCGCGCATTTCCCATTCGGACAAGCGGTGGATCGGCTGGCGCAGCATGCCGCCGTTGCCGCCGACAAGGAACTGCTGGTACTTGAAGCTGAGAAACGGATAGAGACCGGAACTGGAAACGCGGCCATGCAGATTCCAGCTTGCCGCGCGGATCGGCTCGATCTTCCAGTAAATCTGCATGGCTTCGTCCAGTTGACCGGCGCGGAAGTGATTGAACATGCGCACCACGCGCTGATCATCCTTGGTCTGCCACAGATCATAGCCCATGGCCCCCGCCCACTGCGCGCCGCACGTGCCGACGATGAAGGCCCAGGCGCTGTCCAGCGGATCCTGGATCAGCAGGCGATCGCCAGCCTTGGCGAAGACATGGGCCGAGTAGTTGGGAGGATTGAGGTTTCCGATCTTCAGTCCCACGACATTGTCGATGTCCGCCAGCCGATCAATGATGTCCACGTTCATCGTGCCATTCCCGAACCGGCTGAGATCGAAGCGTGCCGCGGGATAGATGTCGATGCACAGGTCGACCGCCTCGCACACCGCCTTGTAGGCCTCGAACACTTCCTCCTCGCTGTCGGGGTGGAACTGCACCGGCGTTCCGAACAGCACGTGACTGCCGCCGACCGACTGGAAGTATTTCAGGAACTCGACGTCGCCCTTCATCGTGTCGAGCAAGACCGGCGCCGATACATGGATGCGCCCGCGTGCTTCGTCACATACGATGCGGACGAATTCGCACCGTTCCGCCATTGTCATCGAGGTGGATTCGATGGCGGCGAAGATCGAGAACATGCCCTGTTCTATCAGGTAGTTCACATCCCAGCGGATACCTTCCTCGTCCAGGGCCGAAAGATCGGGGGTAAACGAGGGCATCAGCGGGGCTTCAAGACCGTTATAGTTCTGCCGGGCCCATGCCTTCGCCTCCTTGCGCGTGAATTCCATCCTTCTCTCTCCCTGCGGTGTGCATGGAGGGCGATCGCCACTCCTGCCCAATATTTAGAGGGAAAGCAGGCTGGTCCACCTATCCGCCGGGATAGGTGGCAGCGGGAGGCGCAGGTCCAACAACAGCCTCAACAAGGATTCGTCGTCGATGAGGTGGGGATGCAACAGCATACGGAGAGCAGGCTGGCGCGCCTGGCGGATGCGCATGAGATTACCAATCTTCAAGGGCGTTACATGTATTATCTGGAGGCGCACCGTTATCAGGACGTGCTGGCGCTGTTCGCCAATGATCCGGCTGTGTCGGTGGAAATCGGCGAAGGCGGTGTCTATATTGGCCGCGCGAAAGTAGAGGCCATGTTTCTTCACGTCCTCAAGCCGTTCTTCACGCTCCCCGGCATGATGCCCCTGCACATGCTCACCACACCTGTCATCGAGGTCGAACCTGACGGTCTGCGCGCGCACGGCATGTGGCAGACTATCGGCTGCAACAGTTTCCCCGCCGAAGGCTCTCTAAAGGCGGTGTGGCAGCAGGGCACCTACGACAATCTCTATGTCAAGGAAGAGGGGGAATGGCGAATTCTGCGCATGCGCTGGCTCGCCAACTTCCGGACCTCCTTTGACAAGGGATGGGTGGAGGAACCGCTCTACCATCTTGCACCGCTCGATTGGGATCAGTTCCCGCCTGAACATCGGCCGGATCAGCAGGGCAGCGACGCGTTCGAGAGCTATGATCCATCGGCCATCCGGCAACGGGCACCCTTGCCCCCGGAGCCAGTCACCAATGAAAGATAAGCGGCACTTGCCATCCTATCTTGCGGGATAGGTAAACTCTACCGGTCAGCCGCTAGGATCGGAATCATTCGAGGACCAGCAATAAGTAAGTGGGAGGGGTTTTAGATGTCATTTGAAAAAAAGCATTGGCTCTATGCGGCAAGCGGCATGGCAATGATCACGTCCGCCGGAGGCGCCTGGGCGCAGGCTGAACAGCCAGGCGCAGCAAGTGAAATCGGTCAGATTGGCGACATCGTGGTGACCGCGCGCTTCCGTGAGGAAAAGCTGCAGGATACGCCGCTGGCGATCACCGCGGAAACCGGCGAGGCGCTGGCTGCCAAGAACATCAACAATGTTCAGGACATGGGCCGGATCGTACCCAATGCGTTCATTACACCGGGTGCTGCCGCGGTTGGGGCTACGCCCGCGGTTTCCTTGCGCGGTGTGTTCCAGTCCGACTTCAATTTCGCGTTCGAGCCGGGCGTTGGCATCTATATTGACGATGTGTACCACAGCACGCTCATGGGGTCCGCGCTTGACCTGATGGACATCGAGCGGGTGGAAGTGCTGCGCGGGCCGCAGGGTACCTTGTTCGGCAAGAACACGCTGGGCGGTGCGATCCGTCTTCAATCAAAGACGCCCATGGGAGACAATGGTGGCTCGGTGGAAGTGGCCTATGGCAGCTTCGATCGCCTTGACCTCAAGGCAAGCGTCGATCTGACGCTCGTGCCCGACACGATGTTCCTGCGCGTGGCGGGCGTGTCGCGCAGCGTCAAGGGCTACCAGAAGATCCTTGATTATACCTGCGACATGTTCCAGCGCGGCACGCCTGAACTGGCGGGTTACGGGGACGGCTATGGCCCAGGCGGCGTTGCCGTGACACCTGGCAGCGCAGAGGACCTGGCGGCCGCCATTCCCTCCGTCCTGATCAATTCCGGTTCTGTCAGCAGCATGGCGGCTCAGGCCAATGGCCAAAGCTGCGGCCTGGGCCGGACGGGCGGAGAAAAGCTGAATGCCGGGCGGGTCATGCTGCGTATCCTCCCCAGCGACCGGCTGGAGATCAACCTGGCGGCCGACTACACGGCGGACGATCGGGATGTAAATCCCGATACGCTCATTACTGTCATCAATCCGGTTCTGTCCAGCCGCACCGCGCCCCCCGATTTCTTCTTCAGTTTCGTGCGCGACCAACTGCTGGACGAGCATGGCCTGGTGTATGACGACCGCTTCGTCCCCAGCGATCCCTACACAACCTATGCGAGCAACCGGGATCTCATAAGCGGCCGGTCGCAGCCCAATACGGCGAGCGTGCACAGCTGGGGCATCCAGGGCAAGGTGGATTACGACATCAGCGACAATGTGAGGGCCAAGCTGATCCTGGCGCATCGCGAGTATCAGAGCTGGTTCTCCCATGACTCGGATGTGTCGCCGCTGGGCTTCGGGCTTAACGGCAACGACATCACGCACCGGCAGTTCACGGGTGAATTCCAGCTGCTCGGGCAGGCCTTCGGCGGACTTCTGGACTGGACTGTCGGCGGCTTCTACCTTGATGGCAAAAGCCATATGGGCGGTGCGATCGACTATGTGGTCCTGCACTTCCTTCAGAATGACAGCTTCAAGGACACGGCCAAATCGGGATTTGCGCATGGCGTCTTCCACCTGAGCGACCGGTTCAATCTGACCGCCGGTCTGCGTTACTCCAACAACAAGAAGGAGTTCACCTTCGACCATATCGGCAGCGGTTTCCCCGTGCTGATGCAGAGCGCGACGACGAAGCGGCTCGACTGGACGGTCACCGCGGACTACAAGGTCACGGACAACACGCTGGTTTACGGCGTGGTATCCACCGGTTTCCGGCCGCGCTCCATCAACCCGCGTCCGCTCACGCCGAATCAGTTCGCACCCATCCCCGGCGAAAAGTTGATCAGCTATGAAATCGGAACCAAGGGGGACTATTTCGACCGCAAGCTGCGGGTCAACCTCGCCGCCTTCTACAGCGATTATCAGAGCCATCTGCGCCAGCTCAACGGATTTGAGTGTGTCGGCGCCAATGTCGACGTGGTATTCGACCCGGCGGATTGCCCAACTGGATCCTCGCCCTTCACCTGGTTCTACTATGTGGGCGAAAAGGCGAAGATCTACGGCGTCGAAGCAGAGGTCACGATCGAACCCACCGCCGGCCTGATGATCAACGGCGCGCTGGGCTACAACAAGTTCAAATCCAATGGCACAAGTGCGGCCTTTTTCGATCCCAGCAACCGCATCCAGCCGCGTTTGAACGCCAGCGCGGGTATCCAGTACAGCTTCCCGGCTCCGGGCGGTACGCTCACGCCGCGGATCGACTGGCGGTATCGGAGCCTGATGACGTACAATCCGGCACCCACCACGGCGACCATTCCGCTGTTCAATGTCCCGGGCCAGTCTGTTGTGGACGCAAAGCTGACCTACGAGTTTGACGAGGATTGGCGGGCGTCGCTTTCGGTCACGAACCTGTTCGACAAATTCTACTACAACAACAAGTTCACACTGACCGGTTTCAATGTTTCCGGGTCGCCAGCTCGTCCGCGTGAATGGCTCCTCTCCGTCAAGCGGACTTTCTGATCACAGCGTACCCTAATCCGGGGAGCGCGCTCGCGGTTAGTCCGCGGCCTGCTCCCCTATTTTTTGAAGGGGCAGATGAAGAAAATGAAGATTCTCAAATTAGGAATTGGCATGGCCCTGTTGGCCGTTGCGTTGCTTCCCATAGGCGCACAGGCGGACGTAGAACCTCGCAACGAGGCCGAGCGCACCGTCATCGGCCTGCTGGACACCGCGTTCAACCAGAAGAAGCCCGCGGAAGCCTGGGAACGCTATGGCGGCCCTTATTACACGCAACATAATCCGACGGCGCCGGATGGCAAGGAAGCCATTATCAGCTTGTTGAGCGGATGGCTGCCGACTGTTCCGAACCTGCGCTACGACATCAAACGGATCATATCCAACGACGACATGGTATGGGTCCATTCGCATGTCACCACCGGACCGGAAGATCGTGGCAATGCGGTAGTCGACATTTTTCGTCTGGAGGAGGGCAAGGTCGTCGAACATTGGGACGTCGGGACGCCAGTCCCGGAAAAGTCGATGAACGACAACTCGATGTTCTGATCGCGATGGCCGACTTCGATGAACAGTTCGATTACATAATAGCCGGCGGGGGGACGGCTGGCTGCGTCATCGCCGCGCGGCTGAGCGAAGATCCCTCCGTCCGGGTTATGTTGATTGAGGCCGGACCGCCGCCCGACAACCTTTGGATTCGCATGCCGGCGGGCATGGGGCGGCTGTTTGTTAACAAGCATTATAACTGGTGTTTCGAGAGCGAGCCCGAACCGCATCTGGATGATCGCATCCTTTTCTGGCCGCAGGGCAAGACTCTGGGCGGGTCCAGCGCGATCAACGGCATGGCCTTTGTTCGTGGCCATCCAGAGGATTTCGACAATTGGGCGGGGCTTGGGGCAGCGGGCTGGTCCTGGAAGGATGTCCTACCCTATTTCCGCAAACTGGAAAGCCGCAGCGAGTCCTCCTTGCGGGGCGGCGCGGGGCCTCTGACGGTTTCCGATCCGGGCTATGTCCATCCCAGCGCGCGCGCCTTTATCGAAGCCGCCAAGGCGTGCGGCGTGCCGGAAACCCGCGATTACAACGGAGAGCGGCAGGAAGGCGCCAGCCTGCTCCAATTCACCATCCGCAACGGCCAGCGCGCCAGCGCGGCCGTGGCTTATCTGAAAGACGCGGCCAAGCGGCCGAATTTGACCATCCGCACCGACTCCAACGTCCGGCGGATCCTGTTTTCCGGATCGCGCGCCACTGGCGTCGCCTACACCCACAGGGGCCGGGAACGCACCGCTGGCGCTTCGATCGAGGTCATCGTGACGGCAGGTGCGATCGGAAGTCCGCGCCTGCTGCTGGCCTCCGGCGTCGGCGACGCCCAGGAATTGCAATCGCTCGGCATCGATCCTGTCATCGACCTGCCCGATGTGGGGAAGCATCTGGTCGATCATCCCTATCTTCACATGACCTTCGGCGTCGCCGGGAACGCCTCTCTCAATCCCATGCTAAGGGGTTGGCGGGTTTATGCCCAGGGCGCCCGATGGCTGTTTACCCGCAGGGGGCCATTGACCATTGGGGCCTCGCAGGCTGTCGCCTTTGTCCGCAGCAGCAAGGATGTCGACCGCCCTGACCTCCAGATCAATTTCCGTCCCATCAGCCACAGTTTCGATAAGGCTGGGCGGCTCGGCCCAGATCCGGCATCGCGCGTCACGGCCGCCATTTGCGCCCTGCGGCCCGAATCCAGAGGGCGTGTATGGCTGAAATCGCCCGATGGCACTCCGGCCATGATCGGGGGCTATGCCAGTGCCCCGGCGGATCGGAATGTGCTCGCGGCCGGAGTGGAATGGGTGCGGCGCATTTTTGCGGCAGGACCGCTAGGGCAAATGGTCCTCTCAGAGGACAAGCCGGGGCCAGCCGCAACCGGGCCCGAGGGCATAAAGCGTTTCATCCATGAAACAGTCCAGCCGATGGCGCATCCGGTTGGCACCTGCCGGATGGGAGACGGCCCTGGAACAGTGGTCGATTCCCGCCTGCGCGTGCATGGGATTGGCGGTCTGCGCGTGGCGGACTCGTCAGTGATGCCCGACATCGTGTCCGGCAACACGGTCGCGGCAACCTACATGATCGCCGAAAAGGCGGCGGACATGATCCGGGCCGACCGGGCCGCAGCATAGGAGAGCAGAGCTTGGCACAGGAACATATCCGGCGATGGATGATCGGAGATGTGGAGGTTGTCCGCATAGTCGAGATTTTTCGTGAAAAGATCGACGCCAGCTTCATGTTCCCCGATTGCACGCCTGACATCGTGCAAAGGCATGAATGGCTGAAGCCGCAGCATGCCACGGAGGATGGCCAGATCGTCCTGGCTTTCCAGGCCTTCGCCGTTTGCGCCGGTGATCGCCGGATCATGATCGACACCTGCATCGGCAATGACAAATACCGCTTTGCCCCCATCTTCCATATGCGGCACGGCGACTTCCTGTCCGATCTGGCGGCGGCGGGCTTTTCGCCTGAAGAGGTGGACACCGTACTCTGCACCCATCTTCACCTCGACCATGTCGGCTGGAATACCCGGCTGGTGGACGGCCGCTGGGTCCCGACCTTTCCCAACGCCCGCTATCTTATGAGCAAGGTAGAGCTGGAGTTCATCAGGAATCTGGTCGGCACCCCGCATGCGGAGGTCGACCATCTCTCCGACTCGCTGCAACCGGTGTTCGATGCCGGCCTGGTCGATTTCGTCGAAAGTGACCACCGGGTGTGCGACTCCCTCTGGTTGGAGCCAACGCCAGGCCACACGCCGGGGCATGTCAGCATCCGCATCGCTTCACAGGGGCAGAATGCCGTCATCACCGGCGACGTCATGCACCACCCGCTGCAATGTGCCGAACCACGGCTGCGCAATCGTTTCTGCAACGATCATGATCACAGCCGCGCCACCCGGCTTGCCTTTCTTGAGCGGTATCAGGACAGCGACGTAATGGTCATAGGCAGCCATTTCGCAGAGCCGACCGCCGGCTGGATCAGGCGGAACGGCGATAACTGGCGCTTCTTCCACGACTGATTTGAATTGCTTCCTTCTTGGAAATAAAAAAGCCCCGGCCTCGGCCGGGGCTTTGCGTTGGGATCGGCAGTGACCGCTACTCAGCGGCCGAGATGGCGATATCCGACAGGCGCTGAAAGCGCTCTATATTGTCCGGCTCAGGCAAGAGCCTTGTCGTCAGGCAGACAAAGCTCATGTCGAGTTCGGGGTCCACCCAGAACACCGTGCTGCCGGCGCCATGATTGCCGAAGGAACGGGGTGTGGCGAGCGTACCGAACTGGTGGTGACAGATCTGCTCGCCCCGCAGCGAGAAGCCGAGTCCGATGTAGGCCGGATAGGGCAACCATCCCCGGCTCAGCGCCATGCTCTTGTAAATCTCGTTTGGAAGGTCGGCCGTCTTGTTACGTGTGGCAAGATCGAGAGTGCGCGGCGATATGATCCGCGCGCCATCCAGTTCGCCCCCCCGTCGGAGCATTTCGGCAAAGCGCCAGATGTCCGAAGCCGTGGATATCATGCCCACCCACGGCATTTCGGCCTCAGGATCCTCGAAGGCCCCATTCGGCCCCGGAACGTTGCTGCTGGGGTGAATGGCCGGGAATGACGGCGGAAACTCGGGTACGATATGCCTTTCCTTGAGGTCCGGCCGGACGCCGACGCTGGTGTCGTGCATGCCCAAGGGCTGCAGCAGATCTTCCGTGACGATATCCCGGAAACGCCGACCCTTCGGATCGGTGCGTTGCAGGATTTCCCCCATCAGGGCGTGCGCGGCCATGGGCGAATAGGCCACGCTTCCACCCGGCTCATCCTCGCCGTGAACGGAGTCGCATATGGCCTTGATGATTACGTCGAGCCTGTCGATCGGCATGCCCGGCTTCGGCACGAATACAGAGGGCAGTCCAGTCCGATGGGTAAGGAGATGCTCCAGGCGAATGTTTTCGCGTGGCTTGCCAGAGAATTCGGGGATGACGTCGGAAATCTTCGTCGTTAGCGCCACGCGGCCCAGTTCGATAGCACGCAGGACAAGAACGTTCGTCAGGCCTTTGGTGAGAGAGAACAGGCTGAAAACCGAATCTTTTTCGACCGGCCGGGGATCGTTGCCCCTCCGTGTGCCGATGGCCTCATGAAGACCTATTTCACCATGACGCGCCACGATGACGGTTGCTCCGAGATAGCGCCCCTCGGCAATGTCTATCTCGATCGTTTCCTTCAGATGGCGCAGTCTGTCGCTGCTTAGCCCCTTTATCGCACCTGTCTTCATCATTTGCCCTTTTTGGTGGTAGAGTCCGGCTGTTGCTTCCAGCAGCCGAACCCCTTGATTCTGACGATAGGACATTGATCGGAACAGGGACCTATCCCCGGAGATAGGAGCAGATATGATCGCTGAGTATATTCTGGGGGGACAGCGCACATCAGGCGCGCGAGCCGCTCGATACCAGCGCAAAGACGCGGGATTGGGTGCTTAGGACGGAGTGGAGAGGATGACGGTCACACCCGGTGCGGCGACAGTTTCGCACTATAGTCGCGCCCGAATGCGGTTACCCCGTCAAGCGCTGGTCGAGCGGCCGCGATTGCTTTCATTGCTGGAAGAACCGGCCGCGGCAAGATTGATCTTCGTTCAGGCGCCCGCCGGCTATGGCAAGACCAGTCTGCTGCAGCAATGGGCGCAGCAATGCGGGGAACAGGGCGCCGTCATTGCCTGGCTGAGCCTCGACGCGCGGGACCGGGATGCGCTGTCCTTCGCCCGGCACCTCGCCCTTGCATTGGACGAAAGCCAGCGGCCGGAAAGAAGCGGCACCGACGTTTCCGGCGGCGTGTCCGGATATTATGGCTGGCAAGCGATCATTCAGGAGCTGTGCGATCGCTTCATCGACAGCGATGTGCCCTGCTATATCTTCCTGGACGACATGCAGCGCCTCAAGGATTCCGAAGCACTGGCCTGCCTCGAAATGCTCATCTCTGACGCTCCGCCGGAAATCAGGCTCGTCGTTTCGACGCGCGAGGAT
>Ga0307412_10002129_pt1 | contig 10983 bp, 9 predicted proteins | sample DK1Cmetagenome_3_FD_203823 | JGI IMG/M metagenome (GOLD analysis project Ga0307412, IMG submission 203823) | Maize rhizosphere microbial communities from greenhouse at UC Davis, California, United States - DK15-C-1 | ecosystem: Host-associated > Plants > Roots > Rhizosphere > Soil | place: USA...
ATTAAAGGTGAATTTCTTGAAGTTCTCCCATCTTTCAGGGTATTTTTTCGGATCGTAATTTACATTCCTGTCTTTTGGCGGAAAATAGGGCCACCAATAATCATCAGAATGCCAATCGGGTTTTGAAAAATAAGCTCCGATCTTGAAGCCTTCTCCTCTAAATGTGCTGAAAATTTCTTTCGCTACATCTGCTTTCGGATTTTTGGAAAAAGGGGTTTTTGAGGAAGTAACTTTGTAATCAGACTGTTGGGTATCAAACATCGCAAAACCATCGTGATGCTTTGTTGTGAAAACTACATATTTCATTCCTGCTTTTTTCGTTGCATCAGCCCATTTTTGTGGATTAAATTGTGCCGGATTGAAAGTTGTTTGGAGATTTTCGTAGTTTTTTACATATTCAGTGTAAGATTTTCCGTGCTCGGGTTTACGTTGCGTCCATGATTCATCTTCCGGGCAAAGGCTCCAACTTTCAACAATTCCCCACTGGCTGTAGGTTCCCCAATGCATAAACAGTCCGAATTTTAAGTCCTGCCAGTTTTCAAGATTTTCCACAACGAGCGGATCTGTCGGTTTTTGATAGCCTTCCGAAACATTGTGAGCCTGTGAAAAAAATGCAGATGATATGAACAATGATGAAAGAAAAAAGGTTTTAGTTTTTTGTCTGATTAGCATGAAAGATACTTTTCGCTAATTTAATCATCTTTAAGAAACTCGCAAACTGTTCATTATGAGATATTTTTTAAACCGTAAAAGTCACAAATACTTTTACTTAAACACTTTAGAACACTTAAGTTTTTAAAGTTTAAATATTGAAATAAAAGTTCACAGAAGATGAAAATCAAAGATTTCAAAAACTTAAATGTTCTTTTCAACATTAATTTTAGTTACTTAAATAAACTTAAGTGTGTTAAACTTTTGTGACTTTTGTGGTTAAATTAAAATTTTAAATGTAGATTCAATGTCAGGATACAAAAACTGAAAACCATTTTTGATTAATTTTTCGGGATAAACGTTTCTGCTTTTTAATAATAATTCTGTTTCTGTTTTTAGGAATATTGATGCGATTTCCAGTTGCCATACCGGAGCGTTCAAACCAAAAGGAACTTTCATTTCTTTTCTTAGTTTTTTCATGAATTCTTCGTTAGATAAAGGATTTGGAGCAGTTAAATTGATTGTTCCTGAGATATTTTCATGATCAATACTATATTCAACGGCTTTACAAAAATCATCAATATGAATCCAGCTTACATTTTGATTTCCCCTTCCCTGTTTTCCGCCAAGACCTAATCTTGTGATCAATTTTAATTTCGGAAAAGCTCCGCCGTTGTTCCCTAAAACGATTGAAGTTCGTAACGCGACCTTTCGTACATTTTCATTTTTAGTAGTAAAAAATTCTTTTTCCCAGCTTTTGCAAATATTCATTGAAAAATCGTCGCCAATAATTCCGTTTTCTTCTGTGTTTAATTGTGTTTCTGAGTGAACATAAATGGTTGCTGAACTGGCATTCAACCATACTTTTGGTTGATTGATACAGCTATCAATAGCTTGTTGAAGAACTTTTGTGCTGTCAATTCTTGAAGCATAAATTTCCTGTTTGTTTTTCTCGGTATATCTGCAATCGACTGATTTCCCGGTGAGATTTATTAGAACATCTGAATTTTCAAGAATATTCTCCCATTCACCTAATGTTTTTGCATCCCAAAAAATTTCGTTTTTACGTTTTGGATTACGGGTTAAAATATAAACTTCATTTCCTTTTTCTGTAAAATATTTTTCAAGATTTTGTCCGAGAAATCCGGTTCCGGCGGCGATTATTATTTTCATTTTTTTGAGTTTTTTGTTGATTGTTGAATAGATGTTAGTTTATGTTTGAGATGTTTCGACAGGCTCAGCATGACATTACGATGTTAACTGTTTTCTATTTAATTTTAATTAACGTTCTGCGTTTGTTTTAATTAATTTATTTCGTTCTAATAAGAAATTCGTAAGATAATTTTTAAGAAAAAATTTATTGAAAAGTTTTCCTATGATTCCAAAAGGAGATTCAAATTCTAAAATATCCGTCATTATTGTATTCTTGCCTCTCTGTTTAAAAATATGTTGATGTTTGAACGATTTAAAAGTTCCTTTCAACATAATATCTGTGAATTGATTAGGTTTTTCCATGCTTATGATTTTTGAAGTATGTGTTTGATAAAATCCTAAATGCTTTGCCCGCCAAGTCACCGTTTCCTCTTGTTCAATTAATCCTGAAGTGCGTCCTGCAATTGCTTTTTCATTGGTTTTTGAAGTTGATTTCTGATGCAGATCAATGTCACGGGCCAGATCAAAAACATGATGGATATCGGCTTTGATTTGTGTTTTTAAATAAATTTTAGACATATAAATATATTAACAGGATTAAAATTAAGACTCTGTAAGTCATCCAGCTTATCGTTGGAAGGAAGTTCAATTTCAATATTTTACATCTTCTCAAATGCTCTAAAAACATGATAAAAACTACAATTCCAAAGTAAGCAATTGAAAAATTTAAGCTTAAATTTAAAAATAAAGCAGGAACTAAAAGTAAGGTTCCGATCAAAGAAACCGTCATCATATTTCCAAGGTAATCCCAAATTTTTTCTTTTAAATATACTTTTAAAAATATAGTCTGCCAAACAATCTGACCTATGCAAACCGCAAATTCTCTAAGAAAGTTCTGACCTAAATTCAGACCTAATTTCGCTGTAAACAAACTTAAAATATAAGATGAAAATAATACGACAAATGCAATATAAGTAAGCCTGTATTTCAAATTAAAATCAGGGACACAAGACTGTTCTGTTTGATCTTTTCCTGACGGAATAATCTGTTTTCTGTTATAAGAAACAAAAGAATACAACTTTTTGAAAAACCAATATAACGGCTGTATTCTGGCGATTTTCTCTAATAATGGAAATGAATTTCCTATGATCAAAAGTAGACTGTCTACCCCATAAATAACTTCATTCTTGTTGTGATCTACTAATGCAATTTCATTTTTTGCCCGAGTAAAATTAATAAGATTTTTATTCTTAAAACTCAATTCTGTAAAGGCTTCTCTTCCTTTTTCATCAAGCATTCCCGCTTTGATAAAACCTTTTGAGTAGATGTTGCACATCGGACATTCGTTGTCGTAGATGAGGGTGTGGTTTTGTAGGGTTTTCATAATAAATTATTTTTTAGAATTAAGTATTTTCTTAAAGTTTCATTAAATAACTTTTGGACTTATCTCTACAATAAAATATATAAGCAACTGCTAAAAAAGGACTTGCTAATACCCCATAACCAGGAATAAAAGAAAATACATTAATGTGAACATTAAATTCATTGAGAAGAAAAAATATCCATATTGGTAAAATCATCACTCCATACATTATCATAAAAAGATCAGTCCAGAAGCCCGTAAAGATTTTAATTAAATAGCTAACCAATTGAAATCCTCCAACTGCAAAATAGAATATAAACCAGACTGGAAATAAATCATTCTTAATAATCCCGTACAAAAGACCTATAATGATATATCCAAAAAATACGGCCATTTGTAAATAATAATCAATTTTCAAAAAAGTTTTCATCGTTTTAATTTTAAAGGTTTAAAAAATCTCCTCTTGTTCGTTTGTTCTGAAATTTGAAGGTGAAATACATCCAGATTTTAAATAATAACGTCTTCATTTTGCACTAATTTTTCTTTGTTCATGGCGTGTTTACGACCTTTTAAGAAAAGTAATAAGTTTAAAAGCATCATTACACCAAGATAAATTGAGAACCCTCCGATTTTTTTGCTCAATGCAACAACTAATCTTTCTACGGTTTCGATCTGGAAAAACTCAATAATACATAAAGCAAAACCAATATTTAAGAGGTAAAAACCAATTTTAAACAGTGAATTTGTTGCCATCGCGATGTCTTCTTTCTGATGAAAAATATCGATCATAAATGTCTTTGAATTTTTAAACAAAAATTGAGAAACCAAAACCGTAAGAGTAATTACAATTGGCAAATAGATCATGTACGCTGAAAAATTGTACGTTGCTGTGGTTAAGATAGTTGCTGTCATGATAGTTTATTTTATTGTTAAATTTTTTCTTAAAAAGTAAAGCGTAAAAATGTTGATATAATGTAACACACAAAGAATCAAAGTAATACATCCGATACGGATTGCTGTTACCGATAAAAGCTCTTCCCAATTGTTCACTTTATTCCATGTTGTAAGACTGATTGCGATGTAACCAAGATTTATAAGATAATAGCATCCCAGAAGTATTCTGTTGATTGTCAAGCACAAATCTGAATCATGAATAAGGTATTCCAGATAAAACTTTCCTGCCTTGTAACATCTTTTTCCAACATCAATCGTGATATACGAACTGATGGAAAGGAAAAGTATATATGAAATTATATTAAACATCTTATAACTATTATATTTTCAATAATTTTTGAAAGTTTATTTGAAATAAAAAAGGATTTAAAGTCCTTTCTATTTTAATAAGTTGGTAATTTTACCGACCAGCCAGTGATCATCACTTTTTATCGCGAGATCCATAATATTGTTGATTTTTCCTGTGACGGAGCTGAAATCTTCCATTAATTTGATAAATTCTTTAGCTTCTTCAGAGTCTTTATCTTCAATATTTTTTAATTCTTCCAGGAAAGAAATAACAGGTTCAATTTCTCTTTTTCTACGTTCTTTTGTAATCTGTTTGAATAAATACCAAACGTCTTTTTCAGCCACAAAATACTCTTTTCTTTCCCCTTTTACGAATTCTTTTTTTACAATTCCCCAATCCATCAGAGCCCGTAAATTCATGTTGGCATTTCCTCTTGAAATTTCCAACTGCTCCATTACCTCGTCGGTAGAAAGCGGTTTTCCACTCGCCAAAAGCAATGCATGCACCTGCGCCATTGTCCGGTTGATCCCCCAATTGGTTGCAAACGTTCCCCAAGTCTGAATGTATTTTTCTTTGGCTTCTGAAAGTTTCATTTTGTATTACTTTTAATTTCTGATACAAATGTAATTATAATTTTCGAACTTTCAATAATTTTTGAAAACTAATTTTATTCTATATGAAATCCTATAAATTTTGCTTAGAAAATTTTTCATTAATAATTAAAAATATGTTAAATTTATTCTTAATCTAAAGTCAATTTCCTTGCAGGTTCAATACTAATATATTAGATTTATATTTTTAAATGCTTTTGTGATATCATCAAAATAACCAGACTTGAAAAATAATATATTCTTTATATTTTTCTTATTATTTTTTACTCCTATTTACAGTCAGAAATCCAACATCCAGTTTTTTAATACTGATAATGGGCTTCCGCAAAATAGTGTGAAAGATATCACCAAAGACAAATACGGTTTTATATGGCTTAGTACTGAAAACGGAATTGTAAGATATGACGGCAATAGCTTTCTGGTTTACAAAAATTTCCCTTTGAACACGCAGCGGTTTCTTTATTTCTATGGGAATACTGAAAAAGACAGCATTTTTGTAAGAAGTGAATTTAAAAGCAATGTGCTGATCCACAAAAAACTTCCTAAACTCTCCAATGTAATAGGAAATTACCCAATTTTCTTTCTTAAAAATAATACGAATTACCTTTTATACTGCTCGAACTTCAGTTATGCTGCCACCGGGACAAGTTTTTATATGAATTTTAAAGAAGGCAGATATTATCTCCACAAAAATTCTTTGACATACCGGGATTTTAAATCAAAAACGGAAGAAAACTTAGATATTAAAACGATTTACAATAATGTTCCCAAGGTTTTTGCTATCGATGAAATCCTGTTTTATACAGATTATCAATCAAAGAAAGTTATTGGGATAAAAAAAGGTAAAATTGTTAATTCTTACAATATTCCGTTACTCACCGACCCCAAAAGCAAAATATTGTGGAGCAAGATCAATAATCAGGCTTTTATTGTGAATAATAGCACAATCTACACCTGTAATTATGAAAACGGACAATTAAAAACAACAAAACTAATCCAGCTGGATCATGCGAAAGGAGAAAATATCGGCAGCATTTATTATGATAAAAAGTATAAGAAAATTTATCTTGGAAGCGGTATAGATGGGCTGCAGGTTATTAGTTTTCCTGATTTCACCTCGATAAAGAGACCACCTTCAAAACCAGAGTCTGTTTTCTACTCTACCCTTCCCTACAGTACTTCTTCTGTAATCACCACATTTGGAGAAATTTATGACCGGAACGGCCTTGTGGAAGATAAAAGCTTTAAAACTGCCTCACCTTATTTTTTGGATTATGATTCGGACGGCAATATTATTACATTAGATACAAACACTCCGATAATTTATCAAAAATCAGCATTTTATAAAGAAAGTATCACTTCAAAAAACCTTGCGTTAAAAGATCTTTTTTCCGATGGTCGTAAATATTATGCCTTGCTTAAAGATATAAGGAATGAAAAAGCAATGGTGGTCAACGGAATATTGGCCATATATAAGGATAACTCTTTGAAATCCGTGGAAAAGAAAATATTTTTTCCGGACGAACCTACAAAATTCATAAAATTTGACAAGGATCATTTTTTGATAGGAACCGTAAAAGGTCTGTATAGATTATCATTAACAACCCATAAAATATATAACCTTACCGGCAGTCAGCAATTATTTGTCAGAAATATTATCCGGTCAAAAGACGGCAATTTCTGGGTAACCACTTTAGGAAAAGGACTTTACCTACTAAAGAATAACCGCCTGATCAAGATGCCTTACGATGTAGAGAATAATATTTCGTCTCCCCATACAATTTTAGAAGATAAAAAAGGATTTTTTTGGATTCCCACAAACAACGGATTGTACAAAATTCTTGAAAGCCAGCTGTTAAAATATGCCCAGGATAAAAAATCGAGGGTTAATTATTACAGGTTTTCCAAAGATGCCGGATTTAATACCAACGAGTTTAATGGCGGCAGTAATATTTGTGGCAATATATTGGAAAACGGTGATTTTGTACTTCCTTCTATCAACGGCCTGGTTTTCTTTAATCCCTTAAAAATAAAATCTTATTATCCTGAAAATATCTATGTAGAAAGAGCCCTCGTCAACAATAAGGAACAATATTTTAACAACAATCTGTATTTGGATCAGGATGCCAATCGTATAGATATTTTCATTGATGTTCCTTATTATTCAAACGCGGATAATATAGTCATAGAAGCAAAATTGGGTGATTTGCCCAATGCAAAATGGGAACCGATCGGCAAAGACAGAAAGTTTTCTATCTCAAACCTGGGGTATGGAAATCATTCTTTTATGGTAAAAATGCTTGTTTCGGATGAGGGGAAATTTATTTACAAAAAGATTAAGATCATTATTCCGCCGTACTTTTATCAAACATTATGGTTTAAAATATTAACATTTTCTTTATTATTATTCCTATTCTTTTTTCTGGTAAAATGGAGGATTCATTTTCTGAAAAAGAAGAATCAGGAACTGGAAAAAACGGTTACTTCCCGCACCAAAAGCCTTTCCGACACTGTAGAAAAACTGGAACAGACAAAGGAAAAACTTCATAAGGAAATTGAACAGCAAAAAAAGCTCATCGGTACGATTACCCATGACATTACAACTCCTATCAAATTTATCGCCCTTACCACGAAAGAAGTTCTGGATGCAGGAAATTTTAACGAAAAACTTACTGAGAAAATTCTTAGCTCAATATATAAATCTTCTGATCAATTGTACAATTTTACAATTACCTTAAAAGAATATGCTGATATATACACTCATCACAGATTGGATGAAACGGAATTATATTCATTATATCAGCTTATAGAAGAGAAAAAAATTCTTTTTGATGAGATCGCTAAAAATAATAATACAGTCATTATTAATAATGTAGATAAAGCATTGTCAATATGGATAAGTAAGAATATATTGTCTGCTATTGTTCATAATTTAATAGATAATTCTGTGAAGTATACAAAAAACGGAACTATTACCATCGAAAGCGGAATTGAAGATGAACATATTACTTTACAGATTACAGATACCGGAATCGGGATGGAACAAAAGAAAATTGAATATTATACAATACTCCAGGATAATATTGAAAACGAAAAGCTAATACTGCAAAAATACGGTATGGGATTACATCTCGTATTGCAGCTACTGCAAATGATTGATGGTAAAATTATCTTCAAAAAAAATAAATTACAGGGAACTTCCTTCAAACTGATTTTAATAAATAAAAAAAATGATTAGAAACATTCTTATTGCTGACGATCATGATATAGTACTGGTGGGTACAAGCATCATTTTAGAATCCAGAATCCAAAATGTACGCATAGACCAGGCCGAAGATTATCCGAAAACACTGGAAAAAATTTCCGGACAAAAATTTGACCTTGTCATTCTGGATATCAATATGCCCGAAAGCAAAAACAAAAAAATGATTTCCGAAATACGATCGATTGACCCGGACATAAAAATACTGATCTTCTCTGCTTACGAGGAAGAAATAGCCGTACAGTACCTCAAAGAAGGAGCCAACGGATATATCAGCAAACTAAGTAAATCCGACGAAATATCAGATGCCGTGAATAAAATATTCTCGGACGGATATTATTATCCATCCGGAATTATTAATCAACTTTTAAACGAATCACCACTCGATTCCATAAAAAACCTTTCCGAAAGGGAATATGAAATTTTTATCCTGATGGTGGAAGGAAACGGCAATTTGGAAATTTCAAATAAAATGAATATCCAGATGCCTACCATCAGTACCTACAAAAAAAGAATACACAAGAAACTAAAAACTAATAATATAGCAGACCTCATCAAGCTTTACCAAACTTATATCGCATAATTAACGAAATAAATAATTCACAATTTGTAGAATTTTTTCTACAACATACTTTATTTTTTTCTACAAGATAGATTATTTTTTTTAAGCCAGATTCTATAATTTTACTTTATGATTAATAAACAATTATTAATATCTGTTAATATAATAACAAATTGATAATAAAAATTCAATATTAATCATAAACTAACAACCAGAACTTTTGCATCATTTCAGATGATTACTAGTTGAATTACAAGAACCTAAGCTAATTAAAAACAAAAATAAATGTCTAAAAATTTTACAAAAGTATGGCAGTCCATAGCATTGCTAAGTTCATGCATTGCCTTTGCACAAACCGGAAACATCGGGGTTAATACTCCAAATCCGGGATCAACAATGGATATCAACGGGTCTGTAGCTGCAAAATATAATGCGGTAACCAGTACTAATTATAATTTGACGGCAACAGATTATCACGTCTCGTATAACGGTACTTCCAACGCCGTATTGAATCTTCCTTCGGCTATCAGCGGGGTTGGAAATTTCAAGGGACGTATGTATACGATCAAGAACAACACAAATTTCACCATAACAGTAAACTCTGCAGCGCCGGAAACTATTAACGGAAATACAAGCGTTATAGTTCCCGCCAACCAGAGTGTACAAGTAATCAACACAGGTCTTACCGGGGCCAATCCTACCTGGGAGGTAGTTTCATTAGGTTCTACATCCACAGGAGATTATATTATTGTTAAGCCAAATGCTTCTCAATCCGTATCTACAGGATCAGATGTAACATTTGGATCTGTAATCGCTTCTAACAATATCACTTATAATGCGGGAGTTTTTAATTTAAAAGCCGGTAAAACCTATGTGTTACGATGCCAGTTACATGCGACAGATTTTTCATTGGCAGGAGGTTTTTTCATTTATGAATGGGTAGATGCTTCCAATAATTCGGTACTTCCATCCAGTACTACCGGTGTAGTTGATGCTATTAATAATTACCCGGCAAATACAATAGGTGGCCAACCGGAAGCTTACGCTATTTACAGGCCTACTGTTGACATCTCTGTAAAAGTAAGATTAGGAGGGGCCGGAACAGCCATATTGAATCCGGGAATAGGCTTTATGTCGGTTACAGAACTTGCAGGAGGTAGCGGCAACGGAACAACTATCATTAACAATAACATTACCGCTAGCAACGGTCTTACACTTTCTGGTACGGATGTAAAATTAGGCGGTACACTTTCTCAACCAACAGATATTGCCACAGCAGGAAATAATCTGAGCATTAATGGTACGGGAAAAGTTTTATTAGGAACCAATACAGTCCCTACAGGGGCATCAGGCTCTAAGCTTGTTATCGATAATGGTACAACAAACGGTGCATTACAGATCAAGGATGGTACACAGCAATTAGGCTATGTCCTTACAAGTGATGCCAATGGTTTGGCTACATGGTCTTCTACAACGACAACAGCATTTGCTGACAACTGGACTTCTTATACAGGTACTTTGGTTAATCCATTTACAGGACCTACGGGTGGAGGTGGCCTTGTTACAGGTGTGTCACTTACAATTCCTGCCAAAGGATGGTATTTTATTCGCAGCGGTATTTCCATTAATTCTAATTGTAATGACTATGCTTTTTATATAAATGGAATCGGAGATGTTTGGAGAAGCTATTGCGGATCCAATACTGCTGCTTTTATGTTTCCAAGAGATCAGAATAGAGTATTATATTTTGCAGCACCCGGAAATTATCCAGTCTTTGCCGGTAAAACTAATGGTGTAGTTCCTGATAGTTTTAATGCAGGAAATCCTGTTTTTTATCTGGATTTCGTAAAATTCCAAAACTAAGATTATTGTAATTATTCCCCCTCCTTTCTCAATTTATTTAAGTCAAGATAAATCTTGCAGATGATGAAAGAGAAGAATAGTTCCCGCTAAAGGAGGGGTTTTATTTATTCAATATATAATACAACAGCAGACATTCCGTTGAATGTCTGCTGTTTTTAGTAATTTATAGATCTTATTTAATTCTCTTGTAATCCGATTTACTTTGGCAATTCTTTTTTAAGAAGAGCTTCCAGTTTACTTTTTTCTTCTTTTGAAATATCTTTGGTTTCTATAAAA
>Ga0307412_10002132_pt1 | contig 10976 bp, 12 predicted proteins | sample DK1Cmetagenome_3_FD_203823 | JGI IMG/M metagenome (GOLD analysis project Ga0307412, IMG submission 203823) | Maize rhizosphere microbial communities from greenhouse at UC Davis, California, United States - DK15-C-1 | ecosystem: Host-associated > Plants > Roots > Rhizosphere > Soil | place: USA...
TTTTGTCGTTGGCGGCACAGCCGAATGTCAGACCCCCGCCATAGCTTTGCAGTCATGGAACACGTGATAGTCCGCAGGGGCGGGGATGGAATGCCGACGGCGGTGGTCTGCCGGGGACGGGAATGGGCCGTGGGTGCCGAGCCGGTGAGATGGTTCGAACGGATTAACTGGTGGGAGACCCACCGGAGGATGCCAAAGGGCAGAAGCCGCGTGGACGTGGAGATCCTGCAGGTCCAGGTGCGGCTGGGAAGCAACCGGAACTCCGCCCTGACCACCATGGTGCTGGAACGTGACGGACTCGGGGGCGGCTGGCGCCTGCGGGAGTCCCTGGCCGGCGCGGCGTAGCACCAGCCCCAAGGGAAAGGCCTGCCTGCGGGCATTGGAAAACCCTCCACCGCGACTATTGGGGGATGCCGCGGTGGAGGGCCTGAGTTGAATATACCGTGAACTGCAGGAAACAAAAAGTTACCGTTGAATGTGTCTGCAGCATTACCCGGGGCCGGAGCCTGCGTCACGGCAGTCAGCGGCGGACCGGTATGAAGACGCGCGGCTGCTCGGTCCAGGTATCGGCCATCCGGGCCATGGTCCGGCGAAGGATCCGGTCGGAACCTTCCCTCGCCGCCGCGGCGTCGCCCCTGGCAATCGCTTCCGCCACGTCCACGTGCCACTGCAGGGCAGCCTCGTTGGGGTGGTCGGGCATGAGGCCGTGCACCGTTCGGCCGGTCAGCGTCTCCGCCACCTGGCCCATGAGGTTGGCGAACATCTCATTGCCGGAGCCGGAAAGCAGGAGGGAATGGAACTGGATATCCAGGTCCAGGAAGCGCGGCACCTCACCGTTGAGGCCGGCGTCGCGCATGGCATAGGCCACGTCCACCAGCTCGAGCCTCAGCGGGGCCGGCGCGTTCTGGGCGGCCAGCTCGGCCGCGGCAGGTTCAACGGCCGCCCGCAGCTCGGCGAGGGAGCGAAGCTGCGCGCCGCGGGCGTCGCTGGCAAGCCGCCACCGGATGACCTGCGGGTCAAAGGGATTCCAGCGGCTGGGCGGCAGGACGCGGATGCCCACCCGCTTCGTGGTCTCCACCAAACCCAGTGACTGCAGGACGCGGACTGCTTCACGGATGACGGACCGGGAAACCTTGAGCTCGTCTTCAAGCTGCTCTGCGAGCATGACATGGCCAGCAGGCAGCTCGCCTGCGATGATGCGGGTGCCAAGATTTTCGATGGCACGGTGGTGCAGGCTGCTGGTCATGCCGTTAAGCCTAGTGGGAACGGGCCCGACGGCCAGGCTGGAGGCGGCCGGCGGCGACACAAAGCATTCCAGTATCCGGTTGCCCCTTTCCTCATACCTCCGGAATATATATGCTTTATTCCGACCCTGGTCATGGCGGGCGGCTTCGACGAGGCTGCCGCCATTCGTCCTGAAGCAATGAATTGGAGTTTTGATGTCTGCACACATCGGTGTCACCGGCCTTGCGGTGATGGGTGCCAACCTGGCCCGCAACCTCGCGCGGAACGGCTTCACCGTCGCCCTGCACAACAGGTCCGTGGAGAAGACCGACGCACTGCTGGAGCGGTACGGATCCGAAGGCGACTTCATCCGCACCGAAACCCTGCAGGAACTGGTCGACTCACTGGAGAAGCCCCGGCGCGTGCTGATCATGGTCAAGGCCGGCAAGCCGGTGGACTCGGTCATCGAACAGCTCGAGCCGTTGCTCGAACCGGGCGACATCATCATCGACGCCGGCAACTCCCACTATGAGGACACCCGCCGGCGCGAAGCCGCGCTGGCCAAGAAGGACCTGCATTTCGTGGGCGTGGGTGTCTCCGGCGGCGAGGAGGGCGCACTGAACGGCCCGTCCATCATGCCGGGCGGCTCCAAGGAGTCCTACAAGGCCCTCGGCCCGCTGCTGGAAAAGATTTCCGCCAAGGTTGACGGCGAGCCCTGCTGCGCCTGGGTGGGCACCGATGGCGCCGGCCACTTCGTCAAAATGGTCCACAACGGCATCGAATACGCGGACATGCAGGTCATCGGCGAGGCGTTTGACCTGCTGCGCTCCGGGGCCGGAATCGAACCCGCCGAGCAGGCCAAAATTTTCTCGGAATGGAACAAGGGCGAGCTCTCCTCCTTCCTGATCGAAATCTCCGCCGAAGTCCTGGGCCACGTTGACGCCAAGACCGGCAAGCCGTTCGTCGACGTCGTGGTGGACGCGGCTGGACAGAAGGGCACCGGCCGCTGGACCGTCATCTCCGCCCTGGAGCTCGGTTCCCCGGTGTCCGGCATCGCCGAGTCCGTCTTCGCCCGTGCACTCTCCTCGCAGGCCGGCCAGCGCAAGCTGGGCCAGGAACTGCTGGAAGGCGGGGAAGCCGCCGTCGAGATCCCGGACACCTTCGTCGAGGACGTCCGCCAGGCGCTCTACGCCTCAAAGCTGGTCTCCTACGCGCAGGGACTGGACATGCTGACCTCGGCAGCCAAGGAATACGGCTGGGACCTGAAGCTGGACGAAATCGCTTCCCTGTGGCGTGCGGGCTGCATCATCCGTGCGGAACTCCTCAAGGACATCACCAAGGCCTACGCCGCGGACGAGAAGCCGGCCAACCTGCTGTTCGCCCCGGCCTTCACGAAGGCCATCGCCGATGCCCTGCCGGCATGGCGGCGCGTGGTTGCCACCGCAGTCCAGCTCGGAATTCCCGTCCCGGTGTTCTCCTCCTCGCTGGCCTACTACGACGGCCTGCGCCGCAAGCGCGTTGCTGCTGCCCTGATCCAGGGACAGCGCGACCTGTTCGGTGCGCACACCTACGGCCGGATCGACGCCGAAGGCACGTTCCACACCCTGTGGGGCGAGGACAAGTCCGAAATCGAAGCGGTGGACACCCACTAGGCAGTCCAACGGCAAACGGCCGGCAGTTCCTGGAGATCTCCAGGAACTGCCGGCCGTTACTGTTTGCCTTACGGGATGCCAGCAGAATGGCGGCAGGTTAGATCCGGTATTCGATGTCGTACTCGGCCGGGTCCACCGCGGGCTTGGTCTCCCGCTGCGCGTCGCGGTGCCGCCACTTGGCAGGAACACCGGTGACGATTGACTCCGGCGGCGCGTCCTTAACGACGACGGCGTTCGCGCCCACGGCGCTGTCCCGTCCAATGGTGATCGGTCCCAGGATCTTGGCCCCGGCGCCAATGGTGACGCGGTCGCCAATGGTGGGGTGCCGCTTGATGCGCGCCAGGGAGCGGCCGCCGAGGGTCACACCGTGGTACATCATGACGTCCTCGCCGATTTCGGCAGTCTCACCAATGACCACGCCCATGCCGTGGTCGATGAAGAACCGGCGGCCGATGGTGGCGCCCGGATGGATCTCGATGCCGGTCGCGAACCTGCCCAGCTGGGAGATCAGCCGGGCCGGGAACCGGAGGGCAGGATTCTGCCACAGCCGGTGCGTCAGCCGGTGGATCCAGATGGCATGCAGGCCGGAGTAAGCGAAAAAGTTCTCAAAAGAACCTCGAGCCGCCGGGTCATGGGACCGGGCGGCGTCGAGGTCTTCCTTCAGTCTTGCGAAAAAGCCCACAAAGTTCTTTCTACAGGAAACGGGCGGAAAGCGGCCTGATCAGCCCCGGATGTCGTCATAGAGCACGGTGGAGATGTAACGCTCGCCGAAGTCGCACACGACGGCGACGATCAGCTTGCCCTTGTTCTCGGGCCGCTTGGCCAACTCCAGCGCGCCCCAGACAATGGCGCCCGAGGAGATGCCGCCCAGGATGCCTTCCTTGACGCCGAGGTCGCGGGCAACGCGCACGGAATCCTCCAGCGTGGCGTCGAGGACCTCGTCGTAGACGTTGGTGTCGAGGATTTCGGGGACAAAGTTGGCGCCGATGCCCTGGATCTTGTGCGGGCCGGGGGCGCCGCCGTTGAGGATGGCCGAGTCCTTGGGTTCGATGGCCACGATCTGGACGCCGGGCTTGCGCTCCTTCAGGACCTGTCCGACGCCGGTGACCGTTCCGCCGGTGCCGACGCCGGCAACGAAGATGTCCACCTCGCCGTCGGTGTCGGCCCAGATCTCTTCGGCCGTGGTGGTGCGGTGAATCTCCGGGTTGGCCTCGTTCGCGAACTGGCGCGCCCAGATGGCGTTCTCCGTGTTGGCAACGATTTCCTGGGCCTTCTCCACGGCACCGCGCATGCCTTCGGAGCCGGGGGTCAGGACGATCTCGGCACCGAAGGCGCGCAGCATGACCCGGCGCTCGGTGGACATGGTCTCGGGCATGGTGAGGATGACCTTGTAGCCGCGTGCAGCACCCACCATGGCCAGGGCGATGCCCGTGTTGCCGGAGGTGCCTTCCACGATGGTTCCGCCCGGCTTCAGGGCACCGGACTTCTCGGCGGCGTCGACGATGGCCACGCCAATACGGTCCTTGACGCTGTTGGCAGGGTTGTAGAACTCCAGCTTCACGGCGACGGTGGCTTCCAGCCCCTCGCTGAGCCGGTTGAGCCTGACCAGCGGAGTGCCGCCGACCAGCTGCGTTACATCGTCATAGATCCGTGCCATGTACATACGCCTATCTCTGAAGGGTGGATACTGAGGTCAGCCTAACGAGGCGGCGTAACCGTGGCTAAGCGTTAAGCCATGCAGAGTAATATTTCCTGGCCTTGGCCAGCTTGGGGTTGATGATCACCTGGCAGTACCCCTGCTCCGGATGCTTGGCGTAATAGTTCTGGTGGAACTCCTCTGCCACATAAAAGCGCGGAAGCCGGCTGACTTCGGTGACGATCGGATCCCGCCACAGCTCCTGGTTCCGTTCGATCGCCTCCTCGAACAGGATCTTCTCTTCCGTGGTTTCGTAGAACATCGACGAACGGTACTGCGTGCCGACGTCGTACCCCTGGCGGTTCAGGGTGGTGGGGTCATGGAGGGCGAAGAACATGTCAAGGATGACCTCGGCCGGGATGATGTCCTCGTCGAAGGTCACGGCCACGACCTCGGCATGGCCAGTGGTTCCGCTGCAGACGGAGTAATAGTCGGGGTGGGGGTCGTGCCCGCCGGTGTAGCCGGACACCACCGAGGTGACGCCCATGGTCTTCTGGTAGACAGCGTCAAGGCACCAAAAGCAGCCTCCGCCCAGAACAAAAGTTTTCATGACCTCTTCAATGGTTGGCGGGCCCGGATGATTCCCCTGCCGGCTGCTGTACCCGTCACGGTACGGGGGCGACCACGGCGGATGGGGTAAAACTAAGACTATGGAACCTGTGGACACCGACGTTACCGGCCCCGAAGACCACAACGACGGCGACACCCCCTCGGACACGGCGGCGGCCGGTACGGCGGAGGCTCCAAGCCTGGGCGACCTGCTGCTGGCGGTGGAGGAACTCTGGCCCGAATCCCTGGCCGAGGACTGGGACGAGGTGGGACTCGTTGCGGGCCACCCGTCCACTCCCGTCACCAAGGTGATGTTCGCGGTGGACCCTACGCTGGAGGTCATCGAGGAAGCCGTGGATTGGGGCGCCGAACTCCTCATCACCCACCATCCGCTCCTCCTCAAGGGGGTCACCTCGGTTGCCGCCACCACGGCGAAGGGAAGGGCAGTCCACCGGCTCATCGAGTCGGGTACGGCACTCCTGACGGTGCACACCAACGGTGACTCCGCCGTCGGAGGCGTTTCTGACGTGCTGGCAGACGCCCTGGGACTCCGGGACGTGGCACCCCTGACCGTTGCCGCCAACGGGCTGCCGGAAGAGGGCATCGGCCGGGTCGGCGACCTGGCGGATGCCATGACCCTGGGTGAGTTCGCCGCCCGCGTCTTCGGGATCCTGCCGTCCGTGGCCGGCGGCGTCCGGGTGTCCGGCGACAAGGACGGCCTGGTGCGGCGCATCGCCGTCTGCGGCGGCGCAGGCGACTCGCTGCTCAACGAGGTCCGGGCCAGCAACGCGGATGTCTACGTCACGGCCGACCTCCGGCACCACCCCGCATCCGAAGCCCGGGAGTCGGCGCTGAACGGCCGGCCGTACCTCGTGGACGTCTCGCACTTCGCCAGCGAATGGCTCTGGCTCCCGGCTGCGGCAGCCGCCCTGGGCAACGTCCTCGCGGACCAGGGGCACGACGTCGAAATCCAGGTCAGCACCACCAACAGCGATCCGTGGGACTTCATACTCACTCCGGGCTGAGCCGGGGGAGCAGGCCACGCGCTAGAGTCAAGGAAGCGCCTGCAGGGTGCCCGGCTCCGGCCGGAAGGGATCAAGCGGAGGTAATAGTGGCGAAGGCAGCACCGGCGGAACAGTTGAAGTTGCTCGAACTGCAGGGGCTGGACGCCAGGCTTAAGTCTCTCGCCACACGCCGCCGGGCGCTTGAGAACGATCCGCGGATCAAGGACCTCGAAGCCGCCCTCTCGGTTGCCAACGGCGAACTTGGCGCAGCCAAGGTGGCCGTCCACGACGCAGAATCCGAGTTGAAGCGTGCCGAGGCGGACGTGGAACAGGTGGCCACCCGCATCGAACGGGACGAGGCACGGCTCAACAGCGGCACAGGCCTGTCCAAGGACCTGGTGGCCCTCCAAAAGGACATTGCGTCGCTGAACAAGCGCCGCTCCGACCTGGAGGACGTGGAGCTGGAAATCCTGGAAAGGCTGGACACCCTCAGGGCCCGCCAGGCAGCCCAGCAGGTCATCGTGGACGATATCCAAGGTTCTTTCGGCGGCATCCGCGCCGAGCTGGATGAGGCCATCGCCGGGGTCGACGCGGAAGCCGCCGGGGTCCGGGCCAGGCGGGATGAATTCGCGCAGGGACTCGACGCCCCACTGCTTGCCGTCTACGAGAAGACGCTCGCGAAGCGGGGCGTCGGCGCTGCCCGGCTGTTCCACGGAACGTCGGAGGCTTCCGGCATGAAGCTCAGCCCCGGCGACCTCGCCGAGATCAAGGCAGCCTCCGCGGACGACATCGTCTTCTGCCCCGATTCCGGCGCCATCCTGGTGCGTTCGGAGGAGTGGGCCTGACCTGCCGGGCTTTCAGTCCTGCAGGATGATGTTCAGGGCGTGCGGCTTCCGCGCCGAGCCCGCAACCAGCTCCGCATCCCATTTCTCCCGTGCCGCGCTGAGAAGCTGTTCGGGGCTGGCAGGAGCCTTCCCGCGACGGACCAGCAGGTGGCGTGCGAGCTCACCACGGGTGTGCTTGGCGAAGTGGCTGACCACCTTGCGCACGCCGCCGGTCTCCGTGAAAACATTGACCGCGACCGTCCGGGCCGGGGGCGGGGTCCACGCGGCGGCGTAGGTGCTGGACCTGCAGTCCACCAGCAGGCGGCCCTCCACCGCCCCGCTGAGTGCGTCCGCCAGGAGCGGCTTCCAGAACGGGGCGAGCCGGCCGACGTCGGGCAGTGCAGTCCCCATTGAGAGCCGGTAGGCGGGGACGCTGTCGCCGAAACGCAGCGCTCCCCACAGCGCCGAAATGACCAGCACCGATTCGTCTGCCTTGCGGCGCTGGGCCGGGGTGAGGCTCCGGTAGCCGAGGGCGTCGTACAGGACGCCGGAATAGATCGTGTGTGCCGGTGCCGCCGGCTCCGCGTGGAGCCGGGTGTTGCGGCGGACGTCGTCGCTCAGCGATGCTCCCACCCCCAGGAGCGCAAGGGCGTCCTCGTGTGCGCTGACGGTCCCCAGCGCCTCGAGGACTTTGGCGCGGTAGGGGTTGAGGGCGGGGAAGCCCAGGGACTGCCAGTCGACGGCGGCACCGCGGACTGCCGGCGTCTTGCCTTCGGAGGGGGGAAGCAGAATAAGCACCGTCCGATCCTACCGGCGGCGGAAAGGACGCCCCGCGCCGGTAGACTGGTTGAGGATGGGACAGCCAGACGGCCGCGCGCCACGCAAGTGGCTCGAGGAACGTCCGGGCTCCACAGGGCAGGGTGGTGGGTAACGCCCACTCGGGGTAACCCGCAGGCAAGTGCCACAGAGAACAGACCGCCCGCATCCTTTGTCCGTGGACGGGGGAGCGCGGGTAAGGGTGAAACGGTGGTGTAAGAGACCACCAGCTTCCCGGGTGACCGGGAAGGCTAGGTAAACCCCACCCGGAGCAAGGCCAGACAGGACACGTTTGAGGGCTGCCCGCCCGAGTGTCCGGGTAGGCCGCTGGAGGGTACCGGCAACGGTACTCGTAGATGGATGGCCGTCGCTCCACTTCCGGCAACGGAAGCGGGGAACAGAACCCGGCGTATCGGCTGTCCCGTCCATCAACCGGTTTGACCTTGGAAGTTTTGTTGGTGATCCTGAACCGTGCCCGCAAATACTGATCGCCACCCGGACAGCCGACCGGCCCGGGGTGCCACTCCCGGCCGCGCCAGGCAGGCGCTTGCCCTGCTGGGCTTCCTGGCCCTTTCCCTGGCCGCGTGGGCGCTGGCCTCGGTTCCCATCATCCTGCATTCGCCCGGCTGGTTCGCGGAGTCAGTCAAGGCGCCCTGGATGCCACCGGGATGGATGTTCCGCTCCATGTGGATCGCGCTCTACATCGGCGTCGCCGTTGCCGCTTGGCTGGTCTGGCGGAAAGGTGCCCTGACCAGGGGGACGCTGGCCTGCTATATCGTCCAGCTGGTGCTTAATGCAGGGTGGCCGCTGACGTTCTTCGGACTGTATCCCGTCCTGGGGACCGCTGCCCTGTGGGTCGCGTTCGCCGTCATCGCCGGCCTGGCAGTGACCCTGGTCTTCCTGATCATGCGGTTCGGACCGGTCAGTGCAGGTGCCGGGTTACTGGTGCTGCCCTACTTCTCCTGGGTGGTCTTTTCCGCCAGCCTCAACCTCTATTCGGCCCTGCACAATTAGCTTGCCCGGCCGTGTGAGTGATTTCACGCGCCTGCAGCCTGTTGCGGGGCGCGGGCCAATTTAGAATGGATAGCGGACGTAGGGGTTCTTCCGCCGGGAGTTGCGTTCGCAGCCGGCGGTTTTTCTTTGCACACGATCCATGCGCCTGGGGGCCGAACCCTGCAGGCGTGGGTGCCCCTGGACATCATCCGGTGGCCGACATCCGCGTACGAGGACGTATGCGGCTGAACCGAGGAAGGTATTTCTGTGAGCCAGACGTCAGATTCTTGTCTTGATACATGGATGGGCCGGGAGGCCCTCGCCGAGGCCATGATTCCGGTGATCGGCCGGCTGTACCGCGAAAACAACGTGGTGACCAGCATCCATGGCCGGAGCCTGATCAACAAGTCCACCATGAACATCCTCAAGGCGCACCGCTTCGCGCGCCGGATGAGCAAGGACGAATTGCTCCTTGAAGAGACTGCCCCGCTGCTGAACACCCTGGCCGGGCTTGAGCTGGGCGCGGCTGCGATCGACATTGCCCGCCTGAACCAGAAGTTCAAGGAAGAGGGCGACGGCGCCACCCTGGAGGAGTTCCTCCGTGCCGAGCTCGCCGAGATCGTGGGCAAGCGCGGCGCTGACGAGCGCACCAGCACTGACGTGGTCCTGTACGGCTTTGGCCGGATCGGCCGGCTCCTGGCCCGCCTCCTGATCGAAAAGGCCGGTGGCGGCCATGGCCTGCGCCTGCGCGCCATCGTGGTGCGCCGCGGTTCCGACAACGACCTGGCCAAGCGCGCCAGCCTGCTGCGCCGCGACTCCGTGCACGGCTCCTTCGAAGGCACCATCCGCATCGACGAGGAAGCCAACACGATCACGGCCAACGGCGTCCGGATCCAGGTCATCTACTCGAACGATCCGGCAACCATCGACTACACCGCCTACGGCATCAGCAACGCCCTGGTGGTGGACAACACCGGCCGCTGGCGCGACGCCGAAGGCCTGTCCCAGCACCTGCAGAGCAAGGGTGTTGCACGGGTTCTGCTGACCGCGCCGGGCAAGGGCGAGCTGAAGAACATCGTCCACGGCATCAACCACGGCACCATCGAGGACACGGACACCATCGTCTCCGCGGCGTCCTGCACCACCAACGCCATCACCCCGGTCCTGAAGGCCCTCAACGACAAGTTCGGCGTGGTCCACGGCCACGTGGAAACCGTGCACTCCTTCACCAACGACCAGAACCTGATCGACAACTTCCACAAGGGCGACCGGCGCGGCCGCTCCGCCGCGCTGAACATGGTGATCACCGAGACCGGTGCTGCCAAGGCCGTCGCCAAGGCACTGCCCGAACTGCTGGGCAAACTCACCGGCAGCTCCATCCGCGTTCCCACCCCGGACGTCTCCCTGGCCATCCTGAACCTGACGCTCGAGAACGGGACCACCAAGGACGAGGTGAACAACTACCTCCGCGAGATGTCGCTGCACTCTGACCTGCGCAAGCAGATCGACTACATTGATTCCCCCGAGGTGGTCTCCACCGACTTCGTCGGTTCCCGCCGCGCCGGCATCGTGGACGGCCTGGCCACCGTCTCCACCGACAAGAACCTCGTGGTCTACGTCTGGTACGACAACGAATTCGGCTACAGCTGCCAGGTGGTCCGCGTGATGGAAGAGATGGCCGGCGTCAACCCGCCGTCCTACCCCGCCAAGGAAAGCGCCAAGGCGCTGGCGGCCATCGCCGTCTAGCCATTCGCGGGTCACGCTAATTCCCGGCTGGTTCTCTGGAATCAGCCGGGAATCGGGACCACACTAATGGCATGGAAAAAGATTCGACGCTCCAGCACGACACCACCCTGGAACACGCACTCGACGTCGCCAAGGCAAACCACAAGGAAGCCGTCCGGCTCCTTGAGCGGGCACGTGCGGCACACCAGGCAGGCGACGTCGGCGAGGACAGGGTACGCCAGCTCGAGGGCCTCCTGGCCATTGCCGAAGAGGATCTGCGGCGGGTGATGCGGGAGCAGTAACCGCTCCACCCGATCCGTCACCTGCCCTCCACACTGTGGAAAACGGCGAGGTGGAGTTCTCGCTGCCCTAGGCTCGTGGGGTGCAGGACGTCAGCCGCCGGCAGGGAAAGCCGTGACTGTGAGCTGGTCCGCCTACCGGCGGGCCCGCCGCCGCTCGCGCCAGGCGTGGGTCATTCTGGCACTGACCGCGG
>Ga0307412_10002133_pt1 | contig 10976 bp, 11 predicted proteins | sample DK1Cmetagenome_3_FD_203823 | JGI IMG/M metagenome (GOLD analysis project Ga0307412, IMG submission 203823) | Maize rhizosphere microbial communities from greenhouse at UC Davis, California, United States - DK15-C-1 | ecosystem: Host-associated > Plants > Roots > Rhizosphere > Soil | place: USA...
ATCGCCGTGGGCCTCCAGCCAGCGGGCCAGACCCTGGAAACTGCCCCAGGCGATCTCGTGCCCGCCGCCCAGGACCAGCGGGCGCGCGCCCTGCTCCAGCAGTTCCGCCACACGCAGGCCCAGGCGCTCCTGGGCATCTTCCAACTGATCCTCCACGCACACGACATCGCCCGCGTCCAGCAAACGCGTCATGCCATGCGCGGGCAGGCCCGCCAGGAATTTGCGGATGCCGGCGGGGCCTTCGGCCGCGCCGATACGCCCCTGGTTGCGCGCCACGCCCGCATCGCAGGCAAAGCCCAACAACACCGGCTCGCCTTTTTCGGCCTGCCCTGCGGCGGCTTCGACGATATGCGCCAGGCGGCGCGTGTCGCCTTGCTCGGCGCTGTCGTCGCGTGCCTTCCACAGGCCCTTGTCCAATTGCGAAACGCTCATGCCGCCGCCCCCGCTCCGGCGCTCAGCACCGCCTGCAGGAATTCCCGGGTACGCGCTTCGCGCGGCTGGCTGAAGATGACTTCCGGCGGGCCGGATTCCAGGATCACCCCGCCATCCATCACGGCGACGACGTCGGCCACGTCGCGGGCAAAGCCCATTTCGTGCGTCACGACCATCATCGTCATGCCTTCGCGGGCCAGCAGCTTCATCACTTGCAGCACTTCGCCCACCAGCTCCGGATCCAGCGCCGAGGTCGGCTCGTCGAACAGCATTACCTTAGGCTGCATGGCCAGCGCCCGGGCGATAGCCACGCGCTGCTTTTGGCCGCCCGAAAGGCTGGCCGGCATGGCCGCTGTCTTTTGCGACAAGCCCACTTTGCGCAGCAGGTCTTCGGCCAGCGCGTTGGCTTCGCCGCGGCCCATGCCGCGCAGCGTGCGCGGCCCCACCGTCACGTTGTCCAGCACCGACAGATGGGGAAACAGGTTGAAGCCCTGGAACACCATGCCCACTTGCATGCGCAATTGGTTCAATTGCGCTTCCGGCAGCAGCATGCCGTCGTCCAGCAAGGTGTGGCCGCAAATATCCACGGTGCCCTCTTGCGCCACTTCCAGCCCGTTGCAGCAGCGCAGCAAGGTGCTCTTGCCCGAACCGCTGGGCCCGATCACGACCACCACCTGCGAAGGCAGCACGTCGAAATCGATCCCGCGCAGCACGGCATGGTCGCCATAAGACTTGTGTAGGCCGCGGATGCGGATCATTTCCTGCGGATTGCCGAACTGGCTCATTGCACCATCCCCCCGGCGCGCAGACGGTGTTCCACCTTGCGCAAAATAACCATGGCGGCGGTAGTCAGGACCAGATAGATCAAGGCCACCACCAGATACGTTTCCAGCGAGCGATACGACACGCTGATGATCTTCTGCCCTTCGTGCATCAGATCGTGGATGGTCAACAGCGACACCAGCGCCGAGTTCTTGATCAGCGCGATGAACTCGTTGCCCAGCGGCGGGATCATGCGCACCACCGCCTGCGGCAGGATGATGATGCGCATGGCCTGCCCGGACGACATCCCCAGCGAACGCGCCGCTTCCGTCTGGCCGCGGTCCACGGATTGGATCGCGCCGCGCACGATTTCCGACACGTAGGCGCCGGAATACATGCCCAGGCCCAGCACGCCGCAGGCGAACGCCGGCAGCGTCACGCCAAACTGCGGCAGGCCGAAGAACCAGATGAACAACTGCACCAGCAAGGGCGTGCCGCGGAAGAACAGCAGGTAGGTGCTGCACAAGTGGTAGACGATGCGGCGCTGCGGGTTGAGCCGGCCGACGCCAACCAGCAGGCCGATGACGCAGCCCAGCAGCAAGGCGCCGGCGGTCACCTCGACGGTGACCAACGCGCCACGCAGCAGCGCGTCGAAGTCGGCGAAGACGGGGGCGAAATCCAGGTTCATTTCGCGGGCGCCTCGAACCACTTGGTCACGATGGCCTGATAGCTGCCGTCGCTCTTCAACTTCTGCAGCGCGGCGTTCAGCTCACGGGTCAGTTCGGGCTTGCTCTTGGGCACGGCGATGCCGTAGTCCTCGGTCGTCACCTGATCGTTCAGCACGGTCAGGCCGGTCGTGCTTTGCGCGAACAGCTTGGCGGCGGGCTTGCCCGTCACGGCGGCATCGGCGCGGCCGATCTGCACCAGATTGAACATTTCCTGGTTCTTTTCGACTTCCACGCGTTGCACGGCCGGGAAGTGGTCCTTCAGATAGTTGACCGACTTGGTGCCGACCTGCACCGACACCTTGCGACCGTCCAGGTCCTTCAGCGTCTTGATGGGGCCATCCGTCTTGGTCAGCACGACCAGACCGCCGGCGTAGTACGGGTCGGTGAAGTCCACGACCTTGCTGCGCTCGGGCGTGATGTAGATGGCGGACACGGCGATATCGGCGCGGCCAGCCTGCAGGGCGGGAATCAGGCCCTTGAAGTCGATGTCGATCCACTCGACCTTCTTGCCCATGGCGCCTGCCAGCGCTTCGACCAGTTCGATATCGAAGCCGGTGCGCTTGCCGTCTTTGACGAACTCCATCGGCGGGAAGGTGGCGTCGGTAACGGCGCGGATGGTTTCCTGGGCGTGCGCGGGGCCGGCGCTCCAGGCCAGGCCCAGCGTCAGGGCGGCGGTCAGCAATGTGCGGCGAGTGGTCATGGTCAGTCCTATGGGAAAGAGGTACGGCGATGAATACGGCGGAGGGATACGGCGACAGCAGCGGTACAGCATGGAATTCAAGGCCGCGGCGCAAGCCGGGAAACGTCCGGTCAGTGCACCTTCAGGCGGTCGGAAATGCGCCGCGCGGCGCCGACGGTCAGATCGATCAGCGCCTGGGGGCGCTGCGCGGCGCGCGTGGAGGGCGCCATCAGCGTGATGGAGGCCACGGCCTGGTTGGGGCGTTGGAAGATGGGCACGCTGACGCCCCAGACGCCGGCGTCGACTTCGCTGTCGGTCACGGCATAGCCTTGCGCCCGGATCGTTTCCAGTTCGTCGGCCAGGCGGGCGGCATCCACGCCGGCTTCGGCGGCCAGATAGGCCAGCGCGGTCTGCAAGCGCGCCTGCGGCATGAACGCCAACAGCGATTTCGCCGAGGCGCCGCGCGCCAATGGCAGGCCCCGCCCCTTAGTGAAGGAACAGCGCAGCGGATGCTGGCTTTCCACCATGTCCAGGCACACGGCCTGGTCCTTGACCGCCACCAGCAAGCCGATGGTTTCTCCGGAGGCGGCGGCCAACGCGGCCATGTCGGGCTGCGCTTCGTGGATCAGGAAAGACGATTGGTCAAAGCCCCAGGCCAGTTGGACGCACAGCGGCCCCGGGCCATATTCGCCCTCGTGCTCGGCCACGAACCCCCAGCGTTTCAGCAACGCAACCTGGCGGTACAGCGTGCTTTGCGCCAGGCCGGTCTTTTCGGCCAGCGCGGCGATGGTCAGCGTGCCGTCGTGCCGCGCCAAGGTGGCCAGCACATAAAGGACGCGATCCGCGCCTGCCCCTACCGAGGGATCCGACATCACTCTCAACTCCAATCAATATGGCGTTGAGATTATCAACTTCCGGCTAAATCAGTGCTTTTCATTCCCGATTATTGAGAAACAACAGGGAAAACCCCGAATTCGAGAACGAAAAAAGGCGCCCGAAGGCGCCTAGCAACCGTCCGCCGAAGGCCGGCGAACGGCGTCGGACGATACCCCCGAGGGGGCCGGGATCGGTATCAGGCCTGATGCGCGGTCGATCCCAGGATGCGTTCGGCGCAACGGGCCCAGTACAGCAGCCGGGCGTCCTCCTTGACGAAGCCCACCATCTGGCATCCCAGCGGCAAGCCATTGGGTCCACGCGCCACCGGCAACGTGATGGACGGGTTGTGCAATAAGGACCAGATGCGGATGAACGCCGAACTGCCGGTGCTGCTGGCCGGGGGCGCTTCCCCCAGCGTGGAGGGCATGGCCACGGCATCGACGCCCGCCGCCACGTCATAGAAGGCCCGGCGGCAGGCATCGGCCGCGTTCAGGGCGCCGGCGTAGTCCTCCGCCGACAATCCTTCGCCCAGGGTCAGATAGTCGATCAGCCCGGGATCGCACAGTGCGGCGTGATCGCGCTTAAGGGCCGCGTACTCGCGAGCCAGGTCGTAGGCCATGATCACGTCCTGCGCCTCGCCCATCGTCTCGAACGCCGCGGGCATGGCCAGTTCCGTCACCGTCACGCCCGCCGCCGACAAGGCGCGCAAGTTCGCCTCGAAGCGCTCGCGCATGCAAGGTTCGGTGTCGGCCCAATCCTTGGGGCGCCACACCCCCACCCGAAAATCGCGCCGCAGCGGCAGGCCGGGGTCGTAGCGCGGGTCGCCGGTGAAGGCGCGCATGAAAAGCGCCGCGTCGTCCACGCTGCGGGAGATCGGCCCAATCACGTCCAATACCCGCGAGTACCGGCGGATGCCGACGTAGGGAATGGCGTCCAGCGTGGGCTTGAACCCCACCGCGCCGCAAAAGGCGGATGGCCGCAGGATCGAGCCCGCCGTCTGCGTGCCGATGGACAGCGGCGTCATGAAGTCGGCGACCGCGGCGGCCGAGCCCGCGGACGATGCCGCGGGCGTGCGGCTCAAATCATGCGGATTACGCGCAGGCCCGGGCAGCATGATGGCGTGCCGCGACACCGTGTTCTTGCCCAGTACGTTGAATCCCAGGGCGCGCGCTTGCGCCACGACCGGCGCGTCGGCCTCGGGTTGGCGCCCCGGGAAGATCTCCGGATCGCCCAGTTCGGTGGGCATGTCCGCGGTATCGATGGTGTCCTTGATGCCCAGTGGCACCCCGTCCAGTAAGCGCCGCCGGCCGTGGCGGTCCCATTCGCGTGCCCGCGCCAATGCGCCCTCGGCATCCACCCGCACCCAGGCGTGGACGCCGGCGTTGCGCTCGTCGATCCGGTCCAGGCAGGCGCGCGCCCAGGCCTCGCAAGTCAAACTGCCCTGCGCAAGCGCCGCCAACCCCTCGGTGGCGGTCAAGGCGGCGATGGCGCCGGGCGCGGGGCGGCGCACGGCGGTCGCCGGGCGGTCAATCGTGTCGGAAGTGGGCAAGGTGCGGCTCCTGTGAAGATAAAGGGTGGCGGGCTACGGCGCGGCCGCCTCAGGCCGGCGGGCGGGCATCGGACGGATGGCCGCCCCGCCCGATGTACAAATCGCTCATGTGCTGATTGGCCAGCAGGGCCTGCCCGGTGTCGGTCAGCACGATGCGGCCCGAATCCAGGATGTAGCCCCGGTCGCTGAATGCCAGCGCCTGGCGCGCGCGCTGCTCCACCATCAGCACGGCCACGCCGATCTTCGGCAAGCGGCGCACCTCGGCGAACACCTGTTCGGTCAGTGCCGGCGACAACGCGGCCGAGGGTTCGTCCAGCACCATCAGGCGCGGCGAAGACATCAGCGCCCTCGCGAACGCCAGTTGCTGGCGCTCGCCGCCGGACAGGTTTTCGGCATGCGTCTTGCGGCGTCCGGCCAGGGCTGGAAACAGGTCGAACATGTCGCGGATGCGCTGATCGCGGCCCTGCACGTGTTCGACCACCTGCAGGTTTTCCAGCACGGTCAGGGCGCCGAACACGTTGCGAACCTGGGGCACATAAGAGATGCCGATGCGCACGCGTTCCTCGACGGGCAGCGCCAGCAAGTCCCGGCCGTCGAACGCCATCGCGCCCGCGATGCGCGGCAACAGCCCCATCACCGCCTTGACCAGCGTGGACTTGCCCGCGCCGTTGGTGCCGGCGATCGTGACGATCTCGTTGGCCGCCACGGTCATGTCGATTCCGCTGACGATGTCCACCTCGGCATAGCCGCCGGACAAGCCCTGCATGACGAGCAGACTCATATCACCCCTCCCATGTAGGCTTCGCGCACGCGCTCGTTGGCCAGCACGCTATCGGGCGCGCCCTCTGCGATGACGCGCCCCCGATCCATCACGTACATGCGGGGAACGATCCGCGCCAGTTCATCCAGGTTGTGTTCGATGATCGCCACCGTCAGGCCACGCTGGTTCAATTCCACGATGCGCGCCGACAGCTCCTCGATCAGCACCGGGTTGACGCCCGCAAACGGCTCGTCCAGCAAGATGCAGCGTGGCTCCAGCATCAGCAGCCTGCCCAATTCCAAGAGCTTCTTCTGGCCACCCGACAGCTTGCCCGCCGGCTCGTCCGCCACCCGCGACAGGTTCAGGAACGCCAGCAGTTCATGCACGCGTTCGGCATGGCGCGCCTCTTCGCGGGCCACCTCGCGGCGCGCGAAGACCAGTGCCATCAGCTTTTCGCCGCGCTGATCAGGGGCCGCCGCCATCATGTTGTCAAAGACCGTCAACTGACTGAATTCGCGCGGCACCTGGAACGTGCGCGCCAAGCCGCGTCGCACGCGTTGATGCACGGCTACGCCGGTGATGTCCTCGTCCGCGAATCGCACGCACCCCGTGGTGGGCGGAATGTAGCCCGTGACCACCGAAAACAGCGTGCTCTTGCCCGCGCCATTGGTGCCGATCACCCCGACCAGTTCGCCTTTGCGCACTTCGAGCGTAACGTCGTCCAGCGCCTTGAAGCCGCCGAAGCTGGCGCTCAGCCCGGTGATGGAAAGCAGCGTCATGCCTTTCTCCTGCGTGTGGAGGTATTGCCGAACAGGCCCTGCGGCCGATACAGCACCACGCAGATGAGCGCGATGCCGATGATGCCGATCCGTACGCTGGCCATCTGGACTTCCGAGATGCCCCCCACGAAGTCCCGCACGAAGCGCGACCCCTCCAGGAATCCGACCAGCAGCACCGTTCCGGCCACGACGCCGCTCAGGCGCCCCACGCCGCCCAGGATGATGGCAATCCATATGTAGAACGTGATTAGCGGCACGAACTGCTCGGGGCTGATGAAGGTCAGGTAGTGCGCCTGGAACGCGCCGGCCAGCCCTGCCAGCCCCGCGCCCAGCATCAGCGACCGCGTCTTGAACTTGGCCGGGTCCTTGCCCAGGGCGCGGACGGCAACCTCGTTGTCGCGCACCGCTTCGATGACGCGTCCGAAGGGACTGCGGATCACCAGGTGGATCAGCAGCAACGCGCCCGCGTTCACGGCCAACAACAGCACCATGATCCACAGGTCCACGGTTTGCGGCGACGCCCAGCCGGCGAACAGGCGCGGGATGCCAGGCAGGCCGTGCATGCCGCGCGTCAGCCATTCCTCGGTCTGCAAGACCATGCGCACGGATTCCGAAAACCCCAAGGTCACGATGGCCAGGTAGTCGCTGCCCAGCCGCAACGCGATCATGCCCAGCGGATAGGCTGCCAGGGCCGCGAACGCGGCCGCCGCCGCCATGGAGACCGGCACCGGCACGCCCTTCAGCGACAGCAGCGCCGACGTATACGCGCCGATCGCGAAGAAGCCGACGTGGCCGAAATTGATCAAGCCGGTGAACCCGTAGTGCAGCGACAGGCCGAAGGCCAGCAGCATGTAGATCAGGATCCCGATGGCGATTGCAATCAGATAGGCTTCCATCATGTCACCTCGCCGCCATCGGCCGGCCAAAAATACCCTGGGGACGCAACAGCAGCACGCATAGCAGCACCGCGAATGCGAAGACGATCTTGTAGGCCGGCCCCACCACCAGACTGGCGACTTCCTGGGCAATGCTGAACACCATGATCCCGACGATGGCGCCCACTGGATTGCCGATCCCTCCCAGGATCACCGCCGCGAACATGGGCATCAGCAATTCCCAGCCCAGCTCGGGAATCACCACCGCTTTCACGCCCAGCAGCACCCCGCCCAGGCCGCAATAGGCCCCGGCAATGCTCCACAGCGTGACCATCACGCGTCGCCCGCGGATGCCGCTGGCCGCCGCCAGCTCGGGATTGTCGGCCACGGCCCGCATGCGGCGCCCGGTCGGCGTCATGTGCATCAGGGCGAAGACCAGCGCCAGCGCCGCCACGGCGATGCCCACGATAGCGACGTCGGTGGGCAGGATCCGCACGCCGCCGAAGTTCCAGGCCCGGGTCAGGGGAAGGTCAAAGGTGTATTGGTCTTGCCCGGCAAAGAAGGTGATCGTGCTGCGCAAGGCGAACGCGACGCCGATCGAAGCGATCAGCCGGGACACGTTGGAACGGGACTCCAGCGGCCGGAACACCCAGGCATAGAAAAACAGGCTGACGACGGTGGTCGCCGCGACAGCGGCCAGGCCGCCCGCCAGCATGGACCCGCCAGCCAGCGCCTGGGTAAAAACGGCGGCATAAGCGCCCAGCGTCATGTAGTCGCCGCTGGCGGCGTTGGGAAAGCGGGCAATGCCGAACACCAGCGTAATCGCCAGTGCCGGCAATGCCAGCAGCATCCCGATCACAACGCCGTTGATTCCGGCGTTGATGACGGTGATTGCATCCATGTTATGTTCCCCTTGGAATGGCCGTCAGACCTTGCCGGCGATGACTTCGTTAAGCACCAGCTTGCCGTCGCGGATGTCGAACACGCCGAAATCGGGCACGGTCTCACCCTGCTTGCCGAAATCCAGCCGCGAAGAGGCGCCGTCGTAGTCCACCGGTTTGCCGGCGCGCAACAACGCCTGCCCCTGGGCAAAGCCGCTGACTTTCTCGCCACCGCCCGCCCCCGTCACCGCGCGGATCTTGCCGTTGATGGCCGCCACATCCGCACGAGCGCCCGCTGCCTCGATGGCCAGCGCCAGCGTGATCACCATGTCGTAGGACTGCGACGCGAAAATATCCGGCTCGCGCTTCGTGCGCTTGCGGAATTCGGCGGCGAAACGCTTGTACGCCTGATGCTCGTGCGCCGCCACGTTCGAGATCGAAATGATGCCTTCCGTTGCCTCTTTGCCCAGCGCCTTGACCAGGTCTTCATTGGCGGTCCAGCCCGGCATGATGAATTTGCAGTCCTGACCGGTCTGGAACCACTCCTTGAGGATGATGGTGGCGTCGGGCCGGTACGCGCTAAGCGAAATCACATCGGGTTTGGACGCCAGCACCTTGTTCAGTTCGGTGCGGTACGTGGTCTGGTTGGGCTCGTAGACCGTGAACGCGCTGACGTCCCCGCCCTTCTCCCGCCACGCGTCGCGGAAGTAGTTGGCCTGCCCGACAAAGGTGGAATTGTTGAACGCCATCACCGCCGGCCGCTTGAAGCCGCGCTGGCGCGCCACTTCGGCGAAGGCGCGGCCAAACACGGCATTGGACGCCTGGAACATCCACGCCAGCCCCTGCTTGTTCTCGGTCAGCATCTCGGGCGCGCCGCAAGTGTTCATGGTGATGAGCCCCGCCGCGTTCGTGATCGGCATGGCGGCCAGCCCCACCGACGATGGCCAGATGCCCACCACCGCTTCGGCCTTATTGATCTCGATGAGCTTCTTCACCGCCAGTACGGCGGCATCGGGTTTGGTCTGGTCGTCTTCGGCGTACAGCTGAATCTGCCGGCCCGCCGCGCCGCCCGCGGCGTTCACTTCTGCAATGGCGATCTTGATGGCCTCCAGCATGGCGGGGCCATACGGTCCGCCGACACCAGTGATGGAGTTAAGCGCCCCCAACCGGAAAGGCGGGGCCGCCTGGGCCTGTGCCCAGGCCAGGCCGGGCACCGCGCCTGCCGCCGCCAGTGCGGCGCTGGCGGCGAGGAAATCGCGTCGGGAAAGATGAGTAGGCTGCGTCATGAAGGTTCCTTGCGGCGTGAACATCGTTGTTCAACTTCGAATAGCCGCCGGCGTAGGCCACGCCGGCGTCCCCTGTAGCTTGGATGCGACTTCGGTACTGCCTGCTGCGGGTGCCGGGACTACGCGATCACCCCCCGCGCGCGCATGCCCGCGATCCTGTCTTCGGACACGCCAAAGCGCTTCAGCACGTCGTCGGTGTGCTGGCCCATCAGCGGCGCCGCGGTGCGCAACGCGCCCGGCGTCCGCGAGAATTTGGTGGGGATGCCAAGGGTCTTCATCACCCCCAGCGTGGGGTGGTCCAGTTCCTGCACCATGCCGCGCGCCAGATAGTGCGGGTCTTGCATTGCCTGGCCGAAATCGTTGATGGGCCCGCAAGGCACCGAGGCCCGTTCGCAGCGCGCGATCCATTCCGCGGCGTCGGCACGGGCGAACTCGGCCTCAAGAATGGGTTCCAGTTCGGCGATATTCGCCAGCCGGTCGGAGTTGGTGACGAAGCGCGGGTCGGCGATCAGTTCGGGGCGCTCCAGCACATCGGCGCACAGGCGTTCCCAGGTGCGCTGGTTGGCGGCGCCGATCATGATGAACCCCATGCGCGTGCCAAACGCCTGGTACGGCGCGGACACCCGGTGGCGGCTCCCCGTGCCTTCTGGCACGGTGCCGTCGGCAAAGTAGGCGGCGGCCTCCCATACGAACCATGGCAAGCCGCATTCGGCCAGCGCGATATCGATGTGCTGGCCTTCGCCCGTCTTCATCTGGTGGATGCAGGCGGCCAGGATGGCGTAAACCGCCGTCAGCCCCGCGCCCACGTCATAGATGGCGATGCCGGACTTCAACGGCCGTCCGCCCGGTTCGCCCGTCATGCTCATGATGCCGCTCATGCCTTGCGCCACCAGGTCGAAGCCGCCCTTGCCCGCATACGGCCCGGACTGGCCATAGCCGGAAATCGAGCAATACACCAGGCGCGGATTGATCCGCGAAAGCGTCTCGTAGTCCACCCCCAAAGACCGGGTCACGCCCACGCGGTAGTTCTCGACCACCACGTCGGCCCAGCGCGCCAGTTCATACAGCACCTCGCGCGCCTCGGGGTCTTTCAAATTCAGCGCGATGCCCTGCTTGTTGCGGTTGATCTGTGCGAAGCAGGTGGACTCCCCGTTCACATAGGGGCCCATCTCGCGGGAATCGTCGCCCGTGCCGGTCTTCTCGACCTTGATGACCTCGGCGCCTAGGTCGGCCAGCACCATCGTGCAATACGGGCCGGCCATGATCTGGGACAGATCCAGGATCTTGATGCCGGCCAGGGGGGATGCAGCGTGAGTCATGTCGGATCCGTCGGAGTCGGTGGCCGGTCAGCGGCCAGTGAAAACAGGAA
>Ga0307412_10002135_pt1 | contig 10966 bp, 9 predicted proteins | sample DK1Cmetagenome_3_FD_203823 | JGI IMG/M metagenome (GOLD analysis project Ga0307412, IMG submission 203823) | Maize rhizosphere microbial communities from greenhouse at UC Davis, California, United States - DK15-C-1 | ecosystem: Host-associated > Plants > Roots > Rhizosphere > Soil | place: USA...
ATCGCGACGCAGCAGGCCACGGCCGCGACGCACAGGAGGCCCTGCGCCGTTGTCATGCTCAGGCCGAAGGGGCGTGTCATGTCGCGCGGCGCCGTTGCATTCGATGCATTGCCGACCGGCGCAGCGGCCACTGCCGGCGGCCGCGCGCGGAAGAAGAGCGCGAGCAGCGCCATCGCGATGCCGCAGAAGATGCCCATGCCGATGTAGGTCTGGCGCCAGCCGACCGTCTCGATGAAGTGCTGCGCGATCGGCGGCCAGATGGCGCCCGCGACATAGTTGCCGCTCGCGCACACCGCCACCGCGATGCCGCGCCGCTTGACGAACCACAGCGACGTGTCGGCCACCAGCGGCGCGAAGGCGGCCGAGCTGCCGAGCAGGCCGACCAGCAGGGCCTGCGCGATGGTGAACGAGACGATGCCGCCCGACAGCCCTGTGGCGATGTAGCCCGCACCGAGAAAAATCGAGCCCATCAGGAGCGGCCACATCACGCCGAAGCGGTCGGCCAATTTGCCCATGAGCACGCCGCCGAAACCGAAGCCGAGCATCAACCAGGTGTAGGGCAGCGAGGCATCGGCACGGTCGATGCCGAACTCGGCCTGCACCGCGGGGAGCATCACCGAGACCACGTACATGCCGCTGCTGCCGACCGTCATGATCAGCAGCGTGAGTGCCAGGCGCAGCATGGCGTAGCGCGAATCCGCCGCGTGGGCGGTTGTCTCTGAAGTCTTCGTCATTGTTTCCTCCGCAGCGAGGATACCCCTCGGCGCGGAGATGCGAGCGCGCAATGGCCGGCGGCACGCGGCCGCCCTCGCGCTCGGTGCGCGGATCAGCTCGCCAACACGACCGGCAGCACGACGTTCGCCGAAGCCTTGGGCATCGGCCCGCCCGGCTTGGGCTTGTCGTCGCAACCGGCCGCGATGAGGCCGATGCAGAACAGAAGAGCAAGTGCTGTGCTTCTCATCCGGCGGATGCTAGGCCTGTCGCCTCGCCAGTCAAGTCGGACACCGCGCCGACAAGGGCCTGTCGGCTACCGGCTTCTCCAGGCCTGCGTGTGTTTGAGCGCCCAGTGCCCGGCCAGCGCGAAGAAGCCTCGCCCGATCGCTGCCGTGAGCATGATCAACGAAGCCATGGCGGCCGCGGGCGCCACGTCGCCGGCATCGTCCATGTTGAGCACGGCGATGGCGGCCAGCGTGGTCTGCGGCGAATAGAGGAACACGACGGCCGACACGGTGGTCATCGCGTTGACGAAGAAATAGCCGCCCACGTTGAGCACGGTCGGCAGCGCCACCGGCAGGTGCACGCGCCAGAGCGTGTGCCAGAACGGCACGCCCATCGACTCGGACACCAGCTCGTATTCGCGGTCGAGCTGGCGCAGCGCGGTGAGCGAGGTGAGATGCGCCACCGAGAAGAAGTGCGCCACCGTGCAGATGACCAGGATCGTCATGCCGCCGTACAGCCCGTTCAGCGGATTCGACGGCGAGATGAAAAAGAAGATGTAGCCCACGCCCAGCACCAGCCCCGGCACCGCGAGCGGCAGGTTCGCGAGCAGGTTGAGCAGTTCGCGCAAGAAGCCGAAGTGGCGCGGCTTCTCCACGAGGTAGGCCGAGACGAAAGTGACGAGCGCGCCTGCCACCGCGGCGCACAGCGCGAGGCGCAGCGAGTTGAAGTAGCTGCCCCAGCCTCCGCCATCCATGTTGCTGAAGTCGTAGTTCTTCAGCGATGGCGTGAGCTTGTACGGCCAGTAGGTCGCAAGCGATGCGAACACCGCCATGCCGATCATCACGAGGATGGCGCAGGCTGTGAGCACGCAGAACACGAGCAGCGCGCGATCACGCGTCTTCACGGGCTCCGGTTGATAAGGCGTGGCGCGTGCCGAGAGCGCCGCGGCCTGCTTGCTGCGAACGTAGCGCTCGACGAGGAAGGACAGCACCGCCGGAATCAGCAGCACGAGCCCGACCACCGCGCCCATCTGGAAGTTCTGCTGCCCGACCACCTGCTTGTAGATGTCGGTCGCGAGCACGCCGGTCTGGCCGCCGACCACCTTGGGCACGCCGAAGTCGGTGATGACGAGCACGAACACCACCATCGCGGCCACGATGAGGCCATAGCGCGAAGACGGCAGCGTCACGGTGCGGAAGATGCGCCAGCGCGAGGCGCCGAGCGTCTGCGCGGCTTCATAGAGGCGCCCGTCGGACGTGGCCATGGCGGTCGTGAGGATCAGGAGCGCATGCGGCAGCGTCCAGAACACCGAGCCGAGCACGATGCCCAGCGGCCCGTAGATCGAGGCGTCGCCCATCAGCCCCTTGAAGAGGCCCTGGTTGCCGAAGAGGTAGACCAGGCTGATGGCAGGCAGCAGCGAAGGCGCGAGCAACGGAATGAGCGCCACCGCACGCAGCGCGCCCTTGGCCGGCATGCACGAGAGCGTGAGCGCATACGCGTAGACATAGGCGATGGCCGTGCAGATCACGGCGCTGATCGCCGCGAGCCACAGGCTGTTGAAGGCCGATTGCACTAGCGCCGGGTTGTCGAGGTAGCGCGCGAAGTTCGCGAGGCCGATAAATGCGCCCGCGCGGTCGAAGAAGCTCTGGCCGACCAGCGCGCCCACGGGCAGCGCGACGATCACGACCAGCAGCAGCACCATCAGCGCAACGGCTGCGCCGGTGAGCCAGCGTTCGCGGTCGAACGCGCTGCTGCGCGCCATCGCCATCGGCATGACGGCGATGGCGTCGGAAGAACTGCTCATGCTCAATGCGCCAGCACGGACAGCGCGTTCAGAGGCAACTGGATGTGCACCATGCTGCTCGGCACCAGCGGCTCTTCGCCGCCATAGCGCGCATCGGCGGGCAGCTCGGCTTCGATCTCGATGCCCAGCGGTTCGCAGGCCAGCCGCGCCGAGGTGCGGTTGCCGAAGAATTCCGTGTCGAGCAGGCGTGCCGCAAAGCTGTTGGCGCCCAGCTCGGTGCCAAAGCGCTTGACCACCACGTGCTCGGGGCGGATGCCCACGGTCGCTTGCGAACCGACGCTCAGGTTGCCCGGCGCGCAGAACAGTTCGCTGTCGCGCACGCGCACCTTGCCGTCGGCCAGCACGGTCGCGGGCAGCATGTTCATGCGGCCAACGAAACCGGCCACGAAGCGGGTGCGCGGCTGGCGGTACAGCTCGTCGGGCGTGCCGGCCTGCTCGATGCGGCCGTTGTGCATCAGCACCACGCGGTCGGCCATCGAGAGGGCTTCTTCCTGGTCGTGCGTGACCATGATGGTGACGATGCCCAGGCGCTTCTGCAGCGCGCGGATCTCGCTGCGAAGGCTCGCGCGCACCTGCGCGTCGAGCGCGGAGAGCGGCTCGTCGAGCAGCAGCAGGCGCGGATTCGGCGCAAGGGCGCGAGCGAGCGCGATGCGCTGCTGCTGGCCGCCCGAGAGCTGCACTGGGTATTTGTCGGCATGCGCGGTGAGGCCGACGAGGTCGAGCATCTCGCGCGAACGCTTGGCCATCTCGCGTGCCAGCGCGCCCGTCGGGTGCAGGCCGTAGGCGATGTTCTGTGCCGCCGTGAGATTCGGAAACAGCGCATACGACTGGAACACCACGCCGAAGCCGCGCGCCGCGGGCGGCAGGCCCGCGATGTCCTGGCCGCCGAGCAGGATCTGCCCGCTGTCGGCACGCTCGATGCCGCACACGATGCGCAGCAGCGTGGTCTTGCCGCAACCCGAGGGACCGAGCAGGCAGACGAATTCGCCCGGCTCGATGTCGAGATCAATGCCGTCGAGCACGCGGGTGGCGCCAAAGGACTTGCCGATGCCGCGGAGAGAAAGAAAGCTCGTCATGTGCTTTTTACCGTTCGGACTGAATCCACCCCCGTTCGGACTGCATCCTCCAGCCGTTCGGACTGCATCCTCCGCCGTTCGCCCTGAGCCTGTCGAAGGGCTGCTTCGATCACGCAAGGCTTCGACAAGCTCAGCCCGAACGGTTGGACGCTCGGCCCGAAGGGTTGGACGCTCAGCCCGAACGGTTGGGAGTGCATCAGAGCGGTGCCTTCTTTTCCGACTTCGATTCGTAGCGCTTCGACCATTCGGTGAGGATGCGGTCGCGGTTCGCGGCAGCCCAGGTGAAGTCGTTCTTGGCGAGCAGCTTCTCGACGTCGCCCGGCACGAACTCCAGCTTCTCCTGGATGCCCGGCAGCGCGAGCACGGCGAAGTTCTTCGCGTAGAGCTCGTTGGCCTGCTTGGTCACGGCCCAGTCGGCCAGCGCCTTGGCGGCGTCCTGCTTCTTGCTGGTCTTGATGATGCCGGTGGCTTCCATGTCCCAGCCGAGGCCTTCCTTCGGCAGCACGATGTCGATCGGCGCGCCGTCGCGCTTGGTCTTGTTGGCGCGGTATTCGAAGGACATGCCGAGCGCGAATTCACCGGCGCCCGCCTGGCGGCAGGGTTTGCTGCCCGACTGGCTGTAGATGCCGATGTTCTGGTGCAGCGCGTCCATGTACTTCCACGCTTTTTCCTCACCCATCATCTGGATCCAGCCCGACACCATCAGGTAACCGGTGCCCGAGGCCGCCGGGTTGGGCATGGTGATCTGGCCCTTGTAGACCGGGTTCGTGAGGTCGGCCCAGCTCGTGGGCTTGGGCAGGTTCTTCTTGGTGGCTTCGGCGGTGTTGAAGCAGATGGCCGACGACCACACGTCCATGCCGACCCACTTGGGCGGGTTGGCCGGATCGCGCATGGTGGGCTTCACCGCATCCAGGCCCTTGGGCGCGTAGGGCTGGAGCATGCCTTCCTTGTCGAGCAGCATCAGCGAGGTGGCGGCCAGGCCCCACACCACGTCGGCCTGCGGGTTGGCCTTTTCGGCCAGCAGCTTGGCGGTGACGATGCCGGTCGAGTCGCGCACGAACTTCAATTCGATGCTCGGGTTTTCCTTTTCGAACGCGGCCTTGTAGGCCTGCACCTGGTCGGCTTCGAGCGCGGTGTAGACCAGCAGTTCGGTGCGGCCCTGTGCCGAAGCGGCGAACGCCAGCGAGAACAGGGCGGCCGGTACGGCGGCACGACGGATGAAGCGGAGCAACATGATGGGAAATCCCTGGCAATGAGTGAGATGACGCGGACAAAAGTACGCACGGCGTGGCCGTGAACGCGGCGATGCTCGCAGCGCCATGTGACAAGGGTTTGTCAGATGCGTCACATGGATGTCATGGCGCGCGCCGACGCTTCATGGGCTGTCGCACGCGCTTCCGCCTCCGTTTCACTTTCATGACACTCGACCTCGCAGAGATCGCCCGCCTGTTCGCCGAACGCGGCGGGGTCGCCTACGCGGGCGAGCCGGTGTCGCAGCTGGAGCACGCGCTGCAGTGCGCGTGGCTCGCCGAGCAGGCGGGCGCGGGCGATGCGCTGGTCACGGCCGCACTGCTGCACGACCTCGGCCACCTGTTGATCGCCGAGCACCAGTCGCTGTCGCAATCGCCCACCGAGCTGGGTATCGACGATCGCCATCAATACATCGCATTGCCGCTGCTGCGCGGCGCCTTCGACGTGGAAGTGCGCGAGCCAATCCGGCTGCATGTGGATGCCAAGCGCTACCTGTGCGCGACGCGGCCGGACTATTTTTCGAAGCTCTCGCCGGATTCGGTGCGCAGCCTGGCGCTGCAGGGCGGGGCGATGGACGCGGAGGCGGCGAGCCGCTTTGCCGCGCATCGCTGGGCCGGCGATGCCGTGCGGCTGCGGCTGTGGGATGAAGAGGCGAAGGTCGAGGGGCTGAAGACGCCGCCGCTGGCGCACTTTCTTTCGACGGCTGCGCGGGTTTTGCTGCGTTGAGAAAGAACGGGTTTTGCCCTTCGGCCGGTTTCAGGCCGCTTTAAGAAACATTTGTCTACGATGGCTTCCTCACGATGTCCGGCGCACCAGCGCCTGCGAGGAAACCTGCATGTCTTCATCCGTCACGGCGCGCGCCGCCACGTTCGCCCAGGTGCTGAAACGCGTCTTTGCGCTGTCTGCGCCTTATTTCAGGTCTGAGGAGAAGTGGCGGGCGCGCGTCATGCTGCTGGGCATCGTCGCGCTGAATCTGTTCTACGTGTACGTGGCGGTGCTGGGCAACGAGTGGTACGGGCGCTTCTACGACGCGCTGCAGAACAAGGATTCGGTGGCCTTCTGGCGCGAAGTCGGCGTCTTCGGCTGGATTGCTTTCTTCAATATCGCAGTGCAAGTGCTCAAGTTCTACGTGACGCAGCTGCTGCAGCTGCGCTGGCGCAGTTGGATGACGCGCGAATACCTGTCACGCTGGATGGCCAACCACACCTTCTATCACCTGGAACTCGCGCGCTACGCGAACCAGGACGGCCGCGTGCCCGACAACCCGGACCAGCGCATTCAGGAAGACATGCAGATGTTCACCAGCGCCACGATGTCGCTGTCGATGGGCCTGCTGAATGCGGTCGTCACGCTGGCGAGCTTCGTCGGCCTGCTCTGGGTGCTGTCAAGCAGCGTCTCGTTCACCGTCGCCGGCACGACCTACCAGGTCGTCGGCGCCATGGTCTGGATCGCGCTGGGCTACTCCGTCATCGGCACCGTCATCACGCATTTCATCGGCCGTCCGCTGATCAAGCTGAACTTCATGCAGCAGCGCTACGAAGCCGACTTCCGCCATCACCTGGTGCGCGTGCGCGAATACAGCGAGGCGATCGCGCTGGACAAGGGAGAGAAGGTCGAGCGCGGACAGCTCGACTTGCGCTTCTCCAGCGTGCTGCGCAACTACCTGCAACTGATCAAGCAGCAGAAGAACCTGGTCACTTTCACCGCATTCTTCGGCCAGGCGGCCGTGATCTTTCCGTTCATCGTCGCGGGCTACCAGTACTTTGCCGGAGCGTTCCAGCTCGGCCACCTGATGCAGATCCGGTCGGCTTTCGGCAGCGTGCAGGAAGCGCTCAGCTGGTTCGTCGACAACTACGACAGTCTGGCCGTATGGCGTGCGGTCACGGACCGTCTCACCGGCTTCGACGACAGCATGACCGCCCATGCCGCGCAGGAGCAGGCTTTGCAGCGCGCATCCGCCGCCGAACTGCGCACCGATGACCTGGCGGTCGCGCTGCCCAACGGCACGCCGCTGCTCGCCGGCGCCGCGCTCGCGGTGAAACCCGGCGACAGCGTGCTGCTGCAAGGCCCATCGGGCAGCGGCAAGTCGACGCTGTTCCGTTCGTTCGCGGGAATCTGGCCGTTCTCGAAAGGTCGTCTGCAGGTGCCCGACAACGTCGCCTTCATGCCCCAACGCCCCTACGTGCCCGATGGCAAGCTGCGCGACGCACTGACCTATCCGAACCCCGCCGCCGATTTCACCGACGACCAGCTCCGCCAGGCCCTGACCGACGCCCTGCTCCCCGACCTCGCCACTCGCCTTGATGACAGCGATTCATGGAGCCAGAAGCTCTCCGGCGGCGAACAGCAGCGCCTGGCCATCGCGCGCGTGCTGCTGAAGAAACCGGCATGGCTCTTCGCCGATGAAATCACCAGCGCGCTCGATGCCAAGGCCGAAAGCGAGCTCTACAAGCGGCTCTCGGACACGGTCCACGCGGCGGGCGGCGCGATGGTGTCGATCGCGCACCGCGCGGCGGTCGGCGACTTCCACAACCAGCGCTGGACGCTGGTGCCTCAAGAAGGAGGAACAGGAACCGGAACGCCAGTCGGCGGCGCACGCTACCGCCTGAACACCTCGACCGCTCAGCCGGCGGCGGCCTGACCGGAATAGCGCTCCCAGCCCTTCTTGCGCAAATCGCAGGCGGGGCATTCGCCGCAGCCATAGCCCCACGCCTGCCGATGCACCCGGTCGCCCAGGTAGCAGGTGTGGGTCTCTTCCACGATCAGCTCGACCAGCGGCTCGCCGCCCAGGCGGTGCGCCATCTGCCAGGTCTCGGCCTTGTCGATCCACATGAGCGGCGTCTCGATGACGAGGCGGCGCTCCAGGCCGAGCGAGAGCGCGAGCTGCATCGCCTTCATGGTGTCGTCGCGGCAGTCGGGATAGCCCGAGAAATCGGTCTCGCAGACGCCGGTGACGATCACCTGCAGTCCGCGGCGGTACGCCAGCGCGCCGGCCAGCGTGAGGAACAGCAGGTTGCGCCCGGGCACGAAGGTGTTGGGCAGGCCGTCGGCCTGCATGGCGAAGGCCACCTCCTCGGTGAGCGAGGAGCCGCCCAGCTGGGCCAGCGCCGCGAGCGTGAGCACATGGTCTTCGCCCAGGCGCGGCGCCCAGTCGGGAAAGCGCTCGCGCATCTGGGCGAGGATGGTGCCGCGCACGTCGAGCTCGACGCGGTGGCGCTGCCCATAGTCGAAGCCCAGCGTCTCCACGCGCTGGTACTTCGAGAGCGCGTCGGCCAGGCAGGTGGTCGAGTCCTGGCCGCCGGAGAACAAGACGAGGGCGGTGGTGTGCAGGGGCATGTGCGTCAGCGAAAGGCGCTGTAGTCCAAAGACGCGATTTTCGCAGGGCTCCCCCGGTGCGCGGATACGATCCCGCGGATGAGCACCAAACACCTCGTCGCATGGGCCGCCACCTTCATCGTGCTGCTGGTGATCGACATGCTCTGGCTCGGCGTCGTCGCCAAGAACATGTACCAGCAGGCCATGGGCGACCTGATGTCGCCGGAGCCCCGGCTGGCCTTCGCGGCGGTGTTCTACCTGCTGTACCCCATCGGCCTGCTGATCTTCGCGATCCTGCCGGGCATCGAGGCGCAGAGCATCACGCGTGCGGCGGTGCTGGGCGGGCTCTTCGGCCTCTTCTGCTATGCCACCTACGACCTGACCAACCTGGCGGTGATCCGCAACTGGCCGCTGGCGCTGTCCTTCATCGACATCGCCTGGGGCACGCTGGTGAGCGGCGTGGCAGCCGCGGCGGGCGCCCTGGCCTTGCGCTGGTTCGCAGGGCGTTGATTTCGCCCCACACCATGACTTTAGTCAGGTGGTTGTAACGCCTTGTCAATGCAAAATCCTGCATCAACGATGCAGGGGACAACAAGATGGGCGAGCGCGGCACCGCGATCAGCTTCGAAGACTTTCAGGGCACACGCAATTTCGGCGCACTCGACGGGCTTCGGGCCGTCTCCGTCTTCCTTGTCTTCAGCGACCATTTCGGCGGCATCGGCTGGACCCGCTTCTCGGGCTGGCTCGGCGTCCACGCCTTCTTCGTTCTCTCCGGCTTCCTGATCACCACACTGCTGCTGCGCGAGCGCGACAGCACCGGCGGCGTGTCGCTCAAGGCGTTCTACATCCGCCGCACCACGCGCCTCTTGCCGCTCTACCTGCTGGTGCTGCTGGCGGTGCTCGCCCTGAGCTACGTGGCGCAGGACGGCACCTGGGAGCAGATGAAGGCGGCCACGCCGTACTACCTGACGCTGCTCAACGAGCTGGCCGACATGGCGCCGCTGCACATGACCTGGACGCTGGGCGTGGAGTGGAAGTACTACCTCGTCTGGCCCCCGCTGCTGGTGGCCTTCGGCACAACGCTGCGCTCGCGCCTGGCGACCGTCGGCTTCTGTCTCGCGGCGTTGGCCATGATCGGCATCGGCGACTTCCAGTGGAAGCTGCTGCTTCCGCAGAACTACGTCGGCATGCTGTTCGGCTCTGGCTTGGCCATCCTGATGAATGCGCGCCGCACCTTCGGGCTGGTTCGCTGCCTCATGACCCATGGCGCGGCCATCGCCCTCGTGCTGGCTCTCTTGGTGGTGCACCGGCGCTTTCCAGTGATCGCCGGGCGCATCGGCGATGCCTCGGCCATCGCGCTGTACAGCCTGCTGATCGCGATGCTGATCCCGGCCCTCATCGCCGGCCGCACCTGGATCGCGCGGGCGCTGGCTTCGAAGCCGCTGGTGTTCGTCGGGCATCGCTCGTATGCGATGTACCTGATGCAGTACACCGCCGCGCACGCGGTGATCGCGTTGCTGCCGGCGCCCACCATCGTCGGCGGCACGCTGCTCTTTCTTTCGTTCGCCCTGGCGCTGGTGCTCTCGGACCAGCTCTACCGCTGGTTCGAGAAGCCGATCACCGACTGGGGCCACCGCTGGGCCAAGGCAGTGAAGCAGGCGGCCGTGTCGAAGACGCCGCTGCCGGGCTGCGATGCCGCCGCCGCTGCACTTGGGCCGGCCGGAAAGCGCAGTCCGCTCTGAGCTCGGCCTAGAGAAAGCGCTCGAGCAGCTTGCGCGAAGGCCGGTCCAGCGCCTTCGCATCGGGAATTCGGAACTGCACGCCGTGGGCGCTGGCGATCAGCAGCGCGCCGCCTTCGAGCCGGCGGATGTCTTCCTCGGCCTTGAGCACGAAGCTGGTGTCGCCGCGGTCGGTGCTCACGGTCCAGGTGCTGGGCACGCCGAAGCTGGAGACCTTGTGCAGTTTCAACAGCGTGGGCGCGAAGTCGCGTACCGCCAGCTCTTCTTCGAGCAGCGTCCGGGTCTGGGGCGGCAGCGTCTCGACGCGGTCGATCCAGACCAGTTCGCGGCCATCGCCGCCGACCAGCGAGATGCCCTCGCCTGGCGCGGTGAGCGGAAAGGCGCGCACGGGCGTGATGCCCACATGGCGCTCGCCCTGGGTGTCGGTCAGCACGAGGCGGCCGAAGGCGTCGCGCTCCAGATCAAATGTGGTGTTGTCTGTCATGCGTCGCCTGCCGGATGTGCTGCGTGGCTGATCAGTGGCAACTGCGCGCCGGCGCGTTCGTCGACGGCGCCTTCGCTCGCATCGTCATCGGCCTGACGCAGCTGCGCCTGGTAGAGCCGCCAATAGGCGCCTTGCTTGGCCATGAGCGCATCGTGCGGCCCGACCTCGACCACCTCGCCGCGGTCCATGACCACGAGCCGGTCGGCCTTGCGCAGCGTCGACAGGCGGTGGGCGATGGCGATGGTGGTGCGGCCCTGCACGAGGTTGTCGAGCGCCTTCTGGATTTCCTTCTCTGTCTCGGTGTCCACCGCCGAGGTGGCCTCGTCCAGGATCAGGATGCGCGGATCGATGAGCAGCG
>Ga0307412_10002138_pt1 | contig 10963 bp, 7 predicted proteins | sample DK1Cmetagenome_3_FD_203823 | JGI IMG/M metagenome (GOLD analysis project Ga0307412, IMG submission 203823) | Maize rhizosphere microbial communities from greenhouse at UC Davis, California, United States - DK15-C-1 | ecosystem: Host-associated > Plants > Roots > Rhizosphere > Soil | place: USA...
GTGATGATGTAATGATTGCCCTGGACTGTGCGGCTTCAGAATTCTACAAAGACGGAGTTTACGATTACAGAAAATTCCAAACCCCGGATGCTGCGCAATTTACAAGCAGTGAGCAGGTTTCTTATTTGGCTGAATTAGCAAATAAATATCCGATCATTTCTATCGAAGACGGTATGCAGGAGAACGATTGGGACGGCTGGAAAATGTTAACTGATAAAATCGGTGACAGAGTGCAGTTAGTTGGTGACGATTTATTCGTTACAAATGTTGAAAGATTATCAAGAGGTGTTAAAGAAGGAATTGCCAATTCAATTCTTGTAAAAGTAAACCAAATCGGTTCTCTTTCTGAAACAATGGCGGCTGTACAAATGGCTCAGCACAACAAATTCACTTCAGTAATGTCTCACAGATCAGGAGAAACTGAAGATTCTACAATCGCCGATTTGGCAGTAGCAATGAATTGCGGACAAATCAAAACAGGTTCGGCTTCCAGATCAGACAGAATGGCAAAATACAACCAGCTGTTAAGAATCGAAGAAGCTCTTGGTGAAACTGCAATTTTCCCAGGATTAGAAGCATTTAAAGTAAAAAGATAATTGAATTTATAAATAACGGCAAGCGAAATTTTTAGTTTGCCGTATTTTGTAATAAGTAGTATATTTAAAAAAAATAAATTAAATAATGTCAGACAACAAAGTAATATTGAATTACGATGGTAATTCATATGAATATCCCATCGTAGATAGTACTATCGGAGACAGAGGAATCGATATTTCAAAATTAAGAGACCAGACAGGTTTAATCACTTTAGATTTAGGTTACAAAAACACCGGAGCTACCCTTAGCGACATCACTTACTTAGACGGAGACAAAGGAGAATTATTCTACAGAGGTTATCCAATCGAGCAGATTGCGGAGAAATCTAACTTCACAGAAGTAATGTATCTTTTATTACACGGTGAATTACCAACTCAAGACCAATTTAATACCTTCAACGGTAATATCAAAAAATATAACTTTGTAGCAGAGGAGATGAAAAAAATCATCGATGCTTTCCCTCGTTCTGCTCACCCAATGGGGGTTTTATCTACTTTAACTTCTGCTTTAACAGCCTTCAATCCGAAAGCGGTTAACGTAAATTCTAAAGAAGAAATGGATTTAGCTGCAGAATTGCTTATCGCTAAATTTGCCCACCTTGCTGCATGGACTTATAGAAAAACTTTAGGTCTTCCATTAAACCACGGAGATAACAATTTAAATTATGTAGAAAACTTCTACAAAATGGCTTTCAGATTGCCAAATGAAGATTTCGAAATTAATCCTGTGGTAACTCAGGCTTTAGATAAATTATTAATTCTTCACGCTGACCACGAGCAAAACTGTTCTACATCTACTGTAAGAATGGTAGGTTCTGCCCACACAGGTCTTTTTGCATCTGTTTCTGCAGGTATTTCTGCGCTTTGGGGACCACTTCACGGTGGTGCAAACCAAGCGGTTATCGAAATGCTTGAATTAATTGAAAAAGATGGTGGTGATGTTAACAAGTGGGTCGAAAAAGCTAAAGATAAAAATGATAGCTTCCGTTTGATGGGATTCGGACACAGAGTTTACAAAAACTTCGACCCAAGAGCTAAAATTATCAAAAAAGCTGCTGATGACCTGTTAAGCGCATTAGGAATTGAAGACAAAGCTCTTGATATTGCCATGCAGTTAGAAAAAGTAGCATTAGAAGATGAATATTTCATCGAAAGAAAGCTATATCCAAACGTAGATTTTTACTCAGGAATCATCTACAGAGCGTTAGGAATTCCTACAGAAATGTTCACTGTAATGTTCGCACTAGGAAGACTACCGGGATGGATCGCTCAGTGGAAAGAAATGAGATTAAAAGGAGACCCGATCGGAAGACCAAGACAGGTTTACCAAGGTGCTCAAAAAAGAGACTATATCGATTTAATGAACAGATAATAATATTTGTCTCAAACACATATAAATCCCAAAGTATTGCTTTGGGATTTTTTTATTTGATTACTTTGAATTTGAAATCCAGCTTTTTATTTCATCTTTTCCGTTGTGAGTCTTTCCTTCATCAAAAACCACGGCATCATCCGAAAAACATTCGGAATAAGAAATACTGTCAAAATTTTCCTGGGCTTGTAATAATTTTTTAAAATAATTGGTAAATCCATTTTTATAATTTTTAAGGTTAATTTAAATTGTTGGGATTGTTCCGCCATCAATCACATATTCAGTCCCGGTTAAATAACTTGCTTTCGGAGAAACCAGAAAACCGACAAATTCTGCAATATCTTCCGGTTGCGCAGGTCTTCCGATGGGAATTCCTCCCAATGCATCCATCACACTTTGGGTGGCTTCTTCTATGGTTGAATTCGAGCTTTCTGCAATCCGCTCCATCATTCTCGTTGCAGAATCTGTCATGATCCAACCTGGCGAAACAGTTAAAACACGAACTCCTTTTGACGAAACTTCTTTAGACAAACCTTTACTGTAATTAATCAAACCCGCTTTTGCCGCCGCATACGGTAAAGTAGAATCATAAAGCGGCAATCTCCCCTGAATAGATGCGATATGAATAATTACGCCATGTTTTTGCCCGATCATTTGGGGCAAAAAACCTCTGTCCAAGCGAACGGGAGCCAATAAATTGGTTTGAATCGATGTTTCCCAATCTTCATCAGTTAAAACAGAAAATCCGCCACCTTTTGTTTCCGAACCACCGAGCGTATTAATTAGAATATCAAGCTTCCCGAATGTTGATAACACTTCCCCGACAACTTTTTGTGTACCTTCAGTTTTGCTTAAATCTGCGGCGATAAAATGAATCTTTTCATTCATAATTTCCGGTTGGTTTCTTGCTGTCACGATTACTGTTGCGCCGGCAGCTACCAATCTTTCTGCGATGGCTTTTCCTGCACCTTTTGTCCCGCCGGTGACCAAGGCTGTTTTATTACTTAATTCATTATTAAAATTAAATTGTTCATTCATACGTTTAAAGTTTAGTACAAATTTCAGAAGTATGAAGAGTTTGTACAAGTACGGAAAAACGATTCATATAGGGATAAATTTTTCCCCTATTGTTGTTTTTAAAACATTGATTAATTTTGTTTTATGTATGAAAGAAAAATTCCACCAAATTTAAATTGTGGTCTAGACTTAATCGGCGAAGTTCTTTACGGCAAATGGAAAATCCGCTTGCTGTGGTTTATCAATGAAGGTTTTCTACGACCAAGCGAGCTGAATAGAAAAATTCCTGATGCGTCCCGCAGGGTTTTGAATATCCAGTTGAAAGAACTGGAAGATCATGAATTAATTTCAAAGAAAATTTATGCCGTTGTTCCTCCAAAAGTTGAATACAGCCTTACCGATTTCGGAAAAACCCTGATTCCCGTGATTTCTGTTTTGGGACAATGGGGAGACGAAAATGAAGAACGGCTGCGAGCACTCATTCTTAATCGTTTAGAAAATATTGCTGAAAAATAATATTTTAAAATATTATCTGAAATTAAATATAAGAAATTCATTAAATTTACTTTTCATAAAAAGCTAATAAACAATGAGTTTCGGACAGCAGATGTTATTCTTTTTTAGTGCAATAGGAGCCTTTAACGGGCTTCTGCTTGGGATTTATTTGTTGTTTGTAAAAAAAATGAAATATATCCCGGATTTCTTTTTAGGATTAATTTTATTGACATTAAGTAGCAGGGTAGGAATTTCTGTATGCATTTATTTCTATCCGGATTGGCCTCGAATTATTCCGCATTTGGGATTATCTGCACTCTTTTTCACAGGTCCGGCTTTGTATTATTATATTCGTTCATCTTTTTTGAAGGAGCAATTTGATCTTAAAAACTCCAGAAAACCCTTTGGGATTCTGACATTAATCCTGGGAGCAGCCGGGCTTTTGTATCTAATTTTTCCAATTACCTGGGATAAATATTTTGCAACATTTATTTATACGATATGGACAATCTTCATTTTTCTATCCGTTTATGAATATTATATTCTTTTGGGAAAAAATTCTAAGAAGCCCAATAAATTTATCCTTCCGGTTTTAGTAAGCAATACAGTTATCTTTTTGGCTTATCAGCTGATCTCAACAGGTTGGGTTCAGGTGTATTGTGCTGGTGGAAGCTTAGTCTTTTCATTTGTTTTATATGCTAATTTTTTGATCTTATTTAATAAAAAATATCGGTCATCGGAATTAAAAGAAGAGCATAAATATTCCAATAAAAAAATATCTGACGAGCAGGCAGACAGCTTTGTTTCAAAACTGGAAAAACTGATGACTGCCGAAGAACTGTATAAAAATCCAAATTTGAAATTAAGTGATCTTGCATCGGAAATGAATATTTCAGCGCATCAGCTTTCACAATTATTAAACGATAACCTGGAGAAGAGCTTTTCTACATACATCAATGAATACAGAATCAATGAGGCGTGTGAAAAAATAGAAAATGGTTCTTATCTGAAAATAGAGGAGATCGGATACGAAGTCGGATTTAATTCTAAATCTACATTCTTTTCAACTTTTAAGAAAATTAAGAATACGACACCGCTATTGTATAAACAATCTCAAACAGCTTCTGAGTCAAGATTCCAGAGTTCCAATTTATAATTCTGCACTTCGGAATTTAAACTTCAAAACCTGATTTTTATTATCATCCCATACTTTTGGCTTCATAAAATGTAAAGTTTATGTATGCCAAATTGAGGATTTTTATTCTATTATTATTTTTATCATTTTTTGCAAAGTCACAGGAAATTGTAAATAGTAAGATGCCGGATTCTTTAAAACAAAAAGATTCGATTACAACTATTTCAGAAGTTGTTATACAATCTTCCCGAAGGAATTTAAAATTAAATAACGGAAATATTGTGATGAGCATTTCCGGGAACAAAGATTTTAAAACGTCGACGAATATTCTCGAAGTTTTAAGAAAAACTCCCGGTGTGACTGTAGACCAGGAAGATGGGATTTTTATCGGCGGAAGGACCAATCCTGCTGTTTTTATTAACGGGAAACCTGTTGTAATGAGTAGTCAGGAACTGCAAGCTTACCTAAGGTCGTTATCACCGGAGATGGTAGAATCTGTTGAGGTGAATTCAAACCCGTCTTCGAAATATGATGCAGAATTTAAAGGTATTATTGATATTAAATTAAAAAAGAACACCAATTTGGGATGGAAAGGGAATTATATCGGAAATGTCTACGTCAACAAATTTAATTATAGAGAAAACACTCTGAACTTATCTTATAATACTAAAAAAGTAGCTTACAACCTACAATTTGGATATAACAACGGAATTACAGCATATCGTTATAACGCCTTACAATATTTAGCAAATACAAATGTGATGAGAACCCAGACCTATCAGAAAGATGAAGCAGCAGCTTATAATATTCAAGCTGGAATTGATTACAAATTGAATGATAAAAATAGATTTGGGTTGAGTTTAAGAGGTAGTTTTAGAGATAATAACCGCATCCGGTCAGGATCATTATACACCACAAATAAAAATGAAACGCAATTGGTTTTTAATACAGAAAGTGAAAATCCTACTGATTATGCTCAAAATAATTACGGAATAACCGCTGATTACTCTTTTCAGTATAAAAAATTCAAGCTTACCATTTTAGGGAATTATCTTTCTGTTGAAAATAAACAGCAGGATGATTTTATTAATAGTGACAAGTCGAATTCAGAACTTTTATCCTATTGGAAATCTGATCTGCTTAATAAGATTACTATTTATACGGGGCAAATGGATGCCTCTCAAAAAATCGGAGAAGGTATTTTCGAAGCCGGAATAAAATTCAGCAGTACAAATACCAATAACAATATCAGGTATGATACTTTATCGATAAATAACCAGTTTATTTTTGATCCGGCACGAAGCAATATGTTTTTGTATAAAGAAAAAATATTTGCAGGATATTTGGCTTACAGTCACAAATTTGATAAACTTCAAATCAATGCGGGATTAAGGTTTGAAAATACTGAAAGCATTTCTAATGCAATCACAATTGATTCTATTGTTTCAAGAGATTATTTAAAATGGCTGCCGTCCCTGAGTGCAAGTTATATGTTTAATACATCTAATGAGCTGTCATTTTCTTACAGCCGGAAGATTACCAGGCCGGCTTTTTCGCAGCTTAATCCGTTCAGAGCTTATTTTAGTCCCTTGAATTATTGGATCGGAAACCCTTACCTGCAACCATCTTTTACAAATCAGCTCAAAGCAACATATCGTTATAAAAACTGGGTGACAAATTTTACCATCGGAAAAGAAATAGATGTAATGACCCGCTATCCTCTCTATAATCCTGAAACCAATGTTTTGGAATATTTGGGAAGCAATCTGCCATATAGAAATTTTGCCATTTTGGAAATGAGTCTCCCTGTAAAAATTACGGAATGGTGGAATGTGAACAGCCAGATTATGGGATATTATAATCATGAATTCAGACCTTATCTGAATGAGGTTTTTGCTTTGAAAATTTATAATTATGAAATAAGATTAAATCAGACATTCTCTTTGCCCAAAGGTTATACGCTCAACCTTTATGTCAATTATGAATCCAGGACTGGGAATAGTCTATACATCATAAAACCAAGATATACTGTAGATTTTTCAGTCCAGAAATCATGGTTTGATAATAAGCTGAATACAAAAATAAGTTACAATAATGTTTTTGATTCTTATGAACAGCGTCTGGAATTCAGGCACAAACAAATTATGGATAACCGATTTACACATTGGTGGGATACCCAAAAGTTTATTCTGTCTGTAAGCTATAATTTCGGAAGCTCAAAATATCAGACAAAAGAAAATCTTAAGACAGAAGAAGAAAACAGAACGAGATAAAAATAAAAACCTGCCTCTTGTAAGCAGGTTTTTCTATTTTTTAATTATGGACATTGACATCTGTCGCACGTCCAGATATAACAGTTTCCTGCATCGTCCCACTCGCAGCAACGTCTGTTTCCGCCTATTGCGATGCCTCCTTTGATTGATTTTTGTTCTTCTCTACCTAGTTTGTGTGCATTTTTTAGCACTGGATTTTTCTTGTTCATGATTTTGGTGTTTGATGTTAATAGTTGGTGTTAATTTTTCACGTTTTACGAAAAATATATCACTAATATATGAATTTATTTCAAATATGAATTAAATTTTAAACGTAAATTGATAAAAAGCAAGAAGTTATGTCTAAAATTATCTTTTAAAATCCGGGATGAAAGCAATTAAATCTGTCTTTAATCTTAAAAGCTTAACTATAAACTGCAGATGTGAATTTTTGCAGTATAAAATTAAACCTTGTTTATAAAACAGCTCAAAAGTTTCCTAAATAAAGACCTTTACCTATATTTGTAGCATTGCATAAATCTTTATGAGACTAAATATTAAAAACGAAACGGGAAGGTTAAGATCAGTTGTTCTGGGGCAACCCAATTCTATGGGGCCGGTTCCCACACTGGAGGAAAGTTATGATGCAAAATCATATTACTCGATCGAAAACAACATCTACCCTAAAGAAGAGGATATCATCAACGAAATGAACGCCTTTGAAACGGTTTTGAGGAAATATGACGTGGAAGTTCTTCGTCCGAGCATTATCAAAGATTATAATCAGGTTTTTGCGAGAGACGTTGCTTTTGTGATTGACGATAAAATGATCATTTCCAACGTGATCACAGACAGAGCAGACGAACAGGAAGCGTACAAAAAAGTTTTTGAAAAAGTAGCCTGGAGAAAAATCATCAATCTTCCGGAAACTGCCCATATTGAAGGTGGTGACGTAATTGTCTGGGATGATTTTCTTTTCATCGGAACATGTTTCAGTGAAGATTACAGAAATTATAAAACAGCAAGAACCAACGAATACGCCATCGAAATTCTTAAAGAATATTTTCCAAAAAAGAGAATTATCGACCTTGAATTAAAGAAAAATGACAAGATTCCGTACGAAGGTATTTTACATCTGGATTGTACTTTCAACCCGATCGGAAAAGATAAATGCATTATTTATAAAGACGGTTTTGTAGACGAAAGTGATTACCGTCTGATCATCGATATTTTCGGTGAAGAAAACTGTTTCCACGTAACGGCAGAAGAAATGTTCGATATGTGCCCAAATATTTTCTCAATTTCACCCGAAATTGTAGTGTCAGACAAAGCTTTCACAAGAATGAATAATCACCTGAGAAACGAATGGGGAATGACTGTCGAAGAGATTCCTTATAGAGAAATTTCTAAGATGGGAGGTCTTTTGCGTTGTTCAACGATGCCGCTTGTTAGGGAGTAAGGTGTCGGAGAGTAGTAGGTTCTAGAGTTTTTAATCTTTTAATCTTTAATTTTTAATCAAACAAACATGCAAACAACAGATACAGTTTTAATGATAGAGCCGATTGCTTTCGGTTACAACGCGCAGACAGCGGAGAATAATTATTTTCAGGTTGAGCAGAAAAATTCTGATGTTCAGTCTAAAGCTTTGGCGGAGTTCAATATTTTTGTTGAAAAATTAAGAAGCAGGGGAATTAATGTAATTACTGTAAAAGATACCTTAGACCCACACACACCGGATTCTATTTTTCCAAATAACTGGGTGAGTTTCCATAGTGATGGGAAAGTGGTTTTATATCCGATGTTCGCCCCGAACAGGAGAGTGGAGAGGAGAGACGATATTATTGAAAATATTAAAAATCAGGGATTTGAAGTAGCAGAAATCGATGACTGGTCGCTTCCGGAAATTCAGGGACATTTTTTGGAAGGAACGGGAAGCATGATTTTCGATCATGATAATAAAATCGCATATGGTTCAGTTTCTTTACGATTAGATGAAACGTTATTCAGAGAGTTTTGTGAAAAATATGGTTTTACGCCTATTGTTTTTCATTCGTTTCAAACGGTTGGCTCAGAACGACTTCCGATTTATCATACCAATGTCATGATGTGTGTGGCGGATAAATTTGTAGTAATCTGTCTTGACTGCATCGACAATGATCTGGAAAGAAACAAAGTCATTGAAACCATCAAAAACTCAGAAAAAGAAATCATCGAAATTTCTGAAGAGCAAATGCAACAGTTTGCAGGAAATATGCTTCAGGTTCAGAATAAAGAAGGTGAAAAATTTTTAGTAATGAGCGAAACGGCTTATAGATCTTTAAACGAAAATCAAGTTTCAGCGATTGAAAAACATTGTGAAATCATTTATTCAGATTTAAATACTATTGAAGTAAATGGTGGCGGAAGCGCACGTTGTATGCTCGCTGAGGTTTTCTTGCCTAAAAAATAAAGCAATTATTAAATATTATTAATCAGGATGGAAATGAAAATGCTTATGAAAACGAAGTGTATGCTATTGATGGTATTCTTGCCATTCTTTTTTAATGCCCAGCAAAAAACGTTTTGTAATCCGATCAATATTGACTACGGATATACACCTTTTAAAAGTTTTTCAAGTCAGGGAAAACACCGTGCGACTGCGGATCCGGTGATTGTTAATTTTAAAAACAAATTGTTTCTGTTTTCAACAAATCAAGAGGGATATTGGTACAGTGACGATATGCTGGATTGGAAATTCGTGAAAAGAAAATTCCTTAGAGACAACAAATACGAACATGATTTGAACGCACCAGCGGTTTGGGCAATGAAAGATACTTTATACGTTTTCGGATCAACGTGGGAACAGGATTTTCCAATCTGGAAAAGTACAAATCCTACAAAAGATGATTGGAAAATAGCTGTTGATACCTTAAAAGTTGGAGCCTGGGATCCGGCTTTTCATTATGATGAAGATAAAAATAAGCTGTATTTATATTGGGGCTCAAGCAACGAATGGCCATTGTTGGGAACTGAAGTTAAAGTAAAAAATTTACAGTCAGAAGGTTTTGTAAAGCCGATCATTAAACTAAAACCTGAAGATCACGGTTGGGAAAGATTTGGTGAATATAATGACAATGTTTTCCTGCAGCCTTTTGTGGAAGGAGCTTGGATGACAAAGCACAACGGAAAATATTATATGCAATACGGTGCTCCTGCAACAGAATTCAGTGGATATTCTGACGGAGTTTATGTAAGTAATAAGCCATTGGAAGGATTTGAATACCAACAACACAATCCGTTTTCTTATAAACCTGGAGGTTTTGCAAGAGGAGCAGGACACGGTGCAACTTTTGAGGATAATTACAAAAATTGGTGGCATATTTCTACCATTTTTATTTCAACTAAAAATAATTTTGAAAGAAGATTGGGAATCTGGCCTGCAGGATTCGATAAAGATGATGTAATGTACTGTAACACAGCTTATGGCGATTATCCGACTTATCTTCCGCAATATGCACAGGGAAAAGATTTTTCGAAAGGTCTTTTTGCAGGTTGGATGTTGTTGAATTACAATAAACCCGTTCAGGTTTCATCGACTTTGGGAGGTTATCAGCCCAATTTAGCGGTGGATGAAGATATTAAGACATACTGGAGCGCAAAAACAGGAAATTCGGGAGAATGGTTTCAGACGGATTTAGGTGAAATTTCTACAATTAATGCAATTCAGATTAATTATGCAGATCAGGATGCTGAGTTCTTAGGGAAAACCTTGGGAAAGATGCATCAGTATAAAATTTACGGCTCAAATGACGGTAAAAAATGGCATGTCATTGTTGATAAAAGCAAGAATACAAAAGACGTTCCTCACGATTATGTAGAATTGGAAAAACCTGCACAGGCAAGATTCCTGAAAATGGAAAACTTAAAAATGCCGACAGGAAAATTTGCATTAAGCGGTTTCAGGGTATTTGGAAAAGGAGCGGGAAGAACCCCTCCGAAGGTTCAGAATTTTGTTCCTTTGAGAGCTGACCCTAAAAAATATGGTGAAAGAAGAAGTATCTGGATGAAATGGCAGCAAAATTCCGATGCAGACGGATACGTGATCTATTGGGGAAAA
>Ga0307412_10002141_pt1 | contig 10959 bp, 8 predicted proteins | sample DK1Cmetagenome_3_FD_203823 | JGI IMG/M metagenome (GOLD analysis project Ga0307412, IMG submission 203823) | Maize rhizosphere microbial communities from greenhouse at UC Davis, California, United States - DK15-C-1 | ecosystem: Host-associated > Plants > Roots > Rhizosphere > Soil | place: USA...
AGATCTCGAGGAGCGGCGGGGCGCCCTTCGTGACCGTGCTCTCGATGATCTTCACCTCGGTCACGTCCTCCCGACCCGGGAGGTCGAACATGACGTCGGTGAGCATCTCCTCGAGGATCGCGCGCAACCCGCGCGCCCCGGTACCGCGCTTGAGCGCCTTCGCGGCGACCGCGCGCAGCGCCGACTCCTCGAAGCTGAGCTTCACGTCCTCGAGCTCGAACAGCTTCGCGTACTGCTTCGTGAGGGCGTTCTTGGGCTCCTTGAGGATGCGAACGAGCGCCTCCTCGTCGAGCGCCTCGAGCGGCACGGCGACGGGCAGGCGGCCGACCAGTTCGGGGATCAGTCCGTAGCGAAGCAGGTCGTCGGGCTCGACCTCGGCGAACGGGTTCTTGGCCGCGCCGCGGATCTTCGCCGCGCCCTCGTCGTTGCCGAACCCGATCTGCTTCCGGCCGACGCGGGCCTCGATGATCTTCTCCAGCCCGTCGAATGCCCCGCCGCAGAGGAAGAGGATGTCCTTCGTGTTGATCTGGATGTACTCCTGCTGCGGGTGCTTGCGGCCCCCCTGCGGCGGCACCGAGGCCACCGTCCCCTCGAGGATCTTGAGGAGCGCCTGCTGCACCCCCTCGCCGCTCACGTCGCGCGTGATGCTCGGGTTCTCGCTCTTGCGCGCGATCTTGTCGATCTCGTCGATGTAGACGATGCCGCGCTCGCACTCGGCGACGTTGAAGTCGCCCGCCTGGAGGAGCCGCACGAGGATGTTCTCGACGTCCTCGCCGACGTAGCCGGCCTCGGTCAGCGTCGTCGCGTCGGCGATCGTGAACGGGACGTCGAGGATGCGGGCGAGCGTCTGGGCGAGCAGCGTCTTCCCGACGCCGGTCGGCCCGATCAGCATGATGTTGGACTTGTCGAGCTCGACGTCGTCGTCGCGCAGCGACGCCGAGTTGATGCGCTTGTAGTGGTTGTAGACCGCCACCGCCAGCGTCTTCTTCGCCTTGTCCTGCCCGATCACGTACTGGTCGAGGACGTCCTTGATCTCCTGCGGCGACGGGACCTGCGTAATCGCCTCGGCGACCTCCCGCTCCTCGTCCTCCGCCAGGATCTCGTTGCAGAGGGCGATGCACTCGTTGCAGATGTAGACGGACGGGCCCGAGATGAACTTCCGGACCGAGTCCTTCGACTTTCCGCAGAACGAGCAGCGAAGATGTTTGTCGTGCGACATGGCGATCCGCGAGACGGGGAAGCGGCGGCGTGCGGGCGGTGGGCCGGTGAAAGTATACCGCCCGACCCGGGCGGGAGGCAAACGGAAGCGCGGGGGTCGGGGTCGTGGATCGGTCCCTTTTCCCGTCATCCCGAGCGTCAGCGAGCGATCGCTCGACGCGTATAGCGATCCCTCGCTGCGCTCGGGATGGCGGGGGTCGGACTCACCGACCCCCGACCCTCGCTCTTACGCCGTCACCGCCGGCTGCTTGGAGGGCTCCACGACGTCGCCGCGGTGCGAGACGATGTTGTCGATCAGACCGTACGCCTTCGCCTCCTCGGCCGACATGAACTTGTCGCGCTCGATGTCGCGCTCAATCTGCTCGACCGGGCGGCCGGTGTGCTTCGACATCAGCTCGTTCATCTTCGCGCGCAGATAGAGGATCTCCTTTGCCTGCACCTCGATGTCGGCCGCGGTACCCTGCGCGCCGCCGGAGGGCTGGTGGATCATGATCCGCGAGTGCGGGAGGGCGTTGCGCTTCCCCGTGCGGCCGGCGGCCAGCAGGAAGGCGCCCATGCTGGCCGCGAGCCCCATGCAGGTGGTGTTCACCGGCGACCGCAGGAACTGGATCGTGTCGTAGATCGCGAGCCCCGCCGACACGCTGCCGCCGGGCGAGTTGATGTAGATATGGATGTCGCGCTCGGGGTTGTCCGACTCCAGAAAGAGGAGCTGGGCGATGACGATGTTCGCGACGTCGTCGTTGATCGGCGTGCCGAGGAAGATGATGCGGTCCATCAGGAGCCGCGAGAAGATGTCGTACGTCCGCTCGCCTCGGCTGGAGCGCTCGATCACGTACGGGGGATAGATCGTTGCCATTGTCGGGTCTCGGCTGGGGGTACGGCTGGCGAAAACGGGATGTCGGGTGGCGGGTGAGGTGCAGAGCGCTACGCCCCACACCCCACCGCTCACCTCACCTCGTTCTGCTCCATCAGGAACTTGAACACCTTGTCCTCGGTGATGCTGCGCTCGATCTCGCGGAGGCGGCCGGCCTTCTGGAGCGAGGCGTAGAGCTGCGACGGGTCGGCGTCGCGCTTCGAGGCGACGTCGGCGATTCGGTCGTCGATGTCGGCCTCGCTCGCCGTCAGCTTTTCGCGCTCGGCGATCGTGTCGATCACGACGTCGCGCCGTACCTGGCGCTCCGCCATCGAGCGGAACTCCTGGGCGAACTGGGGACGATCGCTCTCCGGGATCTGGTACGCCTCGGCGTAACCATTGACGAGCTGAGCCACCCAGCTGTGCGGCACGTCGAACGGGTTCGCCGCGATGATCTCGTCGATCAGCTTCTGGCGCACCTCGGCCTCCGCCTCGCGCTCGGCGTGCGACGCCATGTCGGTCTTCACCGCCTTCGTGAGCGCGTCCAGCGAGTCGAAGTCGCCCACCTCGCGCGCGAAGGCGTCACCGAGCTCGGGGAGCGACTTCCGCTTGACCTCGGTCAGCGTGACGCGGGCGAGCTTGGTCTGCCCGCGCTGCGCCTCCTCGGGGAAGTCGTCCGGCCACCTCACCGGCCGCTCCACCGTCTGTCCCGGAGTCGCCTCCATGATCAACTCTTCGATCCCGGGGATCGCCTGACCGCCGCCGAGCACAAGGCGGTACTCCTTCCCCTCCGGCATCGCCCCGCTCTCGTCCGCCGTGGAGAGCAGCACGGTGACCATGTCGCCTGGTTGTGGGCGCTCCTCGACCGGCGCCCAGGCCGCCCGCTGCTCACGCAGCTGCTCCACCTGCTCGCGCACCTGCTCGTCGGTCACGACGGCACTCGAGCGCTGCACGCGAAAGCCGCCGAGCCGCTCGAGCTTCACCTCCGGGCGCACCTCGACGTGCAGCTCGAAGGTCAGCGGCTCGTTCTCGCCGAACTTCAGGTCGTGGACGTGCGGCTGGGCGATCGGCTGCAGCCGCTCCCGCTCCAGCACCTCCTTGTAGGCGTCCTGGACGAGCGACTCCAGTGCCTCCTGCCGGATGGCGTCGGCGAACCGCTTGCGCACCATCGCCGCCGGCGCCTTCCCGGGACGGAAGCCGGGCAGCCGCGCGCTGGACGCGTAGCGGCGCGCGGCGCGCTCCTCGGCGTCGCGGACGGTCTCGACGGGGACGGACACCTGCAGCAGGCGCTCGGCGCCTTCGGTCTTCTTCGGTGTGATCTCGATGTTCATCGTTCCGGAGCTCGTGTACGCCGAGCGGCGGTGTGCCGTCTCGCGCCGTAGCCTAGGGGATCGTCGGGATCCCCGGTGGGATCGGGCGCGCGGGGGTCGCCGGTGAGGCCGCGCCGCGCTGCGTCGGCAGCGCCGCGCGGAGGGCGCGGCCCAGAGGGAAAGCTAACCGGACGCGGGGGCCGGTTCCAGCGCGGAAGCACCCGTCACAGCGGCATCTACGTCGCTTGACGCATTGGGGGCACCGTCGGGGGACGCTAGCCTTCGTCCGCGCGCCGGTCGGAGCGCGGCGTCCACTTCGCGGATGGGTCGCGACCCGCGCCCTGACCCGCGGCGCCGACACGATCGTCCACCACGAAGGACGAAACGCGCCGCGCAGGGCGTCGTCCTTGCCCAGACCCGTCGCCGCCCGTCCGGACGTAATTCGCTGGAACCAAAGCATTAAGCGCGCGTACACCGCCGAGCGCGCCGGCACGTCGTGCGAGCGGGGCGCGCCTTGCAATGCACGCCGCGAAGTATCTCCAGCCGTGCCGACGCCGTCCGACATTACCGCCCACCCCGAGGAACTTTCGATGCGCCTGCTCGTGTCCTTCGCTCTCTCCGCCGGCATCGCCGCCGGCGCGACGGCGCCTGCCGCCGCCCAGACCACGCCGCTCACCGCCGAGCAGCCGTATCACCAGACGCTCTCCATCAACCCGATCGCCCTGCCCTTCGGTTGGTTCGCCGCCGAGTACGAGCGGGCCATCTCTCCGGCGGTGACGTTCGGGCTGGGCGGCACCTACTTCGACATCGACGACGACCGCGCGGGTTGGTTCGACGCCAAGGTGCTGTACTACCCCAATGAGACCGCGCTGAAGGGCTTCGCCGTCGGTCTCACCGCGGGCTTTCAGCGGTCCACGAACACGGGCGACTTCTTGGACTTCTCGGACGAGCGACGCACGGACAGCGGGGCGACGCTCGGCGTCGTCGTGGATTACAACTGGCTCCTCGGGAAGCGCGACCGCTTTCTCATCGGCTTGGGGATCGGGGCGAAGCGCGTCCTCAAGAACGTCTCCGACGATTCCGCGCTCGACCAGGTGATCCCGGCCGGTCGCTTCCAGATCGGGCTCGCGTTCTGATGCGGAGCGTGACCTCGCGCAGGGCGATGAGGAGCGCTCTCGTCGCGCTTGCCCCGTTGGCGGCGCTCGCTGCGCCGCGAGCCGCCAGCGCGCAGGGCGACGCGCCATCGGGGACGCCGGTCGCTGCGCGGCAGATCCTTTCCCTTCAGCCGCTGCAGGGGGTGGCCGGCGTGCTGGCGATGGAGTACGAGCGCGCGGTTGCCTCCGCGGTCACACTCGGCGCCGGAGTCACCTACACGAATGCCGACATTCTCGGCTTCGACGAGCTGGACGCCCGCTACGCCTCTGCCGAGGCGAAGGTGCGGTACTACCCGGCGGAGAGAGCGTTACACGGCTTCGACGTCGGCATCACCGCGGGCGTGGTGCACGCGTCGGCTCGCGACGAGACCGACCTGTTGGGAGGAGGCGATCGTGTGAGCGCAAACGGCGTGAAGGTCGGCGTGGAGATCGACTATACGTGGCGCCTCGGGCGTACCGATCGACTCGCCCTGATCCTGGGGCTCGGTGGAAAGCGCATCTTCTACACGTCGAACGGAGACCGCTTCGCCGGCGCGTATCCCACCTCACGGATCGCGCTGGGGTGGGCGTTCTAAAGTCCGCGTCGTGCGGCGCTCAGCGAGCTCCAGCGCCCGGCAGGCCGACGCCGGCCTGGCGTCCGAATTTGCTTCGTCCGCCGTCGGCCAGGTCGCCAATGCCGATCATCTCCGCGACGATCTTCCCCGAGCTCATGACGCCCGGTAAGCCGGCGCCGGGGTGTGTGCCGGCGCCCGCAAAGTAGAGGTTGGGGACGTCCTCGCTGCGGTTGTGCGGCCGGAACCACGCCGACTGGGTGAGGATCGGCTCGACGGAGAATGCGCTGCCCAGGTGGCTGTTCAGCGTGTCGCGGAAGTGCAGCGGGTCGATCCGGTGCTCCGAGACGATGTGCTTCGACAGCCCGGGCAGGTAGCGCTCCTCCAGGTAGCCGACGATCGCGTCGCGGTACGGACCAGCCGCGCTCCGCCAGTCGGTGTCTCCGCCCAGGTGCGGAACGGGGGACAGGACGTACCAGGAGTCGCACCCCGGCGGGGCGAGCGACGGGTCGGTCGCCGTCGGCCGATGCAGGTAGAGCGAGAAGTCGCCCGACAGCCGCTTCCTCGTGAAGATGTCGTCGAGCAGCCCGCGGTAGCGCGGGCCCATGAGGATCTCGTGGTGGGCGACATTCTCGTAGCGGCGGTCGGTGCCGAAGTAGATCACGAACAGCGACATCGAGTAGCGCATCCGCCGCATCCGGCGGTCGGTGTTCCGCTTGCGGAAGCGCGACGGCACGAGGTGCATGTACGTCGTCGCGACGTCCCCGTTGCTCACCACGGCGTCGGCCCGCACGGTTGCGCCGCTGCGCTTCAGCCGCACGCCCTCCGCTCGCCCGCTGCGCTCGCCGATCACGATCTCGTCCACCTCGGCCGACAGTCGGAGCTCGCCCCCCAGCTCCTCGAACAGCCGCACGAGACCGGCGACGAGCGCGCCCGTACCGCCCATCGCGAACCACACGCCCCACTTCTGCTCCAGCGTGTGGATGAGTGCGTAGATCGAGCTGCTCTGGAAGGGGTTCCCGCCGACGAGCAGGGGGTGGAAGCTGAAGACCTGTCGCAGCCGCTCGTCCTCGATGAACCCCTCCACGTACTTGGCGACCGACTGGTGCGACCTGAGGCGGACGAGGTCGGGCGCGGCGCGCAGCATGTCGCCCAGCCTCGTGAACGGCTTGTCGATCAACGCGAACCCGGTGCGGAAGATCTCCTCCGTCGCAGCGGCGAAGCGGACGTAGCCCTCCACGTCGCGCGGACTGAAGCGGCGGACTTCGTCGATCACGCGCGCGCGGTCGCCCGTGTAGCGAAAGACGGAGCCGTCCTCGAAGCGAATGTTGTAGAACGGGTCGATCGGCACGAGCCGGACGTAGTCCTCCGTGCGCCGGCCCGCCAGCTCGAACAGCTCGTGAATGAGCCAGGGGGCGGTGACGATCGTCGGACCGCCGTCGAAGGTGAACCCGTCCTGCTCGTAGACGTAGGCCCGTCCGCCCGGCCTGTCGCGCTTCTCGAGGACCGTCACCTCGTGCCCCTGCGCCTGGAGCCGGATCGCGGCGCTCAGTCCGCCGAAACCGGAGCCGATGACGACGATTCTCACGCGGGGCGCGGGGCGCGGGGCGTGGGGCGCGTAGCGAGCTCCGGCGACGACGTCGGCACGGTGCCGGGGGAGGCCTGTTCCGCCGGCGCCGTCGCGCGTCCCAGGTTCCGCGCCCCGCGCCCCGCAAGTACGAGCGGCACCGCCATCGCGAGCGCACCGAGGCCGGCCGCCCACCACATGCCCTGGCGGAGGCAGATCGCGATCGGCAGCACGCCGTTGACGGCATACAGCACGAGCGGGAACGTGCTCGGCGACACCCGCTCGGCGAACAGCGCCGGCGGCACGATCGCCAGCATGGCCCGCGCGACGAGCGTGCCCGTGACCAGCCAGCCGATCCAGTTCGAGAGCGGCATGCCGTAGAACAGGTCGCTCACGAAGAAGCGGGCCAGCGCCGACTGCTCCGCGGGCGGCGCGAGGTGCCAGAGCCAGTGCGTCGTGCGCACCATTGCCGGGTCCATCGAGACGTCCCACGCCGTGAGGACGACGCCCGCCGTGGCCGCCCACAGCCACCGCTCGCGCCCCCCACCGCCGCGGCGCGCGGGGAGGATGCGCCCGCAGAGGGCGAGCGAGCAGTAGAGCATGAAGAACCACGACGTCGGGATGTTGAACGGCACGAGCCCGGCGATGCGGTAGCCCAGCTGCCCGCTGTAGGAGTACGGCCCGAAGGGGAATCCGGTGGCGGTGCCGAGCAGCTCGGCGCCAAGCGAGATCGCGAACCCCGCGGCGAAGATCCCGAGCGCGCGCCGCGCGCCGAGCTTGCCGGTGGCGTGGGCGAGTCCGGCGAGCGCGCCGAGCACGACGCAGGTGGGGCCGCCGAAGCGCCAACCGGCGCGCAGGATCGCCTGGTTGGCCGGCGTCTGGAGCCACTCCGGCGGCGGGCCGGCGAGGAACGTCGAGAAGGCGTACGCCGAAAAGAGGCTCAGCGCCGCGTGGCCGATGAGAAAGCCGACCGCCAGCCGCAGCGCGAGCGCCCCGCCGTCGTTCCCCCGTCCCGCGTCGCTCGCCGCCGTCCTCATGCCCACCTCAGGAGCTCGTCGCCCTCGACCCGGCCTGCCGCCCCGTCCCACTCGAGCACCGGTCCCTCGGCGATCGCCATCGCACGCGCCGTGGGCCGCGCGCGCCACGCGTCCCACAGCACGGAGACGCGCGCCCACCCGCCGAGCCGCGCGCGGTAGCCGAGCGTGTCGTAGTCGTTCGCCTCGATCGCGCCGAGGATTCCGGCGTAGCCCCAGGCGCAGGCGGCGGCGCACCGCTGCGCATCGCGCGCCAGCAGCCCGACACCGGGCATCGCCGCCGCGTAGATCGCGCGGGCGCGGCCGATCTGGAACGCGACCAGCGCCCGCCAGCGCGCGTCCCGCGCGAGCGGCGACGGCGCCCCCCCGACGGGCGCCGCCTCGCGCGCCGCGGCCATGACCTCGCCCCGCGTCAACGAGAAGCGCGCGAGGTCCTCGTCCGGGAGGTAGCAGCGCCCGCGCCGCGCGTCCTCGCCGACGTCGCGCAGAATGTTCGTGAGCTGCATCGCGACGCCAAGCGCGCGCGCGTAGCGCAGCGCGCGGGCCCGCGCGTCGGCGTCGCCGCCGACGCCGAAGACGTAGGTGCACATCTCGCCGACCGTGCTCGCGACGCCCTCGCAGTATAGTGCAAGCTCGGTCCACGACCGGTAGCGCGCCGGCCGCAGGTCGCGCGCCACGCCGTCCACCAGCTCGTGCAGCACGCCCCCGGGCAGGCTGTACTCGCGCACGACGCGGTGCAGCTCGCGGAACACCGGTCCCGCCGGCCGTCCGGCGAGGGCGCGCGAGAGCTGGCGATCGTACTCGGCCAGCCGGGTCGCCACCAGCGCCTCGTCGGCGCCAACGTCGGCGTCCACGATGTCGTCGGCGACGCGGCAGAACGCGTAGAGGGCGAACGCGGCGCGGCGCTTCTCCGCCGGCAGCAGGTAGCTGGCGAGTGTGAAGGTGCGCGCGTGGCCGCGCACGATGTGCTCGCAGTGTGCGGCGTCGCTCGTCGCGCCGCGTCGCGGCTCGTCAGCGCGCGGCATGCGCCGTCGTGGTGCAGGGAAGGGATCGGCCGGCAGCGGGCATCGCGGCGTGTATGCGGTGTTGGTCGGCGGCGCCCGGGTCACGGGCCCCGCGGCGAGTCACCGAGAACAACGTCCGGTGTCGCGGTTCGTTCCCCGCCGGTGCCCCTCCCTCGCACGCCGCGCGCCAGCGAGGCAGCCGGAACGTCGGACCTACGCCGTCGTGCGACGCGTTGCCCGGACAAGCAAACCACCCGCCGGTACGGAGGTCGGCGGGCGGTTGATCGGACCACGACATGCGAACGGGGGGACTCGAACCCCCACGCCTTTCGGCGCGAGCTCCTAAGGCTCGTGCGTCTACCAATTTCGCCACGTTCGCGCGCCTTCAAGATAGCGCCGACCGGCCGGCCCCGGCCAGCGCGCCGTGCCCCGATGCGCCGCGGCGCCCAGTCCGTCTCGGACTGGGCGCCGCGTCAGGCCCCCCCCGCCGGGTGCCAGCGGTCAGTCGCCGACGCGGACGTTGACGACCCGCGTGCTCTGCCCCTGCGGCGAGACCGTCACCACGAAGAGGCTGATGACGTCGCCGTTCTTGAGCGAGTCCAGCGCCTTCTGCAGGTCGGCGGCGCTGCGCACGGGGCGGCGCGGGCCCGGGTAGATGATCTCCGTGATCACGTCGCCGTTCTGAAACAGCTTGCCGTAGGCGGGCGAGCCGTGCGCGACGTCCGTGACGCGCAGACCGCGCTGCGCCCCGGTGAGGTTGAATTGCCGCGAGAAGTCCGTGGTCACCGGCTCGACGGTGATGCCGAGCTTGCCCGTCACCATCCCCGCTGGGCTGACTTCCGGTGCATCGCTCTGCGCGACGGTCAGTTCGTCGGCCGGCGCCTCGGCGAGCCGCACCTTGAAGCTCTTCCGCGTGCCGTAGCGCATGACGTCGAGCGCGACCGTCTCGCCCGGCTCGTGCCGGCGCACGATGCGCTGCAGGGTGCTCACGCGATCCACCGGCTTGCCGTCCACGGCGACGATGATGTCCCCGGCCTCCATCCCGGCCTTCTCGGCCGGGCTGTCGTCGGGCGGGTTGAAGCCGCCGACCTTCACGCCGGCAATCGTCTTGAGCCCGGCGACCTGCGCGTCCTCGGGCGACACGTCGTCGATCGCGATCCCGAGCACCGGGCGCCGCACCTTGCCGAAGCGCACGATGTCGTCCATCACGCCCTTCGCGAGCGTGATCGGAATGGCGAAGCCGTAGCCCGTGTAGAAGCCGGTCGGGCTGGCGATCGCGCCGTTGATGCCGATCACCTCGCCGCGGATGTTGACGAGCGGGCCGCCCGAGTTGCCGGGGTTGATCGCGGCGTCGGTCTGGATGAAGTCGGAGATCGCGTACTGGCCGGGGAGCAGGTTGCGCAGCTCGCGGCCGCCGCGCCCCTTCGCGCTGATGATCCCCGCCGTGACCGTGAAGTCGAGGCCGAGCGGGTTGCCGATCGCCAGCACCCACTCGCCGATCCGCGCGCCCGTCTCGTCGCCGATCGTCACCGTCGGGAAGGTGCCGCCGTCGATCTTGATCACGGCGACGTCCGTCGTCGGGTCGCGGCCGACGACGCGCGCCTTGAAGACGCGGTGGTCGGTGAGCGTGACGTTGACCCGGTCGGCGTCCTCGACCACGTGGTTGTTGGTGAGGATGTAGCCGTCCTTCGTGACGATGAAGCCGGAGCCGCTCGCCTCGCTCGGCGCCTGACGCCGGGGGTCGAACTGCTGGAAGAACTCCTCCATGCCGGGGGGCACGCGGCCACGGTTGCGTGGCGCCGCGGCCCGCGCCTCGCGGGTCGCCTCGATCGACACGACGGCGGGCGTCACGTGCTCGGCGATCGCCACGAACGCGTTGCTCTGGTCGGCCAGGGCCTTCACTTCCTGCGGGGTCGGCTTTCCGGCGTTCTGTGCGTGCCCCAGCCGCGTGAGGTCGAAGCTGGAGGCGACGACGAGCCCGCCGAGGAACGCGCCCGCTACGGCGGCGCCGAAGCGAGCCCGGGCGATGGAGAGTGCCATGGTCTGCGTCTGCTCTGAGTGAGGATGTGGAATCTACACGCGGAGGGCGCGCGAGGTTTCGCCCCGCTGGCGGACGCGCGCCCTGCGCGATATGGACGAGCCGGCACCCGCCGCCGGCAAGGCCCCGACAGGACTCTTGCACGAGCTCGGCGCCGTCCATACGACCACGGGGCGCCGGGAAGAGTTGCCCCGACGCCCCGCGGCCGCCTGCCCGTCGTATCTTGCCTG
>Ga0307412_10002144_pt1 | contig 10945 bp, 4 predicted proteins | sample DK1Cmetagenome_3_FD_203823 | JGI IMG/M metagenome (GOLD analysis project Ga0307412, IMG submission 203823) | Maize rhizosphere microbial communities from greenhouse at UC Davis, California, United States - DK15-C-1 | ecosystem: Host-associated > Plants > Roots > Rhizosphere > Soil | place: USA...
GGCCTTGCGGCCGATCGCGGCGGCGTCCATGAAATCGCCCGCATGGCGCACGCTGTCGTACCAATAATCGCGCTGCATGCCATCGTCGTCGCCCGCGATCAGGGCCACCGAGAGCGAATGCCGCGTACCACGCTCGCGGCCGAGGAAGCCGTGGGAATTGGCGTACACCGAGAGACTTTGTCCCGCATTCACGCTGGAACCATCGGAATTCGTGATGCCGGCGACGGCGCGGCCGGCCTCCTCGATCTCCTGGCCCAGGGCGATGGCCCCGTCGACGTCGATGTCCCATGGATGCCAGAGGTCGAGGTCGGGGAACGACGTGGCCATGCGATCGGCGTCCGCAAGGCCGGAAGCAGGGTCTTCTTCGGTGAACCGGGCGATGGCGCAGGCCTGGTCGATGGTGGCCTGGATCGAATCCGGGTTGAGATCGGCGGTGCTGGCCGAGCCCTTGCGCTGGCCGAAGTACACGGTCAGCGCGAAACCCCGGTCGCGCGTGTGCTCCACCGTCTCCACCTCGCCCAGGCGCACGTTCACGTTCAGGCCCACGTCGACACTGGCGGAAACCTCGGCCTGGGTCGCTCCCGCGGCGCGGGCACGGCGGATCGTGTCCTCGGCCAGGCTGGCAAGGCGATCGAGGTCCTGGTGGCTGGTGTCGAGGGTGGAAACTTGGCTCACGTGGGCATCCCGGGGGCTGGCGGTTAGAATGGCAGGCCGCACGCGGCCAACCCGATACAGATGGGGTCGCGTCACCCGATCAAAAGCAACGCACCGCGCATGGTGCCATGGAAATACCGTATGAGCGTCCGTGTCGGCTATTACCGCCACTTCAAGGGCATGCCCTACCGAGTGCTGGGTACCGCCCTGCACAGTGAGTCGATGGAGGAAATGGTCGTCTACCAGGACCTCTACGACCAGCACCGCCTGTGGGTGCGTCCCGCCGCGATGTTCGCCGAGACGGTGGAGCGCGACGGCAAGACCTTTCCCCGTTTCACGTTCGAGCGCGAAGCGGATTTCAAGCCCATCACGGATGCCCAGCCATGAAGCCTGTCGACGACCGCCCGCACGACGGGGACGAAGAGGACTTCGGTCCGAGCCGTAGCGAAAAGCGCCGCAATGCCCTGGACATCCTGAAGCTGGCCGGCCAGCTCATGGAATTGCCACCGAGCCGCATTCCGAAATTGAACCTGCCCGACGACATCGTCGAGGAAATCGGGCGGACGCGGAAGATCACCGCGCATATCGCACGCAAGCGCCAGCTGGCCTTCCTCGCCAAGCAGATGCGCCGGCATGGCGACGAGGCCTTCACCGATGCACGTGCCGCGTTGGGCGAGGATCGCGACCGCCAGCGGCAGGAAGCCGCGCACATGCATCGTCTCGAAGCGCGGCGCGAACGCCTGATGGAAGGTGGCGATGTCGCCCTCGGCGAATTGTTCGACCAGTACCCGGATCTCGACCGCCAGCACCTGCGCTCGCTGGTTCGCCAGGCCAAGGCGGAGCGTGAGGCGAACAAGCCGCTGCACGCGTTTCGCGAGTTGTACCGGATATTGAAAGAGTTGGAAGCCGCCTCCCCAGAGGAATAAGGGCCCGATGGAAAGGCTCTGTTGGAATGATCTGGTGGAATGATCTGGTGGGAAGCCGCTTCAGCGGCGATGGGTGCTTGCCGTAATCTGGCCCGCTGCCGCGGGATCGCCGACAAGTCGGCTCCCACAGGTCTCTACCGGCTCCCACCAGGTCTGTTCCTAAGCTGGTCTACTCGGTGCTGTGGTGGGATCGGTGCTGTGGTGGGAAGCCGCTTCAGCGGCGATGGGTGCTTGCCTTAACCTGGCCCGCTGCCGCGGGATCGCCGACAAGTCGGCTCCCACAGGTCTCTACCGGCTCCCACCGGGTCATTGGCTCTCGCCGGGTCATGAAAAAGGGCGGTGGATTTCTCCACCGCCCTTTCCTTTTCGCCGGATTTTACCGCTTATCGCTTAGAAGCCGATCCCGAGTTCGAGATGCTCCGGCTGGGTCTCGATCAGCGTCGAGCTCTGGTCGGAAACGTCGTCGTACGCGAAACCGTAAGCCTTGCCATTCACGCCGTGCAGGTGCCAGAAGCGTGAATAGTAGTTGGCCGGCGACTGCTGGTAGAACGAACCGGCATCTTTCCATAGCGTGGTGTCTTCCATCACATGACGGTTGAACGCGGCACAGATCTGCGCTTCGAGCTGTCCTTCCACTCCCCAGGGATCGCTCGACCGGGCCAGCGCGCCCTTGCCTTCGAGTACGTCCTGCGTGTTGGGCTTGGCCACCTTGAACAGCATGCCTTCCGGCTCGTCCTGTTCGTGCGTGTCCGCCCAATTGGCGTGGGTGAAGGTCAATACGCCATCGATCACGGTGCCTTCGAACTGCTTGTTGCCGATCGTCATCTGCAGCACGTGGTCCTGGTAATACGTCCACGACCGGTCGATGTAGTCGTCGAAGTAGTGGCCCTGCGGCTGCCCGGCATCGAACGCCGCCTTGCCCGGTGCGAGGATGCGGATCGGGTCGGCTTCCGCCAGTTGGAACTCGGCCGGCACCTCCTGGTTGTACTGGGCGAAGATCTGCGCGCGCGTCTGCGTGATGCCCGACGACTCGTGCCTTGTCTTGTCCCCGCCATACACATCGAGTGACAACGGGATCGAGAACTGGTCGACCTGCGTCGTGTTGATGAAGATGGCGTTGTCGTTCCAGGTGAACTCATACCAATCGTAGTACACGCCGATGTTCGGGTCGGTACCGTTGAGCGGGTTCGGACCCGCGAAGCCGATCGAACCGTCGGCCGCCTTCAGGATCTTGATGTACATCGGCTCGCCGACCGACACGAAGATCCGTCCCGAGTCCATCTTCGGCAGTTTGAGCAACTTGGCCTGCGCCAGGGTGAAGAAGTAGTTCGGATAGTTCTGGCCGTTCTTGGTCAGATGCCCCGGACCATCGTTGTCCTCCACTGCGGCGGCGGTCAGCGTGCCGTCCGGCTTGACCCACGAGAACACCTGCGAGGCCGGATCGCGGCCGATCACGGCGACGTAGATCTGGTCGTCGCGATACTTGCCGTTGGTCGTGTTGCGCAGCTGCGTACCGATGAAGCCCGGGTACGTCTCGTAGTTGAAGCCCTGCGACGGATCGTTGGCCTGCGGGTTCTCCGGCGGCGTGCCGGTGTCGCCGCTTCCATCGGCTGCATAGACGCCCATTTCCCACAGCGAATACCCATAGGGACTCGAACGCTTCAGGCCCGTCATGCGCACGTACTGTGCCGACCTGGCCGGGAAGGTGACGGTTTCCACGCCACCCTGGCTGTTCTCGTTGTCGTACGCCGGCGTCCAGGTCTTGCCGTCGATCGAGGTGTCGATGCGGTAGGCGAGCGCATGCGCGTTCTCCCACGACAACACCACCTTGCCGATCACCTGCACCGAACCGAGGTCGACCTGTATCCACTGGTCGTCGGTGAAGCCCGACGACCAACGCGTGCCAGCGTCGCCGTCATTGACGTTCTCGGGCTTGAAGGCGACCGGGTTCTCGCTGTCGGACGCGAGCACCGTTTTCTTCAGGGCGAGATTGCCCGTGGCGGGAACGCCCACGTCGGGCTGCTGCGGCTGGGTCTGCTGCGGCTGGTCGTTCACCGGCTCCTGCGGCTGCGACGTGGCGGCCGCCTGGTAGACCTCGAACTCGAACAGCGAGTTGCCGTAACCGGTGGCGCGCGCCTTGCTGTTGATGCGCACGTACTGGGCGGTCACCGCCGTGAACGTCTGCGTGTCCACGCCACCCTTGCCGGCGATCGGGTCCTTGAACACCGGCGTCCAGGTGGTGCCGTCGTTGGACGTATCGAGCGTGTACGAACTCGAATACGCGTTCTCCCAGCGCAGGATCACGTGGTCGAAGGTCTTCGGGGCACCGAGGTTCAGCACCAGGTCGGTCGGGTCGATACCCGGCGCGGAACTCCAGCGGGTCGTGAAGTCGCCATCGACCGCCTTGGACGCATCCAGGTCGCCACGTTCGGGATCGACGTGCGACGAAGCGATGGCGCCGAGGGCGATGTTCACGCCACCCTTGCCGTCGCCCGGCGTACCCGGACTCGGCGGGTTGCTGCCGCCACCATCACCCGGTTGTTGCGGTTGTTGCGGCGCCGGGCCAGCCCATGCCGGCGGGTCGAAGCCGTCGGTGGAGTTGTCGACGGTCAACGTCACATCGTCGCTCGCCGTCGTGATCCCCTGGGCGCTGACCACGTTCACACGCAGGACGCTGCCGTTCTGCGCGGCCGTGAGGGCACGCGTCGCGTAGCTGCCATCGGCCGTGCTCGACAGCAGGGACAGGACGTCCTGGTCGTTGGCGTCCTTGGTCACGGTGTACCAGTCGTAGGTCAGCGGACCCACGCCCGTGGCGGTCACCGCGAAGTGCGCCGAACGGCCGACGCCCGCTTTCTGTCCGGCCGGCTGGCCGGTGATCACCGGGGCGACCGCCTTGGCTCCCTTCACGCACAACACATGGCCCGGGTTGTTCTCCGCCACCTCGCGATGGACGTCGCCAGTCGAGTTCACCTGGAACGCGAACGTCGAATCGTTCGGGTCCTTGCCTTCCGTCCAGGTGGTCCAGGCACCGGGGAACGCCGCCGTCGAATAGTTCTGGCCGGCGATGGCCAGCGCCTCGGCGACGGTCGGCAAGCGCATGCTCGCCGCGGTGCAGGTCGAGATCGCCACGGACTGCGTGAACTGCGCACCCTGGTCGGAGAAGCCGCGCTGGATGCGGTCCCACTGCAGGCCACTCAGGGTGTCGGTCACGAGGTTCGAACCGGTCGTCGTCGTGTAACGGTCGGCCAGGTTGCAGCAGGTGGGTGAGTTGTAAACCTCGAACTCATACAGCGAGTACCCATAATCCGTCGCACGGGCGAGGCCCTGCATGCGGACATACCGCCCCGTGACGGGCTTGTCGAAGGTGACATCCTCGGTGCCGCCGATGCTCGTGTCGGTGTGGTACGCGACATGGGTATCGAAACCGGTGTTCGGGTCATCCGAGTACTGGATTTCGTACGAGCTGGCGTGCGCGTTCTCCCACTTCAACACGACGCGGTTGAACGTGCGCGAGGCGCCGAGGTCGACCGTGATGAACGCCTTGTCGTCGCCGATCTTCGAACCCCAGCGCGTGGTCTCGTCCCCGTCGACGGCTTGCCACGCCGCCGTGCCCTGCGGATTTTCCACTTCCGAGGCAAGCGTCGCCTTTTCACGCGCCAGGTTCGCGCCCGGCGGAGCCAGCGTGAGCTTGGCGGAGGTGGTCGCCGCCGTGCCGGTGATGTTGCTCACCGAGACGGTGTACGTGCCGACATCGCCGGGCTGCACCGACGGGATCGTCAGCGTCGGCAGGTCGTCGCCGACCGGCGTACCGTCGTGCGACCACTTGTAGTGGAACGGCGAGGTACCGGCCACCAGCGTGGATGCATCGAAGATGGCCGGCTGGCCGGGGTTGGCGCGAACGTCGGCCATCGTTCCGGTGATCACCGGCGGACGCGCCGCGTTCACGGTGAGCGGAGCGGTGATCGACGGCACGGAACTGCCGAAATTGCTGACGACCACGGAGTAACCGACGTTGTTATCGGCCACGCTCAGCGTCGGCGTGTCATAGGTCGGGTTCGTCGCACCCGGAATAGGCGCGTTGTTCTTCATCCACTGATAGGCCAGCGTCGGCGATCCCGATGCCGCGACCTGGAAGTGGGCGCTCTGGCCCTCGTCCACGTTTTGCGGCTGCGGCTGGGCCGAGATCACGACCTGGCTGAAGGAAAATACCTTGAGCGTGGCCGGTGCCGATGCCTGATCCGGCCCCTGGCCGTGGACGACGACGGAATACGTGGAACCGTCATCCGCCAGCGTCGTCGCTGGCGTGGTGTAGCTCGCACCCGTCGCACCCGGGATCTCGACGCCATTCTTCTTCCAGGTGAAGGTCAGCGGCGGAGCGCCCGAGGCCGTCACGGAGAAACGCCCGGAGTCGCCGACGGTTATCTGCTGGCCGATGGGTTGCGCGATGATGGCCGGCGGACCGGAGACGGTCGGCGCGGCGGGCACATCGACGATGTCGAACGTCGCGGAACCCGTCAGAAGACCCGGTGCCGAGGCGGTCACCGTGACCTGGCCAGCCGCGAACTTCGAACGCAACGCGATCTTCTGCAAGCCGCCTTCGAACTGCAGTTCATGCGAACCCGGCGAGTGGTAGCTGTGCAGCGGCTCCGGAATGTAGACGCCCGGGTTGGCCGGCTGCTCGCCCGGCTGGAGACCGGCGCTGTAGTCGACGTACTGCTGTGTGCCGCCTTGATACGTGACGATGCTCGCACCCGATACCACGTCGAACGTCACCTTCTGCGACGCGTCCGGCACAACGACGCCGTTGGCATCGACCACCCTGGCGACGATGAAGGCGGCATCCGAACCGTTCGCGGTCACCTGGAAGCGGGTGCCGTCCGGCCTGACCACCGCCGGCACGACATCTAGTTCGATATGGTCGGCCGCACCCGCGGTCGTCACCGTATCGGCCACCGGGTGGCCGCTGTCGTCGGTACGCACGTTGCCCACCGCGTCAAGGCACTGTGCGGTCGCGCTGCCCTGCTGCCACGTCACGTTCCAATGGACCTGGCCCGGCAGCTTCGTGGTCGTCTGCGCCTTGTCGGAGCCGACGATCTTGCCGGTCAGTTCGTCCGTCGCGCCGTTCTCGGCGTTATAGGACGCCTCGTCGATCGTGTCCCAGGTGTTGGGGGTCTGGTCGATCCCCTGTGGCACGCCGTTGATCAGCAGGCGAACCTTCGGGCAATTGCTGAACGCGTTGACCTGGATGTCGCCAGCGCGGTTCCAGTGGTGCGCCAGCTTGACGACCGGACGGAGCTCGTAAGGAACCCAGACCGATTCGTAGATGTAGTACAGCATGCGTGGGAAACGGTTCGCGTCGGTCATCGACGCGTTGTTGCCACGAACGTTGTGACGGAACGCCTTGATGGGATTTCCATCGGGATGGTTCGCGATGTTGCCGTTCGCATCACGCTGGTACACCCAGTGCGTGTTGTCCTCGAGGCCTTCCACCATCTCGATGACTTCGCCCGGGGTATCGGACATGTACCACTGCGCCATGCCGAAGGTACCGACCTTGCGCGCCTGCGAATACGGCACGAGGTAGTTCAAGGCGAACGCGAGTTCGTGGTCGTACGAATGGCGCAGCGTGCCCGGCCCCCAGTATTCCGCGCCCCATGCGGGCTTGTTCGGGAACTCCGTGGAATGCAGGTAGGTCTCACAACCCGCCTTCGAGCAGCTGAGGATGTCGCCGTTGGCGGCATCGGGCGTACGGTCGGCGGCGGCGCGCGGGGCGATGTTGTCCCACGCACGCGCGAGCGCCCGCAGCTCCACCGCGAAGGGCGTGAACATCGCGCCGTTATCGTGTTCCCAGGCCAGGATCGACGGATGGCTGCGATCGCGGATCACGATGTCGCGATGGACCTCGCGCTTGATCGTCCACATGTCGTTGCAGGCCTTGTCACCGGCCGCGCAGGGATTGGCGAAACCGTTCTCGCCATCGCCGCTGGGCTGCACGATGAACACGCCCAGCGCGTCGGCGGCCTCGACGAACTCGGGGCTCGACGGCGAGTGGCCGGGACGCCAGAGATTGCCACCACCGGCGGCAAGCTGCTGCAGGTCGCGCCACTGCTGTTCCTCGGGCACCGAGGAACCGAGCGCCGGATAGTCGTAGCGACCCGAGCCACCCCACATGTACTGCTTCTTGCCATTGACGTAGGGGAAGTCCTTGTCCCACGTGATGGTGCGAATGCCGAGCGTGCTCTGCTTCGCATCCACCACAACGCCGTCGATGCTGACCGTGTGCAACACCTTGTAGAGGTACGGCTTGCCGTCCAGGCTGTTGTTCGGATACCAGAGCGTGGGATGCGGGACCGTCAGCGTCTCGTCGAAGACCGGGGTCTGGTCGCTGGGAACGAAATTCGGCGCAAGCGTCTTCTGCTGCTGGTCCGATACGACGACGTTGCCCTGGGCATCGACGATCTGCGTGGTCAGGATGATGGACTTCGGGTCCTTCGTCTCGTTCACGACATTGGTCTGTACGCGAACGGTGGCGGTGCTGTGGTCGGCGGCGATGCTCTGCGTGCCGACGTACGTACCCCACGTGTTCTGGCCTGCGTACACGTTCTCCGGAATATGCACGAAGTTCGTCACGTGCAGTTTTACCGGACGGAACAAGCCGGCCTCGGCCTGGCCGAAGCGGAACGAGCCGGAGAAACCGGGGTCCTCGAAGAAGCCGCCGCCACCGCGGCTGACCTTGACCGCCAGCACGTCGGTGCCGTCGAACTTCATGAGCGGCGTCAGGTCGACGATATGCGGCAGGAAGCCGATGACGTGGGTGGCGTTTTCATTCGGCTGACCGGTCTGGTTGAGCACGCCGGTGCCGTGGATGAACTGGCCGTTGAGGTAGACACGGTCACCCGTATGCGCACCCTCGAACTCGACCATCACCTTCTTGCCGGCGAACTTCGCCGAGTCTGTCAGCTTGACGCGATACCAGCTGGTCTCGCCGTCCAGGCTACCCTGGCCGCCACCCGATTCCTGGTTGATGAAGGTGGTGAAGTCGTTGGCCGCGTGCGGGATGCCGACGGTCAGCCAACTGCTGTCGTTGAACGTCGGACTGGCTCCGTCGTCGCCATTGGGCACCGGTGCGTACACCACCGGGTCGTTCGGGTTGACGATGGCCTGCTTGGTGTACTTCCAGGGCCGTGCGCCGAGGTTGATGTCCTGTCGGTCCGACGGCGCGAGCGTGACGGCCTGGGCCGTCGCGGTTACGCCGACGAACGTCAGGGCGAGCAAGGCGCAGAGCCTCGCTCGCCTTTGCGTACTGCCGGGTGATGTGGGTTGTCGTGTCATTGGAGCGGGGTCCCCTGTTTGTGCCGCGTGGGAACAGCGCGATGCTCGACGCGCACGACGCCATGAGCCGGCGAACATGCCGCCGGCTGCCTGGTCGTTCTGCGGTGAGTGGACTGTGAACCCTGATGCCGGTCTGTGCGAGCCCCTGCTGCGCTGCCGGGTTTAGCCATCCATACGCTGTCTACGCGGATCATCCGCCTGCGGAATGACAGTCACAATACCAAATAGGGTTACCGACCCCGGAACGTCGACCATACGCTCGCGTTCCGTGACATGCGTCCGGTTTAGCGCAAGTGGATAGGTTTGGACAAGACGGCTTTCTTAGCCTTGAGGCGGGGGAACCGTCGGGCTTGTGGCGGGGTGTCGTGAAGAACGCGGGCCTGTTGCCTCGACGCCTTGGTGGGAGCCGACCTTGTCGGCGATCCCGCGGCAGCGGGCCAGATCGAGGCAAGCACCCATCGCCGACAAGGTCGGCTCCCACAAGGTTGTCGCAGCCTGTCCTGTTGCCGCGGGGTCGACCCCGAAGCGATATGTCAGGCCGCGGTGCCGCCGACGGTCATGCCGTCGACCCGCAGGGTCGGCTGGCCGACGCCGACCGGCACGCTCTGGCCGTCCTTGCCGCACACGCCCACGCCTTCGTCGAGCGCGAGGTCGTTGCCGATCATCGACACGCGCGTGAGCACGTCGGGGCCCGAGCCGACCAGCGTGGCGCCCTTCACCGGTCGGGTGACCTTGCCATCCTCGATGAGGTACGCCTCGCTCGCGGAGAAGACGAACTTGCCGTTGGTGATATCCACCTGCCCGCCACCGAAATTCACCGCGTAGATGCCGCGCTTCACCGAGCGGATGATCTCCTCCGGTTCACGGTTGCCTGCGAGCATGTACGTGTTCGTCATGCGCGGCATCGGCAATTGCGCGAACGATTCGCGGCGGCCGTTACCCGTGGACTTCACGCCCATGAGGCGCGCATTGAGCTTGTCCTGCATGTAGCCCTTGAGGATGCCGTTCTCGATCAGCGTGGTGCATTCGGTGGGCGTGCCTTCGTCGTCGATGCTGAGCGATCCGCGCCTGCCCGGCAGCGTGCCGTCGTCGACCACGGTGACGCCCTCGGCCGCCACGCGCTGGCCGATGCGCCCCGCGAACGCGGAGCTGCCCTTGCGATTGAAGTCGCCCTCGAGTCCATGACCGATCGCCTCGTGCAGCAGGATGCCCGGCCAGCCCGGGCCGAGCACGACCGTCATGCTGCCCGCCGGGGCGTCCACGGCTTCCAGGTTGACCAGCGCCTGGCGCACGGCTTCGGCGGCGAACGCATGGGCGCGGCCGTTCTCGATCAGTTCCCGATAACCGTAGCGGCCACCGCCACCGGCGTGTCCCTGCTCGCGACGGCCTCCCTGCTCGGCGATCACCTGCACGTTCAGGCGTACGAGGGGGCGCACGTCGGCGGCGAGCGTGCCATCGGAACCGGCGACCAGGATCGTGTCCATCGTCGCCGCCAGGCTCACCACCACCTGCTTCACCCGCGGGTCCCGCGAACGCGCGTAGGCGTCCACCTCGCGCAGGAGCGCGATCTTTTCCTCGTTCGGAAGGCTTTCCACCGGATCGATGGCCGGATACAGGCCACGTCCCGTGGCGATCGCCAGCGGCTTGCCCGCCCCCGCACCACCCTGGGCGATGGCCCTGGCGGCGCGCGATGCTTCCAGCAGCTGCGGCAGGACGATTTCATCCGAGTACGAGAAGCCGGTCTTCTCCCCGGATATCGCCCGTACACCGACGCCCTGCTCGATCGAATGGCTACCATCCTTCACGATGCCTTCCTCCAGCACCCAGGACTCGCTGCGCGAGTGCTGGAAATACAGGTCCGCGGCATCGATCGAGGGGCCCATGAGCTGGGAAAACACCCGGTCCAGGTCGTTGGAGGCAAGGCCGCCCGGCGTGAGCAGGCGACGTTCGGCGAGGGAAATCAGGGAATCCATCTGGGCAGCCGGTAGGGAAATCGAGAGGCCCTTTATCTGGGGCCGAGGGTGCCCAGCTTA
>Ga0307412_10002145_pt1 | contig 10943 bp, 10 predicted proteins | sample DK1Cmetagenome_3_FD_203823 | JGI IMG/M metagenome (GOLD analysis project Ga0307412, IMG submission 203823) | Maize rhizosphere microbial communities from greenhouse at UC Davis, California, United States - DK15-C-1 | ecosystem: Host-associated > Plants > Roots > Rhizosphere > Soil | place: USA...
TTCACGGAAGAGGATTAATTTGTATGCCGCTTCCTGAAAAAAGATGTGATGAATTGGGACTTGATGTGATGGTGAGCCGTAGCAGCGACCCTAAAGAAACGGCTTTTACTGTGTCTGTCGATCTTCTTGGAAATGGAACTTCTACAGGTATTTCTGCAGGTGACAGGGCAAAAACTATTTTAGCTTTAATGGATGAAAAATCTAAACCGACAGATTTCATGAGACCTGGTCACATTTTCCCGCTTCGTGCAAGAAAAGGGGGTGTTCTGAAAAGAGCAGGACACACAGAAGCAGCGATTGATCTGACTCATTTGGCAGGCTTAAAAGAAGGTGGAGTTATCTGCGAAATTATGAATGAAGATGGTTCAATGTCCCGTTTGCCGGATCTTCAGGTTTTTGCGCAAAAGCATGATATGAAAATCGTTTCTATTGAAGATTTGATTCATTATCAGCTTAAAAAAGGAAATTTGATCGAAAGATTGGAAGAAAGAAAAGTAAAAACTGCTTACGGTGAGTTTGACTTTTTCGCTTTCAGAGAAACTTCTAATGATCAGATTCACTTTGCTTTAACAAAAGGAACATGGACGGTCGATGAGCCAGTTTTAGTAAGAGTTCAGTCTTCTGATTCTTATTTCGATGTTTTAACGAGATTGAATAACGGTGAAAAACCTTTATTGGAAAAAGTGACAAACATGGTTAATGAAGCTGGAAAAGGAGCTGTTATTTTCATCAATAATGTTTCAAATTCTGAAAATACATTGAGAAAATTACAACAATTCCTGAATTATCAGGATGGGCAGGAGAGACACCCGACATTAGCTTATAATTACAGAGATTACGGAATCGGAACTCAGATTTTGAAGAATCTAGGAATTAATAAATTTAAAGTAATCACTCAAAATCCAAATATCAAACCCCAGGTTGGAGGATATGATGTTGAGGTGACGGAGATTGTACAACTATAAAGTGTAAATAGTGAATGGTCAATTTTTGCTTTGCAAATGAATTTTTCACAATATTAAAATTGACAACGAAGTTAATTGACTATTGACAATTCACAAAAAAATGGCTTGATTTATCAAGCCATTTTTATTTCTTCAAAATTTCTAAATCCATTTAGAAAATCTTTGATATTCATTCTTTTTTTTCCTTCTAATTGTAATTCTAAAGGAAAATAAACGCCATCTTGAGTATATATTTTAAAATCACTTTTTGAAATATCTAAAGTTCCGACAGTTTTATCGTGATTTGATATTTCAAATTTCCCCCCGAATATTTTCAATCCTTTTTCTTCTTCTCCGATTTTTAAAGTGGTAAAGGCAGCCGGATAAGGCGACATTCCCAGGATAAACTGATGAACTTCCTTTGAAGTTTTTGTCCAGTCGATTCTTGTATCTTCTTTGAAAATTTTAAAAGCATTTTTCGGATGCTCAACGTGCGGCTGAGGCTTTTCTACGATGGAGTTTTCTGCAAGTCCGTCAAGAGTTTTCACTACCAATTTTGAACCCATTTCCATTAATCTATCATGGAGACTTCCTGCGTTTTCGTTGGGTAAAATTTGTAATTCTTCCTGCAATAAGATATTTCCTTCGTCGATTTTTTCATTGATAAAAAATGTCGTTGCGCCGGATTTTTCTTCTCCATTAATGACAGCATAATTGATCGGCGCCGCACCTCTGTAATCGGGAAGTAATGAAGCGTGAAGATTGAAAGTTCCTATTTTAGGCATTTCAAAAAGAAGTTTAGGCATCATTCTGAAAGCGACAACTACAAAAACATCGGCATCCAGTTTTCTCAGTTCTTCTAAAAACTCAGGATTTCTTAATTTTTCAGGTTGAAAAACAGGAATATTATTTTCTACGGCAAAAATTTTTACGGGAGATTGATTGATTTTTTGTCCGCGCCCGCTTGCTTTATCGGCAACGGTTACAACGCCCACAACTTCATGATGAGATTGATGAATGGCTTCCAGTGAAGTTTTTGCAAACTCAGGAGTTCCTAAAAAAACGACTTTCAATGATTTCATTTTGCAAAGATAAGGGTCTTTAAATTATTTAAAAATTAAAAGATTTAAAAATTAAAAGATTATATCTGCATTGTCATTCTGAATGTAGTAAAGCGTAATGAAGAATTTTAAATTTTAATAAATAGATTTCTCCTTTCGCTAAGCCAACGCATATGTTCTAAAATTCAACATTTTTACCTTTCCGGAATCTAAGAGATAAATTAAGTTTTCCAAAATATTATCTTTCGGATGATAAGTCAGTTGAACTGATAATTCCTCGATGGTTGCAGGTTTTTTAGTTAAAATCCTGACAATCTCTAATGAAACATTTTGCCCGAAAACTGATTGCTTGTTTCTTTCGCAAACAGAACAGTTTCCGCAATTTTTAGTATTTTTTTCGCCAAAATAAGAAAGAATAAGTTTCATTTTACAGTATTGATTGTCTTCAATGTAAAATTTCATTTCTTCCCATTTCTGAATTTTATTTCTTTGAATATGTTCAAAAAGTTTCCAGTAAGAGTTGTTAATAACCCTTTCATCTCTTGGTTTCAAAAATTTTATGCTGGATAATGCTCCATCAATATATTCAACATAATTTTTTTGTTGAAGTTCTTTGAGTCTTTCTTTAATTAAATGAGGACTTACTCCAATTTTATTACTCACTTGCTGTTCGCTGAACATAACCTTATGAGTCGTAATTCCGGAAATCGAACGTAATAAAAGCTCGATAAAATAAGAATCTTTCTGAGGAATCTGGTCGATTTCATCTGCTTTCATCAATAATTCAATTGACGAAAGACTTTTATTATCATTAAAATAAATAATTTCCTGATTGTGAAGGAAAGTTAAAACATTATTAATTTTGGCTTTTGATAATTTCGTGAAATTCTGAATTCCGGTCATATTTAATTGAAAAACCTTTTCGGGCAGTTCAAATTCGGCAACCTGAAAAATAGAGTAGAGGTAACTGATGATTTTTAAAAATTCATCTTTATTCGGAATTTGATTTTTTAAAATCTGATCAAAATTGACTAATTCCTGTTTGTCCCAGAGAAGAAAAGCAAAACTTTTTTTACTGTCCCGGCCTGCTCGACCAATTTCCTGATAATAATTTTCAATAGAAGGTGATGGGGAAAAATGAATCACGAAACGTACATTGTCTTTGTCAATTCCCATTCCAAAGGCATTGGTGGAAATTAAAACATTTTGATCACTGTTGTTCCAAAAATTTTGACGGTTATTTTTTTCTTTCGTTGTTAATCCTGCATGGAAAAAATCGACATTTTGTAAATTATTTTTATGGAGAAATTCTGTTAGCTGTTCTGCCTCTTTTCTGGTTCTTACATAGACAATCCCTGATTTGGTAGCGTATTTTAAAATATTGAGAATACGTTGATATTTATCCGAAACCTCTTCCGTAAGGATTTTTATATTTTCTCTTTTAAAACTTTTTTGAAAAATCGTGGGATTTTTAAGTTCTAACTTAGTTTTAATTTCTTCCAAGACTTTTGGAGTAGCCGTTGCTGTCAAAGCCAGACAAGCGATTTCAGGATTGTTTTTTCTGAACTCTTTGATATTCTGATAGCTTGGTCTGAAATCCTGTCCCCATTCTGAAATACAATGTGCTTCATCCACCGCAATAAATGACAACTGAATTTCCTCGATATTCTGTAAGAACTGTTTGTTGGTCAATCTTTCGGGTGAGATGTAGAGCAATTTTGTAAGACCGTCTTTACATCTGTTATAAATTACCTCAGAATCAAATTCATCCAATTCTGAAGATAGGTATTCTGCTTCAATCTGATTAAATTTAAGCTGGTTGACCTGATCTTTCATCAAAGCCAATAAAGGCGAAATAACAAGACAAACACCTTCCTTCAATAAAGCAGGAAGTTGATAACAGAGGGACTTTCCGGCTCCTGTTGGTAACAGGGCTAATGTGTCTTTTTCATATAAAACTGAATCAATAATCCCTTCCTGGGAATCTCTGAAACTGTCATAACCCCAAAAATGTTTGAGGGTCTCATATTTTAATTGTTGAAAATCTTGTGAAGAAATCATAAGGTAAAAATAAGAAAAGTATCACAACAAAAAAAGCCACGCAATGCGTGACTTTTATATAATTTAAATAATTTTTATTATTTAGCTTCGAAGTAAACTCTTCTGTTTGCTCTGTTTTTCCATTCAGGACATTTAGTAGCAGGCTCACACTCTGGATATTTAAGGTCTTTTTCACCTCTACCCACAGCATTTAATTTAGAAGAATCTACACCATTTTTGATCAGATAATTCTTAACGCTATTTGCTCTTCTTTCTGATAATTTTTGGTTATAAGCATCAGAAGCTCTTGTATCAGTTGCTCCAATTACAGTGTAAGCACCGTTTGAAGAGTTGATATAGCTAACAGCATTATTAAGGATAGGTGTAGTAGAAGGTAAAATTCTGTCTGAATTTAAATCAAATTCAATTCCTTCTAAAGTTCTTGTATTGTCAGTTACAGGTCCTGTTGTTGCAGGAGGAGTTGTAGGACAACCGTTGTTTTCAACAGGTCCAGGAACAGTTACACATTTATCGTAAAGATCGATTACTCCATCTAAGTCTGTATCCAGAGCTACACCAGCACCGTCAACTCTTGCACCTGCAGGAGTATCAAGTTGTCTATCCCAATCGTCACAAACTCCGTCATTATCAGCATCTCCTTTTTTACAAACTTCGATATCCTGGTTTTTGTTAGCTAAAACATCTAATTTGTAATAAATCTCCTGTAATGGGTCATGCCACATTAAGTGAGATTCGTGCTTTCCTAATTTTAAAGAAACACCTAAAGTAGCGTTGAAGAAGTTATCAGAAACTTGTTCCTCACGTTGGTTAATAGCGCTGTAAGCTGCACCTCCACCATCGAATTCATCATCCCCTGTAACAACATACATTAGTCTACCTTCGATATCTAATCTTCTGTTAACTTTGAATTTAAGACCGGCACCTGCCTGAGCAAACATAGATCCAAGTTTGAATGGTTTTATTTCTGTAACCATTCTTTGACCTTTTTCGTCTTTTTGGTAAGCTCTGTATGACATGGTACCAAGACCAGCATAACCGTGTAGAGCCCATCTGTAAGGAGAATGATTGTCAACTCTTCTTAATAAGTTAGAGAAGTTGATATCTCCTAATAATGAGATTGCGTCATATTGAGTTCTTGCACCTACCTGCTGATATGTAGAAGCATTTGTAGGAGCAGCATCTTTAGTATTGAACCATCCTTGTCTGGTTTCCCCTCTATCATATTGTAAGTTAATACCAAAAGCATGAGTGATTGCTTTATCAATACTAACGTAAGCAGAATAACCGAAAAGATTTTTACCGTTACCGTTTTTAATAGAAGTTAAATCCGCAGATTGAACTAGTGGTACACCCGCACCAAAAGAGATTGCCCAATCGTTGAATCGTTTAGATTTTTGTGTAAATGGGGAAACATTAGCAGAACCAGAAGAAAATGTATTTGGATATTCTCCGTTTGAAACTGCCGTTGAGTCTTGTGCAAAGCCTACTGTAGGAACAGCTAATGCTAATGCGACAATTGCTAAACTTAATTTCATAGTGTATTTTTTATTTAGTTAATTAAATGATTTTATTTTTTCTTAAAAGTAAACTATTTACTTTATATCGATTTGATTATTTGCCTGTAGGACAACCATTGTTATCAGGTGATCCAGGAACAGTAACGCATTTATCATATAAATCGATAACTCCGTCAAGGTCCATATCTAAAGCAACACCAGCACCGTCAACTCTTGCACCTGCAGGAGTGTTCAGTTCTCTATCCCAATCGTCACATACTCCGTCGTTGTCATTATCTCCTTTTTCACAAACTACTAGGTCTTGAGAAGCGTTTTCAAGAACGTTCGCTCTGTAGTATGCTTCCTGTAAAGGATCATGCCAAGTTAAGTGAGACATGTGTTTTCCAAGTTTAAATGATAAACCTAAACTCACCGTCCACATATTATCAGAACGGGAATCATTAATCATATTATACTTAGAAACTTTAGAATTTACATCGTAGTCAGCAGGACCAGACCAGCCGCCACCATCAAATTCATCATCACCACTGATAATATACATTGTTCTAGCTTCAATGTCGATACGGTTAGAAATATTATATTTCATACCAAGACCGAACTGTGAGTAGAAAGATGCAATATTGAATTCCTGGTCAATAAAAAGTGGAACTCTTGCAGGTGATGTACTCCATCTGAACTCGTTGTTGTCGTGTAAAGATGTGTTAAAGTTTTGGAAACCAATACCTGCATAACCATGTAATGCCCATCTGTAAGGAGAGTGATTATCAACTCTTCTCAAAAGATTTGAAAAGTTGATGTCTCCTAATAAAGCAATTTGATTATACTTCGTATTAGCAACACCTACGCCTGCTGCGATTCCTGCAGCACCGTCTAGCTGAGCTTGTTGCTTAGTTTCACCTCTTTGATAAGCAAGGCTTAAACCAAACGTGTGGGAAATTTGCTTGTCTAAACTTACGTATGCATTATATCCCCAATTGATCTTATCCTTAGTTAAGGATGCGAGATCAGAATGAACCATAAATGCTGTACCACCTCCGACAGAAATTGACCAGTCGTTAAATCTTCTGGCTTTGTTGTCGAAAGGTTGGACATTGGCTGAACCTGAGGAGAAAGTATTCGGGTACTCGTTAGATGAACTAACTTTAATACTGTCCTGAGCATAAGTAGCAATAGGCAAAGCGGCCAATAATAATAAACCTAATTTCATACAATATGTTTTATGTTTTATTTAAATAAAATCTTTTAATAATATTCTGGAAAATTCCCTTTCAAAAAGATGTTTTTTATGTGGGATTTCCAACCTCTCTGATGTGAATTTTATTTCATTATATTTAATGATATCAATATCTATTACTCTATCAATATAGTGTCCGGATATTTTTGAATCATTAAATCTTCCCATCTCAATTTCAATACTTTTAACAAAATCAAGCAGTTGAATTGGTGAAAGATCTGTAAATATTATTGTTGCAATATTACAAAAAATATTGGAACTGACAAATTCTACAGGTTCAGATATTAAAAATTCACTAATTTTTAATATTTCTATACCTCCTTTTTTCATCTTTTCGAGGGCTGTCTCTAAATTTTTTTTTGGGTCCCCGAGATTACTCCCGAGTAACAAAACCACCTTATGCTGCGACATATTGGAAAATGATTGATTTATGAAAAGTTTTTTTAAAAACGTCTTGGCAAATATAGTGGCTATTGTCATATTGTGTGCCGTATTTTTCTTCTTTTTTATTATGATGCTCGTATTTAGTTCCATGAGCAGTGAAAAAACGGTGACCGTGAAAAAGAATTCTGTATTGACTATAAATTTGAAAACAAATATTATAGACAGCCCTACTGAGGAGCAAACAGGATTATTTAATTTAAGTAATCAGAAGAAAAGTATTCTTATATATGATGCTATTGAAGCAATATATAAAGCAAAAGATGATAATAACATTAAAGGTATAAGTATCGAAGCTGATGCTTTAAATGCCGGGATCACGCAGATTGATGATTTGAGAAATGCAATACAGGATTTCAAGAAAAGCGGAAAATTTGTTTATGCTTATGGAAATGGTGTTTCTCAGGCAGCCTATTATTTAGGATCTGTTGCGGATCAGTATTATTTAAATCCATCTGGAATGATCGAATTGAAAGGTCTTGCAACGGAAGTTACTTTCTTTAAAGATTTTGCAGAAAAGTATGGAATCGGAATTGAAGTAATCCGTCACGGAAAGTTCAAATCTGCAGTGGAACCTTTTATCAGAAATGATATTTCGCCTGAAAATAAAGAGCAATTAGGTACTCTATTAAATGATATCTGGAAAAATACTTCAACAAAAATTGCTGCGTCAAGAAAAATTGATACGGCACAGTTCAGAACGGTTGTAGATAGTTTATATGGTATGATTCCTGAATTGGGATTAAAATATAAACTGGCTGATAAATTAATTCAGAAAACTGAATATGATGAATTAATTAAATCTAAATTAAGCTTAAAGGAAAAAGATAAATTAAATAAGATCTCATTAAGCAATTATATCAGTTCTTATGCAGGCGATGAAAAATCAGGGGATAGAGTAGCGGTACTGTATGCTTCGGGTTCCATCAATAATGGCGACAATTATAATGATATCAACTCTGAAACTTATATTAAATATATCAAAGAGCTTCAAAAAGATGATAAAGTGAAAGCTGTCGTATTGAGAATTAATTCGCCGGGAGGTAGTGCCAATGCTTCTGATGAAATTTTATTTGAGCTTCAGCAATTGAAAAAAACAAAACCTCTTATCGTTTCTTTCGGAGATTATGCGGCTTCAGGAGGATATTATATCGCAATGGCAGCAGATAAAATCTATTCTGAGCCTAATACATTGACCGGATCGATCGGAGTTTTTGGAGTGATACCTTATTATAAGGATATCGCGAATAAAAATGGTATCCGTTCAGATATTGTGGCTACAAATGCTAATTCTCAATACTATTCGGCATTAAATGGAGTTACACCTTATGGAGTGAATTTAATTACTAAAAGTGTAGAAGGGACTTATAAAAGATTCGTACATTTTGTGACACAAAACAGGAAGAAAACTTTCGAGCAGATCGACAATATAGGCGGCGGAAGAGTCTGGAGCGGAGTAAGAGCCAAACAAATCGGCTTGGTAGATGAATTAGGAACATTGAATGACGCGGTAAAGTATGCAGCACAAAAAGCAAATTTAAAATCTTATCATGTAGCTTCTTATCCGAAGAGTATGTCTCCGTTTGAGCAGATATTTAAAGATTTTAATGAAGATGATATTTCTGCAAGAGTGATTAAAAATAAAATAGGAAAGGCAAATTATGAGATTTTACAGCAAGTTGTAGAAGAAAGAAAGCTACAATCCGAAGTAAAAATGGAAATGCCTTATCAAATCAAGATAGATTAGACTAACTAAATTATATTGTACAAAGAAACGGCGGATTTGAAATTTTCAATCCGCCGTTTTATTTTTTTTGTTTGTAAATTTTTAGCTACTTTTCTTCGTCGCCATTCCGTAAATCCAGAGTACAAGTAAAGCTCCGCCGATGGCCAGAATCCAGCTTCTAGGATTCCAGAAAGATGTTACATCACCCCAATGAAGAACGTAAACTCCTATCGCCCCGCCTATAAAAGCTCCTACAATTCCTAAGATGATTGTGATAAGCCAGCCTCCACCCTGAGTTCCAGGCATGATCAGTTTTGCGATTGCACCTGCAATAAGACCGAATAAAATCCATGTTATAAATCCCATAGTTCAAATTTTTTTAATTGTTAATATTTTTAATGAATTTGCGTTTACTAATATAGGAAAAACATGATAAAAATCATCTTTTCTTGAAGAATGAGTCAACAAATTCCGTACCATTAAACAATTGCAGGTCCTGCATCTTTTCACCTACACCAATATATTTTACCGGAATTTGAAACTGATCGGAAATGCCGATGACAACGCCACCTTTTGCAGTTCCGTCAAGTTTTGTTACTGCTAAAGCATTGACTTCTGTCGCGGCTGTAAACTGTTTTGCCTGCTCAAAAGCATTTTGTCCTGTAGAGCCGTCAAGAACCAACAAAATCTCGTGAGGCGCATCAGGAATGACCTTTTGCATTACTCTTTTGATTTTTGAAAGTTCGTTCATCAGGTTGATTTTATTGTGAAGTCTTCCCGCTGTATCAATGATAACAACATCTGCTCCCTGTGCTTTTGCGCTTTGAACAGTATCAAAGGCAACAGATGCCGGATCAGAGCCCATATCCTGCTTTACAATAGGAACACCGACTCTTTCACTCCAGATCGTTAATTGATCAACAGCAGCAGCTCTAAACGTATCTGCAGCTCCCAAGACAACTTTTTTGCCTTCAGATTTAAATTGGTGTGCGAGTTTCCCGATGGTAGTCGTTTTTCCTACACCGTTTACACCCACAACCATGATGACATAAGGTTTTTTAGATTCGTCAATATTTCCGGTTCCTGCATGAGGGTTTTCAAGCAATAAGCCTGAAATCTCATCACGAAGAATTTGGTCCAATTCATTTACACTTACATATTTATCTCTTGCAACACGTTCTTCAATTCTTTCTATGATTTTGATGGTTGTAGATGCGCCAACGTCGGATGCGATCAGTATTTCTTCCAGATTATCCAGTACTTCGTCGTCTACTTTGCTTTTACCGACTACAGCTTTAGTCATTTTTTCAAAAAAACCTTGACTGGATTTTTCTAGTCCTTTATCTAAAGTTTCTTTTTCTTCTTTTTTGAAAATGTTTTTAAACCAACTCATATTAGAATTTAGATTTGATATAAGATGTTGTGTGTCTCTCTTTATAACAAAGATAACAAAAAAACTACCCAAAAGATGAGTAGTTTTTTATATTGTAAATAAAGTGGAGATTATTTTTTTAAATAACCGTCAACTTCGTCTGCATTCATTACTTTTTCTTCGAAAACGTAAGCTCCTGATTTAGAAGACTTCACCATTTTCACAACTTTAGTCATTTTTTTTGACTGTCCGCTTTGTAGGGTTGCTACTACTTTCTTTGCCATGGTAAATTATATTTATAAATTACTTGATTTCTTTGTGAAGGGTAGATCTTTTAAGAACCGGATTGTATTTTTTCAATTCCAATCTTTCTGTAGTGTTCTTTTTATTTTTTGTAGAAATGTATCTAGACATTCCTGGCATACCGCTTTCTTTGTGCTCTGTACATTCAAGGATTACTTGAACTCTGTTTCCTTTTTTTGCCATGATTTATTAATTCTTTTTAATCAATCCGTTTCTAGTAGCTCTTTCAATAGCTTCCTCGATTCCAATCTTGTTAATCACTCTCAATCCATGAGCTGATACTT
>Ga0307412_10002146_pt1 | contig 10940 bp, 12 predicted proteins | sample DK1Cmetagenome_3_FD_203823 | JGI IMG/M metagenome (GOLD analysis project Ga0307412, IMG submission 203823) | Maize rhizosphere microbial communities from greenhouse at UC Davis, California, United States - DK15-C-1 | ecosystem: Host-associated > Plants > Roots > Rhizosphere > Soil | place: USA...
GCCAGAGCTCCCGCTTAAAATCAACGATTTCACACATTCAGGATGGCTAAGCGTGAAAACCAGGCCTACATGGCCACCCAGAGAATTGCCCACTACGATGATATTTTGCAATTTCTTAAATTTAACAAACTTATGAACATGTTTTGCCAAAGTTGTTACTCCGGTTGTTAATAATGGCAGTTCATAAATGGGCAACAGGGGAATTACTACCCTATATTGCCACTTAAATTGATTTAATACATCTTCCCAATTGCTTAATGCACCGAATAAACCGTGCAGCAGCAAAAGCACATCTCCTTCTCCTTCTTCAATATATCTAAATCCGTTTTCTTCTTTAACCGTAAGACTCATAATGTTCTAAACAAACGTTTAGTTAAGTTTATTAAGCGTTTATTTTAATATGGCGAATAAATGTAAGCTTTTATGCTTTATATAAAAGAATTGCTTACTAAATATCAGGCAAGTAACTGCTTTACTACTTCTGAAACCGTTTTTCCATCAGCCTTGCCGGCCAGTTCTTTGTTTGCAACACCCATTACTTTGCCCATATCTTTTACAGATGATGCGCCAGTGCGCGAAATTACATCTTTTATATAATTTACGATTTCTTCATAGCCGAGCTGTTTTGGTAAAAATTCCTCAATAACCTCAAGCTCCTCGATTTCAACCTTATAAAGATCTTCCCTATTTTGTGTTTTATAAATATCCGCAGACTCCTTACGCTGTTTTGCCAGCTTTTGCAACACTTTAACTTCAGCTTCTTCAGTTATAGTTTCTGCTGCGCCTTTTTCCGTTTTTGCAAGTAATAAAGCAGCTTTTATAGCTCGAAGGCCTCTTAATCTGGCATCGTTTTTTGCCAGCATTGCTGTTTTAATTTCCTGATTTATGGTTTGTTCTAACATGTTTACTTTTTTATAATGATTGAAGAATAAATGAGAGATGGATGGAATTTTGAATGATTGAATATTGCTTAATGCTGCTCATTCATTTCTTCATTCACTCATTCATTCCTTTTTATATTCATTACGCTAGCCTGGGCTGTGGGCATAATTACTAAGTCGTTAATATTTACATGAGCCGGGCGAGATACGACAAACCAAATGGTGTCTGCAATATCTTTGGCTACTAATGGTTCGAAGCCCTGATAAACGTTCTTCGCCCGTTCGGTATCGCCTTTAAATCTTACTTCCGAAAATTCGGTTTCTACAGCTCCGGGGTGAATTCCCGTTACCTTGATATTATAAGGCAACAGATCTATGCGCATGGCCTGGTTTAAGGAATCTACCGCATGCTTTGTTGCACAGTACACATTTCCGTTAGGATAGGTTTCCTTGGCGGCTATGGAACCCAAATTCACGATATGCCCTGCTTGTCTTTTCACCATCCAGTTGCTTACCACCTTGGTTACATACAGCAAGCCCTTAATATTGGTATCGATCATTGTGTCCCAGTCATTGGTGTCTCCCCGATGAATTGGGTCTAAACCCTGGCTAAGGCCTGCGTTGTTTATCAACACATCAACTTCCTTCCAGGCTTTTGGCAATGCCGATAATTGGCTTTCAACATCTGCTTTGCTGCGCACATCAAGAGTGAGTGTTAATACATCGATTTCAAATTGCGTTTTTAATTCCTTTGCAAGGATTTCAAGGCGTTCTGCTCTTCTGCCAGTTATAATTAAATTATAATTATGCTGGGCAAACACTTGGGCACACGCTTCGCCAATGCCTGCAGTTGCTCCGGTTATTAACGCTATTTGTGCCATACCTTAATGAAAGGCCGAAATTAAACAAACCCTGCGTAGGTTCATCAAAAAATAGAAAAGTTTTATTTACTCGAAGAACAAGCTAAACTGGAAATTGCGCAGAAAAAGCTTATCAAGCGGTTGGGAATAAGCATTTGACTGCTTATCAGGTTTCAATATGCTGCTTACAGATTGGGAAAATTTGATCTCTGGAGACAGCTTAAAATATTCAAAATAGAGATCGAAACCTATACCGCCCTCATAAGAAAAGTAGTTTTTGATATTTCCAACCAGTTTTTCTTTTTCCTCTTTGCCTTCGTTTGTTGTTTTCTTTTTTGATACAATATCAGATGTGAATTTTCCTCCTCCTAAGATATAGGCCCTAAAATTTCCCCTACGGTCCGATTTTAGCTTAAACCCTAAAGGGAGCTCAACCAAAACAGCATTCACTTCTTTCGACTTATCAAATTGAGGGTCTTGATAAGCATAATCAATGGACCGGTCTGGAAACACCAGCAACGGAGTAAAACGCAGATTAACATGTGTCCCCATTCTAAGATCAGATACAAAACCCAAACCAAAGCCTGGACTAGGTTTTGAGCTAATACTGTTTAAGGTAGGCGTCACCTGAGCTCCTGTAGACGGATCAAAATAAGGATCTCTCCAATTCTCCTTCTTATAAATTTTATACTCAGAGCTTACATATTGAAAGGTAAACCCGAAGTGGATAATATCATTATCTACCCCACCACCCTGGTTCTGAGCTTTAGATTGATAACTAAAAAAACATAACGCAAGAAGGGCGCAGAGATACTTCGTCATTTAATGCCGGTGTAAATTGAACAAATCCCAAACGCTAATGGGCGGTTTTTAGTTTCCCGGTACCCTACTTTTTCCATTAAATCTGTAAATTTTTTCCCATCAGGAAATGCCTCGACAGATTCTGGCAAATATTTGTATGCACTGTTGTCTTTTGAAAATATCTTCCCAATGGTTGGTGTGATATAATGGAAGTAGAAGCTATACAATTGTTTCACAGGGAACACTCTGGGCTTGGAAAACTCGAGGATAACAACTTTACCCCCAGGCTTTAAAACCCTAAGCATATCAGAAATTCCTTTTTCAAGATTTTCGAAATTTCGCACCCCATATGCAACGGTTACTGCATCAAAGGTATTATCATCAAATAGCAGCCTTTCAGAATCGCCAAGTTTCACCTCAAACATACTCTGTAAACCGCGTTTCGCAATCTTTTCTTTCGCCACATCCAGCATGCCCTGAGAAATGTCAACGCCTGTTATCTTATCAGGATTTAATGCATGCAAAGCCTCAAAAGCGAAATCGCCCGTGCCTGTAGCTACATCCAGAATATGTTTTGGCCTATCCTTTTTCAACTCTCCGATCGCCTTTTTCCTCCAAATGATATCAATACCTAGTGACAAAAAATGGTTAAGAAAATCGTACGTTTTGGAGATATTGTTAAACATTGTTGCTACCTGCTCTTTTTTGGTAGCTGTTTGATCATTATATGGAGTAACCGGTTGAGACATACTGCCGCAAAGATAGGGTTTTTGGTTGGAGATTGGAGGTCTGAAGTCGGAGACCTTAAGCCCGAAGATTAGAAGATTAGAGGTCGGAAGTCTGATGATTAGCATAGTGTCTATTGCCGTTGTGCTTCAGCCAACGGTAACCTAGAAAAATTTAAAGCCGGAGGTTGATGATTAGCAGAAAATCTCAAAACCTCAATCTTTACTCAATAATTACATCGATTTCATAAACAAAACGGCAGTTCCTCGTTTATACTATAACCTATTTATCTCTATTACAAGAATTTAAGCTTATTGTAATGAAAGAAGACATGAATACTCTTCAGGAGACCGTATTAAATGAATATAAATATGGTTTCGTTACGGATATAGAAACTGATGTCGCCCCCAAGGGATTAAACGAGGATATTATCAGGTTTATCTCACACAAGAAAAACGAACCCGAATGGCTCCTTGAATGGCGGCTTAAGGCATATAATGGCTGGCTTAAAATGGAAGAACCTACCTGGCCTAATGTTAAATACCCGCCTATTAATTATCAGGACATTATTTACTACGCTGCGCCTAAACAAAAAGAAAAACTAAATAGCCTTGATGACATTGACCCTGAACTGAAAAAAACTTTCGATAAACTGGGCATATCGCTCGAAGAGCAAAAACGGCTTAGCGGGGTAGCTGTGGATGTTGTAATGGATAGTGTTTCGGTGGCTACCTCCTTTAAAAAACAACTGGAAGAAATAGGAATCATTTTTTGTTCTATCTCTGAAGCAGTGCAAAATCATCCTGACCTGGTAAGAAAATACCTGGGCTCGGTGGTTCCTATGACTGATAATTATTTTGCGGCCCTAAACTCAGCGGTATTCACAGACGGTTCGTTTTGCTATATACCTAAAGGGGTTCGCTGCCCAATGGAGTTATCAACCTATTTCCGCATTAATGCTGAAAACAGCGGACAGTTTGAACGTACTTTAATTATTGCCGAGGAGGAAAGCTATGTAAGTTACCTGGAAGGCTGTACAGCCCCAATGAGGGATGAGAACCAGCTACACGCGGCTGTTGTTGAGCTAATTGCACATACAAAAGCCGAGATAAAATATTCTACCGTGCAAAACTGGTATCCAGGCGATAAAGAAGGGCACGGTGGTATTTACAACTTCGTTACCAAACGCGGTATTTGCGAGGGCGAGCATTCTAAGATATCCTGGACCCAGGTGGAAACCGGCTCTGCCATTACCTGGAAGTATCCGAGCGTTATTTTGAAAGGCGATTTTTCTATCGGCGAATTTTATTCAATCGCCCTTACCAATAATTATCAACAGGCAGATACCGGCACCAAAATGATCCATCTTGGAAAAAACACCAAGAGCCGCATCGTATCAAAAGGAATTTCGGCAGGCTTTAGCAACAATAGCTATAGAGGGCTGGTTAGAGCTAGCAAATGGGCTACAAACTCCAGAAACTATTCGCAATGCGATTCCTTGCTACTTGGCGACCAGTGCGGTGCGCATACTTTTCCCTATATAGAAGTAAAAAACAACACCTCAATTGTTGAGCACGAAGCAACAACTTCAAAAATTGGGGAAGACCAGCTTTTCTATTGTAAGCAAAGAGGTATAGACACCGAAACAGCAGTGGCGCTGATTGTGAATGGTTTCGCAAAAGAAGTGATGAACCAATTACCAATGGAGTTTGCCGTTGAGGCTCAAAAACTACTTGCAATTAACCTGGAAGGTAGTGTGGGATAAGGTGAGTGAGAATGGGCGCAATGCTTTATTCTATCCTTCAATCGTAAAAAAAATGAATGATGAATCAACCGAGTACTATCACTTAACAGAAGAATATGTTATCCATAAAAAATATACATGCCAATATTGAGGGAAAGCAAATATTAAACGGCATTAACCTTGAAATAAATGCGGGCGAAGTGCATGCTATTATGGGGCCCAATGGCTCTGGCAAAAGCACGCTTGCCCTGGTTATGGCAGGGCGTGAAGAGTACGAAGTGACCGAGGGCTCCATTACTTTTATGGGCAAAAACATTTTAGAACTTTCGCCAGAAGACCGGGCTCATGAAGGCTTGTTTCTGGCCTTTCAATATCCGGTTGAAATACCAGGCGTTAGCACCACCCAGTTTATCAAAACCGCGGTAAATGAAAACCGCAAATACCGGGGCGAAGAGCCTATGGATGCTGTTGCATTTTTAAAGTTGATGAAAGAGAAAATGGCATTAGTAAACATCGGGCAATCGTTGCTGGGACGTTCTATAAATGAAGGTTTCTCTGGTGGCGAAAAAAAACGCAATGAGATTTTCCAAATGGCCATGCTTGAGCCTAAGCTTGCGGTGCTTGATGAAACCGACTCTGGTTTGGATATAGATGCTTTGCGCATTGTTGCTGCCGGGGTTAATAAATTACGCCATCCGGATCGGGCAATACTTGTTATTACTCACTATCAACGCCTTCTAGAATATATAACTCCCGATGTGGTGCACGTTCTATACAATGGGCGCATTGTCCGGTCAGGCACCAAAGAACTCGCGTTGGAACTAGAGGAAAAAGGCTACGACTTTATCAAAGAAGAGATCAGCCCTGCAGAGTTCAAACATCCCTGATTCTTTCAATCAGCCCAACGGCATAGCGCTTTTTTATCCATTAAAATTCAATGCCATGATTGATGTAAACTACTTCAAAGAACAATTTGAACAAAATCAGGCAACCTATCAAAAAGATGCCCTGGCTGGTATCCGTATGGAAGGATTTGAAACTCTTTCAAGGGAGGGCTTTCCTACCCTTAAGAATGAAGAATGGAAATATACCGGCATCGCAAGTTTATTTAATAAGGATTTTCAGTTCAATCAAGACATTAATCAATCATCCATTAGCAAAGCGGATGTTGAGCAAATCGGTTTATCAGGACACGTTGAGGCAAACGAATTAATTTTCTGTGATGGTACTTATAAGCCTCAGTTATCAACCATTCGCTCCAAAAATTTGGTTATAAAATCTTTACAAGAAGCTGCAGCAGGAGAATATCAGGAGATTGTAAGAGAAAGCCTGGGGCATAGCAATAAATCTATCACCGACGGAATTCATGCTTTGAATACTTCCTTTATTTCCAACGGTACATTTATATATGTTCCCAAAAAAACGCGGGTTGAACATCCCCTTTATATCCACCATATCATGGATGCAAGGGTAAACCCTACTTTTTCTCAACCCCGCATTCTAATTTATGCAGAGGAAGGTTCTAAGGTTCAGATTATTGAAACCTATACAAGTTTGGGAGCTTCAGACAGCTTCTATAATGAAGTTATGGAAATCACTGTAAATGAAGGGGCTATTTTAGAATATTATAAGATACAGAACGACACGCCCAACAGCAACCATGTTGGCACCACCCATTTCTGGCAAAAAGGCCGAAGTTATGTACATACTTTAACCCTTAGTCTTGATGGGGGCATGATTCGGAATAATACCAACCTTATTCTGGATGCAGAAGGCTGCGAAAGCCACTTATATGGATTGTACCTGTTACATGGCCGCAGCCACGTTGATAACCATACCCTGGTAGACAACAGGCAACCTAATTGCTTTAGCAATGAATTGTATAAAGGCATTTTGGATGATTACTCCACAGGCGTTTTTAACGGAAAAATAAAAGTGGAACCTAAAGCCCAAAAAACCAATGCTTACCAGTCGAACAAAAATTTGTTATTGTCAGACCGGGCAAGCATCAACACCAAACCGCAACTGGAAATTTTTGCCGATGACGTAAAGTGTTCGCACGGCTGCACTGTTGGCACCTTGGACGAAAACGCCCTGTTCTATCTGAGAGCCAGAGGCATTCCGCCAGAATATGCAAAAGCTTTGCTATTAAAGGCATTTTCGGCTGATATATTAAGCCAGATAAAGCCCGAAGGCATTCGCCAATATGCAGAAAAGCTGATTTCCAACCGCCTATCTATTAATGAAGAATGATTGAAACAAGTACCATATTGCCAGTTTTCGATGTGCAGGCTATCCGCAAAGAATTTCCTATTCTAAAACGGGAGGTGAAAGGCAAGCCTCTTGTGTATTTTGACAATGCAGCAACATCGCAAAAACCACAGGTTGTAATTGACACCATTAGCAATTACTATTCTTTTTACAATGCCAACATTCACCGGGGGATTCACAGCCTGGCCGAGGAAGCAACTGCCGCCTTCGAAAATACTCGTTTAACCGTACAGGAATTTTTAGGCGCTTCCAGTACAGAAGAAATCATTTTTACTCGTGGCACTACAGAAAGCATTAATCTCGTCGCCCAAACCTGGGGACGCCAAAATGTACGCAAAGGCGATGAAATTCTGATTTCGGCAATGGAGCATCATTCCAATATAGTTCCCTGGCAGATTTTATGTGAGGAAAAAGAAGCAGTGCTCAAAGTTATCCCGGTTCAAGACAATGGCGAACTCGACTTTAATGCCTTCAAAAACCTTCTTTCGAACAAAACGAAGCTGGTTGCCATTGCCCATGCATCCAACGCACTAGGAACTATCAACCCAATTAAAGAGATGATAAAAGAGGCGCATAATGCCGGGGCGGTTGTTTTGGTTGATGGTGCGCAGTCGACCGTACATCTTGATATAGACGTAGAGGATTTTGACTGCGATTTCTTTGCTTTTTCGGGACATAAAATTTACGCTCCAAGCGGCATTGGAATATTGTATGGCAAGAAAGCACTACTGGAAAGCATGCCAGTGTTTCAGGGAGGGGGTGAGATGATTAGCGAAGTAAGCTTCGAAAAAACTACTTACAACGACCTTCCATATAAATATGAAGCCGGCACCCCAAATATAGCAGATACCATTGCGCTTAAAACCGCGTTAGATTTTATACAATTTAAGGGTAAAGAAGCGATACGCTACCATGAAAACCTCCTGTTGGAATATGCAACAGCGCAACTAAAAAGCATCCCGGGGGTAAGAATTATTGGCGAAGCCCGAGAAAAAGTGAGCCTTGTTTCTTTTGTGGTTGAAAAAATACATCCGCAGGATATCGGCATAATTCTGGACAATCAGGGCGTTGCTGTTAGAACCGGGCACCACTGCGCACAACCTTTAATGGCTCGCTTCAATATCCCTGGAACAGTGCGGGCTTCATTTGCCATGTACAATACCATAGATGAAATAGACACAATGATTTCGGGCTTGCACAAAGCGATAAAGATACTATCATGATAACAGCCAATATACCATCGGTACCTCAAATTGAGCAGGAAATAATTGAGGATTTCTCCTTGTTTGATTCCTGGGATGATAGGTATGAATATATTATTGACCTGGGTAAAAAACTGCCTGAATTGGAGGATCAATATAAAATAGACGAAAACAAAATAAAAGGCTGCCAGTCAACCGTTTGGCTAACTGCTAACTATGAAAACGGAAAGGTTTATTATAAGGCAGAGAGCGATGCTGTAATTGTTAAAGGCTTGGTGAGCTTGCTAATTAAGGTATTATCAGGACAAAGCCCCGATTCTATTTTAGAGGCCAGGCTAGATTTCATTAAGGCCATCGGGATGGATACCCACCTTGCCCCTACCCGCTCAAACGGACTTAGGGCAATGGTTAAGCAAATGAAAAACTACGCCATGGCCTTTAAAACTTTGCAAGAAATTGAAAACACGAAGTGATGGGTACAGAAGATTTAAGAGAGCAGATTATCGCCCGCATAAAAACCGTTTTCGACCCTGAAATACCGGTTGATATTTATGAACTGGGCTTAATTTACGAGATTCAGATTCTTCCTTTAAATAATGTGCAAATCGAAATGACCTTAACTTCACCATCCTGCCCCGCTGCACAAACTATTCCTGTAGAGGTGGAAAACAAGGTTAAAGCGATAGAAGGGGTTAATAGCGTCCACGTATCAATTGTCTGGAACCCGCCCTGGGACAGAGACATGATGTCTGAAGTAGCCAAGCTGGAACTAGGGATGTAGTAGAAGAGTCCAACACATGTTTATTGTTTCTGAGAGATCAAATCAATTTGGAAAGCATCAAACTCTTCCCGAATCTTATCAATAAATGGATTATTTTTTGATGTTATAAATCCAAGATAAACATATTCAAGGTGATTATTTTCGTCGACACCTAATTGCACTTTCAAAGAGTGTCGAACGAGATTACTGTTCTCAATTAACTTCTCCCAATTATTAAAAAGTTTGTCCCTATAAGAATGCTTTTTATCTAATGTGTCGCAGTGGTATAGTAGAGTAGTCTCATTGCCTTTTTCAGAAATAAAATCCTGCATTATTTCATATATGGTAGGAAATACCAAACTATCTTTTCTTTTTCTAACATTCGGTATGATATCAATGGGCATAAAACCGAACGCATATCCGTTCTGTAACAGATTAGGATAATTTTCTAACTTATCCTGATAGTCGTAGGATTTAAAGTAAACTGTAAATAACAGATTTTGATTGGTGGGAAAAGTATAGAAGAAACTGTCATCGTCGTTTTCTTCCTTCAAGTAGGAATAAAAACAATTCAATTACTTATTAGTCTTTTTTTCTAATACCTTACTTGCTGTTTTAACTACAGCATTTTCTTCAATTTTTTTATACATCTCAGCCTTCTTACGATTAAGATCGTCAAAGAAAGCCATTGCGGAAGTGTTGTTTGGTGATATAACTATTTTCTTTACTGCCATAAATAAATTATGATTCCTGCATCCTGGCTGGATACATTAATGCAAAGATAGAGAAAAAGTTTTGAGCCATAGAGAGCGAGGCTAAATTACCTCCTCACTTTTTTTTAACACAAACAGCTTTAAATCAAAACCATACACCTTACATTACTTATTTATTCTGAATAGTATTAATGATGGTGCCAAGCAAACTGCCCTGCGTTTTATCATGTGCAATTTGCCAGAACATTATTCCATTAAGCTTCTTCGCAATTACATACTCCGTTTTAAGCCTCACCGAGCGGTTATCGTCATAAGTAACAAAAAGCTTTTTTGAGGGATGATATAAAAAAGGCGCCTTGGCTGTATCATCCCAGAAATATTTGTATCCATTTGCAGGTGTGTAATAAGCCGCAACCGTTCTGGCACCGACCGTATTTCTAAACACGGCAGACTGATAAAGCCCATTGTTTAATGAATCAACATTTTGCCATACCCGTGCATAGAACGCAGCACCAATTACGATTTTATTGGCAGGAACACCCTGATTCAGCAGATAGGTGACCGCGTTATCTGCCGATTCTTTTAAATAAGGCGTAGAGCATAGCGCCGTATGGTGTCCGGTTAGTGGAATAGCCATTCACCAAATCATAAGTCATGATGTTAACCCGGTCAACTTCTTTCATCACAGGAATCCAATCGATGCTTTTTTCGAGGAACTCCTGGAATCCGCCAGCAGCAAAACTAATTTCATAACGGCTGCCAAGGGTTTTACGCAATTGCTGCACCAGCAAGGTAAAGGTATTTTTGTCTTCGGGCACGAATTTATGCCCCGGGTAACCTTCAACCGCCGGATATTCCCAATCAAGGTCGATTCCATCGGTACCAAGTTTTTCATTTGCATGCTTTACCGATAAAGCAAAAGCCTCCCGGTTTTCAGCCGAAGTAAATAAGTCAGAACAGGATTTACAACCGCCCCATCCGC
>Ga0307412_10002147_pt1 | contig 10937 bp, 12 predicted proteins | sample DK1Cmetagenome_3_FD_203823 | JGI IMG/M metagenome (GOLD analysis project Ga0307412, IMG submission 203823) | Maize rhizosphere microbial communities from greenhouse at UC Davis, California, United States - DK15-C-1 | ecosystem: Host-associated > Plants > Roots > Rhizosphere > Soil | place: USA...
TCTTGTCGTCGGGGTCGCTTGGTCGCGGGTCATATGCTCGCAGCATTAATCAAACATAAAGACGGAAATTTGGCAACAGATTGCGTGGATCGAGACCGGAAGGCGCCTCGGTTCCGCGACCGCTAAGTCATCTAACCAACATTTTGTCCTGCCCCGGCTGTTACAATTTAGGGATAAGCAAAAGGCGGCTTACTGTTGGCAAGAATGGACTTCTTCGGGATCAGGTTGATCGGGTTCAACAACGACAACGGTCGGAAATTGCTTTTTACTCTGGGGCTTATCCTCATCGTGATCGCTTTTCGGGTCGCCGCTGAGGGGATCGCGCGTTGGGCAATGGGCGGCCGCCAAAACGAGCGGTTTCGGTTCTGGCTCAGCCAGGGCACTAATCTCGCGGCGGCCGCGATCGTCATTCTCGGCATTCTCTCGATCTGGTTCGACGACCCGACCCGGCTCACGACGGCGGCCGGTTTGGTGACTGCCGGTCTCGCGTTCGCGCTGCAAAAGGTCGTCACGTCGGTTGCGGGTTACTTCGTAATATTGCGAAGCTCGGTGTTTACCGTGGGCGACAGGATACTGATGGCGGGCGTCCGCGGCGACGTGATCCGCCTCGGGTTCATACAGACCACGATCATGGAGATGGGGCAGCCGCCCGGCGAGCGACCCGACGACCCGAGGGTTTGGGTCAAAAGCCGCCAATTCACCGGCCGCATCGTGACCGTGACCAACGATAAGATATTCGACACGCCCGTGTTCAACTATACGCGCGAGTTTCCGTACCTATGGGAGGAGATCACCGTCCCGGTCGGATACAAGTCGGACCGCGGCAAAGCCGAGCGTATTCTCCTAAAAGCCGCCGGAAGGCACGCCGTCAAGATCGACGAGATCGACGACGAAAGCATCGAGCGGATGAAGGATCATTTCTTCGTGACCCGCTCCAGCCTCGAGCCGCGTGTGTATCTCCGCCTCACGGACAACTGGATCGAACTCTCGACGCGGTTTTTGGCCCGGGAGCATGGTTCTCGCGAGATGAAGGACGCGATGAGCCGCGAGATACTTTCCGAGTTCGAAGCGGCCGACATCTCGATAGCTTCCGCGACTTTCGAAATAATCGGGCTGCCGCCTGTGCAAGTCAACGCCTCGATGGAAGACGCGGAAAGGCCAGTTTGACCCGCCGCACCGCAATATGGGATAGGCCCATAGTTTCCGCTATTCGCGGACTTCCCGGCTTCGAGCGGTGATATAATCGCCCCATTCCCGCACTTCGGAAATTCTTTCGCAAAATTATGCGTCATTTTCGTTTCAAACCTCCGATCGAGATCCTCCTTCTTGTGCGGGTTTCGCTGTTGCTCGCCGCCTTCGTCTCGCTCGCTCCGGCGCAATCGGCTTTTGACAAGGCGGAGTTCGCGGCCCGCCGTGCCAGGGTCTGTCAAAAGATCGGCGACTCTGTCGCGATGGTGCTCGCCAACCCGAAGCACATTTATCCGCTCAAGTTTCGGCAGTCACCCGACTTCTATTACCTGACCGGGATCGAGGAGCCGGATGCTTTGCTTGTACTCGACGGCCGCTCCAAACGGTCGACGATCTTCGCGATAAAAAAGGCCGGCTTCAGGATCGCCACCGAAGGTCCCGGTTTGTTGGATCTGCCCGACGCGCCGGCCGTTTACGGTATCGACCGGATCGTTCTTTTCGACGAAACGTTCTGGCTCAATTTCGGGTCCAGCGGCCCGGGCGGAAAGATCTATCTTCCGATGACGCCGCCCGACGATCTGGAATATTCGCGTGGCGAGATGCGGTTCGAGGACGCGGACAAGGCGGCCCATCCTGTCCTGCCGGAAAACTCGCGCTATTCCCGGCTTATCGCGAAGGTGCGGCAGATGCAGCCGCAGCTTGACTTGGCCGACATCAATCCGATCCTCGATCAGCTTAGGTGGGTAAAAACGCCGTACGAGATCGAACGCATGCGGGTGAGCGGTAAGATCGGGGCCGAAGGCGTTAAAGAAGCGATCAGGGGCACGAAACCGGGAATGTACGAATACGAGCTGGAAGCTGCGGCCCGCTTTGTCTTCACGAGGCGCGGTGCCCGCGGCGACGCTTTCACGCCGATAGTTGCGTCGGGCCCGAACACGGTCATCCTGCACTACACCGACAACAACCGACGGATGAATGCCGGCGACGTCGTCTACATGGACTACGGTTCCGATTACGATTACTACGTTTCCGATATCACCCGCACGTGGCCGGTTTCGGGCAAGTTCACGCCCGAACAGGAAAAAATGTACCGCTGCATTTTCGAAGCACGCACCGCCATCATCGCCGCGATCAAGCCCGGGGCGAAGGTCTCGAACCTTCAGGATGCGGCCGCCGTCGTCTACAAGAAATACGGTTTCGAAAAAGAATTCGAAGCCTTCGGGCGCTACGTCGGGCACTTCGTCGGCCTTTCGGTGCACGACGTCGGTGATGAAGATTGGGCGTTCGTGCCGGGTGTAGTTTTCAACGTCGAACCGCTTATTCAGAACGACCAGCAGAAGATCCATCTTCGCCTGGAGGATACGGTGCTCGTCACCGCGGCGGGATCGGAAAACCTGACCGCCGCGGTTCCCGCCGAATTGAACGCTGTTTACGCCCTGATACGCCAGCCGGCAATTGGGGCCGCCGTTCGGTGATATACTCGTTGACCGCGGAAAATTGGATCTTCTTGGAACTGAAAGACGCTAATCGCGTGAGATGACCGGGCACTCTATTTCTTTCCGAATCGAGGTATTTGCGATGAAAACTCCGAAATTGCTTTCGACAAGGCTGCTCTGGCTTTCACTTTGCGTCACTCTATTTGGTTGCCTGGGCGCGGCCCAGAACGCGGTCGAACGAAGCGAGCAAGACCCGGAAAAGGCGTTTTACAGAATGACCGACATGGCCACGGCCGAGTACGCGAAAGGTAATTTCGCGGGGGCCGCCTCGGTCGCGGATCAACTATTAAAAGCAGCTCCCTTGTGGGAGAAGAACTGGAACTATGGGAACGCCGTGCACGCGGCGAACATAGTTTTGGGGCGCCTGGCCCTGCGAAAGGGTGAAACAGACCGCGCAAAAGAGTTTTTGATCGCCGCGGGCAAAACGCCGGGTTCTCCGCAGCTCGACACATTTGGACCCGACATGATTCTTGCCAAAGAGTTATTAAAAAAAGGCGAAACGCAGGCGGTACTCGATTACTTCGATCTTTGTGCGAAGTTTTGGAAGATGGAGAACGGGAAGCTCGCGGCATGGCGCGCCGCCATTAGGGCCGACGAGACGCCGGATTTCGGGCCTAATCTGCGATATTTCGCCAATTGAGGATGTCGCACATTGTCGGTGTCATTTCCGACACGCACGGCCTCCTTCGACCGGAGGCCGTTTCCGCGCTGAATGGCGTGGAGAAGATCCTCCACGCGGGCGATATCGGGAAGCCCGAGATACTCGAAAAGCTTGCGGAGATCGCCCCTGTCGCGGCCGTCCGCGGCAACAACGACAAAGGCGAGTGGGCCGAAGAGATCCCCGATTTCGAGGTCGTCGAGGTCGGCGGCGTATCGATCTACATGCTTCACGATCTCAAACAGCTCGATCTCGTGCCCGAGGCGACCGACTTCCAAGTCGTCGTCGCCGGCCATTCGCACAAGCCTCTAGTGGAAGAGCGTCGCGGCGTGCTTTATCTGAATCCGGGAAGCGCGGGGCCGCGGCGGTTCAAACTTCCCGTCTCGGTCGCACTCCTTCGCATTTCATCCGGCAAACCCTCGGCGGAAATTATCGACCTGATCGCCTGAAAGCTGCTTGGCTCGCGATTTGCGTGCGTGACAGCGAGGTGAAATTATGGCCGCCGGACGGTCGCTAGATCGAAGCGCACTCGATTTTTTCCCCGAACGCGTCAACTACCGCTCCTTGCGCGAAGCTTCCAAAACTTGCATGGGCTGTGACCTCTACAAGCTCGGGACGCAGACCGTTTTCGGCGAAGGAAAAACCAGTTCACAGGTGATGTTCGTTGGAGAGCAGCCGGGCGACGAGGAGGACAAGCTCGGCCGCCCGTTCGTCGGTCCCGCCGGCAGCCTTTTCGACAAGGCGCTCGAGGAAGCCGGCCTCGATCGCGACAAAACTTACGTCACCAACGTCGTCAAGCATTTCAAATGGACCCCGCGCGGCAAACGCCGAATACACGAAAAGCCCAACGCCGCCGAGATACGTGCGTGCGGGCCGTGGCTGTCAGCCGAGATCAAAGTGGTAAAGCCGCGGATACTCGTGTGTCTCGGTGCGACCGCGGCGCAAGCGTTGTTGGGCAAGGACTTCCGCGTCACGAGGATGCGGGGCCAGTGGATCGAGTCCGACCTATCGGAAAGAATGATGGCTACGCTTCACCCTTCGGCGATCCTGCGTGCACCAGACCCCGAGATCCGCGAGCGGCAGTATCGCGAGTTCGTCGGCGACATGACCTCGATCACGCGGGCCCTGGCCGGCTGATCACAAGACCTTTTTGTGGAGGCGAAAAGCGATGCTATTGAGGGCTTTGGCGGTTTGGTTCGGAATAATGTTCCTGGCGATCGCCAACGGCGCAGTGCGCGAAAAATTGATCGTGCCGCTGACGGGTGACACCGCCGGCCACGCGATCAGCACCTTGATCCTATGCCTCCTGACGTTTCTGCGTCATTTGTATCGATTAAGTGGATAGGGCCCGAGACTGGGGCCGACGCCATGAAAGTCGGCCTGCTCTGGCTTCTGATGACTCTCACCTTTGAGTTCGTGATCGGCCACTTTGTTTTCCGGACGTCGTGGGAGAAGCTGCTGGCCGATTACGACCTAAGCCGCGGCCGCATATGGCCCCTGGTACTATTGACCTGCCTTGTATCGCCGTACATCGCGTATTACGTTTCGACCAAGGCGTAGAGGTCGCCGTATAAACTACTTTGTAGTCTTACGCAGCGGTTCACCAAGTGATATCATAACTGCTCCGAACTCCGCCGATGCTTCAGCCTTCGCGCAAAACCAGCTTCTGCCTCGTCCTGATCAAACCCTCACACTACGACGAGGAAGGCTATGTTATTCAATGGTTTCGGTCGGCGATACCTGCAAATTCGCTTGCCTGCCTTTACGGGCTTGCCAAGGAGTGCGTTGAGGACAAGGTTCTCGGAAATGATGTCGAGTTCGCCATCCACGCCTTCGACGAGACGAATACCGTGATCAAAATCGACAAGATCACGAAGCTGATCCAGGCCTCCGGAGACGGAATGGTCATGCTCGTCGGCGTGCAGTCCAACCAGTTTCCGCGGGCCCTGGACCTTGCTGCGGCCTTCAGAAAAAAGAACATCAAAGTCGCGATCGGCGGGTTTCACGTTTCCGGTACGATCGCGATGCTTGCGGACCGCGACCCGGACGTGCAGAAAGCGCTCGATATGGGCGTCACCGTCTTCGCGGGCGAGGCCGAGGGCCGCCTGGATCAGGTATTGAAGGACGCCTTTTTCGACCAATTGCAGCCGGTCTACAACTACATGGACGACCTTCCGAATATCGAAGGTGTCGCGACACCTCTGCTGCCGGCCGAGCGGGTGCACCTTACTGCCGGGGCGACCACCAGTTTCGACGCCGGACGAGGGTGCCCGTTCGCGTGCTCGTTCTGCACCATCATCAACGTGCAGGGCCGCAAGTCTCGCCGGCGCTCGCCCGATGACATCGAGCGCATCGTCAGAGCCAACGTCGGGCAGGGGCTCCACTCGTTCTTCATTACCGACGACAACTTCGCCCGCAACAAGGATTGGGAGATGATCCTCGACCGCCTGATCCAACTGCGCGAAATCGAAAAGCTGAAGATCAGCTTCATCATCCAGGTCGATACCCTCTGCCACAAGCTCGAAGGGTTCATCGAAAAGTGCAAGCGGGCCGGCGTCAAACGCGTTTTCATCGGGCTCGAGAACATCAACCCCGACAGCCTTCTCGGTGCTAAAAAGCGCCAAAACAAGATCACCGACTATCGGCAGATGCTGCTCGTTTGGAAGCAGTCCGGCATTGTCACCTATTGCGGCTATATCCTGGGCTTTCCCGGCGACACGCGCGGGTCGGTCCTGCACGACATCGAGGTGATCAAACGCGAGCTGCCGGTCGACCTGCTCGAGTTCTTTTACCTGACACCGCTGCCCGGCTCCGAGGACCACAAACGCCTGCACACGGCCGGCATCCCGATGGACCCCGACCTCAACAAATACGATCTCAACCACGCCGTCACGGGGCATCCGTTGATGTCCAAAGAAGAGTGGGAGGCAACCTATCGTGCGGCGTGGGAGACCTACTACACCGACGAGCATGTCGAAACCGTGCTCCGCCGTGCCATCGCGACCGGCACGAGCCCCGGCAAGACGATGTTCTTCATCACTTGGTTCAAGGGCTGCATCGGGATCGAGGGCATTCACCCGCTCGAGGGCGGCTTTTTTCGCCGCAAATTTCGCCGGAACCGGCGCTCCGGTTTGCCGCTCGAAAACCCGATCGTTTTCTATCCGAAATATCTAATAGAGTCGCTGGCCAAACAGCTACGCTGGATATCGCTTTACAGCCGCCTTCGTATCATCTATATGAAAGTGAAGCGCGACCCTTCGAGGCTGGATTACATGGACCCGGCCCTCGAACCCGTCGCCGACCACGAGGAAGAACGCGAGCTGTTCCGCTCCGACGCGGCGAAAAGCTACCTCGAAAAGATCCACAAGATCGAACGCGCCAGCCGCGGCGAGCTGGTTTGAACAAACGGGCGGAAACGCGACCCTCAGGGAGCGTGTCTCATCGGGGCGGTCTGGGATGTTAAGACAGCGACGATCGGCCTAGGCGAGGCACGCTCGTTCACACTCGCGTTTCCGCCGCGGATGAGCGGTGTCCAAATTAACGCTTGCGCCTGCTTCCCGAACGGGATTATCCTTTCGCAGTTCGCCATGCCCGCCCACAATTCGATCGTTATCGTCTACACCACCAAATACCGCCTTGGCGGGCGACAGTTCCCTGTGGTCGCGCGAACGCTTGCAGACGAGAAACGCGAGGCCGGATTTGAGGGCGAGATTATGTGCCAGGCGGTCGAGAGCAAGCGCGACGTCCTGAAGATCTTCGACGACCTCAAAGCTGCCGGAAAAAAGATCGGCGAATTCCATTTCGTCGGGCACTCGGGGATGTACGGGCCGATGTTCGGAACGGTCGCGTTCCCTGAGCAGTTTTCGCCCTACGAGTGGGAATCGATGGAGATCCCCTTCGCCGACGGCGCGTCCGCCTATTTTCACTGCTGCCGTTCGGCCCGCTGGTTCGCTCCGTTTTTCGCACGCACCTTCGGGATTAAGGCTTACGGGTTTTTCTGGTACACGACCTTCTCCCGCAGCAGGGAAAAATATAGGTACGCCGGCGACGCGACCGAAGGTCCGCTCTACACGATCGGCTGCAAGGGCAGAAAATCGCATGGCCTGCTTGCGTCGGCTCGGAAATTCGCGGGGGCGATGCCGGCCGAGAAGATGAAGGCGTTCGAACCGACCTCGGTCAACGGTGACGCGTCCTACAACAAAGTCGCCGAGCTTTACGACGCCGCTTTCACCGACATCCGGGTCCGAAGGGATGAGTGGCGCTGGCTGAACGAGCATCTGCCCATGGGCAAGATCAGCATCCTCGATATCGGCTGCGGCAACGGCGCGCTGCTAAACGCCCTGAGTGAACGGATCGAAAGCGGCGTCGGCGTCGACGAGTCGGAAGCCATCGTCGAACGTGCTCGGGCGCGAAACGGGCAGATTTCAGATCTAAGATCTGGAGTTTCGAGTCCGGGAGGTGAGATTTCAGATCCGAGAAATGAAATCTCAAACCTGAGGTTCGAGAGGATCAGCGGCCCTATCCTGCCCTTCGCCGACGCCTCGTTCGACGTCGTTATCTCTCTCATGTCATTCCGGTATCTCGATTGGGATCCGCTCCTCAGCGAGATAAAACGTGTCACGAAGCCGGGCGGGAAATTCCTGGTCGTGGACATGGTCACCGTGCCGGTGAAAGTGTCGGAATACGTTCAGTTGTTTAGAGATAAGCTACGCACTCGGGCGGCACAAAAAAGCAACCCGGAATTTGACGGGGCGCTCAACGATCTGGTTACTCATCCCGACTGGAAGAAAATGCTCGAGTTCAACCCGATCCGCTCCGAGCACGAGATGAGGTGGTATCTGGAGAGCCGCTTTCCAGGACAAAAAATCGAGACACTCAACACGGCCTGGAATTCGCGGATCGTCGCATTCGATTCCGGGCCGGTTGAAATGGGTATAGAAGTAAAATTGTCATATCCTTAACCTCTTTGACGACCATTATGCCGACGAAACTTATTTACGTGATCAAATATGTCGTCGATATGGGCCGATCGGTGGCGTTCTATCGCGACACGATCCGGCTGCCGCTCAAATTCGAGTCGCCGCATTGGACGGAGTTTGCGACCGGCGACACAACGCTCGCCCTGCACCTGGCGAATGACGACCATCCCGCCGGCACGGCTCAGATCGGCTTAGGTGTGGCCGACATTGATATATTTCACGCTGACGCGGGATCGGCTGGTGTCGTTTTCACGTCCCCGCCGGTCGAGCAATTCGGCAGTTTGATCGCGAAATTTGAGGACCCCGACGGCGCCGAGTGCAGCGTCAGCAGCCCCGCACAGTAGCGTGTCATGGGCGGTTCCGGACACCTTGGCATACTGGATTGGGGCATCGGCGGTGTCGGCGTCTATAAGCTCATAAAGCGGCGCTCGCCGAACGCCTCGATCGTCTATCTTTCGGACACCGGCGCGACGCCGTATGGAAAAATGTCCCGGCGGGAGTTGGTCCAAAGACTCGACCTGGTCGTTGGTTACCTCAAGTCCGAAGGCGTAACGCATCTCGTCATCGGCTGCAACGCGGCCAGCACCGCGATTCCGCATTTAGCCCCACCGGGAATAGTTACCGAAGGCATGATCTTGCCGGCGGTCCGACTCGCCGTCAAAGTGCGGCCGAGCCGCCTCGGGCTTCTTGGAGGCCGTCGCACCGTACTTTCCGGCGTTTACAGAAGGGCGCTCGCAAACGAAGGAATACGCGTGATCCAGCGAATCGCCCAGCCGCTTTCGGGTCTGATCGAGTCGGGCGACGTGGGATCCCAGATCCTTCGCCTTGAGGCGATGCGCATCCTTGATCCCCTCAAGAGTTGTTCCCATGTCCTGTTGGCCTGCACGCACTACCCTGCTATTGCCCCAGTGCTTCAAGAGTTCGTCAACTCCGAAACGGTCCTGCTCGATCCCGCTTTTGAGCTTGTGGATAACCTCGATCTCGGCAGCGTTGACGAAGGGGGCGAGGTCCGCTTCCTTACTTCGGGCGATCCCGTCGCCATGCGCGACGCCGCGAGGAATGCGTTCGGGATCGAGATCGGCCGAGCACGACGAGTGGACATCGGCGAATAGGACCAAAAGGTATGAAGAACAATCCCCGGCGAGTGTTGCGTAAGATCGGGTGGCGACTGATCCATCTCGGACCCCGTCGCGACGTCCGGATCGACACCGAAAACGGTGTTCTCTTTTGCGACAGCAAAGACTGGTTGATCGGGAAATACCTCTACGTCGATCGCAGCTATGAGGCTGAAAGCATTTCTACGACTCTCGAATTTCTGAGGAACGAGGGGTATCTGAAGCCGGGACGTGCCCGCACGGTTTTGGACGTCGGCGCCAATATCGGAATGATATGCATCGCGCTCTTGAAGGATGGCCATTTCGAACGGGCCGTCGCGTTCGAACCCTCGCCGACCAATTTCCGACTTCTAAAGAAGAATGTCGCGACGAACGGTCTGGGCGATCGCGTCACTTGTTTTCCTTACGCGCTTTCCTTTGAGAACGGAGAAACGGACCTCGAGATCTCGCGCCACAATTCGGGCGATAATTCGATCCGCGCGAGCGGCGAAGGTCTTGCATTCGGTGAGGACGAACGCCCCTCCGTTAAGACGGAAGTGCGGTCGCTGGATTCGCTCGTTCTTTCGGACCCAGGTATTGACGCGTCTGATACCGACCTCGTCTGGGTCGATATCCAGGGGTACGAGGGCTTCTTCTTTATCGGGGCGTCGGAATTTCTACGTCGCGGTATGCCTGTTGTTTCTGAATTCTGGCCTTACGGAATTAACCGGGCCGGAATGTCGCGCGAGGAATTCTGCCGTGTCGTCGCCGCAAGGTTCGGCAAATTTGCCCACCTCCGCAACGGACGCTTTGAATTGCTTCCTATAAACGCCATCGCTTCGCTCTTCGAAATTTATCGCGCCCCTCGCGAATTCGGACATCTGATCTTTCTTCCGTGATCCGGGACGAAATAAACGGTCACTCCGCGAAATTGGTCCGCTTTGCCAATCCCAAGTTCAGCCCCTACAATCCGAATTAGACCATGTCCGACGAGGCCAAGAAGTATCACGAAGAGGAAGAGATCGGTACGACCTACGACCTCAAGGTGGCGAAGCGCCTTGTACGATATTTGCGGCCGTATTGGGTCTTGGTGGCCGCCGCCCTGACGCTCACACTTTTGACCAACGTGCTCGTCAGCACGCAGCCGCTTTTCACCAAGATAGCGGTCGACGATTTCATCGCACAAAAACGGACCGACGGCGTGTGGCTGTTCGCACTCGCGTTCTTCGCGGTCTTTCTTTTCCGATTCCTTTTTTCGTACATACAGGAAGTTTTGCTCAATAACGTCGGACAGCGGGTAATGTTCGATCTCCGGACGGAGCTTTTCACCAAGCTGCAGCGGCAGGAGGTGGCGTATTTTGACCGATACCCAGTCGGCCGGATCATGACGCGACTGACGTCGGACGTCGACGCGCTCAACGAGCTTTTCACGTCGGGCGTGATCGACGTGCTCGGGGACCTGGTGGTGATCTTCGCGATCATCGGGATGATGTTCTGGCTCGATTGGAAGCTCGCGATCGTC